>Ga0209568_1000624_pt1 | contig 12561 bp, 5 predicted proteins | sample WorMetOlspDAHAB2_FD_187406 | JGI IMG/M metagenome (GOLD analysis project Ga0209568, IMG submission 187406) | Marine gutless worms symbiont microbial communities from Max Planck institute for Marine Microbiology, Germany - Olavius sp. DAHAB.2... ...
TTTATTGATATGATTATGGAAATAATTATGCTACTGCTTATACAAATGTTGATAGCTTTACTTAACATACGCTTAAATCTTTAGGTTTTCAAATTTTCAGTCATTGTGTTCGTCTGTTTGCTGGTTAAGGGGCAGTTGTATGAATTTTATGAATTTATGATCCATGTAATGGTGTTACACTGTGGTGTCTTGAATTTGATTTCGCAGTTCCTAGGCACGGTAGTTGGTGATGATGGAGTAACGCATTGTGTGCACGATGTTGTTGCTTTTCTGTAGGCGTTTTGATATTTTTTGTATTTTTTATATTTCATCATTACACTGTAACTATCATGAGCACCAGCATTGATGAGCGTTTGCCTTTCTGGTTTTGCCTGCATTTATGCGAATAAAGTTCTCCCTCTCTCTCTCTCTCTCTCTCAACACAGTTTAAGCTGCGATCAAAAAGACAGAGAGCCGCGTAAATAAAACAGGCTCCAGACATATCCATTATGTCGGAAACGGTGTACACTGAGAGACAATAATATTAACGTCACTTTCACAAACTACTGAGTACAATGAAATAGTATGTGTACAGTTACTCTGTTAATGAATGTAGTAATACTGTGTATTTGGTGCAGTTGCATGTTATGTTTGTGTGTTTATTTATAGTAGTATTGTGTTTTTCTTTAGAGTTTAGTACTAGTAGTAGTAGTCATTGTTGTTGTTGTTGCTGCTGCTGTCGTTGTATGTACCGCGAGTACTAGTCTATTATAAAATAAAATAAAAAAATAAATAGCGTTTCAGTACTACCAGTTGACGCCTGCCGTAAAAATAATAGATAAATAATGCCAAGACCATACTAATTTGCATGCATCTAAGAGATAGCCATACGTGCGAGTTGACTCGGGTCAGTTTAATGAGTTTCGGTCGCGGCAGGTTGCTGCCAACGCGAATTTCACGCTGCGATCTTTGACCTTTTGTAAGCTAATACAGGGTGGCGCAAGAAAGTATACCCTCACTGAATTGTAGATTAATCATGGTAATCGTATTTTCTGCAATAAGATTAGATTGTCAACACATAGTGTCAAAACGTACCATTAACATTATCACTTGGCGTTTATTATTTCTACGTGTGACCAAATTTGTGACGTTAATTATAGTCCCTGAGCCGCACTACGCCACTGCGAGTCATAAACTGTATAAGACAAAGATGTAAGCGCTCCCTCTAGCAACGTTTCACTATTAGGCTATAAACTCTAGTCCAAAATTATGTTGTATAGATGGAAATTCATGTATAAATTTCATTGATTTCTATATTTTCCCTTTTCCAGGTTCTTAGTTACGATTTTATCACATACAGTTAACATGTAATTTTTGCCATATGGAATTTTAAGTACAGCAACTGATGACGTCACAAATTAGACGCCACGCATGGCATCAACACGTCATGCATAAAAGAATATGTATAACAAACTGATAATATGCTGGTGCTTCTTTTAAACTCAAATTTGATGAACAGATCTAGCTTGTCAACTGGTTATAAATACCATTTAATTCAGATGCGGCTTGGCTTTTTGAACCGCCCTGTATAATTATGTATGAACTAATTAATGTTTATTTAAGTGTGGTATGATCAGATCACAAACTGGCAGAATGCATCCGGCGAAGCGGAGGCGGTCGGCATGACATTCGGCATGCTTCAGAAGCAATCCACAATCTTGCTCTGGTCGCATCCCGCCACCACTTTTCCTGACAAACAAATTAATCAATCACTAAACATCAAGTAATTCCAATTGTTCCCGTAAAGGAAGTACATGTATAGAAAAGAAAGGAGAGTGTAATAGAGCAAACGATCATAGCAAAACACGGAACGAAGAATTGTATAACAATTAAAGCCATTGCAATGATGTCGTACTGTTAGATACCTTATTTGAGTCACATGTCCAACAGCTCAAAAAGCATAACAAGTCGCGTTCTTTCGTAATCACGGCTTGTACTGTAGTACAAACTGTTGCATAAACCATAGGGAGATGGGAGATGGCGATTTTCGACCACCACGGGTCCGAAACGCCTCAACTCTACTTCCAATACACGACCCCGCATGCAAAATTTCAGGGGGCTATGTCGATGTGGATGGTATTGGCAAATATCCAGTTTTACGCATGAAAGTTACTGTTCTTTTTTCTATTTCCTTCATCACTCCCACAGGTCGCATCTTTGGACACATCTCCATGCACAATACGTCATTACACGTCGTTCTCGCCAACGAAGTGCGGTTTTGGGGTTAGAAAGATAAAGTTTGGAATTTAATCCACTTACCCACTCTCTCCCGCCGTAAAAACGCAAAAAAAATTGGGACTTTAAGCTGGCGCTCAATGGAAAATTGTAGTCGTCATAATTCTAGAACATATCATATCCACCTCAAACTTGGAACAGGTGTTGAGCTCCCAGTGGCATCACGTGACAAGACTCAAAGGTCAAGAAGTCAATGGGTCAAGGTCACAAGGTCACGTAACCTATTCAGTTAAAATCTGTAATAACTCAGTACTGGTTGGACCTATCAAATTCATACATATGAGCACGACCCCCTAACTACTCTGGTGTAAAATCAGTGTTTACTGTCAATGAAAATTACAGTTGAATGTTAATTCTTCCGTGCACTCTCATAGATATGGCAACATATATTTATATTACCATAATCTTGGAGAAAACAAAACTAAAATCCTTAAAAAAATTCAGTATTGTGGGATCTCTCCGGTATAAATGAGGAGATTTAGATATAAAAATCTCAAACGGTTGTCAAGATATCGGTGGGGTCATTTATGAGACTGGCATGTATATAGGCCTATGTAACACTACCTGTCTATTCTTGCATTGACTATTATCGCTTAGGACTACTTCGACAGAACTACAATCTTTGGCAGTTGCTGCAGAAATAGTTTTACAAGACACTACTCTTTATAATGTCATGACACCCTGTCATTTAACGCCTGCCTGTAATCAGATGGACCGCATGCTGATCAGCTGGCCAATTCGTTGACCATTGATTGACTGTTTAAGAGTATATCGATTGCTGATGTTCAACCGGTGTTCAACTGTCGACGTGTAGGTGTGTCTGTAGGTCTAACAGATGTTAGTTAACTTTTCTTCTCACACTTCGTATTAATTCGTCGACTGTTAAACGTCTATTACATTGTAATTCAACTTGAGCGACATATTGAAATGAGTACGTTACATTAAATTTGTATCGAGTACCGACAGGCAAGTTCATGTTGCAGTTCGGTGCCTATTCTTATACCAGGTCAATTGTTGTTTGATGTATGGGAGTTCGTTTTGGTAGGCCTATAGGTTGGGTTGGGTCGTGGATCCATAAGTTCACCTGGCAGTGGGTTGGTTGGGTCGGGTCTGTTATTTGGTGGGTTAGGTTAGGCTGGGTCGAGGAAAATCGACCCTCGAACAACTCAAGGTAGGCACACAATTTTTTCCGCACAGGGCCCCACAATTGTTAATCCGATAGCAACTTAGTTAACTCCACTTCAACAATCAGAAATTCTGTATACGTGTGATGCATATATGATGTGTGATGTGTGTCTGCTTTTTGTGGCTACTTTTGATATTGTTTTCATCAGTGCACACGTGGTCGACTTGATGCAGTTCGACACAGAGCGACCGATCATCCGAATCAGCTGACTACCACGATGACTCACGTCATCACTGCAACTAACATCCTCGTCGTGATCTATTTTATTTCAGCAGACGTTGTTCTACTGTCACGCGACAAAACGGAACAATTCTGACTTTTCAGACCCTCTGTCACATGATATGACCGGTTCCGATACACGGCAGCATACTGTCAACCAGTGCTGATCTTTCTGTCTTCATGTTTCGTCGGGTGGTGGGGCAGTTGAAGTAAAAGTATAGTGGTGCGTGTGCACAGCCAAAGACGCCAATAAACTGGAAAAAGTTTCACAAGTTCCCAGCTTAAACAAGTCGTCTATTTATTTAGCACACGGGGACTTACGTAGAACATTTGGTTATGGATGTTCGCCAAATACTGTTGCTGTAAACTGTCAAGTCAACACTGCCGGATAGTCAAGCTGTACATGTGTTCATCAGTATTCATATGACACTATTGTTGCGTTGTAAATATTGTAAAATACACAGCTGCAGTATTTTCCCAGATGCTATAAATAGTATATGCCGCTTGGCCGCGAACCTGGCCGCAAGCGACTGCAAGCCAATGGCGTCAGTCTTCTATGACGTCATTCGTCTTGAGTCCGTTCGCGGACGCTCGAACATGCTTATAGAAAGTCATTTTTGACGGTCTTGGGGGGAATTTGAACCCCAAAATGTTGTCGGCCGTCGTGTGGACCCCAAAAAGGCACTTCCTTACGTCACAACGCGTGTTTTCATACATCTCGCGTGAAATTCCATGCACGGGTTGCTTCAGTAGGCGAGTCCGGGAAAAAAAGATAAAAATAAAAAACAGAGGCCTTATATTTCACGTATTTGGCCAGGCGCTCCCTCACGGCCGATTGGTACAAATTTAGGGTTACGTGTTCGTCTCGTGGACGTAATCAATTGTGCAAAGTTTTATCGTATTCGGTTTAGGGGTTTGGATTCTATGAGTGCTCAAAATTTGACCATTCCCATTGGATTGCGATATCGCCGTTAACACTGTATGAGCTACTGTTCAAATTGTGATTAGCATGACTTAATGCACTCGTACAAGAAACTCGTCCAAGCATACTTACTAATCTGTCACACCAGCACTGACTAATAGGGACAAAGCGCACCACAGGCTCCGCCCACCACCGCTGCCGGCCTAACGCCGGTATGCCTTTCGTATCGCCCCAAGGAACAATAGGGTATGCGTAGGATCACGACACCCAGTGAAAGATCTTTACAAAGAAACCCCAGATAACGAAAAGTCGTTTTCCCGAAACTTCGTTTATCAACAGGAAATCGTTAGTTAAATAACAACAGGAAGATAAGCCGGCGTGTTGTGCTGGATCGACGCATATGAGACTGTTGAATTAGCACTTTGTGTGCAAGAGAGACGGATCTGCAGCCGGAAACAAGTTACAATTCCGCTCTGTATATACGTCAGATTGGCCCAAAATTGGCCCAGCTCCTCTAACGTTAGGACCTTATGGCGCTTTACAAATATGCTTATTATTATTAATATCATAATAAATTATTCGATCTCGGTCTTTAAGATATTTTTTCAGAGTTTATTCAATTGGGCTGTCCTAACAACTACATTGCCTAGAAACTATTTCGAAGTAACTAGACTATTGGGGGTGGCCATTGCAGCCAATGTAAGCGTAAGCCCACTTATAGGCCTACTGTATATTGAAGTGTTTTCTACGCAAAACTGCTATTAGCTCAACAACATTAAACAATAGAAAAATACCCGATAGAATCTTTCTTTCCCGAAATCCCCGGTACTGTATTGCCAGCGCGTGACTGTCATTTAGACACTATAATCGATCTATTTAGTATTTTTACTTGTTTATCACTTACTAATATCAAACCATTTGGGTCCAGTGCTATCTATTCAGCTCCTGACGGGGTACTATCACATATATTAATAGAAAACCGCATGCGTAGACCTGAACTTAGGCAAGCTAGAAGATTAACAAAGAAAGAAAGTGAACAAAGAAGACAGAAAGTGCTAAGTCACTAATAATTAAAACAGTAGCAAAGAATGACAAGCCCGCATCACACAAAAATCACATCTGTCTAGTCAGGACAGTAACATAGGTTGCAGTAACTACGATAGTCGTACACTGCACACACACTACCAAAAAAGCGCCAGCGATAAAAGTAGAGTTGCAAGCATTTTTACATAGTTTCGCTAAAAAGTGTGATTTAAGTTTTTTTTGTTTCGACTGGCTCAATACAGCCAGTATAATTTGTTTTAGTTTCAAAGTTTAAAAAAATTATTATTTTAAATTAATAGGCCTACGATCACAACTTCGGTTTATAATCGAAACAGATGCCGTTTACAACATTTCGCATACAGAGTTCACACCGAAATAAAAAATACTGTTTGGTTTAACACCCCACCCTCTAAAAACATGCAACAAACTTTTTAATAGCCAAAAGCTAACGACCACTCACCAGCGATATAGAACAGCAGAAGAAATCCTGCAAATCCGATTAATGTCGACATTTTGTTGAGTTCCGTGATGGTGCACGATTGCACGTCACAAAGGCTGTTATACCTTACTATAGGCGGAGTTCCGTGGAGTGGCGTTGATTAAATGCAGCAATACAGCGTATAACGCCCATCGAATGGTGACCCAATAGTTACGATGTAAACAGGGTTACATGCCATTTAATCGTGCGCCAGTTAAACGACGACCTCTCTGCAGCTCCTGTTGTCGCCTTCTGTCGTGCACGTTGAAATGAACTGAATTATATGGCCGTATATTTCAAATATGCGAAGGTCTATAAATCTTAGAATTAGCATTCAGCACGGAATCCCGGTCACATCTTCTAATCCTGGGTAAAATTAGTCAAAGGGCAAGGGTACATAATGTATACAGCTAAAATATGTCTCAACTCAGTACTAGGAGAGCGTATCTACTTCATACTTGGGTGGTTACATTTGAGCCCATCCACAGCTTTTGGGATACAAACTGCTTGCCATGGCAACGCCGGTTGCCTGTCAACGGGGCCAAAAATTCCGGACTTTATGACCACGTATTTTAGTATTGCAAACAACTCAAATTGGTGTAAATGTCCACCACGAGGCTCCGGAGATGTGACTCAAATTACTTTAGCTGCTACACTCACAAGAAGTACTGGTTGACAATCGTTATGCGGTGATTGTGCCTATTGTTAACGTCGTGACACATTGTTAAAACCGCAAATATTATATAGAAAAAACTGAATGCAGTCTACCAAATGATGTATAGTCGTCGCTCTAAAACAGCAAAAAAATCAAATGTTATACATGAAAATTATAAGCATATAACACATACCCTAGCTTAAACATTTAAAGCTGGCAGTTGGCAGATTTAAATATGCTAGCCAATATTCATGCTTATAAATTTATAACATTTTTGCTGGTTTAGTGCGACGGTTTATACAACATTGGATAGATCGAATGCAATTTTTTATATATGCCTGTTATCATGTGTCCACTGTGTGAATTTTCGCATGTGGTTAATTAGAAGGTTCAACCATAGGCGGGGCGAGGACCACCCATGTAATGTGCATTTCAGTTGCGTCGAATTTCCAGTCAATAATTCACGTCAATAAGCTTTGAAATCCAATAGGCGTTGACTTAGTACAAATAGTCATGTATTCAGGCGCGGTTGATTACCTTCGTATATTTCAACAACAATAGCAACTTTTACGCAGAAGCAAACTTCAAGCGTCATCAGAGCGGAGAGCACAGAAACGGTAAGACAAAATTTTTCTGCGTTATTACGATTACTTACAAATCATAGTTTTTGCATGCACGGTCTCAGCTCAGAAGTAATGTTATGTTTAATTTTAATTCTACATTTAATTTCATCACTTCTACGCGTTTTTGATGTCATGCATGTCTTCAGTTGTGCCTGTCGTCTGTTTTAACATTTTATAGGCCTAAATGAGAATGAAGAAGCGTGAGTGCATTTACCAAAATATAACATCGTATAGTTGTAAAGTCTAAAGCCCCATATATAATGTGGCCATAGAGGTGTATAGGTACGTGTTGCAAAGTAAAAACGCAGGGCCTTTAACGCCTAAATATGTTTTACAATTATCAAGAAGAAGCCTCAGCTTACTTGTTTGGCCTATACTCTATGTTCGTCGTGTTACAGGAAAACATTATTAAGAATATAAGCGATTGCCACAGTTAGTTTAATGGCTTAATTCTGCTTAAATTCTTCGTTTGCGCCTCTGTAGCCGCCTAACGGCATTATGGCGCTATATAAATTTCGTATTATTATTATTATTATTAAACGGTCATTTTGATCACCTTCTGCCTGAGCAACACAAACTTCATCGTATTTAACTGGAAACAAGTATTATACAGAAAATATTATATAGATAAACTGCTTGCAGTCCACCCAGCGTTGTATGAGCCGATCGATGCTTTAAAGCAGCGAAAATTAAAATGTGTTTTAACGTATTATAGAAGTCACCGTTATCAGTCGTTGCCTTTAAGACACTGACATTTCATAAGGTAGTGTAGCGACACACTTGAGGTGCGATGCGATCTTTAGTAACACTATATTACAAATTTCTTCTGATTCTGACAGTGCAAAAGTGTGAAATTTGGTCATTATTTGACTAAGGTATAGTCTAAGGCATACAAAAATGTGCCATTTTTTGGGCCACCCTGTATGTGAATATGAGTACGCGGATACAATTAAAGCAAACTGAAATAATGCAGGCTGCTGCAAAAGCTGGCATTTTGCACATAATACAGCTTATTATTGACCTTGCTTGATCATAAGATAATGACTACCAGATAAGTTTTGGTACCAAAACTGCATTTTACAATTTTTTCTTAACAAGTTCAGAGGAGTTTGAGTTTGATAAGGCCAAAAGAAACATGTATTCCATAAAACACACCTGTAAAAAGTTGAGAAGCTGACCGTTCTATCAATTTACATTACAAAACAATCGAAGTTTCGACATGTGGGCGTGATGAAAAAAGGAAAAAATACAGGAACTTTCATGCGTAGAACTGGCTATTTTCCCGGACGACCCACAGCGACATAGCCCCCTGAAAATTTGCACGCGGAGTCGTGTCAGAGAGGTAGTTATATATTTCAAGTTTCATGAAAATCGGTCCTGGGGTCTCAGAGCTGTGGGGTCGAAAATTGCCCTCTCCCTTTGTCAAGGCTCATACAACAGCTTGTATTGCCGTACAAGCTTGATTTGGACACCACGATAAAAATTCACGATAGGGCTATAGTTCTGCACAGCTGTGCAGTCGAAAAACTGTGCACGTTGTTATACTTTAAAGATAGCTTCCAACTCGACTTTTTCGTAATCTGCACATTGTTTTTTCATTTCAAAGAAGAAAAGTTCGTGATGTTCTGTAAACTAAAGTGGATTTCGTCTTATACTGGAACTCGCTCCATGCGCTGTTTAGTTGAGAGACACGAGATCGAAGATGGAGGAAAGAACGCGACTTCGCTTCTATCTGCTGCTTCTGATGCTGGTCACCGCATCGTCATCAGACATAGCATTGCACCTTATAGTCTCGTTTGGGCGAGGAATATAGGCCTACTTCAACTTTGCTTTCCCTATTTTTTCTGATCCCATCGTCACTGCTGAAGGTCTGGACCAAAGGACGCTGTATTCACTAGTCCTCTCCACTGTCCGGGTTTCCGTTCAATGATAATCATGGTTGACGTAAACTGCACAATATAGTGGACAACTGTTTTTACTACCGCATCGTCATCAGACAGCTCCCTGAACGTGACACTTTCCTGGCAGAATGACCGTGAGACCACGTCCTCGACGTCTGACTGGACTAACACCACTGCAGCGGCGGCGGACAACTCCACCAGCTTCGAAGAGGACAACGCAACAACGGCGATGCTGCCCACCTCTGCACCGAGTTACACGTCGTTGTGGCAGTACCAAGCGTGTCTCAGCTGGCTTAAGATCGGCTCGCCAATACTCATCGTCCTCGCCACTGTCGGCAATACAGTTTCCCTCATCACCCTCCAGAACCCGATGCTACATCACGAATGCCACGTTTATCCTATAGTCTCGTAATGCCATTCAATGGCAACCAAGAATGAATAGGTAAGCTACATCAGTACATTTTGGCGCAACGTTGAGAAGAAATGTTTTGCTGTTTCGATCTAGAAGCGAACACATGCGTCGGCTCCAGAACCCGATGTTCCACAAGTCGTCGACCAGTTTCCTCCTGAGCGCACTGGCATTTTCTGACCTATTCATGGTCAATATTAAACTTCTGCAATTGTGGATCGCTGTTCGTTTCGACATCAACATCAGGTGGATAACATCATTCGGATGCCAGTTCCACGTCTTGTTGACGTACTACTCACACGCTGTACGTGGTATTTTGATTAAACTGTTGTAGCACGCGCATTATAGTAAGCCTACCTTACTACCTCTGCATTATTTAATGACGATGATGCTCTTTTCGACAAATGCTACGAGTTCTGGGCATACACTCTATCCTTACTTTCCTGACAAACTGCAGATAAATTTCGAATAGAGACTGTTATGTGTGAACAGTGCATACACAGTGAATAAATTGCATGATGCTGATGATGTCGTGTTTTTAATGCAAAGCATGCAACAACATTTTACGACAAGTCTGCCATGCACTTATTTGTTTTACGCGTAATGTACGAATACTCATGATGTTGGCTTATTTAATAAGAAAACAAAATGGCGAATATGATCTTTTTGCCACCACCGCCTGCTCTGTAAACTGGTTTCGTCTATTTTATACACACATGGCGAGATAGTGACGTCATTCTGTCTACGACAGCTACCGCCGCCATGTTGGAGGTACACTATATTGCAGCAGCGTAACGTCAGATGAACTTCGCAAGCCGTTGTGTCGGGTATCATATACATTAATCGAAATACACGAATAATGCAAATAATTCTGTAATTCGAATTTTCAGATTTCCACATGTTACTTCACAGACTAAGAATACCCCAAACATGGCGGAGTCGTTTTATGCTAAGTGGTGTAACTTTCGCCTTATTTTTCACTTTGCTTATCAACGTAGATGTCTTCATGGACGTTGATCTTGCTGACCGCGCAGCGTCTCATTTCCGTCTGGATGCCGTTCAAGTGCAAGGAGCTGTGCTCACGTCGACGCATCATTATAGCGTGGTCGGTCATCTCCTTGCCAGAAGACGACCACATTTGAATACCATTCGCGGTCGCGGTCATCTCCTTGTTGTTGTTTGGCGCCAACATGCACTTCTTCTTCACGCTCGACCTGCAAGTCATTGTTCCCGAAGGCGGAAATATCACAGACGCCTCTGTGACCTGCTACGTCCGCGACCAGTTTGCCCCGTTCTTCATCGAATCTAGCGCGCTTCCTCTGAATCCGACGGAGCACCAGTTCACCGTGGTCGTCTCTGGATCTGGATCTGGCCGCATCCCGGATCTCGTCAGTTACCAGTATGTTTCGTCTTTATTCGCTGTAGCCTGCCCTGATGTGAACCAGCGATCTTGTTCTTCATCGATTTGGTAAGATCGGCGAGTTACTTTTCCAGTTTGTTGAGTGACTCTTGCTTGGCGCTTGCGATATTCAGTTCTTTCCCTTCACGTTGTTATTCGTTTTTACCCTGGTGCAGGCAGTTTGTGTCGTTCTTCCTCGAGACGTTGTACTGGACTGACTTCATCCTGACCGACTTAATTCCACTTGCGGTCGTGATCTTCGGCAACTGCGTCATCCTCGTCAAAATCTTCGCCTCGAGACGCCTTCGCGCCGTCGCCGCAAAGGACGACAAAGGCAACCGCAAGGTCGATCACTTCTCTTTTGTTAGTTTCTATTACATAGGCCACTATAATTTATTGTCATATATTATTACTTTTGGTAGTACAGATCCCGAGGGGCCGAGGGCTGAAAACTAGAACAATGCTGCACGAACAGGTACATTTTATTCTCGTACGTGGTCATTTTATACATTTTTCTATATGTTGTTTGTGTAGTATTTTATCTTCTGTTCGTGCAGCGTTTGAATGGTTGTATATATCCATTTTATTTACAACCCTATTGGTTTCAAGTACTTTAAGCCTGAATGAACTATAGGCGCCTACTATTTAGGACGGACCGTTAACTCTAGTGACAAGTCACACACCAACGTTAAGATCGTAAGCGTATTTAAAAAGCATGTGGACAACGAGGTGCAATGGGACTCAGCGCCAGTTTAACACAGTGCCACGAGCCCCCTAAGTATTTCCAAATACAACAAGTAACCTTAGTTAAACTAGGTTTATGAACTAGAATATCAGCACCGTCAGCTGAGAACCATGTGACAGCATTGTCTAGCTCGAGCTCAGCCTGAGTACAGTCATTCAAACTTTGATACAGATTCGCATCTGCAAAACGCTCTTTCCGATGTAAGGCAACTGATACTGCGGTGACCAGTTATTAACGACACTGTGTGAAGGTTGCATCAACGACAGTGATGCTGATAGGGATAAGCATCATGTTCATCGTGTTCAACACCCCGAATGACGTCTACTTCCTCGGATACGCCTACGGAGCATTTTCACAAAAGACACCAGAACAGCAGGCTGTAAAATTTCTCTTCTACGCCGTGACGCAGATTATCTACTGCACCAACAACTCCATCAACTTTTTCATGTATTTCGCGAGCGGACAGAAATTCCGCATCGCTTTCCTCAACACTTTTTTCTGTGTTCAGCCAAAGAAGCCTGGCAAGCCGAAACCTTCGTCTGGAAAGGCGATTACAATAGTGCAGAACACGTCGGTGGCAGCACCACCAGAAAATGCGCGAATATACTAGGTGGTCCTTAACAATATGCGTATAATAATCAATCGAATAAACCGTACATAATCTCGCTAATAACGAAGTGGGAGAAGACGTCACGCAAACTTTACC
>Ga0209568_1000625_pt1 | contig 12546 bp, 10 predicted proteins | sample WorMetOlspDAHAB2_FD_187406 | JGI IMG/M metagenome (GOLD analysis project Ga0209568, IMG submission 187406) | Marine gutless worms symbiont microbial communities from Max Planck institute for Marine Microbiology, Germany - Olavius sp. DAHAB.2... ...
TCCCATTCCCTTCCCTTCTCTCTCCTCCTCTTCCATTCACCCTCCTATATCCCCTCCCCAAGTTCCCCTCCCTTTTCATCAATAGTAGGCCCTGAAATCCGGCTAGCGGATCTGTGGGAGCCCCAGCCGAAATCAAAGTTGGTGCATTTTAGCTTCAAAATACCATCTGGTGGCAGCTACGCTCTCGGTTTTACAATATGCAGTTAATAAATATTGGTAGGGCAAAATGTGTAGTTTGCCCTACCAATCCCACGGTTACTGCATATATGCCCTACCTGTCCACACGCCCATTACGTTCCCGCGTCCCTGGCACACTCCAAACGCCACCCACCGGCGATATTAAGAACGCTGATTTCTCCGAAGACGACACCATCGGCGAGTGTGGCAAACACTTTCGAGCCGTCGTCAGCGACCACGTTCAGTCGCCCGCGCTTGATGATGTACATCTCTTTGCCGATGTCTCCCTTGCGACACACGTAGTCGCCCGGACTGAAGACGGCCAGCTTCAGCTTGAGAACCAGCTCCACCAGCAGACCGGCCTCGCATTCCTGGAAGATGGCGACCCTCCGTAGCGCTTCCATGTGTACGCTGATCGCCACTTCCGCCTGGGTATAACGTCTTGCGTGTTACAAACGGACATAATTTGCAATCTTCACTGCCTGATTTAGCACATAGATGTACCAAGGGAAGGGGGTAAAGTACAGGGAGCCGCAGGGCATTTTAAAAGTGTTTCCGTTGACACAAAATCAACATTTTTACTAAAAATATTTTATTTTACCACTGCATAAATCCGTGAACTGCATTGCATGTTGACTATATGAGTTAATCGTTCTAACTACTATGTCGAGACACATCATGAGCAATCAATATTGCTCATGCCGTATTATGATAAGCGTGTATACCCCGTCCCCTCCTCTCCGCCGAATCTTCAGTTTTTTGAAAGCGTGTGTACAAAAATGCCACAAGTCACTTGAGTTACTTCTCTGTTTCGTATATACTTACTGCTTATAAACAGAAGTTTGGATGCCCCACTGTCAGACCTCCCCTTTGCCGTGCCATCGATAGTCCTGCAGTATAGCGTCCGGCTGGCACGTGAACGGAGGTTCCTATAAGGCTCGGCACAACGAAAGCGACAACAAGCGACGTACTCGTAGTTTGGCGGGCAGCGCAACCAGAACCGATTCTCCGTCCAACGACTGCTTGTTGTTCCACTGGTAGTCGAACCACTTGACGACTCGCGTTTCCAGTTCCTTGTTCACTTTGCGGAACTCCATGTAGCGCTTGATGCCGTCCAGCTTCTGCTGGAATTCGGCGCGCTGGGCGTTCATGTTCGATATCATGCTGCCAACCTTCACGCACACAAAACAAACTCTATCTGTGCGCGACGCTTAGACCTGGACAAATGACAAAGTGTAACTGTATAGCGATTGGCAGGGGCGTCCAAAGGCACCCCCGGCGACGCAAAATGCGTCACGGAAATCCTCGGGGGACTAGCATAAGGACGTTAGGGGACAAAATTTACCTTTTCGTTCCAAGAGAAAATAAGCGCATTGAACTGATTACATAGTCAAATATGTGTGTTGATGTTTTATGTTTAAAATGCTCTAAAACTCACGTACAAGCATCTTCAATTCCAACATTTTCCCGTGGTAATACCCCCGTACCCTCGTTAAAAAGGGGAGGGGCCAGAAGGGGGAAAGAATGGCAGGGGAAAGGCGAGGGAGAGGTTGCGTCATGGCTGTCGCGGGATGGACGCCCCCGGCGATAGTCCTATAATATAGAATACAAGAAGCATATACTGCAGCCAATAAGAACCATTAGGCCTACCTGTTACTTCATCATTGTCGACATCGTCATTTTAACCATAAAACTATGACAAGTGACCTGGTGGCGGCGTGTGCCAATGGTTAGGACGTCGGTCTTTACTCTTTAGCTGGCGGACTTTTCCTTACCTATGCCTGATCTGTGATTAAAATGTGACCAATTTGGGGGTAAAGTGTCCGCTATGGGTCAGCCAACCAGGCCAACTCAGCCTTCCATCCATCCGGGGTCGGTAAATGAGTCGGATTCAGTCGTGACAATTATGACAAAATTAATGGCGCTAACCGCGCTACGCTACAAAATTAATTCACTTGCTGGTTTTACTTACTTACTAAGAATACGTGGTTTGTATATTGCCATTTGGTATTCCGAACCTTTCCGACGATGGTAGCAAAGATGAAAACGCCAAGCATGAAGTCGACTATGATGAAGGCGTATTCGGCGTCGGTGATGGGCAGTGGAAGGTCAGCGATGGTTGTCATAGCCAGCGTCGACCAGAAGAACGCATAGAGGTACATTCGACTGAAGGTGGCGTTGACGGGATACAGCACTGGATCGATGCTGTAGTAAACGAACTCGTCGGACCCGAAGCCGATCCAGGCGCTCAGCAGGATGAAGAAGCAGGCGTTCCAGTGAATGATGATGAGGATGTAGACAATGAGGTTGATAATGCTGGCTATCCGGGGGATGACTGATCACTCGGCCCCCACGAGCTGAGGCTTTCAGTAAGTCCAGTGCCCAGGATGAGGTTGATGATGCGGATCGTGTTCGGAAAGCTGCTCTGCGCCTCCACGCGGTCGAAAAACTGCTCACGTCACGCACAAACAGACTGGCCACAACATGCAAGGCCAAGGCCAAGTACACGACCTTCGCAGACAAGACCAAGACCGAGGACTTGATTCCCATTGCCAACGTGGGCTACCGTAAAATTCACAAGTCTGATAAACTTGCAAGTTAAGTAAGCAAGCGCCAATTGACGAATTTAATCTGGTCGTCATCTTCATAAAATCGCAAGACTATTCAAGGATTCAAGGCCAAAACATTTGAAAACAAGGACTATGGGAACATTTTTCCGACCCATATAGGGCAAGGTTACTGAGACCATCGTCTGGCCGCTCGAGGCGCCTCGAAGCCAAGTCCACGTCCTCAAGGGCTCTATCTCTGTACCTAAATATAATAAAAACGGAAAAGAAAGCTCAGTCGCATTTATTACAATGCAGTTTAAAAAACGTGCGGTCGTTGTGACTAAACGATTTATAAATTAGAGACGAGTAAGCTCGCCTAATTAATCACAGGTCCGAAATTAGGGTTTCAACACGAAACAAAAATGTGTATATCTGCAAAAAGATATATAGAAAAGGTGGTCTGTTAAAATACTTTACTACAAAAATAGTTTTAATAATCACTTAACCTTAAACTGTGTAATATGCATGTTCTTGTGTATGCATATTTTATATTCTTACTTGCAATGCATGCACCTAATATCGTTATCATTCAGACAGCACAATAGCAGTGCATGTGTCATTGTGTGATGTCACATTCATACGTTTTCCACAGTAATTTTTATTTAGTTTCGTGTTTAAAAGTTTTTCCGGATTTTACTACATTTAGGCTTAACTGTACTGATATGAAACAATAGGCATAGCCTACATGATGTCAAACATTCGTGATTATCATACATGTAGTGCGACGGACCTGTATAAGACGGCCCATGCGCAGTAGACGGTTAAGACGGAAAATGACGGCCCATTCGGTGCCGAGGCCAAAGTAGACGAAGTCGGTTGGGAAAAGACTCATCACATCCAGTTTAAACTGTTTCGTCTTCATGTAGTGACGCCTCAGTCTGTCCGTTTCCGTGACCTTTTGACCTTGCTCCAGAAACACTAGTCAACCCACACATATGCAGCTCCCGTTTAACAGTCCATCTTACCTCTACAGCTGCAACCTCCGACGAATGCTTTTTAACACACCAATTAATGAACAAATTTTTATTAATTAATTAACCAATGAAAGACGGACACACGTTAATCATATAAACCCACCAAAGCTATCTGAGAGCGACTGGTGTTTATTTCATATGGCAGCCATTGCAACATCGCTTTATAGGCCCTGTAACTAAAGATGGGAAAATTTCGTGAAATTCTGACGAATATTAGCGATGAAATTTTTACTGAAAGTGAGAGCAAAACAGTCGAATCCGTCGCGACATCTTAACGTTATACAGGGTGGCCCAAAAAAGTAAGCCACTACCGAATGATCAAAAAATCGTATTAAAGCATGTTAAAGCATGTCAATGATATTAGATTTATTCGTCAAATTTTAGTATGAATCAAGCACTATAATATTATTAGCTGGTAGTAGATATTCTATGTGTGACCTTCTTTCTGACCTCAATAACTATGCCTGACCCGCAAACTAGTGACGTGCGTCAAATACGATAAATGATGTCACCACTTTCTCTGGCATCAGCTCGCCTTAGCAACCTGTGAATTCTATGTCTAAACGATCTTATATATGAATATTTATGTAAAATTTCTTTTATTTCCATATTTTCTATCTTTTTCTGGTTTTCAAACATGATTTTATCAGATGGTTTGATTTTACCCGTATCGCATCTTCAAACACAGTAAGTGATGACGTCACAAATTAGGTCATACATAGAATATTTAATACAGACTTATTATATTCCTGTGCTCATTTTGTAGTCGAAACTGATGAAAACTCTAGCCTTTGTGGCGGGTTTTAGTACGATTTAATGATGATTCGTGATAGTGGTTTACTTTTTTTGGTCCTCCCTGTATAGCTAGATATAGCTTGACAACGTTCAGAAAAATATTTTAATATAATCATGAACCAGCGTGCATGAAAAATAAATGTTAAATAATTCGCATCTATTACCGTACGAGGCGCAGTTCGTATGAATCAATATTAATCTATTTTTTACGAATTTTCAATGAAACTTTTAAAATCGGGCCTCGAAAATTGTCTAAAATTATCATAAAATATGTGCAACATTCAAATGAAATTGAGACAGATAAATGATACTTGCTACACCTTCATAAATAATAACACAAGAGTACAAACCCGCATGCAGTAGGCGTCGAATACAGAAAAATAAATCAGAAGTCATACTACTCAGCATCATGTACAGTGCCTAAATACTGGGTGGCCCAAAAAAGTAAGCCACTACAAAATGATAAAAAATAGTATTAAATCGTATTAAAACCTGTCAATGAGATTGGATTTATTCGTCATATTACAGTATGAATCAAGCACTGTAATATTATTCGTTGTTATTAGATATTCTATGCGTGACCTATATATTCTGACCTCAGTAACTATGCTTGACCCGCAAACTAGCGACATGCGTCAAATACGGCATCAGCTCCCTCTAGCAAGCAGTGAATTCTCTGTCTACACAATGTTTTAGATGAAGGTTTACGTAAAAATTTCTTTTATTTCCATATTTTCTCTTTTGTTTCTGGTTTTCACATATGATTTTATCAAATGCGTTGATTTCACCATTATCGCAGCTTCAAAGAGAGCAAATGATAACGTCACAAATTAGGTCACACAGACAGACAGTACAGACATTATATTTTTGTGTTCATTTTATAGTCAAAATCGATGAAAATGTAGCCTTAATGGACGGTTTTTAATACGATTTAATGATGATACTTGAAAGTGGCTACTTTATTGGGCCACCATGTATAAATGTACTGCTTAACCACATCTGCACGACAGTGAAATTAAATAATCGCTGCACCACTTCGAAGTGTGCATTAACAACATAAAACTACGCAAAGTTGCAACATGAAACTCGTAAGCATCGTTCATTTTTATGACGTGCAACATAGTTATATTTCTGAAATATTTTAGCAGTTCTCGACAACATGAAATTTTCACTCGACAACAAAAAAAATGAAACAGAGCGATAAATTTGGGCATCAGTCGGCGGCGCCGTTATCGCGCGTTGAATTGGCCTCGGCGGCTGCGGCGTCGCGCTTGTCCGCCAGCTTTTCCAGCTCGTCGAGCCGATGACGCAGTTTGTACGACACGGACCGCATCTCGGCCATCAGACGCGCAACTCCGGTCCTCGCCTTCTCCAGACTGTTCTGCACCAGTTCCGCCTTCTCCTCGCTCGTGTGCACCGTGTCCTGCGCCTTGGCCATCTGCTCGTCCAGCAGGTTATCCTTGCGCAGCATCTGCCGTCCCTTCTCGATCAGCATCCGCCGCGCCTCCGGATACTCCTTCAGCGCCTCCCACAGATCCTCCTTCGACAGCACGAAGAGGTCAGAGTAGCCGACACTGCGGATGTTCGCCGTGCGTCGATTGCCGTTCTTGTTGCCTGCAATTAACACTTTTCTCTCTGTGTTTCAGTGTTGAAAACAAGGCAGTCACCGACAAAGAAGTTTCTAGCAGTATAGCAGTAAACACTGGTCTTCAGTGGTTAAAAAATATATTTAAAATAAACATCACACGCAAAGTTAACATTTGTAACATTATAACAGGCGTGAGCCAATAGTAACACCTCAAAGACTAAGTTCGACAGATTACCAACGATTGTGTGCGGTCATCTGGACGATTGACTCGCCAATTAACTGGGCAACAGACGACAAAGGCGACCAAATTTCGGTTTACGGTTAGGGTTATGGTCAACATTAGATTTACAAATCCTAATATCCTTATTTTTTATCGCCGAGATGACTGTTGCCCAGTTACTTTGTCACCCTGTCGTCTGTCGCCCATCTAGAGGCACTGCGTGATGCGCTATACAAATCGACTACTACTATACTACTTAGTGTCGCCAAACGACTGGCGACCACGCGAGAGTGGTTGTTATATATTTTCCTTAGCCTAGATGATTTTTGAGTGTGTATGTTTCTGTATTTCTGTTATTTCTGTTATTTATACAACGGGTTATACCTAAAATCCTAAACAAACGACAGATCATGATGACGATTAGGCCTACAAACAAAATTCTATTAGCCTCTGCCTATACTGAAGAAGTACAGCTGTAAGAGACTATTAATAAAATGGTAATATTAACACCACAAAATAAGCATTAAAAATTTAAAAAATCAGCCTCTAATCAAGCTACAAAAGAAATACACCGTAATGAAGACACTACTCGGGAACTCGGGAACAGACCAGCAATGTTGAGAACGCTGATCTCGCCGAACACGGTTCCGTCGGTAAGAGTGGCGAATACAGTCGACCCGTCGTCAGCGACCACGTTCAGTCGCCCGCGCTTGATGATGTACAACTCTTTGCCGATGTCTCCCTTGCGACACACGTAGTCACCGGGACCGAACGCCGACGGGCGCAGCTTGAGCACCAGCTGCGTCAGCAGACCGGTCTCACACTCGCGGAAGATGGTGACCCGACGCAGCGTGGCGGCGTGGACGCTCGTGGCAATCTCGGCGCGGATGCTCTCTGGAAGATGACCCAGTGCCGCCGCCTCGTCGACCGTTGACTCGCCGCTCAGCCACAGGTAGTCGAACCACGTTTTCACGCGACGTTCCAGACGGTCGTCGACGTGAGGTGGATTTGTTCCAGAACGATGAACTGAGTAAGATTGAAGAGTATCTGAATAGCCGACTGAATAAGCTTTTCCAGATGTGATACAGACTTCGAGCAACAGGCGGCTCCAGGCAGTCGTCGACGTGACGAATGCTCAGGTAGTTCTTGACGCCGTCCAGTCGGTGTTGGAACGAGTCGCGTTCGGCGCTAGTTTTGGAGATGGTTTCCGAGATTCCTCCGACAACGGTCGCGATGATGAGGATGCCAAGAAGGTAGTCGACCGTCATGAAGATGCACTCGAGTTCGGAGACCGGGTGGTCCATCTCGCCTATGGTCAGAAGCAGCATTGTCGACCAGTAGACGCAGAAAAAGTAGTGGTCGGCGAGGTGCGCGTAACGACAACAATAACTGCTGTTACTACAACAACTCTGAACATGACGCGTGTGGGGAAATAGCAACCATTGACGACGGAAATAATTGAAAAATAGCTTGTTCTTGTGACATTCGTAGCATCACGAATACCAAGATGTCGAAAACAATGCAATAACACCACCAATAACAACAACGACTTCTACTGTTAGTACTACAACTCTGCATGAGGACGACCGCACGAATCACGTGGACAACGACAGCACGCCGGGAACAATGACAACAGTTGTTTTGTCGTGGTCGGCGAGGTGTGTGCCGGGCATCGGAGTGTACACCCAGTCGTCGCTTCCGAGGCCGATCCACGCGCTCAGCTGGTAGTAGATGCACGCGTTCCAGTGGATCGCCAAGACAACGATGACGCCGAGGATGCCGACACGCAGGGCGTTCGGGTAGTTGGTGAGCGATTCGGCGCGTTGGAGGAACTCGGCGAGGCGACCGAGGCGCAGCAGGCGATTCAGACGGACGTACGTCGATGAAGTGCCGAGCCAGGCGTACAGCGCGTCGGTGGGCAATATGCTGACGGCGTCGATGCGGAAGGTCCAAGTGCGAACGTAGTGGCGACACAGCAGCACCGAGTCGGTGACGACGATGCCTTGCTCTAGGTACGCTGCAGGTATGACGACGACGACGACGACGACGACAATTATTTACAACGCTACTACAACATGTCGGTAACGAAGCAGCAACTGATGCAGGCAACAACAAATAATAATAATAACAAAAACAACACGTGGTGGGTGTCCTAAGTGATATAAATTACTGAGAAGGACAAAAAATACAACAACAATAACTGGTGCTGCTACAACGACAACCACAGGAAAGCAGTGATGATATACTGGTAAACTGAAGGAGCCGGTCGTCCGGGTAATCACGTTATGGGGCCCTCCATTCATGCCTGATGATATTGGTAAATATTTGACGACGACGACGACGACAATGCGTGCAGCAAAATTACACACGATAACGAACTGTCTATAGACGCAGTGTAACGAACGTACGTTGTCCTATTACTGTCGACCAACGATTTACTCTTAGTATCTACACGACTGCATCTGACACAGTTCAGATCACGGAAACATTGACTTTTATATAAGTTATAAATACAGGTTGAAACGACCGCGAAAGCATTGCAATATGAACTAATATAAAGTAATACGAAACAACCAACCATTGTCAGTTGAAATGTTTCACGTCAGTACTGGGTGTTTGCATAACAGTTGCACAACGCAATAAGTGCGTGACGTATAAGACATTTACATTTTGCATGCAACACAGAATAGACAGAAATTAGAATACATGAAACTGCTGCACGTAACGTGACATGCGCATTATTTAAAAAAATCTTTACGCATTAACTGCGAACAAATGCTGGGTTGAATTATACTGTAATTTTCGAAGGGGGGGTGCAAAAATGCAAAAAACTGAAATTGCATAAAATGTAGACAAAAATGGTAACATAAATTTGCACTGATAAAACATTTAACAACGAATAAGTAAGTAAGCACGTTTATTAAAACACACACTTGTAGCATAAACGATGATCGACCGTCGTACGCATGCACACGGCTGTTGACTGTCGGCAACCGAGCTTTTCCAGTCACCGCGGATCGTATGGAATGAACTACGACGCTATGCATCACGTCTGAACCGTCGATCCCTGAGTTTCCTGCTGTTGCCTAATAACCCGCGTTTTTAACCGCTCTTTCTCTTTCTCTTTCTTTGAGACTTACAGTATAATGACAATAATATGATAATTAAGCTATTAATACTCAATAAAGCATTTTCTTAATCCTAAAGATTTTTCAGTATCGCACCTAGTGACCGCCACCTCGGGCCCAAGCCTCCCATCAGCCAAATCCAGCCCTGCATGCGGTAAATATTTGATATTAACAACTGTTTTGAAGAGTCAGTGTTTCCAACAAATTGGGTCGCCGTGAGATCAAAATATCGTGAGAGAATTTCGATGAAGTTGTTTATTCAGAATTACACAATCGCGGCAGAAGAGTATGGTGATTTCATTATGATTTTTAAAATACTATACTTTTCACTTTTTAGGCTATGTCATGTGTATTATGTGTACGATATCCATATAGATATAGTAAATAAATCGGCGGCAGACCTGTGCGCAGTTGTACGAACATGTCGACCAGGTAGACAAAGTCGCACGCGTAGTCGAGCACGAACCAGACGATCATGCCTTCATCTCGTAGCTGCCAAAACACCGACCTCGCAATGATGAGCAGCAGATTGTAGAGCACTGCCGCCGATATCACCGCCAACCACCTATAGTACGCCGTTGACGACGGGTCAACCACCAGCGTCCGCCAGAAACTAAACATGCACAACCGTTTTTCGGTACGATTCTGTTGAACGAGCATAACAATGAACAAAATTATCGGATGAAGCAGAAAAGTAGTCCCTAAAATTTTTGCAGTTTTTAGCAATCGCTTGGACGTTAAAAGCGAAATTTTCCCTCCACATTTGATCATCTTATGGACACATAACTTAACATCAGCGTATAGTTGTAGCTTTTGTAGTAATAGCGTTTCACAGTTATCAGCAATCATCGTGTGATCAATCATGATTCATCAGTTATCAGATCTTAAGGGCTACTTTCGCCGCATCCTGTACAGTAGCAAAATGGCGACGTCACTCTACTACAAAATCGCTTTTTGGATCGAACGCGCGTATTCAAAAACATTTTAAAACCTTTGTCAGTATAGCATAACTATGTTCTCATATTCCAAGGAATATATATATAATAATCCTGTGTGCTGCCCGAGTGGCGTAGGCCTAATAAACGACGATGATTAAAATGGACGTTTAACAATAGTAATTATTGTTGGTTTTTATGCTTTAATGCTGTTGTTATGATCTTTTTTGTGTGCATCGTTGTCGTTCTGCAGAGAATAAAAATGTATCGTTAGGTCATGCATATGCATATGCAGTAGGCCATAGGTCATACTTACATAGGTCATATACAAAGCAGTGGCGGATTTAGCGGGGCGAGTCGGTTCCGCCCCCCCCCCTACTTTAGGCGACGGACTGACGACTGACAACTGTACTGTATTATGGCGACACATGGTACTGAGAATATTCAAAATGATTGCCTCCAGTGGCTTTGTGATATGCAGCTTTAGAGTGCACCAAATTCGTTTTCAGCCGGGGCTCTGTCCCGGGCCCCGCTTAGGGAGCTTACAGCGCTCCCCCAGGCACCCTAGCTGGTTTAAGGGGGCATACTTCTAAGGGGGATGGGAGGGAGAGGGGAAAGGGAAAGGGAAGAAAAAGAGGAAAGGAAAGGAATGGACCGCCCCCCTCCCTTACACAAATTCCTGGATCCGCGCCTCCGCAAAACAAGCGGCGGTCACGCACCTCGGCCGGAAAACATTGCGCAGCTGAGAACAGCACGACTCCGACGATGCCTCTTTCGGCTGTCCATTGTTTTGATTCTCAGCATCTTCTAACGGCTCAACACGACCGCGTCGAAACGCCAAGAAACTGCGCACCATCTGCGCACGTCACGAAATTAACGTATACGTGATGTCTTACGAGGATTCTTTGATCGAAAAGATGGGCGATAGCCGTATAGCCTAGCCTATGTGATCCTTTCATTCAGCATTCAGCAAACGTCATAATCTAAAACAAACAGCAGTTAAGAATAGTGCATGCATATCATAAAATAGTGAGCACGATAACAGCAAAATACGTGACGCGAACCCATCCATAAGTGATTAAGGGGTAAGAACCGCGCATTTTGGGCGGCACAGCTAGCACCCCCACCCCCATGCCCACGCAAACTTTAATACGGCCCTGTACTGAAAAAAAACACGGCAGTCGACTAGTTCGTTGAAAGCAGTAGCCTATACTAACCTGCTGGAGAGGAAACTGCGTAGCCATGCCGTCTCCCATCGAATTCCGCGCGAGCCACCTTTCAATAAGACCAGCGTTCATTCAGTCGAGATCAGCTACGACCGCGTTTAAAGTTTAATCACTATGCCCACTGTTTTCAAACAAGTCTGCATATGCAGCTGTAAAATCGCAGTCAAACGTCTGCGCACAGAATGGCATCTTGTTTGCCGCGCACAAGCAGCTCGGATAACGGCGCCGGCGGGTACAGCAGTGTCGGATGCTGATGCTGCTGTGTATATACGCGTTGCCATGGCGACGACGAAAGCGGCGTTGATGCTGAGCAGTTAGCTTGATGACTTACGCGACGCACGCGCGTGCATGGCGCCCGATTGAGCTCAGGTGCATGTTTGTTCGCTTACCTGACGTATACGCGTCAATTTTACCCACCCGTGTCTGGTTAATTATTATAAGCTCGCCGCAGACCGCCATTACACAAGCACGCACGTATTCGCGCACCTGAATCTAACGACACGTAATATGCTACGTCACGCAAAAGCCTAGCAGATGATTGATGATTGATGAAGAGGAAAAAGAAATAGGAAATGAAAAACCTGGAAAATAGTATATTGGTAATTGCTACGAACATTATAGGTTATCGCTTATGTTATACAGGGTGGCTCAATTAAGATTATTAAGATGTTCTTTGGGTATACATAGGATGACGCTGACGACACTTTAATGATTTTATCTATGTTTACCGTTGCTAAGGCCATACTGTAGGTACTCACGGTTTTGCAAGAGTTGAACGTAATACGCAGCGCTTTGTTATTATTGTGCTTGGAACTGCAGCAGTAAAGCTGGCACACAAAAGTGAAGGATGCATAAGATTTTTCAGATTTCCGCGAGATAAGGAGTGTACAGCGT
>Ga0209568_1000626_pt1 | contig 12543 bp, 10 predicted proteins | sample WorMetOlspDAHAB2_FD_187406 | JGI IMG/M metagenome (GOLD analysis project Ga0209568, IMG submission 187406) | Marine gutless worms symbiont microbial communities from Max Planck institute for Marine Microbiology, Germany - Olavius sp. DAHAB.2... ...
GGTTATACTGATTATACTCCCATGCCTCCTGAACACAGACGGCCCACCGGATTTAGCGGCTGGTTATATCGATTATACTCCCATGCCTCCTGAACACAGACGGCCCACCGGATGTAGCGGCTGGTTATACTGATTATACTCCCATGGGCACTGAGCATAGGCGGCTCCACCAGAATGAACATGCTCACACAACTACTGGTCGCAACTGGTCACAATCAGAATAAAACACCATCCTAAAATTCGTGGGCAGCGTTGGTGTAAATCGCCTTTATATCGTCATTACTCTCCAATACACCTATGAGCTTCTCAAGAACCTTAGCCTTGTCTTCATCCACCGACACCTCGGTCTGTGCTCGCCATACGACCCGAACTGATTTGGCAGACCCAAGTATTGCTTCGAGAATCTTAGATACATCACCGATCTCTTCAAACTGACAGATCACCGCGTGATGCAGATCATCCGAAATCACATCATCAGCTCCAGACGTTATCGCAGCTTCGAAAACTGCATCCACCGAACCAATTTCAACCGGATAGGTTATCTCACCAATGCGGTCAAAGGCGTAAGACACAGATCCTACCTCTCCCAACGAACAGCCAAATTTCGTCAGAGACGACTTGACAAATCCACTGGTGCGATTGCGATTCTCGGTCAGGGCTTCGACAATGAATGCGACCCCACCAGGACCATATGCTTCATAGCACACCTCCTCATAACACTCGTCACCTGTTGCAGATGCCTTCTTGATAGCTCGTTCAATAATCTCTTTCGGCATGTTCTCACCACGCGCGTTGAGTATCGCCAGACGCAATCTGGCATTCAAAGACGGGTCAGGAAGACCACTCATAGCTGCAACTGAAATCTCGCGAGATAACTTGGAAAAGGTCCTGGACTTCACCGCATCTTGTTTCTCTTTGCGGTGCATAATATTCTTAAACTGTGAGTGACCAGCCATTATTTCCTCTTTTTCCTTCAAGTTCTAAAAAACGCACTATCATCGATAGCATGGTGTTTCAAAAACAATCTTTTCAAAACAGGTACATCGATTAATATAGCCTGATTTGACTGGAAAATCAGGTATATCTTTGTCTGGATATATTTGACAAATAAAACAAATACCAGGCGCAAGGCTTCAGGAGGCCTAGTTCAAAGTGACATCACCAGTCTCACAGCACACCCGCATACTAGCAATCACCAACCAAAAAGGAGGCGTCGGTAAAACTACCACCGCCATAAACCTCGGAACAGCACTAGCAGCTATAGGAGAAGAAGTACTAATAGTGGACATCGATCCACAGTGTAACGCTTCTACTGGTTTAGGCATCACAAGAGACGATCGGATGTATTCAAGCTATGAGTTGCTTTCCCAGCAAGCGTCGCTGGATGAGGCCGCACTGAAGACCACAGTACCAAAATTGTCGATCATACCATCCACCCTTGACCTGCTCGGGTTTGAATTAGAGGTGGCTTCTCTCCAGAACCGCAGCCATCGATTGCGCGATGCTATTGAAAAGCACATAGCCGATAAAGAGGGGAAGGAAAGTGAAGTTCCTCGCTTCACGTATATACTCATCGACTGTCCTCCCTCTCTCAACCTGCTGACAGTTAATGCCATGGTTGCGGCACAGGCTCTTATAGTGCCACTACAATGTGAGTTCTTCGCATTGGAAGGACTATCACAACTCTTAAAAACAGTGAGGCAGATAAAGCAATCTCTCAATCGTCTCCTGATCATACACGGAATAGTCATCACCATGTTTGATCCCAGGAACAAGCTCTCCAGCCAAGTCACTGAAGACGTTCGCCAGACGATGGGTGACCTTGTCTATAATACCGTCATTCCACGCAACATTCGTCTATCGGAAGCTCCATCACATGGCAAACCTGCGGTGGTTTATGACCTGTCTTGTAGTGGCAGTCAGGCTTATTTACGTCTAGCAGCTGAGATCCTACAGCGAGAACAGCAACTGCGCGGGGAACAGTAAGCCTCCTCCTGGATGTCGTTTGTGAGCACCACCCGCTAAGATGTACGATCGTCTTTATGAGCGTAACGCCATCTCTAACAGTTGAAACTTGCACATGAAAGAAGCAACTGCACAGGGAATAGTAATCCATACTGGATGCCGACTAAGCACTGTCTGATGTAACGTATAACCGTCTTTTATTAGCATAGCGACGCCTAACGGTTGAAAATTGACGTCTAGCAGTTGAAAATTAAACCCAAAAGAAGCAACAGTATAACAATTCTACTTGAGGATAGTGGAAACTTGTCTTGCATCACTGTAATTGTATACATTGTTGTCCACAATTGAAAGCAACAATTACACAGTTAGTACTATTAGAGGAAGATTACGTATTTTATACTCTTATCGTAAGATTAATTATAGGTAGTTTATTGTACCCTGTTCATCTAGCCTCAAGTATGTCTTGTCTTTCTAAGGCAGCATGCCGCAACTGCTCTACTTCCAATACGTGCCGTAGGCTTTATGCGTGCTGAATGTGGACAGTCAACCTCATGCTGAGTAATCCATAGTGTAGTACAATAGAAGGTGTGATATGACGATTAGATCGCTACTAAGAAATAGATCCGCCTCCATTGGCAGGAGCAGCAGAAGTGACGGAGATCCAACTCCTCAAACAAATCTCGGCTCTACTTCAAGAAACAGCCAAATACAGCAACATCATACAGACGAACGGTTGAGAATGGCAGGTCCTAATGGCTACCCGAATGGATCGAACGGCAACAGTTCACTTGAACTAGATCAGAAGGCACTGAGCTCCATAGAAAGACGAGCTACAAGAGCGCCTGCTAACTCTAATACTAAACGCATACTGAGCGAGAGTCTTAATCTTTTGAGGAATACAAGAGGTCCAGTATCTATAGATGATGTTAGAAGACTGATGTCCGATTGCAGAAATTATATAGAGACATACAGGGAGTCTTCTGGAAAGCGAAAAAATGTAAAGCAGATGCAAAAGTGCGAGGTAGAGTTAGTTAAACTCGAAACGAGATTAGTAGCTTCTAGCATTCATCCTCCTGGCTCGTCTGGTGCGGGTCCAAGTATTGAGAGTACTTCCCCACGGATCTCAGTAGATTCTCGCATGCCTCCTGCAAGCTCATCTGGTGTGGCCTCAAGTATTGAGAGTACTTCCCCACGGATCTCAGTAGATACGAGTCGGGCTTCTGGTTCTGCAGATCAGTCAGATACGATTCCTGTCTCCGATGAGTTGGACGTGGTTATTCCTGCTGCAGAAGATATTAGACCTGAACCGTCTTCTGACCTTGGTGCTGGAGTCGAACAAGCTGGACCTGAAACGGTAGAGCAAACTGGTCTCACAAAGTTTCGCCGTAGCGGTGCTGGAGTCGAACAAGCTGGACCTGAAGCTGGACCTGAAACGGTAGAGCAAACTGGTCTCACAAAGTTTCGCCGTAGCTGCGATGAAATCAAAACCATGATGACTGGTCTTCGCAATTCGGCTGATAGGATAAGTAATCCAGCAGAGACAGTCAGCAGCAAGGTATCTGAAACACTTGGAGCAATATACAAGTTGCTTGATACAATGAAGCTCAGCGAAGATGTAAAGGTGGCACAACTCAGAGATGACCTCCTAGGATACGAGCGTGAGATCCACGATATCTTGAAGCCGCGTGAAAAGAGCATCGGAGACCTTATATCACGTGCCTTCCCCATCGACAAAGACGAGTTAGATCAACTAATACAAGCATCGATATCCCTGCAAGACCCCGAAAGAAACACACCTTATCAAAAGATACTCCGCGGGATTAACAAGCTTAGCAATGCTCGTTACTTTCATTCGATCACTAGTGCGAATGCTAAAATAGCCAAGATCCAGAAAAGATGCTCTGACTATTTAAAGAGTCAAGGCTCGAAGACAGAAAAGCAGTATCGTGTAGCTCTCGTGCGTGCTTTGCAAGATGGCCAGACTATAACCCCCTCGATCATCAATCCGCTACTGCAAGGTGAAAGCGCATCCACATCCCATGCACATCCGGGGATCTTGGCTGATCAACCAGTCTCAAAAGAAGAATTTCTGAGGCTAGTAAAGGAGACACCAAAAACAGAAAGAGAGGTCGCTCTTCTGGCAGCTCAGAATGCAAGGCCTTCGCAACCAGGTTCAAATCCTTTCGATGAGGAGGTGAATCCAGAGCTTCCCAATATGCCCTCGTCTCAGAATGCAAGGCCTTCGCAACCAGGTTCAAATCCTTTCGATGAAGAAGGGGGGGCTCTTCTGGCAGCTCAGAATGCAAGGCCTTCGCAATCAGGTTTAAATCCTTTCGATGAGGAGATGAATCCAGAGCTTCCCAATATGCCCTCGTCTCAGGCGGATTCTGTTAATCAACAAAAGACTTCCCGTTCTGCAAGAATAAGAACCGGGATCAGCGAAATGAGAGCGGGGTTCAAGCAGATAGGAGATGAACTCAAAGCAATCAACGTGAGAGAGGGGTTCGAGCAGATAGGAGATGAACTCAAAGCAATCAACCCCTTCAAATCAACTTCAAGGGAACGAGGGGAAGTAAATCTGTCCCCACATCTGGGTCCAGTCAGTGAGTATAGGAGTGATAGGAGTGAGGCGGCCCACGAGACGGAGGATGCAATCTCATCTCAAGTAGAGCAAACAGAGCAAACAGAGCAAACACAGATTCCAGAAACTTCTAGGCCTACTCATCAGGCGCCCAAATCGGAACATTGGTGGACCAGAGTGGCAAATAGATTCCGATCTAGTGCACCTGTTCGGAAAGTAGAGAAGGTGATATCAGGTGATGGTTTCGATCTGTTTCCGGATGTCAATTACCCGGCTACCGACTTTGCTGACCTTAAGACATGGCAAGAGACATGTTCAGCAAAGTTACAAAGTCAAAACGTCAGAAAATCCGAAGGCGAAGAGAAGTCCGACTACTCAGAAATTCTCAGGGACATTGGTGCGGTAACGGGTACTGGACTTGCTATCCCTACCGACAAAATGACTGACTTTGTTAAAAGGTCTATGAAATACGCGGATAGTCACGTCGGAGATGTCTCGCCTAAGAAGCAGGAACGAGTTCGTAGCCTGCAGGAAGCAGTCTTAATGGTGCGCAACAAACTGCTAACAAAAGCAACCGCGCAAATGCAGGGTAGGCAGTACAATATGCCCGGACTGTTCGACTTACAGCTGAGTGATTGTTCTACAGAATCTAAAATTAGCTTGGATGAGTTGAGGGCTTCCTTGGCTACATTTGACAAACTGCCTGAGGGTAAGTCGAGCCATGCTGCCAACTTGAAGAAGTTCCTCGAGCTAAAGGCGGGAGGTGTTGTCACTCCGAACAATGAGTATAAAACGGCTGCTGGCGCCAAAAAGGCACATGAGGAATTGCATAAATTATGGACCGACACACTGGTTACTCTGAATAAGCATTCGAGCAGTAAGGGTACTGATGTTGCTCAAAAGCTAAAACTAGAGCGGGAAGTCGCACGTGCTTTGTTTGGCACCATGCGTCAGCCTCAAAATGTCTTCCAAAGGTTCCTTGAAAGACTGCGTTCTCGTATGGTTAAAGTTGCCGTAATATCGGCTGTTACTACAGCGCTTGTTGGCGCCGGTGCAGTTTTAGGAAGGGTGGTCAGATTACCGTTCAGCTTCCTGAATAGAAGAGACTAAAATAGGAAAACTAAACTGGGTATTGTCCTGAGATTTCAAATCCTGGTCATGTGTTTACTTCACGTCTGTCCTTGCTCATGGGTTTGTCTATTATCTCAGGACTGATCCCTGCGTCTATTATCTCAGGACCGATCCCTGTCGAGAGTCCGAAAGCAGTGTGGATTAGATCAGAAAACACTCCTCACGAGGTCCAACCAGGCCTCTTCACTCATAATAGGAATACCGAGGCGAAGAGCAGCATCCCGTTTTGAACCCCCATTCTGTCCAGCTACCAAGACATCTGTCCTGGAAGAGATTGTACTAGAGACCCGAGCTCCTAACCTTTCGGCCATCGCTTGAGCCTCGGACCGGGTCATCTTGTACAGTGTCCCCGTAAAAACCACTGATTTACCATAGATGCTATCCTTACCTTCTTGGCCTCGATCGACTACCACAGGTGTGACGTGAGTTATCTCCGATAACTGATCTATCAATCTCTCGGCACAAGAACGCTTCCGACCTAGGGAAAAATAAGACTTGATGGATGTAACTGCGACATCCCCTACTCCATCGATGCCCTTGATCTTCGCGACTGCATCTGGATCATCCGAAGCGATCTTTATACTCTCCGCGTGGAATCGATCCCAAGAACCGTAAAAGTTCGCCAACAGCCTGGCTGTGACTTCCCCAACCTCTGGTATCCCGAGAGAGTAGATCAATCTGACAAGAGGAACCTTCCTCGCTGTTTCTATAGAGGCGAACAGGACCTCGACGGACTGTTCCCCAAAACCTTTTCTATCCTTGAGTTTCCTGTCGTTGGACCGATCCCTTTCACACAGTGTAAAGATGTCCGCTGGCTCCCGCACGGGGAGTTCAAGATCCTTGAAGAAAAATTCTACCTGTTTTGGTCCAAATCCTCTGATGTCGAAGGCAGATCGAGATACAAAGTGCTTGAGCCACTCTACAGACTGATGTGGACATGCGAGGCCACCAGAACAACGAGCAACCGTCCCCTTCGTAGCAGTCCTAGAGGCAGTCTTGAATGTGACCGGAGACTGTAGATCACATGGACATAACTCGGGAAAAACATATGGAGAACTCCCGGAAACCCTAGTCCCCGGAACGACCTCGACCACGCGCGGAATGACATCTCCAGCTCGCTGGATAACGACTCTGTCTCCTATGTGGATTCCTAGACGAGTAATCTCCTCCTTGTTGTACAGACTGGCACTGGAAATCGAGACACCACCGAGTGAAACTGGATGTAATCTCGCAACAGGGGTCAGAACTCCTGTCCTTCCCACCTGAATATCGATACCCTGTATTGTTGTCATGGCCACCTGGGCTCGCAGCTTATGAGCGACTGCCCATCGCGGCGCACGAGAAGATGAACCCAGTCGGATTTGAAGATCAAAGGCGTCTACCTTGTAGACTACACCGTCTATACAGTAATCGAGGCTTTCTCGCTCTGCACTGACCTGAGCGTGATAAGCTATCAGTTCCTCGAGGCTGTAGCATCTTTTCCCAGACTTCCCCACTGGAAGACCCCATGCTCTCATGAGTTCCAGAAGATCATGCTGGGTATTAACTGGAATCCCAGGCAAGGCGTGAGGGCATGAATAAGCAAAAAAACGCAGGAATCTCTTTTTTTCCACTGCACTGCTGTCCAAGTGACGCAGTGATCCAGATGTCGCATTTCTCGGGTTTGAGAACATCTTTCCATTTTCCAGAACCTGTCGCTCATTTAGCTTCTGGAAGTCTGTTTTGGTCATATAGACTTCGCCGCGGATTTCCATAACCTGCGGTACATCTTCTGGCAACTGCTTGGGGATATCGGGGATAGTCATGACGTTATCCGTGACCTCTTCACCTTCGAAGCCATTTCCTCGTGTCGCGGCTCGTATAAGACGTCCGGATTCATAATACAGGCTCAGTGACACACCATCGATTTTTGGCTCTGCGTAGAACACTACAGAACCACTGGGCAAGTCTAGGGAACGATGTATTCGATCGACAAATGCCCTTGTTTCTTCCTCGGCAAAAACGTTGTCTAGAGACAGCATCGGAACTGAGTGAAGTACTTTCCTGGACTTGTGAGAAACAAGAATTCCCACTCTGTCAGATGGAGAATTCTCACTTTTCAGGTAAGGAAATCTAGTTTCGATATCTAGCAAGCGTTGTCTCAGCGTATCGTATTCGTCATCAGGAATGATGGACTCGTTTTCCTCGTAATACTTCTGATCACAGGTGGAGATCTCTTCTTCCAGGTTTTTCAGTTCTGCTACTGCTTCATCCCTTGTCAAGGAATTCACTGGAATCAACCGATACATTTGCTGGCTCTGGTCGTTGGACACTACAAAGCACCACTATAGCTTAAGTTGCGAACAAACCAAGTAGTAGAGACCCGGTCTTTGATGAGAACCTGGCAAAGGAACATCATATCAAACTACTGACGAACCAAGTGGTATAAGCCAAGTAGTATAGACTCGATCTTTGATGAGAACCTGGCAAAGGAATACCCTGTCAAAAAAAGCTTGAAACCATGCTCAAGAGCATGTACATCCGTGCATTGAATTGTAACTTTGGGGTGGGTGTGTTTGCTATGGGTGCGGAGGATATCAAGAGGTTGCTCGTATCGGCGTTTCCCTTCGGTGAGGTTAGCGTTGTGGATTCTAGAGGTGACGGTGACCATTGGGCTGTAACTGTTGTTTCTCCAGATTTCGCCGGTAAATCGCGGCTACAGCAGCACAGGATGGTTTATGCGGCTCTCGGTGGCAGTGCAGGACTTACTTTACATTCTGTACAGATTTCCACCAGGCAAGCCTAGTTCTCTCGTGAGAACCAGATCTTCATTTGAATGGCAAAAATTGGAGAGTTGTAGTGAGTGATGATGTCAAGTCGTTTGTGGAGGCCAAGGTAAGCGAAACCAGGGTAGTGTTGTTTCTCAAGGGCACAAAAGAGAAGCCGGCCTGCTCTTTCTCTGCCGACGTGGTGGAGATACTCGACAGCCTCGGAGTGCCGTACAAGTGTGTAAACGTCTTACAATCCAACGAATTACGCCAAGAGCTGAAATCGTACTCAGACTGGCCTACCTTCCCACAGCTGTACATTGATGGGGTCTTTATAGGTGGACGTGACATCGTTAAGGAGATGTACGAGGCCAACGAATTGCATGATCACTTGTCCGAGCTGGGTCTACGCGCTGTATAAAACCTACTCACATGTGTACTTGCCGTGAACATGACAACGTCAAGGAGATGTACGAGGTCAAGGAAATGTACTAGGTCAACCAGTCGTACAGGATCACCTGTCCGAGCTGGTCCATGCCGTGAGGAATCCCGGTCAAATGCGAACGCAATATCGCATCAAGGAAATGTACTAGGTCAACCAGCGTACAGGATCACCTGTCCGAGCTGATCCATGCCGTGAGAAATCCCCATCAAATGCGAACGCAATATCGCATCAAGGAAATGTACTAGGTCAACCAGCCTACAGGATCACCTGTCCGAGCTGGTCCATGCCGTGAGAAATCCCCATCAAATGCGAACGCAATATCGCATCAAGGAAATGTACTAGGTCAACCAGCCTACAGGATCACCTGTCCGAGCTGATCCATGCCGTGAGAAATCCCCATCAAATGCGAACGCAATATCGCATCAAGGAAATGTACTAGGTCAACCAGCCTACAGGATCACCTGTCCGAGCTGGTCCATGCCGTGAGAAATCCCCGTCAAATGCGAACGCAATATCGCATCAAGGAAATGTACTAGGTCAACCAGCGTACAGGATCACCTGCACGACTGGGTCTGTACCCTGATGGAGTCTTGTCACACGAACCATAACGCTTCGACCCAGCACTTTATGAAGCCAGGTCTGGTCTGCACGATACCATGATCACGCACAGCGCACTCGAAAGACACCAGGTCCCCTACAGAGACTCTGTGAGGATCACACGCTCGTCCATCACATGAACAAAACCGAGAGTCCCTAAAAACCGTTAGCTTCAATGACATCCGAACTTACATGGCTCTATCACCCAAAAAGGCAGTGTCTACTGCAATAGCTCCTCTCCCTCCACCACTATAAACCTCATACAGTCTCCTCGTTCACAGCAGTCTTCAGTGCCTTCCCTGCTTTAAACTTTGGTATCTTTTGAGCTTCTATGCGGATTGGTTCTCCAGTTCGAGGGTTCCGAACCTCTGAGGCTGCGCGTTCAGAAACAGAGAAGTTGCCAAATCCAGGCAGTCTCACATCTGCATGAGAGGCCAACTCTTCCGTGATAACAGAGAAAACCGCATCCACTGCATCAGTAGCCACGACTTTAGTAGCTCCCATTTTAGCTGCTACCTTTTTAATCAACTCACTTTTGTTCATCTTGACGTATCCTTGTAACAAGCCTCACAACAACTACAACGAACCAAACCCACCTTGTAAAACAGGGAAACAATTACAAAATAGATCTGTCCCGGATCACACGAAATATTTCAACCGGGATCGAGAAATAACAAGCCTCCACCAAACGAGCCACCAGTCTAACCAGGAAGTGCATTGGAGGACTCAACGACACAACCATTGGGTATCCAGTAAACGAAATACCGCCCAAACTCAAGCATATCTCAAGTGCAAGGCTGGAATGTATAAGATTTTCACCCAAACGATCTCGTCTGCTTGGTCTCACTGCGTGCTCTGGAAGCTTGTATCAATGATCCATCCAACTCTTTTCGGGCATATACTGAAGTAAGACAATTGACATAACGTTTGGGAATTTTCTTCTACAAAAATAAGCAGTTGATACGTCAAAACCAGGTCTTTCAAAGGAGATTCCTCACTAAAAACAATTTGTACTCCCATACATTCAACAATGGCGAAGTAAAAAAACAAAACACCAGGCAATTATATTCCAAATCGCCAGACAGAGTTTCTATTTATATTCACATAAAGCTTGCTAGCTCTTGTTGACACATTTCCAATGCCTTCTTTTACCTGTTCCGGCCAAGCGCATCGAACAAGCATGGAGACTCTAGAACAAAACCAGCTAGTCGCAATCTGAAAATCGAAGTTGCATGATCCTGCAATATCCAAGTACAGCAAGCCTGTATATGACACGTGACAAAGCACAAATACCTATGATCACAAACGAGATGTCAATACATGAGGATGCAGGGTGGTGAATCATCAGAATCGGAACGGCAGGTGATTATTGATTCGAGGACCGGAATATAATCCCCCGTACCCCCCGGATATCCTATGCTTGTCCCGTCGGGTGCAGAGATAGCCGAAGAAAACAATGAAGACCAGCAATCTTCATCCACCAGAAGGGATTAAGACGTCTTCGTCGGAAGAAGGTATCCCCCTAATATTATCTGCGATCCTACGACCAAGCTTAGCCATAAGCGGTAGAAATACCATAGTCACAGAAACAACTGTTAAGCTGATATCCCCGATCTCACCCGATAGCAAACTGAGAGAAGTCGCTATCCCTAGAATGATAAAGGCAAATTCACCTCCAGGAGCGATCAAAAAAGCTCCTTCAATCGCCGAAGCCTTATTTATACCGGCCAGGCGAGCTATACAAAACATCACCAGGCCTTTGATAAAACTCAAAGTGATGGCTAATGTCGGAATCAATACAGGATGCTTGATGAGAACCGCCAACTCTACTTGCATGCCAACAGAAAAGAAGAAAACACCAAGCAATAGACCCTTAAATGGATTGATGATGGTCTCCACTGCACGACTATACTTCGTTTCCGCCAACAGCAGGCCAGCCATAAAGGCTCCAAGAGCCATCGAAAGGCCAGCAAAGGCCGTAGCAACAGAAGCAACTATAATCACCAGCAAAGTGGTGGCCATGAACAGTTCCGGAATGCCAGTCGCTGTTACTGTCCTGAATAAAGGCTTCATCACCAGACGACCTACCGCGAAGATACAAGCAATAGCGCAAACAGCTTGAAAAAATGCAATACATAAACCGAGCGTGACACTTTGCTCGCCTTTGCCAGCCAGAGTGTTAAGCAACAACAGTATGGGTACAACAGCCAAGTCTTGCAACAGCAATACCGACACTAACAAGCGACCTGTCGTGGATGCTGTCCTCTTGGATCGTGTCAACACCTCAATCACGATCGCAGTGGACGACAGGGCTAGACTTGCTCCAACGATCAGGGCAGCAATAGGTTTGAAGTCCGCAAAGTACACAAACAAAGAGGCCAGCAGACTAGTGGACAGTATGACCTGAGCCCCTCCTATGCCAAAGACCCAAGCCCTCATGGTTGCCAAGCGCTGCAAAGACAACTCTATCCCGATGAGAAACAACAAAAAGACAACACCGAATGTGGCCACCCCTGTTATGTCAGCTACTCGAGCCTCCTCTATTGTAATTATGGAAAGCAGAGGAACTCCCTTGGCTAGATGCCCCAATCCATGTGGTCCAAGGAGCACCCCCATTCCTAGATATCCGAGGACAGGACTGACCCCCCAGTGATATAACATGAAGGGAACAGCGACGCCTGCTATGGCTAAGACCAGGATGGTCTCTTTCAGATGCACAGCAGCTATTGCTTCTTCCACAACATTCACCTTTTACGAAACAAACAGGATCAGAACTACAAAGTAACACGATTTGGTGTTTGAAACTGAAATCTTAAAACCACATGTCGAACGAAAAGGGTGAAAAATCATACGGTGGATGAGATTGAACTACATGCCGACCATATCAGGGAATGAATAAGGCTCTGAACAGACCATACACAATCGGCGTAACACAGCTCAAGACCGACTAGTGCAGAACCACATCCGGCGCGTAACAAAGCTCAAGACCGACTAGTGCAGAACCACATCCGGCGCGTAACACAGCTCAAGACCGACTAGTGCAGAACCACATCCGGCGCGTAACACAGCTCAAGACC
>Ga0209568_1000627_pt1 | contig 12541 bp, 8 predicted proteins | sample WorMetOlspDAHAB2_FD_187406 | JGI IMG/M metagenome (GOLD analysis project Ga0209568, IMG submission 187406) | Marine gutless worms symbiont microbial communities from Max Planck institute for Marine Microbiology, Germany - Olavius sp. DAHAB.2... ...
GTGAAGAAGTCAAAGAGAAAACGTATGATAATCAATAGCATAGAGTTCTGGATCTGACTGGCACACTGAATACACAGTTAGGTAAAATGTGAAGATTACTAATGACAATATCGAAAAGTCGACGAAGAGAAACATAAAGCACAGAGTTAGCTATTGCAACCTCTCACTCAAATCTTCCTGGAGTGTCCTCAAGAGGGCGGTTTTATCGGGTTTTCAAATCTCAGTTTGTAAGTGTGAAAATCACTGGAGAAATTCGGTCTACAAATCAAAATTCAAAGTTTCAATACGTTTTGAATTTGCATAACTTATTTACTTAAATTTCACGCATATGTTAAAAACGTTTCGGTTTTCGTTTCTGGCGTGGACCTTGTTGATCGCTACCGCCTCTTGATCGCTGTTCTTGTGTTTCTGTGCTTGAATGATTTATGGCTAACAAAGTGAAATTGGAATTAAATCACGTAAGTTCAAGTGTTGCTGAAAAAGATTAATACTCCACTGCCATGCAGCCTTTATTTGCCGTGTGATAAATAACGATAGGCCCTAAATATTCAGCTTTTTGTGGCCAAAATTGTAGCTTCTCTCTCACAGCTTCTAATCAAAAATCAAATGGCATAGTTAACAGGGCTGCCAAGTTCAGACATCGCAAATGCGAGAAGGGTGGTTCATGCATGGGGAGGGACAGATAGACTCAAACGGGGTTCGGGCAGAGCCCGAGTGGTGCCGACAAAATGGATTACACTAATTCAAGTACCCAAAAAGTTTTATCCCGACATCTGACCAGATAAAAATATATTTCACAACTTGCAAAATTGGATCTTTGATCTTCATTTTTGGCGGGTGACCTAGCTATGATTTGAGACACGTAAATTTAGGTTTAAATATGGGTTTAACCCGCTCATGGCGGCAGGTAACTTGGCAGGCCCGAGTTTAGCGCTGAGCATATACTGTACGTCAAAACACACTACAGATTATTTGTACGAAAAAAGAATTAAAGCGTCAAAACTAAAGAAAAACAGGGTCACTCGAAATCGTTATTTGGAACACGAAAGACAGCGATATATGATGAATATAATTGTTGTAAAATTATGACAGATAGACAACGTCCAAATACCTTGTCGTCCATCTGGCGATACAATCGGGGGCTGGGTCCAGGATGTAAAACTCTACTGAAGCTGATCATATTCCATGTTTTATAGACAAAGTTCTGTCCAGACCATCAAATATTTGCCTCAGTGCAGTAATTTTTGTCAAGGGCAGAGTTCTCAATTATGGACGATTAGTTGTCATAATTGATCAATATATAAAACAAGATCATTTTGTCAAAAACAGAATGGGGGAATTATGTTGTCCTACAATTAGAACATTAGGGGAGGGGCATGTCCGTCGGTCGAACCAATGATTGACGCCCATACCATGTTCTCGATTCGAATCGACGGCACGTTCAAAGGATCATTGTTCATTGTCACTTTGTTCAATATAACGTTTAATCGCACACACAGCACGGTGAAATATTAAACCGAAAAGAAAGATAGTATGCATAACTTTTTATCGATAAATCACGACTACAGTGTACATAGTGGATGGGGTGCCAAGTTCAGACGTCGCTGTGCAGTACATGTTTATAAACAAAGTATTAGAGCTTTGAAATCGCTCCGTTCCTATAGCTGAAATCGTCACATATGTTCTCACTCAAGTGTTTGTGTGATTTCTTCAAGAAACAAACGCGTGTTACATTACGACAAAAATAGTCGGTGTAACTAGAGGGATGCCTTGACTTCATACGCCTTAACTTCATCAAATATTGACCGATTTTCAAACTCATTTCAGTGTAAGAGTCCGTAGAACATTTGCAATAATGCTGTCACTAAAGACCCACAACACATCAAGTGTGTTGCTACATTACGCGTTGTGAAATGTGTCTTGAAAGAAGCAATTGAAAACAAGACGACTTCTGACGTAACACACTTTTAAAGAAATTAGCAACAGGAAACACCGTGTTTATTGTTTCAGTTATTATCTTAAGTAACTGTCACATCCTGTAGTTTTTACATCGAGTGTTCAATGTGTTCGCCTTGCTGCTGGACGACGCACTGTGTTGTTACAGACGACGTCTGGTTTTCAATTGTTGCTTTTTATTTAAGACACTGGTATTCACAAGGTAGTGTACCGACACGCCTGAAGTGTAGTTGGATCTTTAGTGACAGTAAATTACAAATGTTCTCCTGATTCTGGCAGTAAAATAAGTTTGACAATTGGTCAATATTTGAAGTTAAAGCGTACAAACAAAGTGTGCCAATGTTTTTGGGCCACCCTGTACATATTGAAAAAGTAGTAGGGTAGGCGTAGTGACGCGAAATGACTTGCTTAGATATACATTTTGGCAGCTTCGGTATTTTTGCATTATAAAACTGGTAACGTACGCATATAGTAAGTTCTTGTTTTGATTTGTTTTCGACAAAAATACCAGTAGCATTGAATACGAAATCTGAGGTGCAGTGATGACTTTATAAGGTACAGGAACGACGAAGTGCTGGAACGTTTCAGCCGAATTTTACCAAATAATGCAGCAGACATTGATCATTCGTTTGACAACGATAATTATGTACACAAACACTCCACACGCGATAAAATCCGACATTGTAAACAGAATCTGTTTTTCAGCGGACGTAGTCCCAAACAAATCGTTAATTACAATTACCTGCAAACTAATTAGTAGGCACGCCTGTGTGTAGCACATGCATGCACACTGAAATATTTTTAATTAACTTACAGTGAAGAAGACAAACAGAAAACGTATGATAATCAATAGCATAGAGTTCTGGATCTGACTGGCACACTGAATACACAGTTAAGTAAAATGTGAAGATTACTAATGATAATATCGAAAAGTCGACGGAAGAGAAACATAAAGCATAGAGTTAGCTATTGCAACCTCTCACTCAAATCTTCCTGGAGTGTCCTCAAGAGGGCGGGCGGTTTTATCGGGTTTTCAAATCTCAGTTTGTAAATTTACAAACTGAGAATGTCACTGGCGAAATTCGGTCTACAAGTCAAAGTTGAAACTTGTCATACGTTTTGAATATGCATAACTTTCTTGAAGGAACAATTCAAATTCACGCATTTGTTGAAGATGTTTTCATTTCTGGCGTGAAACTGCTACATGTTTAAGTGTGCTTAGTAGCCTATAAATACTTAAGCCCTACTTGCTTACTTACTTTCTTATTAACTGACTTGAGTTGTGTCGCCGTCTGAAAATGTAACCCAAATGAACTGCGATGGACATCAAGGTCAGGGCTGAATTTTTCAACAGATTCACACTTTGCTTCTTCTCGGACGTGTCGAAGTCCAAAATTATTGTCCATTATTATTAGTTTATCTTCGAATTTAATCGTGTCCATCGACACTGCAGGTGCGAATACCATAATTACCGAAAACTTAACAGTTAAACTGCTTAAAATTAATAAAATGTATCTTAGTATGCCCGACAGCAGCAAAATGGCGAAAGAGTGATAGAAATACGATAATTGCATCGAACACGTACAGTATGCTTATGCTAGTCACTGCTATCAGAACTTTGAGGTTCGTTATACATTCGATTTTTTTCTAATTTAGCACACTCTTATTGTCATGCATTCCACGTGGCTTGACGTTAAACAGCCACAAACGTTTAAATTCAACCGAGGTGTGGGCGACTGAAAGTGAAAGACTTGACATTGATGAACAATGAAAAACTGGGCGAGGGGTGCAGGACTGGACTTTGTCAACGTTCCAGTATAACATTTTCAGCCTGCTCTTCAGACGGTGACACATTCTCATAATAAATGCAAGTAACTGAACAGGTTAAAACAACGTGTAACGTCGATACAGCCTGCACCACACAACTAAACAACAAAAATCAAAAGGTGCTATTACTTTTGCAGCACATCGCCATAATGTGCTCCTAAGTAATAGTATCTTTTTGATTTTTGCAGTTATAGCCTAGTTGGGGAGTTTTGGCCGTGTCGCCGTTACACACTGTTTTACACTGTGAAGTTCTTGCATATTTGCTGTTAAAACACTCTCGCACTACCGTACGAGAGTGAGATGCACAACAGTGACGATCACGACTGCGGTTTAATCATCATGCGACTGAAGTCAAGAGATAGAGCCATGGCAGTCTCCGGAGGGTAATACCACGTGTGGTAGCCCCCATTGCAACAGAGGCAGGTCATATAACAGTTGTTGTACCACCAGCCTCCCGTTGTATCCCATGCACACTGGCCATCCGATGATAAATCGTTGTCTTGGTCTCTCGTTGAGAACTTCATCCCGTCGTGTAGCAACGTGCCTTCGTCACCGCCAACCCAGCCTCCTGCATACTGCAGGGAATTATAAGCATCTCCGTTGTAGCCGTCCACGTTCAGACGAAAGTAATCGCTAGCTGGGCCGACATGGAAGTACGAGTACTCGACCGAGTACCAATCTCCGGTAGCTATGTCCCTCATTTCCACTCTAAGGCGATACGACTGAGCGTCAGTGAGACGATGAACCTTATCGAGACCGAACCAGAAATTGGAATCAATATCTCCAAAGCCATCGCGGTATGGGCCCCAGCCCAAATGCCAGTCGAATATGTTGTCGATGCGCTGATGAATGACGATCCAGCCGAAAATTGACTTCGATGGAAAGGTTCCACTGAGACCGGGAACTGATACGTCAACGGGGGAGTAAGTAACCGCTTCACCTGCCACAGTATGGGTATACCGTCGTCAATATCATCATCATTATCATTTAGTAGTCACTTATAGCCTATACTGGAACGTCATAATACCTCATTTGAAGCGCAAGTGGCCTGCCTACGTGAGTTGAGCTATTGCATTAATACATTACCAAATTTTAGACTATAGTCCACAGAGAAACAGAACGGCCACTCACTGCAACGTCAGATGGTGAGATCAACAAACGAAGAAATAACACTGGATTCTGTACATAATTTTGTAGAACTACTACGCCACGTCTGTACAAGCTTCCAAACAAATTCGAGGATAAGCGCCAAAATGTGATTAATCAACTGAGTGACATGTGCAAGGAAGTGGTATTAATACCTGTACATGTTCCGCAAGCCAACATACTGCCGCCAATAGAACGACAACCGCATGGCTGAAGTCCAGCAATATTTTCCTCACATCTGTAGTACAGTGCTCCATTGTACGTGAACGGTAATGAACACTCTACAATTGCAACAGCGTTATTGTCGTGTGGAATTATGTTGTCGGAATATTTCGTCCGTAGCCTAATTAACAAACGATACTAAACGTAACGAGGCTATATAGGAGGCGAAGATGACTGCTGAGGTGATAGTGTTTCGCTATAGGCTAACAACATCACAAAGAGAGACAAAAGCATACGATGTCTGCAGCTGTAACCCTTTTCGACGGCCAGGGAGTTCCATCACGAACAAGCGGTGACGGATAGGCCTAGTACGGCGAATTCTTCAACTTACAACGTTATCGTATTACATGCCACCACGGTGAAAATATGTGGAAAATGTCGTGTAGAATGATTGACTTGGTACTACCTTGGCTTTTATTCACGTCCACTTTTATAAGCTGTGGTGTTATACTCAACTGCTTTGTTATAACCAAAAAAATATGTACGTGCAATACCGAAAATATGATTTGCCTAACGTTTTCGCAAATTCGACGAGCTACGAATCTGCGGGATTCCAGATAGAGCACCAGAAAGAATTTCTACTGACCTTTTGGGGTGTATTTCAATATTTGTACATACATATTATTTACAAAGACCTTACGAAACATCCAGTTTGCTTCGCCCTCTAATAGTCGTGATTCTAGGTTAGGGGAGAAGCAGCAATAAATTGTAAAAATATGTATGGTACTACAAACCGATCACTAATAGACACTTACTGTTGCGTATGCAGAGTCGCGTGTTCACGGCTTAATTGGCGAATGTTTTACTTACCAGTGCAGGTGAATCCATTTCCGGCGTATCTGATGTTGCACGTACACGTGAAACTTCCGTCAGTGTTGGTACATGTCGCGTCCGAGTCACATCCTCCGTTGTTCGTTCCACACTCGTCAATATCTGCGACGATATACGAAATCTCAGCAAGATTATATAGCAATAACTACATATTAAGCTAATATTGGTTAAAATTTTCTGACAGCTAGTATGGGACTGGTAAGTGAGTTGTGATATTACGCCAATGATATTTCACCAATGAAATTCACTCCAGTTACACTGTAGGCCTATTTCACGTAATACTGTAACATTTCTATGTCATACATTACATGAACATATCCTAGCAGCCAAAGACGATTCCATAAACTGTTTTTGAAAACAATTATTTAAGGTCATACATATTATGCTAATATCAAAGTGAAAGTACACTATAGTAAAAGTCGGAAAGCGATGGACTAAGTAATGGACATGGTTTGATCAGAATGGCAAAAGGTAATATGTGTATTATGAATATAAGTACGCTAAATAGATCATATAAATACGGCGGTTGAATGTTATTGAGAATTTTGTAAGTGATAGAGATAGTCTTACATTCAGTTTCTTCAGAAACTATACGCCAGTGATGACAAGCATAGGAGTGATATATTGGAATTTAGAAGACTAGACTACATAGCGAGCATTCTTATTTTACTATGGTGTAAAAAGCAGACTTGTCATTGATATCGATTTTTTAACAAATGTAAGACAATTATTTTTTAAATGACAAATCAGAGTACAACTGCGCTGGAGGTACCGCTTATTCCTACCAGCGAAAGAATTTTCACTTACCACTGCAGACGATTCCATCTCCGGTGTATGCTGTGTTGCATGTACACGTGAAACTTCCGTCGTTGTTTGCACAAGTTGCGTCCGTGTCACAGCCTCCATTGTTCGTTGCACACTCGTCGACATCTGCAACAAATCTCAGTGGCAACACATGCGAACAGTATGCGGTAGAGCCTTGTGTTGTGCAGTTCTGCACTAAATTTTCAGCTCTACACTGTAACCATGCAATCGAAGTTACATAAGGGTGCAAAAGGAAAGTATGTTATCGGGACGATGCTTGCACTGTTATCATCTGTGCCAAAGCCATTGACAGCGTTAACTTGGGTCGATTGTATGAATGTGGGGCGGCGCCAGATGGCCACCAACACGTAGACCAAGATGTAAACTCGAGTCCGTAAATAGGCTGCTATAGGCAAGATTCATCGATCGTTATTTTGCATTTTTATCAAGCTATAGCACGATTCTATTTCACATCCCGATAAAGGCAGGGAATTAGTGGATCTTGGGCAAAATGTATGCAAACGACTTGCCTGTATCGCTTTCGAGTGTGAATCAATCAATCAAGCAAGCACTATTTTTTCCGTGCACCCGAAAGTTGACGACAGAGCTTGCCAACTTAGTCTGCCGCACGTAGGAATGACTGAAGCAGAAAGAAATGGAACTAAACATAAAACCGATATGCAAATAAATCCAGTGAACGGTCTATATCCAAAAGATCAATCCTACAGACAGAAACAGTAACTGTTCTACTCGCTGGCTGCGAAATCACGAGGCAAACAGGAATGATTACGAAATGTAGATTATATTAGACATCGAATAACATTCAGTTTCAAGCAGTTTCAAACAGTTACAACATTAATATCTCCCAACACATCGCAACTTTTAGATTATACGATCGACGTACATGCAAACATAACTGACGTCACCTTCACGTCACGTCCCGTTGACGTGACAACCTAGGGTGAACGTGACTACTCTCTTTTGACGTCTCCTTATATTCATTTTGCGAACTCGATATATTGGACGGTGGTTTTTACGTAGGCCTATTCGTCGACGTTGAACTGCCGCATCTGGTTTCGTTGACAATCGTGTTTATAGTATTCGGTTCAGGTCCAACTCGTTTGTGGGCCGTTTGCCTAAGACCATTTTTAACCACGTGACTATCGAGTCACTGTAGGCCTATAGGAAAATGCCATGTCGCTGTACTATGCCGTTACACTTGTAAACGTTAAGGCCATACTACATTCAGCGGTAATAGTTAAGATCATATTCCATCCTCACAAGTGTTTAGCAAGTTATACCGCTGTGGATCGGTTAGAAATAAGGCACGCGATATCAAATCCCAAGTTAGACGCCCAAACCAGATACGTGAGAGTCACAGACGCAGCTTCATACAAAGTGATAGAATTCGTTATTTTTTCTCGATGTTATTATTCTAGTACAGGGGTTTCAACCTGGGGCGTGGGCAACCCTTGGAGGTGTCACGTGCTTAGAATCGAGTTTAACTGCTAGGGTATGTCCGTTTCCGGAAAGTGTACAAAAATTCGAAATTTAGTGACACGCAACTGTCGCAGTGTGGAGGTAGATGGCGTTGCATAGCAGCGCCCTCTCTGTGTAAATTGAAAGCTCACCGTTCTCGATTGTGATTGGACGCATTTCACCCATGGCGGCCTCCAGATACTAGACTGTCAGATTTGAATTTTGATAAATTACTATGGGGTGTAAGCGATCAACTAGGAATGACGGAGGGGTATCGGGTCAGAACAAGGTTAAGAACCCCTGTTGTAGAATGATACGGATGGCGAATTAAGGAATTCGCCGTCATAGAGCTGCAATGTACCGTACAAGAAATGATACTGCAAGTGCATTGTTTAAGTCTAGTTTCCAGCACATCAGCGACTGAAAGATGTTATTTGCATCTTACATAATCAAAATTTGCACAGAGTACACGAAAGACTCCGTTTATTTCAGCATTATGTAGTCGTGACGCTAGGTTACAGTATTGGCAGCAATCAGTTATTTAAAAACGAATTAAGTACTCTGATAGAACCGACCTTTAACAGACACTTTCTGTTGCGTATTCAGAGTCGCCCGTTCACGGCTTAACTGGTGAATGTTTACTTACCAGTGCAGGTGACTCCATTTCCGGCGTATCCTGTGTTACAGGTACAAGTGAAATTTCCGTCAGCGTTGGTACAAGTTGCGTGCGTGTCACAGCCTCCGTTGTTCGTTGCACACTCGTCGATATCTGCGGCGATATACGGAGTTTTAGCGGGATTATATGGTCATAACGACATATTAAGCAAGTATTAGTTTAAAAGTTTGTGATAGCGAGTGTAGCACAAGTGACTGAGTTGTGATAATACAATAAGTGTTATTTCACTGATGAAATTCATTCCAGCTACAGTGTATGAAAGTAAATACTGAACCATTTGTATGTTATTCACGTTATGAACATATTCTAGTAGTTGAACGCGATTCCAAGCACTTCTTTGAACGACAATTATTTAAGGGGGTCTATAGTAATTGTAGTGAAAGTACGCTACAGCTTAAGTCGGAAGGAGAGATGTGTGAGTTTCTGTGACTTAAATGGTTTGATTAGAGTGAAGTAACGAGAAGAGCGTGTGTTATTAACATGAGAAGGCTGAATAGATATGAGATCATAAAAATACGGTGGTTGTGTGTTGTTGAGAATTTTGTAAGTGATAGAGATAATATTACATTCAGTTTGTTCAGAAACTTTACGCCAGTGATGAGACAAGTATAGCAGCGATGTGTTGGAATTTAGGAGGCTGAACTATATTTCGAGCATCTGGATGCGACGCAGACCATTTATTTTATATGTTGGAAGAACGTAGTACAACAGAGAGTTGCAACAGTCAAGGTCGAAGTGCAAGATATGGAGGTGTCAAAGTAAGGTAGGGATGAATACAGCGATTAGAAGTCATCCAGGAAGTGATATTTGTGTGAGCGTTCTGGAGGTGAGTAATGCTTGACTGGATGTCTGGGAGACAAAACAAAGAAATACATAGCTGCGCGTTACCAGCACAGAGATGGTGACATAATAACCAAGATGAGGTGAGAGTATTGATAGGACATGTATTCATTATGAAGAGCAAAGAACCAACAACAGAGCCCTGAGGAACGCCGTATAGTGAGGTAAAGGTAAAGGTAAAGGCACGACACTTATATATGGCCACAAGTGTCTACTGCAGCTTGCAGCCTTTACAGCCAAACACCACACGCACAGCTCCAGTCTGCCGTTTAATGGTATTCACCCCCATAATCTATGTAATTACACGGATTACTACTCATTTGCCGAACCCAAAATGATGTAAGGCTGAATTCGCCTGGTTGGTTGACCCATAGCGGACACCTTACCCACGAAGTGGTCACATGTCAACCATAGATCAGGCGTAGATTAAAGCTCACCAGTGAAAGACCGACATTCTAATCATTGAGCCACGCCGCCAACCAGATGTGTAAAAAAAGCTTTTGTCAAATTTTACACAGAAGATGCGAGATAACATGTAGTGATCTTTGGTATCAAACGCAGACTTGTCATTGACATCGATCTTTTAACAACTGTAAGACAATTATTTTAAAAGACAAATTAGCGTACAACTGCGTTGGAGGTACCGCTGATTCCTACCAGTGAAAGAATTTTCACTTACCACTGCAGATGATTCCATCTCCGGCGTATCCTGTGTTACAAGTACAGGTGAAACTTCCGTCATTGTTTGCACAAGTTGCGTCCATGTCACAGCCTCCGTTGTTCGTTGCACACTCGTTGACATCTGCACAAAAACATGAAATATCACTGGCTTCTTAGGCGAACAGTGTGCGTTATAGCCTTGTATTGTGCAGTTCTGCACAGTTCAGCTCTAACCATGCAATCGAAATTACAGAGGGGTGAAAAAAAGAAAAGATAACAGTATCCGGACGATGCTTGTAGTTTTATCGTCTGAAAGCCATTGTGAGAGTTCACTTGGTTCACTCCAGTGAATGTGGGACGGCGCCGGATGGCCACAAACTCGTAGGTCACGCTGTATTCTTTCTTTTGGGTCCATCATTAGGCTGCTATAGGCGAAATATTCGCGCATATTTATTTCGTATATTACCAAGCTATGAGCTGATGCTCACTTCCACTCACGATGAAGGTACAGGGATGCGTATATCTTGTGTAGAATGTGTGTAGTCGATTTGCCGGGATCGCTTTCGACTGTACAGCGATTGGAAATTAAGTACGCGGTCTGAAATCGCCAGTTCAGCGCCCTTGCCAGATACACCACGGAACCCCTGGCGCATCTTCATACACAGTGCTAGAATTCGTTATTATCTCTAGATGTTAATATTTTATATGATGACAAGTTGACAATTATAACACAATTATAACACAAAACGATCGTTAATCATCGTTTTACATACCTGTTCAGTTTAATCGATTTCCAGCGAATAAGTTGTTATGTTGTTGGGAACTACTGAAGTCATCACCAGTAGTACTGAGTCCGAGTTACGGACGAGCTGCAAAATATTAGGGTCCACGCATTCAAGGACACCTAAAGAAGCGATCATATGTGATGTCTGTCATTTACCTGTGCACGTGACTCCATCTCCGGCGTATCCTGTGTTGCAAGTACAGGTGAAGCTTTCGTCATTGTTTGCACAAGTTGCGTCCGTGTCACAGCCTCCGTTGTTCGTTGCACACTCGTTGACATCTGCACAAAAACATGAAAACTTCTTATGTCATATCCGACAAAAATATAACGATGAATACTAAAACACGTGAACGTGCATAGCTACTGCTTTATCACCTATGAGGGTGCTTCAATCAATCAATCAATCAATCAATCAGTTTTTATACTGCACCCAGAAGTTGACCACTTAGGAATAACTAAAACAAAAAAAAAATAAAACTAAAACGTAAAACCTGAGGAAATAAATCCGGTGAACGGTCTATGAGATCAGTTCGATAATATGTGTATTTATATACAGAAGGCGTGACTGAGTGAGTAGAGTTAAACGCCCCACCTGACACAATATCAGTCATTTCGGAGGCGTTATATACATAAGGCTTTGTTGCTGCCAACCAGTATGAACCCTGTTAGGCCTGATTGCGCATTTGCGCGTAGCATGTTAGCTCTGCCTTCTCCCTTACTAATCCTTAAAATACAGGAAAACGTTTACACTTGAACAATAATTTAAAATTTTGCTTCAGCTTCTACTAACGTTAAACCAAGTTTCTATATTCAGCAGCTTCAGCAATAATTAACCAGTTTTGAGCATAAAACGGCGAAGGCGTGCCATCCCGAACAGTGTGGTGTGCCCCTCCATAGTCCATATAAGGGGGCACTTTAAAAAGTGGAGGGGCGCGACAAAAACATTTCCGGCGCTTCGCACCGGACAGGTGCCCCCACTATTCGTTCCATTGTCGTGACACCGGCGCCACTGCCCACGACCGACGGTTGAACAACGTTGGGCTATTATTCTGCGATCTATAATCTTATTGTACATAATTTAAACTGAAAGCTTCTCTGGCAATCCGGCATGAAAGTCAAGTATGTTATCATAGTACCACTTCGCCACCGAATCCCTTCAGTTTGATGTTTCATTTCCTGAAAAGCTCCTCAAGATCGTTGCTGCTAAAGGCGAAATTTTTATCCTTAAATTCACCAAATAGCGTTTGGCGGCCCGGCTCCACCCGGACCCGCTGGGGGAGCTAAGCGCTTCCCAGGCCCCCTAGCCGCAATAAGGG
>Ga0209568_1000628_pt1 | contig 12527 bp, 11 predicted proteins | sample WorMetOlspDAHAB2_FD_187406 | JGI IMG/M metagenome (GOLD analysis project Ga0209568, IMG submission 187406) | Marine gutless worms symbiont microbial communities from Max Planck institute for Marine Microbiology, Germany - Olavius sp. DAHAB.2... ...
TTTGGATAAGCTGTACAGTGGTCCAACGCTGAAAGAACAGTCTGAGGACGTTCAGCAATGTCAACGGCTTGCCACTTGTGGTGCCACAGTCGATACTCGCCCTTGACAACTGTCACTGGATCCGGCAGCAAATCACAGTAAACATTCACTGCATCTTGCACGTGCTCCCATTCTTCGTCATCAGTTGTTCCGATCTTCATAAATCCCGGGACTAGGCTCGCCAGTGTGTAGCAGCTTTCTTCTGAACTGGACCAAATCTGAGTTCGACATCTTTCATAATGTTATCGATGGTCGGGTAGTAAACAGTGATACTGTAGTAGTCTTCAACAGAGACGTCTGCGCCGCCTGCTGCTGCTCTGTGAACGGAACGCATTGCAGTTCGCGGTTTGATCAAGGTGACTTCAAGCAATTCTGCGACCACGGAGATACATTCAAACAGTTTGTGGAATTTCTCCGCAGATCGTATGTCACGCAATGACTCAAGTACGTTGTCAATGCTGTTCATTGCTTCAACAACGTCAATACCAGATGTTTGAAGCATTCTCGCTGTTGGCAAGAGAACACTACAGAGTTCCTCCAGAACCACAAGAGATACGATGAAACTTGACTGACTGATAGAGTTAATAAGCGAAGCTGCTTTCTTGCGTGTCTCTGGGGACTGCCATTCTGTCATGACGTGAAGAGCTTGCATTACGTACTTCAACAGATTCCTGAAGCACTACACAGATGTACGACGTTCAACAAATCTCGTGGTACATAACGACAGCAACTGTGTCTTCGATATTCTGCTATCATCTTCTTCATTTATGCCGGATTTTAACACGTCCGTTCGTTTTACGCTTGACTTAAAAAACACGGTTTCTTTTATCTCATCCTGTGCATGCTGGATAGCTGGAATTTTTACAGCCTGTGCAGCGCACAAATTTAAGCAATGCATAGCACAGTGAAAATACTCAGCTTTCTTGGCCTGAGCAAGAAAAGCTGCAGCTGCTCCAACTCGTTCACTTGCCAAGGAGGCGGCACCATCGTATCCTTGTCCGATACACGTCGATAGTTCCATACCCATTTCTCCTACGATCTGAAGTAGTGCTTCACCGATTGAAATGCCACAAAGGCGAACTGCGAACTTCAGATCCACCTGCTGACATAGCACCTTTGATCAGCGAATACACATCGACAACAGCTACAGGATCTTCAAAACAAAACCACTTTCCACTACTGTCCTTCTGTACGTATCTGACAACAACAACAAGCTGTTCTCTGTTCTGACGATCAGTTGTTTCATCCGCTTTAATTGACCAGAACTTGACGGATATGATGCGACAGATTACAGACTCTTTGACAAGACTGCCAGCAACTGATATCAACGCATTCTGGATATCTGCAGATTGGTAGGTTGCATTTGCACGTGCTGAATTTGCGTGGGACTGCGAATCTTTGTCACCGCCTCTAATTCTGTATCTCAACAGTGCACGGAAATTGCCGTCGTTGTGTTCTGGCTCGACCCCATCAGCAGACACTGAACCCGTTTCGTGTCGATGTCCACGTAGTGCGATGTTTTGGCGTGCATGCGCATGTCAAAATTGTGTCAACAATCGGCTTAAGACAAGCACGATTTTCCTCGACCTGGCGTCGACGCGCTTCACTCAGCTGTCATTAGTACACGCAATTGCCGCAGCACAAACACCTGCAGTTTCAGCAGTCGAACTCGAAAATACGGCCTGGCTGCAAGTAGTAGACACACTTTGTGAAGTTGTTGCACCTGGTGATTCAACATCCGTTTCAGCAGAAACGGTTCCGCGCCACAGATCGGTCAAACGGCGCTGTTTTCTTGCCGGCTCTCCTCGATCACACATGTAACAATTATCACAGATTAATTTTATACTAACACTAGAACAGCCAAAGAGCAATTGATATTATCTGCAACAGACGGATGCGTCAACTGACGCATCACTGCTAGACACTGCAAGTCTGCGACTTAGAAGCATGTAGGCCCGCAGTGCACAGCCACAATAGGCCGTAGATTAGTACCACAGCATAGCGTAAATCCATATATAGTAGGACTATGCTGTGTTGGTCAGCCGAGGCCTACTAATCTGCAGGACAGTGACTTGCAACTAGATATGGCGTGCACTCCCCGCATCAAACTGATACAGTGCAACAGCGCAACTAGTCAGCTGTGTGTCTGTTGTTGTTCAGTTCTCTCAGCCTAATTCGCAGTGCATGCGTAGTGCGTACACGTTTTATTTTTTATCCTTAATAATTTTAGTGGGATTCGATTGGGGGGTCCCAGGACCCCCCCTGGCTACGCCCATGTACAGTGGAAATATAAAACAGTTTTGATAATATTCGCTTTAGCGTCCAGACTACTAAACACTACGGCTGAGCGACGACAGCACAGCACCTGTGTGAGCCAGAGCAGCTGCTGCCTCGACTGTGGCTTCGTCGATGCGGGTCTGGAGGTGACGTCGATCCAGCGCATCGAGCTACAGCATCACCACTCACACTGACACCAGCCGTCGTCCTGCTACTGCCACCAGCTGAACACGACGACGACGGAGCAACGGAAGGTGACGACGCAGTAGGAGCGACAGCAGGAGCGTGAGCGGGAGCTGGGGGTGATGCGGACAACGATGGTGATGTCACATAATGGCGGCGATGGTGCGACGAGCGATGAGACTGAGAGGACAACGATGTCGACGACACAGCACTACACATCACAACAACACACTCATGAGCAACAGTGACAGAACCGCGCAACGATGGCCTGGCGTGCTGCAATGCCGCATCGCCTCCCGTCACCACATTCGCCAACGCAGCAGGCGCTCACCATCAACCATCATACATGATCATTCATTCATCAACCATCATCACACATGACCAGCTACTATCCACCATCCGCTTCCAGTCCTTACTCATCGATATGCAAAAACAACTTCTGGCTGGCGCGCCAGTGACAACTGCCACAGTTTCACAACGTTTCAACTGTCTATCAACACACTAAGCACACACCATTTCAGCCAGCGACATTCCACCCGATTTCTGCATAAGTTACTCTATGCGCTGACAGTAGCAAAAAATTATGTAGCCATAATTTATGTCACCATTCACAAGATCAGTCAAATCTTGATGTTTCCATGTTATCCAGAAAAATGGTCAAAACAGTCATCCTGTGAACAGACAGGGACAATAACTTGACGTTGATGAAAGATGGAAAGCAGAGGTGAATGGGCGTGACAGTCACACACACACACACACACACACACACACACAATGGCAGAGCGGTGGGTGGCATGGTTTAATAACGACCAGATTGCAAAGCACGGACAACAATGGCTGCGACGCATGCTACGTTTGCGACTGCTGACAATATATAATGCATAACCAAATTCGTTGGCTAAATAACATCTAGTTAACGGTGCATCGCATCGTAGCAGATCAATCACAGTCGTTTTGCTGTTCATTTGCAGCGCCTGTGACCAGTAATCGGTGTGAGTCGCATATAGTGTGGCTGCACGCCGTGCACCGCTCATGGTCGTCGCTGCCTGCGTCCTGCAACCAGCGAATTATGTTGCCAATAAATAACGAAGCCAAACAATAATTGAGCGAGCAGCGGTCGACCAGCGACCGACGGCAACCAATGAGCCGACGGCTGGTGACGTCACACGATCAATGTGGCACCCGTGCCAGCAGCAGCAGCAGCAGCAGCAGCAATAGGCAAGGCGCACTTCAATCAATAGCACCTGGTTGCCATGGTCACCAACCGGTGTGCTACGCTCTCTCTCTCTCTCAAACGCACGTCGCACGGTACATAGTTGGAGCAGTGACTACCGGTATGCAGAAATGCGTCGCAACAGGCCAGCAGCACCGACTGACTCAGCTGCGCATTGTACAGTGCGACTATCACTCTTCGCTGAGCGGCAGTTGTCTGTTCACGTTAAACTGTCGAAAACGAAATGAAATCGACAACACGACATGACGCGTGTAACCAATTTCGGCAAGACGACGGGAAAAGTCAAAGTGACGACGGACGGCATGCCACACAACAGTGTTACGCGACCAACACAAGTAATAATAATAATAATAATAATAATAATGTTAATAATGCTACGTGCTGTGGGTGTGCGCTATAGCACGCCAGCATCTCAGCACAAGGGACAGGCAGAGCGAAAAAGAGAGGTGCAATAGGGGAGAAGGGTTCAACAGAGGTACACAGGAGCTGATCGTTAAACATTGATAGCAGAGCGCAAGCGAACAGATGAAGGAAGGCTTGGCTTGGTTTGGCGTCTTCGTCTGCACCATCATTCGCTCTACGTACAAACAGCCAGCCAGCCAGTATGCTTACTATGCTGTACGCGTCAATAATTAACAGCCAATTAGATGAGGCGCTGGCTGGCGTCGGCGCTGACCGCCACACCCCTCTCCGTCCGTGCTTCACTCACACTCGCGCGATGAACGTCTCTCGTCGAAGGCAGTTCAACCTCATCACCATTTCTTTCGACACGACAATGTCTCCACTCTTCTGTCGACTACATCTGCCGACTGCATCTCGCTCGTCCTACATCTCAGCGACAGTCAGCTTCTGCAGCAAGCCATCTCGACCGACGCGATTTCATGTTGAAGCTAGTTACTCGTGTTCACGTCGGTGTCTTCAAACGCAGGCACACAGCGTGACCGGCCGGCGGAAACAATTATCAGCCGACAGTTAGTCAGCTGCGCGACAAGTCGACTTGCAGTGGATGAGGAGACAGACCGGCGAAGAAGACGAGCGCTCGACTGTCGCCGGCGACAGCAAATGTCGACGCTGGCGCATGTCCATTTTAATGCATTCGTTTCGCACACACACACACACACACACACACACACAACCACAACACCTTGAGCTGCTGTGACCAACCGATCGGCAAACCTCGATCGACCTGCAACCTCAATGCGTCTTCTGTGTGCACTTGTCAGCCAATGCCGAAGGTCGATCTCATGATACTTGGTGCCAACGAGTCAAATTGACGCTGCAGGGTAGCAGCATGCAAACATCAACAGTACACCTTCATACGGCAGAGCATGGTTTGCACCACCTTGTTACAGAACCGAGAACACATCATGGACGACCTGCGGTTGACAAAAACCAGTGCGATGATTCTCTCATCTCGTCCAGTTAAACTTCTTTGCCTCTATAGAGTTCTAGAGACGCCGTCCAAATACTATTTCGTCTTCCGCGACGTCAAATTTACCCACTTCTGTTAATGCCAATTCTACCGCACTTCCACAACAACAAAATACAATAACTCCTACTGTACTCCATTACTCCTGTGTGTTTCAGAGACTGAACTACGCAAGTGTCGTGTGTAAACACTGTGTATCAAAAAACTGTACTCGCAAACCTGGCGATAACTCTCGTTAAAGCTTAACCAACTGAAACATTTTTTTTCACAATTATAAGCAGAATTAAATGTGTAACTGAAAATGTGCACTCTACCTTCTTAAATATGTAGCTGCTGACACAAAATGCACAGTAAAGACGATGATCGCTTGTAGAGTTGTCGTACTTTAGAAGTGTAAGCATTACTGGTGCAACTTGAACAAAGTGTCATAGTTTGTGGCCCCCACAAACGCTCGAAATCGTATGCACCATTCGTCAATTGCAATGTCAATAACACGCCGCTTCATTCCGTACCAAACTTGCCTCAGACGCCGCTTCAGCTGCATGGTCGACGTCGTCCACACGCCACCGCCCTTCACGCCGCTGCATATTCTGGTCCACTCGGTTAAGGTCGCGGATGTTTGCTGGCCATAATCGAGCAGCAAGAAAATAATTATATAAAAAATGTTTCCACTTTTTTCAAAAGTTTTATCGTTTTACAGTGCAATCTGTATCCATTTGTGAAGACTGGGTGAGTGAGTAGTTATACACCCGACACACTATAGGTAACTTCAAAGGCGGAGAAATTTTTAAGAATTACACATAAAAAACTGCCAGCGTCTACCAATGTTGTATAAGCCGATCGACGCTCTAAAACAGCAAAAATTAAATTTCATAAATTATAGGCGCTAGCACGTATAAATCTGCAAACTGTCAGCTTTAAATTTATATGTGTGGTCAAACCCTATGCCACGTTTGAAGTGGATAAGACTTACCATTCTCGAGTTAGGACGACAACAATTTTCAACTGACCACCAGCTTAAATCAATCAAATTAAATCAAATCAAATTAGTATTCTAATTTGTATGTTTTTGTGAGTAAGGGGGGGGGGATTTAATTTCAAAGTTCATCTAACCCCTTGGCGGGAACCACGTATAATGACGTATTGTGCGTGGGATGAGTCCAAAGATGCGACCTGTGGGCGTGATAAAGAAGGAAAAAAGAAACGTCAAACTACATGTAGCTATTTGGCCAGACCACCCACGTCGACATAGCCACCTGAAATTTTGCATGCGGGGTCGTGTCCGGGAGGTAGTTATGTATTTGAAGTTTCATGAAAATCGGTTGAGGGGTCTCGGCGCTGTAGGGGGTCGAAAATCGCAATCTACCACTGTCTTGGACAATAGCTTATATGACAGCTTGTACTACCATACAAGTCGTGATTATTGTCATTAGCTGCGACATATTTATTTAAGGTATAGTGAAAATTTCGTCACAAGATTTGTTACATATGTAACAGATGTAATTCTACTTATAGTGGTGTAAAACATTGCAAAAACGCCTTGAAAACGGTTAAGATTTGGCGGAGTTATCGTTTCAGAGTCCAGTTTTTTAGAGTCACGGTGTATTATTCAGAAAACCCTGGGAAAACGCTAGCAACGAACGACTGAGTGTTTGTGAGCTTCATATGATGTATTCATGTAGTGTACAGCTGTATTGTGTGCGTTCGTTGCTGGCAGTGAAAACGAGGCAGACGTGGTCACGTACACATGGCTGCCCTGGCGATGCCACGCACGCACACACGCACGCACGCAGACACACTGGTGGTGGCGCAAGTGGTGTGTCAGTCAACGCCATGTACGGCACTCGCTATCGATTGCTGCATTGCACATGCCCAGGCCACGCCAGATCAGGCAAGGAGAGGCCGCAATGAATAGATCGGTGGGTCAGCATGGCAGTGTGAGCTAGCCACTGTGGAGCCAGCTCAGATGGTGGGCGGGGCTACACAGCCTACCACAGTCATGTGACTCTTGAATGCGAACATGCCAGACACGCAACACGGCAACAGACATGTATCGGCGTCTTTCCTTATCATTAGCTACTCATGCAAACCACCTCGCCATACAAGTGACATTTCGGACGAAAAATGTATTTCATAAATTGACAGTTATACACTCGTCACGGATTGTACTTTGCAGTAGAAACTGCTGAGTAAGCCAAATTGGCAAAAGCCATCGTCGCAATCTCACAACAACTATTGGACAATGTTCGGTTAAACACATACTAAAAAATGTCACAAAAAACTCCTTCCGTCACCCACAAAATTCATTTTATAGCTAAAATAGAGAAAAGTTCGATGTTTATTTATTACACAAGCATCTAAGAATAAAAATAACAACAGAAAAAAAAGACTTTTTAGCAGTGTGTGCACTGTGCAGTTAGAATATCCTGAGACGCCATCTACAAACAGTGCAAAAACTATTTTCTGACAAAAAACAAAGCGGCACAGTTTATTGATAAATTAAGTAGAAATGGAAGATTCGTCCAATGCATCACTGAATGCGAGGTGTGGCGCTCTGAAAGGATCATCATACAGTAATCGCATACATTTTTGTTTAAAAGCGTCTACAGTCGTTGCAGACATCGGTAGTTTTTCTGCTGCACCCTGTAGATCACCGACCACCCTTCTGCTAAGTTGCTGTCATCTTGTAGGCCATTAGGCGATGCCAATGTGCTGTCGCTAATGCGCTTTGAAGCCGACAGAAATGTGCTCACTCACACGTTGGCCACGTCCGTCGTCCGCTCCTTTACCTCAGAGCACACCGGCCTTCTCTGCCCTTTCCTGCCCGGACAACCCAACAGCAAACATTCACAGCCAACATATTCCAACAGACGGGTTCATCATGAACTGCGGGTAATCTTACAAAATGGTCACTCGTCAGAGGGCGCTGTGTTTCTGGGAGGGGAGATTCGACCAAATTGACGGGTTAGAGCAACTCATGTGCGACGGTGTAGTCGGGTAATGAGTGTGACTCCAGCGAGCGAGCACTACAGCGATGGGCCACCACCACCAACAGTCAAAATCTCCATTTCCACAAGTTTCCACAAAGTGACTCGCATGCCACACATGCGCACGCACACAGACACACACGATCGAGACAACTACGCGTAATAATTCTTCCGTCTTGCAGCTTTCCGTCCAAGGCGCCACGGACGAGCGCACACGGTGTCAGCCACGCAACAGCGACCACACCTTCGTGTACCCGTCGGTCTGCAATGCTGAAAATTATCCCCTTCAAAATTATCCCTTTTAAATGTGAAACGAAAGAATGAGCGTGCGTGTGTGGTTGGCGGGGAGGAGCACAAATGAGTCATACCCACCAAAACTGTTCACGAATTTCCGACCCAATCATCATGCAGAGAAAAACCGCGCATGCGCAATTGCGCATGAGTGGTACACATACAGAAACGTCACCGACTAACTGAGGCAATATGGCGACTATGGCAAAGCCAACTACTTCCGGTCATCATCACTTGTCCAGTGTGGTCACCTGGACTGTGTGTGGTCGGTCGATAGCAAACAAGCAGAGTGCTGAGGAGCGACGCAACGACGAATCACGATGCACGGGATGATGCTGCAGCTGCATCAGCAGCCAGCCACCCAGCTAGCCAGCCCAGCTGACAACCATCCCTAGACCAGGCCACGCCACGCCACGTCAATAGATGACCAGTGTCGGCGCCAGTGGTGACAGTGGACAGTAGAGCAGCGATCAATCGTTGCTTCACAGCCAACACACATCGAATCTCATGTAGCACACACGCTACTCCTCGCCAAATTTTCACTCGCTCGCTTTCACATTGCAACTGCCGCTCACAAACACATCAACAGATGTACTGTACCGCTATGTCAACAGCTGCCCAGCACAACAGCAACCTGTCCTGTGTCCAGTGTGTCGCCAGTTACACACACATGGAAATAACTCTGGAGATTTTTCCCACATCGCACTTGTAACTGGCGAAACATGCAGTCTGTCGAACTCGACGACTGCACAACTCATCCGCTCATGGTCCATGTCATCACTGTCTCAATTCTACAGCATCATTTTAACGATACACGTAAGCAGGTAATTGTTAGCTCTAACGGACGCAAAGTCCATAAAACGCATCGCAAAATGCTTAAGGAAAGCTGATCCTCCGACAATAGTCAAGCTTTGGATTCATTATGATCACCAATAATCGTTTCTATTGCACCTGCTACAAGAGAACGCACGCGCATTATAACTGTCCACGCTCAAAGCAAAAGAAAAACCTTAAAACTAAAAACTAATAAAAATAGGGAAAAAGATGAAATGATGCATGGTGGTACGCTGAAAAAATTCAGTTCACACTCAGCGTGGTCGGAGTCGAGCGCAGCATGTCCGAGACCGCGATGCGGACATCAAACAGGCGAAAAATTGGCGCCTGGTGCATTTGCGACGCTCGAAAGGCGGGACCCGCAGGGCCGAGCCCACATTTGGGTTGTATTTTCGTGCAAAGGCGCCGAAGGAGACAAATGGCGAGGCCCGAAGTGCCGAGCCGATGCTTTAGTTGTGGTAGTTTTGTGGAGGAAAGATTATCGAGCGGCGAGGCCCGTAGGGCCGACCCGACGAGCCCATTTTCGTGGCGTCTGATCGAAAACACCAAATTCTAGCCCACGACGTCTCGCCATGGGGTGTTTCCATGGGAAGCAATACGTCATACTGTCGTCGGCTTAGCCGACTCGGCTGTCCTCTGTCGAGCCATAGCTTTCCAGCAAACAGTATTACCACCTTCTCATGCGCTTATCAATTGCTCGAAAATCATTATAAATGACCGATTTCTCGAAAACCGGAAGTGGAAATATGGCGGAAACATGCGCAATCAATTTTTTGACCCTAGTTTCCTATTCGACTTCTATAGCGATAGGGGGTCTATGGCGGCTCCTTCTGGCCGTTCTAATGTGAGATGGTGTGGACTTTGAATATTTTCGGGCAGAAACAGTGTGGTGAAGTTTTCGAGGTTTTTTTCCAACTTTGATCGCCATGGAAAAGTAGAAGAGCGGGAGTTCTAATTTTTGGAACCCTAGGAGAATACCAGATATTGTATTCAAATTAATCGAAAACTCAGCGTACGTTGACGCATTACGCCGCTAGGTAGCGCCAAACATGCGAACTTTTTCAAAATTGGCAAATTTAAGCGCCCCTCCCTCGCCCACAGAAAGACCCAGGGTCTCCAAATTTTCAGATTCGCTAAACAGATGGGCGCTCTAGTAGACTACCAAGTTTTAGCTTGTTCGCTTTAAAATTGGGGGAGATATTGCGCGCTAAATTTTGAAAAATTGCAAAAATTTGTCAAAGTTTGGGTCCCCTAACTCAAGTTACGGGAGGAAATTCAAAAAAAGTTTCTAATTTTATCGCTTAACAATATTCCATTCACAGAATTTGTCTCTCCATGATATCCTCAAAAATGACCTGATTTGAAGTACCTAACTTCACGTTGTACCAATTCGATCGTTTGAGCTAACAGTTACCGGCTTACGTGAAGTCTGATTTGTCGAAAAACGCGATTTTTTAAATTTCTCGCCACGCCCCGTTTTTAGGGTTAGGGTCTTTAAATTCAAAGCGAATGAAGCGAATGTGTGTCTCCTAAACCTCTAAGGACCCAAAAACTTTCGGCTCCCTGAGTCCAAAATTGGGGGAGAAATAAGAGTAAAATAATTTTTGCTCCCCTAATTTGAGGTCCCCTAACTCGATTTTGGGGACGAAATTCAAAAATTCCCACCGACCATGCCTTTTCCGTTTTATCCCTAAATAAAATGCCGTACGCAGATTTAATGTTCCTTTAACCCCCTGAACTGGATTTTGATGCGAAATCGACACCCTCCCGGACAATTGAAATTTTTAATTTCTACGATCGTCTTCCACGTCCTGTTTTTAGGGTTAGAGTCGCAAAATTCACAAGCAAGGTGGAGCCCATGGAAATCTAAGGGCTCGTAAATTTTCAGCTTCCTATCTCCAAAATTGGGCAGATATTGGGGGTTAAAAAATTTTTTCCCACCCCCTCCCTCAAAATTGGCACTCACGATTTCCGTAAATTTTAGCATGTGACACTGGCTAAAACAACTGAAAGTTTCAAAAAAATATTTTCAATACGTTCGGAGATATTTCGCATTTTATATATTGGTCGAATGCCCGGTATATGTTGGGGAGAAGATCCTAGAGACGGAGTCAATACTGCTACGCTCCGACTACGATACTCCTTCACAGGGATAGGCAAAAGTTTGCGATTGAAGCAGTAACGACTAGTCTAATAAGTGCAGAGCGTTCCATGCCAGTGGCCCTCCGTAAAACTGTCAGCGCACAATTGAAATCAAACAGTTTCACAACTGTTTCACAACTGTTTTGTTTCAGTTTCATTTCGTTGTGCGGACGTTTACGAGAAAGCTCTTACTCCGAACTTGGTACATGCAGACGCGGCAGACAGAATACAGTCTGTAGTGTTGACGGAGCATAGTGTCACGTGCTGATGCTGCCGAGACTGCAGAAACTAATTTCGTCAAATCGTCAAGCGCATTGCAAGCTACTTCGTTTTTTTTGCAATGACGGAAGAAACTGTGAGGCTAAATGGTAAATATAATGGTTAGCGTCTCAAAAGCTGTTAACGCTAAATATAAGCAGTGTGTAAAAGTTAGGAAAACTGAAAAATGTCGGTTACCTGTCGCGAGAAAATTATTCGGACATATTAGAGCCTATGATGTGTACAATAGAGCGAGCGGTGCAGGCGCTCATAAGAGAGTGGTTAGTTTGACGTGTACGAGTGAAAACAGCGCTACCTCGCAACACTTGGTGACTTGAGATTGCGGCTCAGTAGCAACAACACACACACGCAGCTAGTGGCCACCTATGAATACCTGTCGTTAGAGACTGATAGGACTGGTGGCCAGCTATTGCGCATCAAACTATCAATGAACGAGATTATCATATGAATCGTGCGGATTGGTGAGTATCAGTGTGACGGATGCTGCAATCGCTCGCATCCACAACACGCACCTTGCTGTCAGTCAGTCGACCGGGAATGGGGTGGGGGGTCGACGCTGGTCGCTAGGCAACCGAACAGAGCCGACTCCCAGGGTCACTCACTCATCGGAGCGGCAGCAGTCACCGGAAGCAACAACGACACAACGGGAAACGGTTCGAGGAGAAACGGCTGCCATGGCGCAGCAAGCGCTGAGGAAGAATTTGTGCGATCGATGGTCGTCCGACCGTCCGTCCGTCCGTCGGTCAAACAACGTTGCCTGGCGAGCACATCGCCGCGGCGGCGGCGGCGGCGTCAATGCTCACATAAACCAACCAGCCACTGGTCACATGGT
>Ga0209568_1000629_pt1 | contig 12520 bp, 15 predicted proteins | sample WorMetOlspDAHAB2_FD_187406 | JGI IMG/M metagenome (GOLD analysis project Ga0209568, IMG submission 187406) | Marine gutless worms symbiont microbial communities from Max Planck institute for Marine Microbiology, Germany - Olavius sp. DAHAB.2... ...
GGTGTCCAAAAGTTGGAGACTTTTTATATGTTCACAAGAGGGACCTAATAAACAAGTCAAAGCCAAAAAACCTTCTATTGCAATTTGTTCTAGGTCCATTTAAATGATTGCTATATTTACTGGACTAGTTCCTATTTATGCCATAAGCCTTAATATATACAGGGTGGCCCAAAAAAGTAAGCCACTTTCACGAATCATCATTAAATCGTATTAAAACCCGCCATTAAGACTAGATTTTTCATCCATTTAAACTACAAAAAAATATGTCAAGTCTGTATTAAATATTCTATGTGTGACCTAATTAGTGACGTCATCACTTGCTGTGTTTGAAACTGAGATACGGGTAAAATCAAGGCATCCGATAAATCATGTTTGAAAACCAGAAAAAAAGAAAATATGGAAATTAGAGATATTTTTACGTAAATCTCCATCTAAAAGATTATTTAGACATGGAATTCACAGCTTGCCAAAGCGAGCTGATAACATCATTTGAGGTATCTGACGCATATCACTAGTTTGCGGGTCAGGCATGATTATTGAAGTCAGAAAATAGGTCACGCATAGAATATCTAATACAAACGATTAGTATTATAGTGCTTTATTCATACTTTAATTTGATAATAAATCTAATGTCATTGACAGGCTGTAACACGATTTAATACGATTTTTTATCATTTGGTAGTGACTTACTTTTTGGGGCCACTCTGTATACTGAAATATCAATAAAACAACGATGACGTCACTAAAAGTGCGTCCTGAGACTTGACCAGGGTCATTTCGAGGGAGAACGCGTGGCAACGCCGTTCCCATTGTTATCGTGTTGAAGAACGCATTTCGAACCACTTTCCGTCAAAAATGCACTAGCTTGCAGGATTTTGCATATATAATCTCAAAAATTTTGTGGGGTAATATCCCCGGATCCCTGCAAAAACACTCCCGGTGCTTGGACCCAGATACCAATTTCCGCTTGGCTTGCCATCGTTCCCAGTGTTCCTGTTTTATACGAAACGACTACTGGACTTGAGTCATTCAGCGCAATTACATTGTCATCTCAATGTAATCGATTTTCTTTCACTGATCGTCCTTGAAGAACATTTTTTTCTGCGGAAGTCTTACGTATTGTCGCTTGCCAAGTGGGGTTTCACATACAGGGTAATCCAAAAAAATTGCGTTGTGCGGACTTGTCAACAACATCCAGTTGATCTCTCGACAGATCGAGATGTTGTTGCCAAATTCGTGTCTGGTCTTTTCAAACGGATTTGTCTGACAGTCTTAGATAAATCCGCTAGATGGAGTTTTACAGTTTGTGGATACAGTGCATAGCGTTCAGTAGTGTATTTCGAAAAGTCTTTCAAAAACGTGAACATGCCAATTTGCCAAAGGCGTTATTGAAGTATGGCGCGAAAGGCATATTGTTTTCAGTCGACATTAATGCACAAAACCGTCGTTTGACGCTTGTTAACGGCGGCATTCCACATCAAGAACAGAAAATATCAGAAAAAGGTTATATTATGCAGCACTACTGATCGCCTAAGTGCCAATGCACTGCTGAGTAATATCACCTTTTTCTGGTATTTACTGTTTTAGCTGTGTCAACAAGTTAACAAGTTTATAAACTGCGTTTTTGTACATTAATATTCGCTGTTTTATTAGCGATATTCGCTAACTGCTTACGTTCATTTAGCCTATGTTGGCTGCTTTTTCATTAAAAAATTCAAAGTGCTGTCGCCACCGCCTTCATTTTTTTTGATTACGGCAACTGTTCGTAATCATGCGATGAGATCTGCGTTTGCAGCTGCAAGCCACACTACCGACTCCACCAAAAATTGGCGATGTAGTGAAGTTCATGTTTGCTACACGTTCGTTGTTTGAGTCGGTAATTTACATCATATCTGGAAGCTGTGGGATGCATCTTACACGATCGGCATTTTGCTAATCATTCACTGCTTTCTATAAACTGAAAATTGGTTAACTGTTGCAACGTTAATGTTTAACCCTTAAGCAGGCAACGGGGGAGCGGCAGTTTTTGCAAAATTTCACCAAGTTACCAGCGTAATGTGACAGTTGTTTTCAATGATGTTGTCACTAATAACTTGGGCTTCAGAAGAAGTGACGGCATCATTATATCTGCTTCCGTTCTTTCCACTACGGATCTATAAAGTTACATTTTGTAAGTCGGAAAACCGGCTTTTACCGCTGCAGACGTGAATGGCTATGTAACATGCACGTAACGTTGACAAATGTAATAGCTATGAATGTTCTTCAAAGATGAATTGTGTAATAGTGTATAGCAACTACGTTCCCACATTTTCAACATGGCGGACACGAACTGGAAGTAGTAATACATCATACGGCACTTAATTACGCCTGATTTCCAGCATTCCGTATCCGTGCCGTTAAGCCGTTGCCGTTGCAAAAGTACGTAATAATTACGTTCATCCGTAAGAATTCCGTAAGAACTCCGTAGCTTACGTAAAAAATAACGTTCTCCGTTTCCGTAAGTTCGCCGTTGCCGTTCATCAGTTTATATAGGATCGAGTTCTATTTTTCCGTTCTGCCGTTCGTACGCGAGGCTACGAGCCTGGAGCCCCGCCCACTCTTTTGCACGGAAACTCGGCGCCCTGGCTCCTGGGCCTGCCGCGCTATTACCGCGCACAGGCCCCAGCAGCAACGGCATGAACGGCCTGTACGGACACGGTTTTTACGGAAACGGTACGGCAACGGCTACGGCAACGGCTTTACGGCAACGGATACGGAATGCTGGAAATCAGACATTAGCAGGACCGTGTAAAGAGCCATTTTATAGGTTCCGCAAATGATAAATCATAAATCTGTATGGCTGTATTGTGTCGAGTGGGGCGTTAAACTCTACTCACTCACTCACTCGCCAACAGAGTGTGCGACAACTTGTTGCGCATGAAATTAAGCGTGCTGTTGCAAATCGGAAGTTAACTGATTTAACGGCAGAAGCTGCTGTCGCCCATTGTCGATCTAGACCATATCTGTATAGCTATACGCATAGGCCTGTTTCAGATTTGGAACGACGACACTTCCGATTATTGCCAGCCATATTGGATATTAAGAAGACTATGGTGTCGCCCGCTGTTGTTCGAATTCGAATACATGCGGATAGCTTTGTACCGCATTTCGAACGATGTAAAGATGTTTCTGTCTTTTGTATAGCGAAGTTATAAGTACTTCCGGTTCTGCCGCCATATTGACTTAACGGTGAAAATATTTTTCCCATTGTCGCACTAGGTCAAATGTTTCTGTATTGCTATCGAGATGATTTTTAGATTTGGAGTTACATTGTCATCACTGAAACTTAATTTGCTAAGTTATTTCTACTTTCGGTTCTTGTCCTCGATCTTGATACTCGATAACAAACGGCGTCGCCCACTGTCGCTTGAGTGTACGTGTATGCGGCTTTATTCGAAACACCATTAAAGGTTTGGAACGACATCGGTATTTGAAACTGTAGGAAAGTTATTTGTACTGCCGGTTTTCGACCACCATCTTGAATATTGACGTTATCGTTTTACAGTCGGCTGTAAACGAAGCAACGTTCGAAGTGCCGTACAATGCATTGATGGTGACTAAAACGCAAGGCTGAAGACACACGGGGTCGAAAATCGGCGCCGGTTTTCAATCCCGTGTGTCTTCAGCCTAACTCTAGGTACAAGCCTTCACAAGCTGTTGTATAAGCCATAGGCCAAGTCAATGGGAGATAACCCCCCAACAGCTCTGAGCAAGGGTCATTTCGAGGGGAACGCGTGGGAACGCCGTTCGCATTGTTAAAGTGTTTAAGAACACATCATGGACGGCATTGCGACGAACCATTTCCAGCCAAAATGCAATAAATTGCAGGACTTTGTGTATACACCTCAATTTTTTTCCGTTGGTGATAGTAGTAGTAGTAGTCGATTTGTATGCCTCTAATGATACCCTCAAACCCCTGCGTAAGGCCCTCGGTGTTGGACCCATACATCAATTTCCGCTTGCCTCACCAGCGTTACCATTGTTCCTGTATTACGAAACGACCACTGGCTCTGAAACCCGTCAACCGATTTTCATAAAACTCGAAATGTATAACTACCTCCTGGACACAACCCCGCATGCAAATTTCAGGGGGATACATCGACGTGGGTGGTGTGCGCAAATAGCCAATTTTACAAATAAAAGTTACCGTCCATTATTGGTCTCATCGCCAAGGTCACAGGTCGCATCTTTGGACGCACCCCACGCTCAATATGTCATTATGCGTCGTTCTGGGCCATAATGCTAAAATTTGAAATTTCATCATCGTCATCATAATCGTCATTCAATTTGTTGAAAGCAGTTACAAGTAGTTGCACCCTTGGCTCCTTTTCTCCCTCCCAAAAAAACTTAAAAATTGGGACCTTAATCTGGCGGTCAAAAAAATTGTAGTCGTCCTAACTCTGGAACGCAAAGTCGTATCCATTTCAGAGTTGACACAGGGTTGACCATATAAGTGGGGTGTTACGTGACATGACTCCAAGGTTACTGCTTTTGTGATTTACGCTGCGTAAAACCGGGCCGTGCCGGATTTTAGGTCAGACCATAGGTCCTTGACCGTAACAATTACAACCTAACGTCGCACAATACGTGTGGAAACAACTTACGAACCAGACACTAAATCCAATCCTAACCCTAATCCTAACCTAACCCTAAACCTACTACTAAAGAGCACGCAATACTGAACATTCACCTAAATAGTCACAATCATGTCATGTCCTACGTATCCTGAGAAATTCATACGAGACATGTAACGTCTGTGAGACTTTTAGGTTGTAATTGTTACACCACACTCACGGTCTGGCCAGCGCCATACCAACGACCACAGACCTATAAATATAAATGACTGGAATGATATACCGTATTACCGCTCACCGCCAACCAAAGTTTGTGCACCCCTGTACTGCATGTAGATGCATATCATGAGTTGGGTGCTTGTGCCAAGTCTGGGCTTGGCCACGAACCTGATGAGAGGGCGTGTGTCATGCACCGTCTACCAACGGCCATAGCGCCATTTGACTCCCAGAAAACGTTACCTGATGCGGGCGGGGGTAAAGCGTGCCGCTGACGGGGCGACTAAAAACGCAAGACCTGACATCGCGATACCATCAAAATTGTGGGGACTGACATCGCGAGACTGGACAACTCGGCACCATATCGCAAGGGTGGACATCGCGAGACTTGTTTTAGTGTTCCAGTAGATGCTCACTTCAAGTTTATGTTTGATTCAGGGAGTATTGTATGAGCTGCTCATCGGTTTTATCTTTGTAGTTCTATTTCTTTCTGTTTTACTTATTGCTATAACGTGCGGCAGACTAAGTTGGCCAGCTCTCTGGACAACGTTTGGGCGCACTGTAACATGGTGAATGATTGTGTGATTGACTGATGGATCAACTTCTAAAAGTTTTCTTTGTCATCATTGCGTCGTCTTGTATACTATCTACGTGTTCTATGTCCGCACGGCGCCAGTGCGAAGCCAGCACGCGGCGCTTCCTCCTCACCTCCATTTGACAACATCTAAAGTTATGGTGATTGTCTGGAGAGAATATTATCGGTACTGTTTTACATATTGCCAACGTGCTACCTCTTCAATGGCACAGTTAACAAAAACAGTTCATACAGCCCGGTTGGGCTTTGAGATGTCTTTTTGTGTTTTTTTAGGTTGCATGATTTATCTTTATGTTGGTGTATGGTTTGTTTTACCTTGGACAGTTGAGTCATTTCCCTTCATGTTTTGGCGCTGGCGTAACAAACTTAAATGAGCCCCTTCGAGCTTTTTGCTCCCTCCCCATTACTGTCGGTCAGGAGCTGGCTCCATCCCGTTAAGGGCCATTGTGAACAAAAAGCAATGCGAGACGAGGGGGGTTATTTATGTCGCTGGTCATCCATTACTGAATAGGAAATGTACAAGACTCCCAGGGCGTTTCTGTTTCCAAACACCCAAACTATAACTTCTTAAGTCACAATATAGCCTTACTGTGCTGAAAGTGCCATTAAACTCTAATCAATCCATCAATCAGTCAGCACGCGGCGCTACGATGCACACTTTGCAACAGTCGTCCGAGGTTGTTGCCGCCGCTGCTGTTGTCGACCCGCGGCTGTAGGGACTCCGTATGAGCGCCGACAGAACGGCTGACTGCACGCAGAATTGCAGGCGACTAGCCTACTTGAGCGCCGCTGTCGAATAGTGACAAACAGGATTTAATTCGCTTATCGTTCAGCACGTTCGAATTTTTCTTGGGTCGACGGATGTTCAACCCATTGCGATCTGTTTAATCTGGTGCCGCGTTGTCAGGTCTCACGACGTCAGGTCTCGCGATTTCAGCGTCCCTCCCCCGCTGACAGGCGAACAGCAGGCAAAAACGTTACGAAACCGCAAACCTTTGATGGCAAAGAGCCAGTAAATTCGTTCTTGGCTCATTTAGAAGTGTGTGCCCACTTTAATGGTTGGTCCGAGGAAGAAAAAATATCATCGTTTCAGTGGTCCCTAAAAGGTCGGGCCCAGCAACTGCTGTGGAATCTGCCCCCTGACCAGGCAATGAGCTATGCTGAACTGTCGCGCAAGCTATAGCAGCAGTTTGGGTCAGAAAACCAATGTGAGGTATATAAACTGGAGATGCGCTATCGCCGGCGAGGTCCGCGCGAAAGTTTAAGTGACCTCATGCAGGACGTAAGACGGCTAATGGTCCAGGCTTACTCAGCACATACGTCCGAAATGTGGGAGTCTGCAGCTATTAATGCGTTCCTTGAAGCCGTAGACGACCCGGACCTGGCGTTAGAGGTCAGGAAGCGAGGCCCTACGACGCTCGATGAAGCATACAGAGATGCTCCTTTTGGAAGGTTTTGTAAAAAAAACGTGTATGAAGACCGATCATGCAACGATCCGATTCGCGCAACTTCTGACAAAAACTTAGCTCTGAGTCGCGAAGTTGAAGAGTTACGTAATTTACTAAAACGTCAGGAAAATAGTCACAAGCAGCAGTTAGAAAAACAGGAGAAAAAAATTCAGCAGATACAACAAAAGAGCCAGAATACGTTCACTGATCACGTGAGAAACCCAAGCAACGGCCGAAATTCCGCGTCAAATGCAAGGCAACCGTCTGGTTATGGGCGTGGTCAGGTTATATGTTGTGTCTGCTCGCAACGGGGAACATCTAACGGAACTGCCCCTATCAGAACCACCAGGTTGGACTCCACTCGACCACAGCGGCAGTAACTTACCAAAACCCTGGTGGTCCCGTTCGTATTACGAGTAGCTTTAACACAGGACAGACGAATCTATCAACCAGAAATGTCTGCCCTTTGACCGATCAGGTGTCCAGTAGTAGTCATATCTGTGGGTCGAAATATGCTTATCTCCCGGCAATGATTTTTGGGCGTAAGCGTTGGTGACTTTTGGATACCGAAAGTGAGGTTTCGGTTATCCCTGCTCGCAATGTACCTACAAACGTCATTGCCCCTTCTCTGCGTAGTTTGAATGCAGAGAATGGATCAAGCATACCAGTCACCGGAGAAACTAATTTGCTTTTGGGCTTGGGGGATCAGTCTCTGCGCGTACCCTGCTTAGTATCAGAGCACGTTGACGAAATCCTCCTTGGGTTGACCTTTCTCGAATAGAATCTGTGTGTTTGGCATTTTTCGGATCGATCGACATAGATCATAGGCCACGAATATCGAATGTATGCGAATAAAGTGACGTGGAGCGTGAGGCGAGTCACTTCGCAAGAGGACACAACAGTGGCCCTCGATGCCAGCAAAATTTAATGGCGCAGACGATTGATCGTACATTAGCACCTTCGAACAATCCTTGGGTCTCGAAGCCATCTGAAGTGGTACCAGGGTTACGGTTGGCTCGTACGATGGTCTCCGATCGGCCCAGTAATGTGTGATGCAAATAGTGAACACTAATGACGAGGAGGTGAGGCTGCCAAAAGGGACATGCCTCGGGAATCTCGAAGATGTAGTCCCTGTTGTTGGGGAGCCGAGTGGTGAAGACAATGCGGATTCTTCTTCACGTATCCAAAGTGTGATTGATGGTGTAGACGAATCTTTGTGTTGTGAGTAGTGAACATAGAACAGACTTCAGGCAGTTGATCGTGAAGTATAGCGACGTCTTATCGAATAGAGACCATGATCTAGGCTGTGCTACTGCAGCGAAGCACCGCATTGATACTGGTAGTAGTCAGCGAATTCGCCAAGCGTTGCGACGGCAGCCACCACAGTTAGATGAATGGCAAAGGCAAGGTAAAATTTGCCCATCTCAGTCCCAGTGGGCCTCAAATATCGTAATTGTGAAGAAAAAGGACGGTAGTCTCAGATTCTGTGTTTTGACTACCGCCAGCTGAACGAAAGTACGGTAAAGCTGTCTTTACCCCGAATCGATGATTGCCAGGATTGTTTGAATGGTGCCACCTGGTTCTCGACGATGGTCCTTCAGAGTAAGTATGTAAGTAAGTAAAAAAAATTATAAGGCGCCGTAGTCGCTGAAGAATCAGGGCGCGTGAGTGGTTGCCACCAGGTAGCAATGGATGAGCGCGATAAGGAGAAGACGATCTTCACCAATCGAAGGGGATGTTCTCTTTTTAACGTCATGCCAATTGGCCTGTGCAATGCCCCTGCGATGTTTCAGAGGCTAATGGATTGCACAATGAGAGGCCTTAATTCTAAGGTGTGTTTGATATAGTTGGACGATATCGTCGTGTTTTGGGCCGACGTTCCGACACATCTTCGACGCTTAGAGATAGTCCTAGCATGCCTCCGAAAGGCAAGCTTTAAGTTGAAGCCAAGTAAGCGTTCGTACCTCCAACGCACAGTTGAGTTCCTTGGATATCGGGTACCGGGAAATGGCGTTGATACGGACGAACGAAAGATTGATGCCGTCGTTCGATGGCCAGTTCCCACATAGCTTCGGTAAGTGCGTGGTTTTCTTGGGTAGTGCGGTTATTATCGCCGATTCGTCCCAAACTTTTCAGACGTTGCGGCACCACTGCACGCGATGACGAAGAAAAATGCTAGCTTCCATTGGACTTCAGAATGCCAAACGTCCTATGACGAACTCAAGGACAAACTTACCAGGGTGCCGATTCTTGTACTCCCGCGATACGAGGGCACCTACATTCTTGATACGGATGCTTCAGATCATGGAATTGGGACGGTTCTGTCCCAAGTTCAAGGTGGTCAAGAGAAGGTGATCAGTTATGCCAGCTGCTTGTACTCGAGAGCGGAAAGACGGTATTGCGTCACCAGAAAAGAGTTGATAGCTGTCGTGTTCTTCCTAAAACAGTTCAGATAGTACCTTCTGGAAAGCTCGTTTACAGTCAGGACAGATCACGTAGCTTTGCAGTGGCTCTGAAGAAGGCCTGAGCCAATCGGACAACAGAGCATGTGGCTCGAAATTTTGGAACATTGCGCGGGGAAGAAGCACGAAAATGTGGATGCACTGTCCCGGCGTCATGCATACAATGCGGTGTTTGTACTCCCGAAACATCCGCGACCGAGACAGCAGGCATTCGCGCGTTGCATGTCGACCAGCAACGCCAACCTATTTGGTCGATGGAAGTGATCAAAGAGCGTAAGAAAGCGACCCTGACATTGGGCGGTTGTACACGGCTTTGGGGGACAACGACAAATCAAAGTTGGACCCGATCCTGGATGCTAGCCAGAGACGAAGGCGTATTGGACACAATGGGATCGGCTTACTCTCAGACATGGAATCATGTATAGACGCTACAGCTCCGCGCAGCTGTCTGAGACGTTGCAGCTATTAGTCCCTCCGGTATACCAACTGGAAGTTCTAGGGCAAGCCCACAAAGGTTTTACTGGAGGCCATATGGGCGAACGTCGAACGCTGGAAAAAGTACGCCGTCGAACCTACTGGCACGGGTGCCGTCGGGTGGGCTTCTGAAACTCGACGTTACTGTCGTCGATGCCCGGAATGTTGTAGCCATCAAAAAGGCACGGCAGCGAGATAAGGTCATCTGCAGAAGATGACCGTTGGAATGCCGTAGAAACGAATAGGGGTGGACATCACAGGTCCCCATCCAAAGTCACGTAATGGCTACAAATATATTCTGACCTAATCCGACTACTTAACAAAGTGGGCGGATGCCTTTCCCATTCAAAACCAGGAGGCCAGCACTGTCGCTGAGGTCTTAGTTGACCACGTGTGCGCCTACCTCGGGACGTCCATTCAAATCTTGACAGAGTCAGCTACTCGCAGAGCTGTTAAAACGATTGGAGGTCGACCACGTGAGGACGACGGCCTACAAGCCGTCTACTGACGGTCAAATGCAGCGTTCCACCGCACCTAATTAACAGCATCCTGCGTAAGGTCGTGGACGAAAATCAGAGAGATTTGGATACGGACCTACCGTATGCTGTGGCAGCGTATCGAGCCACCACTCACGAAAGTACGGGGTAGGCCTATTCTCCCAATTTCTTGATGTTCGGTCGCAAGGTTCGAGCACCTCTGGACGTGGTCATGGTCCTACCAGTGCCGTCCAAGCAATCCAGTGTCTTGATTGGCAACTTTGTTGAAGAAAAATTGGAGAAAATGCGTGCTGCGTTCCGTTCGTTGAGGGAAAACCTCGGGAAGGCAGCTGAACGACAAAAACGGCACTACGACCTCCAGGTGAAGACTGCGCGTTTCAACCAAACAACCAAGTGTGGCTGTGGAGCGCCGATCAAACGCAGGGTATATCGCCGAAATGGCAGCGATAATATATTGGACCCTACACTGTGGTGCAGCAGGTCGGTCCTGTGGACTATCGGATAAGACGATTGGCCAAGTCCAAGGCGTTCATCATACATGTGGACAAGCTACGGCCGTATCTATCCCCGGCAATAACTGGGGGTGTTCCGCAGCGGACGAAGTTGCCTCAATAGATGATGATGCAACAACGCAATCGTAATTTGGGGAAGGCCACATAGGGCAGGAAGACTACCGTCCCGACACCGTAACTGATAAAAACGGTACTAGTCAACCCCAGTGTCAACCGTGAGCAGTTGACACAGATGGTGCTTGAGCCGTTAGATTCTTCGGTGACGCGTTCAGGCCGAATTGTGAGAGTTCGTCGGACGACCGACGTTGTCCTGGACTCTGATAACGGCGTCTTCCACCTGGTTTCAATCTACGAGGGACATTCGCTTCCGCACATCATCTTCTATCTCAGCTGCGTTGACGGCGACAGCATCGACAACTCTACGAAAATCCGGACGGAGCTCTCAGCTCGCTTACAGCTTCACCACGATTACTGAGCGTGAGATCGTCTGCAACGTCAAGAAGAAGCTGTGCTCCGTGACGCCGGACCTCGAACAAGAGATGTGGAGATGACGACTGCTGCTGCGTCCTCATTGCTGTTGTGGAACGATGGAAGCCTTGTCCGGAGACTGTTCGTAGGAGGACACGCCGAATCATGTAGTTATTTGATAGTATTGTAGTCTGTAATGTAATCTTTTGTGTTAACTCTGATGTCGGTTGTGCTGCTCTGTGTGTGTATGCGCGCGCGCAGGAAGAGCGTCAGTTGGTTTCTGTTCGAACAATATATGACTTTGTGTGTAGTTAGTTTCTATGCAGTCTTTTTTCTGTTTTTCCTAGTATGTTTTGTGTATGTGTGTGTAGTTTCGTCTGTGTAGCTTTTGATAATCGGAATCGACGTCGTCGATTAGGTGTGTGTGGGGACGGTGTCGCGAGTTTGCGACGCACGTCGGGTTCCGTTGAACTGTTTACTGTTTTCGTGAACTCGCTGACCTAGAGTGGACGGGCGGCTGGCTCCAGCCTGGAGGCATCCGGCATGCGTCACCAGCTGCTGTTGCTGCTGCTGGCCATCTCGCGGTGTGATTTTATTCGCAATGCGACCACGTGGTCGCCTATATGTGTATGTATCAGGTTGTAAGCGTTTTGCGGGTCCACTACGACAACACTGCTTGTAGAGACTTCGGAATTTCCGGTGAGCCAGTAGGCCGTGTTGCACACGAGTCTTTGTCTGTCGGTTGGCGGTTGAGAGTGGTAGTGAACAGACGTGTCGCTAGTGAGAGGTAGTCTCTCGCACACGTGATCTCTGTACACAATGTATAAATGTATATGATGTAGCCTACTGTACGTTTTTGGCGTTTTTGTACAGCATTGTGTATTATTAGTCGTAGTCATCTAGCTGTGTGCCAGCTGACTTCCGGCAAACAGGCGCGGCACTCCAGTGTGCACTAGTAGTATAGCGGGAGTCAAAATGATGCCACCCCCTCGGTAAGCCACCTTTGGGCTGTGGGAATCTTCTATCGCCCACATTTGCTGGCTTTCTTAGATTTTTACTTTTTTTTACTATAGCCATCGCTTGCACACGCGGGGCTAGCACTTCGTGCTATGAAAAGACAAACCCAGGGACCCTCGCCGGCCCTGGGGCTATCCTTTTAGATTTCTGTGTCAAGTTGTATGGCGTTCCTACATGAACGCTCGATCCGTATCTCTCAGCAGTTCACAGTAAGTAAA
>Ga0209568_1000630_pt1 | contig 12508 bp, 12 predicted proteins | sample WorMetOlspDAHAB2_FD_187406 | JGI IMG/M metagenome (GOLD analysis project Ga0209568, IMG submission 187406) | Marine gutless worms symbiont microbial communities from Max Planck institute for Marine Microbiology, Germany - Olavius sp. DAHAB.2... ...
AAGTATTACTACTAAACATCTTTAGTCATGAGATGAACAGCATTACCACCTATCAGTTGGTATAAAAATAAACTGACTGGTGACAGAGGCACATGAATGAAAAGAACTGCTATGAAGTTACACCACATCTAGAGACATACACTCACAGATTTGCCGTACATTACTGTAATACCTGAAAGTGCATGTATTTGGGTAGTACAAAAATTGTGACATGACAACAACAGAGTGAAACATCCTAAACAAGAGATCGATCAACCAATCAGCTACGATTGTTTACCATTGCCTAAGAAGCTTCGGTCAGAGTCAATGCCAGCAACCCACTGTGTAGTGACTGGTGTAACATCCACAACGGGTTTACTCTGCACCGCAGTTGCTTCCTCTTCTTCTTCGTCGTCGTCGTCATCGGCAACAGTACTCAAGCGGACCGTGGCTCCGCCTCCGATACTAGACAGTTGTGCTAGGCGTGTTGCAGCATGGTCAGCCAGCTCCGGCCGTCGGACGTTCTGACCGGTTGGAAGCTCACTGGCCGTGCGTCGAATTGGTCGACCAACATGCCCGTCACTTGGTGGCTGACGACACAGTACACGCATCATGTATGGCGTGCAAATATCGACACAGTAACACTCGATATGTTCACTGCTGATGTAACCTAAGATGCATGCGACTAAGACGAAACACTGTAGACTGATGGAAACAAGTGAAGCTCAACACAAAATTGTGCTGGTGCACACAAGCTGCTTCTCTATTTTAGACTATCCTGACACAGCATGTCACAGTTTTTCTGATGTGTTAAAACAGAGTGCTAGCCATGCAAAGGTGTATTTTGTTGGTGACGACTGTTTTATGACTTTCATGTTTTCTTTGCTATCACAACACCTGTAAAGTGACTTTAAGACCGTCACCGTCAACTTTTGCTTTCACTGCTCAACTGTGAATCAACCAAGTATAAGCTTTCTGTTCTAACAGTCTGTGAACACATTTCATAAACTTTTGACCTTTATACACGTCCAGTAGTTAGACTGTGCCATAGTGGGAACAAGAGTTCTATAACGAACAGTTTGACATGTCAACACGTAGTAGGCCTGATACAATGAACAGCTACTCACAGCATAAATAGGCATGCTTAGCAAGTGGTATGCTGCCCATATTTCATCATATCGTTCCATTTCCAATGACTGTTCAATCTGGTCATGGCTATAACCCAGCTGCATTAAGGACTCTACAACGAGCAAATTGACTAACTACAGAAACTAAATAAACTTTATAAACATCCATCATAAAAATTATTGCTTTTTAAAGACAAAACAAAGGCATTTATGCTGTTGAATTTTACTATCACAATCCTGGAGCAGGGGCGTCGTGCAAACAACTCGCGGGGGCACTAGCCCCTTCCCTTCTCTCCCCTTAGAAGCAAGCCCCTTCATTGCAGCTAGGGGGTCTGGGGGAGCACTTTAGCTCCCCTAGCGGGTCCGGATGGAGCCCGGCTCACAAACACTATCTGGTGAATTTAATGCTAAAAATCTTGCCTCTAGTAGCAGCGATCTTCAGGAGCTTTTCAGGAAACAAAACATCAAACTGGGGGACTCGGTGGCTAAGTGGTACTGTGGTAATATACTTGACTTTCATGCCGGACTGCCAGAGAAGGTTTAAGTTTAAATTACATACACTAAGATTATAGATCGTAGAATAACAGCCCAACATTGTTCAACCGTCGATCGATAAATAAATAGTGGGGGCACATGTCCGGCGCTGGAAAAAATTTTTTTCCGTGCCTCTCCACTTCTTAAAGTGCCCCCTTAAGTAAAGGGCAACATCACACTGTTCGGGAGGGCACGCCTTCGCTATTTTATGCTTAAAACTGGTTTTATTGCTGAAGCCGCTGCATACTGAAACTTGGTTTAACATTAGTGGAAGCTAAAGAAAAATGTTAAATTATTGTTCAAATGTTTACGTTCTCTGGTAATTTTTAAAAGGATTTTATAAGGGAGAAGGTAGAGCTAACATGCTACACGCTGGTTGGCAGCAGCAAAGCCTTAACTGTACTGTACGGGCGTTAAAGAACATATTTCATCTTAAGTGGTACTTAAATCCAGAAAGTGTCATTAAACTTTACAGTATTAACTAGTCGCAATACTGTCTGGGGGGGGGGCACGTGCCTCAAGTGCCCAATGGCATGACGCCTCTGTCCTGGAGTGTAACACACAAGTGACCTAAAACCAGTGACATAAACGCAACAGCAATATCAAAGCCACAAAAAACAAAAGCAACACACAAACTAATCTACAACGATGTAAGATAACACTTCAATATATAACTTTAATAATAAACAGCATGATTTAGATTGATTGGGGTTTAATTGCACTTTCAGCACAATAAGTCTATATCATGCCTTAAGAAATAATAGTTTAGTTAAAAGGTCTATTATTTTTCAGTGATTAGCAGTGAGATAGTTAATAATAAACAGCATGAGTCTAAAACTAACTCTGACAAATAATAGACTGGCAACAGTATGTCACTTATTAGCGTTCACTGATTTAGGGTAGAGTCATTATACATTATATATCATTTATACAGATGGCAGTGGGTGAATGTTTGGTCTATGGAAGCCTATATACAATGTGTCCCAAAATTAGCAAGATTCTTATTTCACACTGATGTAATTCTGGCATTATCTCCAAACTGAAAATTTTTTTACTTAACCCATGATATGGCAAAAAGATTGCCTGATTCGCATGTTCTTGTTTTACACCACACCTAACGACGCTGTCAGTGATGACGTGATCCTGACGTCACTTGTTTTCTGTTTTGATTAGAATGGTTTTTAGTGCAGAAGATATTGTTGTTTTTTAATTTTGAAAACACCGACAAGTATGACGCAAAACGACTGGTTTTGTAACTTATAAGTAAAAAGTGGTCAATAACTGCAGGCAAACAGACTATGGAAAAAGACTGATGCATCTGGATAAATTAATGACAGCCACTACAAGGCTCCTAGGACACTATCTATCAGCAGCTGAAAAATGTTGATGATGTTGCTGCATTGGTGTCATGTTACGATAAGCCACAAACTCATTGTACACAATGGCAAACGTCTGGAAATGTTTACTTTTAAATGCATGTCATCTTGTTTAAACAATTTAGACTGTATTTTGCGTACTGGTAAAGTTAAGTGACCTTTATATTCTGTATAACTTTACTGACGATTTTTCAAAGTATAGTCAGAAAATGGTGATGTGGACAGGAATGCATAACATTGAATTGTTTCCAATAAATTTCTGTCCAATTTGCCATAATTTCATGACACTTATGTTTAACCACTAACCATCTGGTTAACCTGCTGGTTGAGTTGCTTGCCTGTTGTAACGCATTATTTTGTTAAGTGGGAGGTTAACCAAATGGTTAGTGGTCACTGTCTTCTACATTTATTTCAGAAAAACCAAGAAGTCTGCATTAATATGCGTTTGCAACCATCTGAACTATCACTAAGATTTTTCTGTAGACACTGTTATTAATACTCAAATTTCCATGAAAAAAGACCACATCAGTAGCAAGTAGCACCCAATCAAAACAATGTTTCACAACGATTATTCAAGGGGTCTTGCTAATTTTGGAACATGGAGTACAGGTCAATACTCAAACGTTAGGTTTGCAACTTGGCTGGCACTGACCAACTTTCATTCAAATGACCTGAAAAACTCTTGCATATGGTCTGCTGTAGATGATAGCACTATAAATATTGTCCTGTATATTACTGTTATTATTACTGAAATCTCATAAGTTAACCACTCTTGCTAGTTAACTGTTGATAACAGCACATTAAGTTCAGGTTTACAAGACATCAGATGCATTCTTTGTGCATAAAACATAACAGTATTAATGCAGTCAATTAAGAGTGGATGCGCCATTCAAATTTTAACAAGAAATGTTCGAACAGTTCACACTGCACTCCACGAAAGATAGAAGCAGAACTTCACTAGAAGGTCGTACAAAACAAACATCAGAATCAACACAGGGTTTAAGAAACAACTGACCAACAGCTAATGACAAACAACTGACACTCGATAAAAAACAACAACGAACAGCTATACACTAAGGACTATTTTCCATCAATGTTTTTCAAAACAGACACTGCCATTAGACACAACATTCAAGCTGGTCATACCAAACCGCTCGGAGTCGATGTCACGTGATGACTCAGTGTATGGCTGCAGCTCGTCACCATGGTAACCAGTGTTCAGCCACTTGTCTCTCATAGCAGCCTGCATGCAACACATATTCAACAGCTGCTGTTCATCAGAATTCACAGTGTGCCTAAAAATGTTGCTGCCTTTGACTTTCACTCGTGTGTAATTGGCGTAATGTTTGATATTCTGTGTAGCATACTAACATTATGTTTACTTGGAGATCACTGGTGGTTAACTTATTACGAATTAATCATCATCCTAGAGCATCTTTCATAGTACAGTAGCCACTGTGCTGTAGCTCAACAAATCACATCATCAGTAACTCGCAATACAAGTTTGACAACAAAGAGTCCAATGCATGCAATATTCTGCCAAGCAGTTTAATCTCAGAATAACCTACAGCTGATAATATTGGTTCATTGATTCAGCTGTTATCACACACAATAAATACTTTGCAACAATACACATATGTCATAAGTAGAAAAATATAAATCACTATTCCAGAAACTTAAGAAGAACAATCTCTAACACACTGTTAAAATTACCTCAAGAGTTATTCTCTTTGACGGATTTAATACCAGAAACTTCTTTATCAACCTCTGGAGGTCTGACGGAACGTAAAATGGAACGCTGTATTTGCCTTTCAAAACACGTTCTTTCAACTCCTGTCAAGTTCACATCAGCATGCACAGACAACAGTCTCTTTCACACTTAAATGATACGCAATACTGGTATTTGTTAGTCACTTAAAGATCACTCAGTTCATTTTTCATAATAATATGGTCATTCTATGCTTAAGTGATTTTTGGACATTCTACTGCAATGTGTGTTCACTTGTATAAAGAATAAACAGCTGCTCATTTTAAGTGCAACTGAGCATTGAAGTCAACAACGTGATTTTGCTGCATGTATTACGAATATGCCCAAAAAATCTCACTGTTAACAGAAAACGCCATACGTTTCAAAAACTTTTCGCTATTTTCTACGCAACAATTAAGCAGTCAATAAGGCATATTTTTCTTCACAGAAACTGAATTCGTATATTCATGCAATGACTAACTTCACAATTATGCAACAACGTTTGTTATACCTTAAGATTGTGGCCGTCAAAAGGCAGTGAGCCAGTGATGAGAGTAAAGAGAATCACACCAAGGCTCCAGGCATCAACTTCTGGACCAGTATACTTCTTTCCTGTGAATAAAGCATACAACACACAAATGCTCCTGCGGAGATGCAATTTGGGAAAATGGATGCACCAGAAGCCAAACTGACAGATGACCAGTGACATCTGTCAAGTGACATACATCTTCATTTTGAAGAAGGCAACATGCAACAGAACACTCCACAGTTGTTGCACGTCGGTAAAGCACGATCTCGTGGTGCACGTGATGCGAGTGCAGTCTGACGTCAGAGTCACTGAGATCACCAACACTGAACACAGACTGCATGTACATGCTGCTACTCTACCATGTACTGATGAAGTTGAGATCTGGTGCTGGCATTTAGATCGAGCGCCAGACGACCTTGGATGCCTTGGACTGGTTCAGCTGCAGCCAGCTGGACCACCATTACACTTCAATGTTGCAGGTGATAGTCCTGTCCCCTAAGCCACCAACATTGCTGGGTTGGCTAAAGCCATACATTTGGTTGTTGTCTGTGTACTAGTAATGCCACATCTGACTCTAAACAGCTGAGAAGTGCAATATGTTTAGCATTGAGACCTTAGATAATTAAGACTTAACAAATGAACTACCCTGGAACAGCTCAGGCGCAGCATATGGTGGACTGCCACAGAAAGTGTTCAACTTTCCACCATCTGTGAACTCATTACTGAAACCAAAGTCTGCAAGTTTGATATTCTTATTGCGATCCATCAGCAGATTTTCAGCCTGCAAACACACAGAACATTACATGTTACACCACGAACTAAAAAACTAAGCAAAAACATAACATGGGACTGATTGATTGTTAACAACATATGTTCAGCTGCTGCAGCATGGCTGATGCAATATTTGGCTCTACACTGTGATTCAAGAAAAATGCATTTGGAAATTTGGATATAACTCTGTCACATGTTGTTGCTTTAACTTGGGAAAACAAAACTCCAAAAATTGACACAATTCACAAAGATAGAGACGCAATACAACTCGTCTACTCAAACTGGTCAACACAGTGAACACTGACGCTGCTAGACGATGTGACGTATCGTGTGGTCGACTGCATTAATGTGGAAGATGTTTTGCACCACAGATAACTGGAGGAATGAAGCAGCTTCTGCTGGATGTACATTTGGCATGGCATGAAACAGTGTTGTTGATCGTGTACGAATATGGCTTATGACTCCGAGCATTATGGCTTAAGGGGGGATACTTTTAGCTTTAAGTATGAAACTTAACAGCATGTTCAAATTGAACCTGTAGTGTATATATATATATGTTTACAATTTTTGATTTGACGAGAGTTCTATCATATTTAATGTGATTTGAGTCAAAAAATTTAAATTTTGTTTTCACAAGATAAACAAGCTGCACACCGAAGGTGTGGCTGAAAATTGCTGCATAAAATTATGTTACTATCCATTTATAATGGTGAAAAAAGCTGGCAAATCAGTTAACATTTGACAGAGTTATTGCCAAATTCCCGAGTCCCGTATTTTTTGAGACACAGTGTATAATGACAAACATTTAACAAGATTTGACGCAAAGTAAAACAGAAAAAAAAACGGAAGCCTTTGGCATCTGTTACCGACTGCCACTTTGTTTCAATGGGCAATATCATACTGTACTGTAGCACTACAACCTGCACACAGTGTGTATGTACATGCTATGCACCAGTGCACCACCACAATGCATTTCCATGGTGGTCAGGGAGGAAGGGCAGAAGACACAAAAAAGGTTACAAATCTGCCTACAATCAGCACCAATGTGCTGTAGGAAACTATCACAGTCTAAAGGTTTTCCATAATATCATTCAAATATAATCACAGTTCCCTGCACACCTACGGAAGCACTGGTAAGGCAAATGTCAAGGTTGGTTGCTTCAAGTTTAATGCATTTATCAGCACATTTACACTCACCAGAAATGTTACCATAAATACAATAAAGAAAAATGACAAACCTTCAGATCTCGATGAACGATGTGTTTTGAATGACAGTAGTGTACAGCAGATATTATCTTGCACACAAAACAACGATTACACATTGCAATAAAAATTCGTTGTGCATGTGTCATATCAAGCGACCCATGCACTAAAACATGCTCACAAGACAGTGAATGCTCAATGTACACTTTATCAGACCACATCCACTTAGCATCCACTGAGCTGATGACGATTAGAAAAAATTAAGCTAGAATACATGTCAGCTCGACAGATTTTGACTGGGGTTTAATGGCACTTTCAACACAAATAGGCTAGATGTGCCTTTGAAAAGTTATGTTGCAGTTATAAAAAGTTAAATCTGTACGAAAGTTGACAATGTTACATGTTGGGAATACACAAAATAAAACCATTACACTGCAACCCTCGTTATAACCCTCGTCGTTAGAGAGCTCATTCGGTTATGACGGTCATAGAACGTTGGATCCCGTTAAACAATGATGGTGTTACTCTTCAATCATCTAACATCTTATTAATCTTACGAGTTTTATGCCATTGCAAGCGTTACACTACGTTTCATTAATTGATGAGTTTTCTCGAGTTATAACGCCATTGCTTAAACTGGTTTTATTTATGATTGTCCCACGGGATCTACCAGTCCATTATTATGCGTTTTATGCCATTCAGAAGGTGCATTTCATTATAACGCTTATTTCGTTCAGCTCCCAGAATGAGCGTTATAACGAGGTTGCAGTGTACAATAAATAACTCTTCAATCTGGTCTTTGTAAGGGAAACCCTTCGACACAAAAGATATCACGAGAGTAGTAGCCTTCCCAGCCAATCACTTGGCTTGATAGCCAGGTTACTTAGCAGCTAGCGATTTTACCAAATTATTACCAGTAGTCCTGATATCAGGACCCACAGCTATGCAGAACTTGCCGTTTCTTCATCAGGTGACCAAAACCATCGCCAGTACTTACTGTGCCTACCTACATCGTGATGGCTAGCTTGAATTGACCTAGATGTGATACAGGATTGGGGCGCGATGGCTCAACAAATAAAAATGTAATGAAATTGTTCCTGAATTCTTACCAGCAGAGCTTGTCCGGCAAACAAAATGAACTTTATTTTATTTACAAGCAACGTCCGCAAATTGTGGCTACACAGAGCTGGCAGGCAGAGAACTGTATGCCAAATTTGTCAAGCAGACTTATGTTTACACCAACTTGGCAGACAAACAAGTTAGTGAAATGTGCAATAATTCAAGCGACACTATAATTAGCAATGTATGTGTAATGCATGTGTGTGTGTTTGTAAATGACATTTAACACAAACAGTTAGAGGTATGTGATGCTATATGCCGATATGTTAGCAACGAAACGATACCTGTCTGAATTTGGCCCTCACATCACTCTCTTTCATCCGTCCATTTGTTATCAGGTAGTCGAATATTTCACCTGAAAAAACATTCAAAACTCAAAAGCATGAATGCCGTATTCCATTTGTCCAAACCGCTGTTGGTTTCAATCCTAAAAAGTTTAGGTTTGGTTGCACAAATGTTGTGAGCAGTTTGGTTTTGGTGCGGTTATCTTGGCAACAAGCGTTAACGAAATTTCTGTTCCTGCTATATATATCGGCAAATACAGATGTTTTAACAATTACGCAAATCAAAATTCATTGGTGTAGCGATTTTCTCGTATAGTCACATGAAAGAAAATAAAACACGAAGTTGCCAGATAGAAATATTACTCGGGAGCCATACGATAACACAATATTAACAACAAAATTATACAAACCAGTATACGTTTGACAAATGCAATATGTTGTAAGACATTTAAACTCCCACTTCACACTGCTACCTGCTATAATTAACTCTTCAAATCAACAATGTTCTAGTCAATATGATACTGCTTACAAACACCAAAGTTATTTCAGTGTCATCTTGATTATTCACTGAAAAATTACAAAAACTCTCAGTACCATGCTGAGATGTGCTTATCATTCTGTCTAAGGAAATCTCAACCAGCTCGACTCCAATGCATATTTCACTCACATCATGTGGTTGCTTCTGTGTCCTTTTATTTCTACACTGGATAAAATTATTCAGTGTTTGAAAGCTAAGACATCAGCTTGCAGTCCTTACACCAGCTCCTCACCCTCTGCAGCCCTCTTCAGACTACTTTTTTCTCACAAAAAAAGCACTCCTTCCAACATGATCAAAGCCACCGCCATGTTTGTTAGTTGCAGTACACTCAGGTAGCCATAACTCTTGTCAACACTGTTTTGTACAGTAAAAAATGTACAGCATACCAAATTGTGTCAAGACTAAGATCACTTTCAACCTAAGTAATAAGGTTATTATTATGATTATGAATATGGTTATGACTGCCTGCAAATATGAACCACAAGCTGTTAGCCACATTATCCATGTGCCACTTGAGATTACTTCTGTGCAACAACATGAGCTCTGAGTTACACATTAACGTTGTAAAGCATTTAAAAGTGCAACACTTCAATGCACATTGATCATTAAGCAGACTAATTGCACACACAGCCTCAGTCACACCAGTTGAGTCCTCATAGATATATCAAGCCAAGTGCTTACCTCCACTAGCATACTCCAGCACAAGATACAACGTCTTCTGTGTCTCAATCACCTCAAACAGTTTCACTGAAACATATACAATAACTGCTATAATAACTTTCTCTACTCTAACAGAAATATTGCTACATTCTCAGGACAGACTCTGCCAGATTTAGCTATAGGAAGCAATAGCTCAACTGGTCAGAACTTGTTTCAGATGTCCTTCACTATACACAATCTGACAAAGTGACTCAAGTACATTTATAAGAAGACAAACAAGAGAGATGACTAGTATGGCAGATCTAAAACTAAGTATAAGTAAGACATGAATAATCCTCAGACCAACAGTATTTGGATGACTTACACTGGCAATGTCGTCGTCCCAAAAGCCATACAATACAGCCTAGATTAACAATGTGTCACTGTAACTTCTACTGTTAAATCAAACTACTTTCCATCTGCAACAATCACGCCTAAGTTCCTGCATAACTAGTGGATGAACATTGTTGATTTACAAAATGTCCGATTACCATGTGGTTTAACTTCAACTTAGCTTTTTACGCGATCCTGCTAAGTGCTACAGATGTGATATATTACTACTTCCTGCTCGTGTCTGCCATGTCAAAAATGCGCATATATGGTCAACAACACTACTGTACTCATCTGTGACGAATAACATTCAAAGCTATTACATTTGTCAATGTTAAGTGGGTGTATCATAGTCATTCAAATCTGCAGCAGTAAAATCCGTTTTTTTTCAGACTCACAAGACATCACATCCATAGTGAAATACGGAAGCAGATATAATGATATCGTCACTTGTCTCTGAAGCCTGTTATACAGTAACAATGTCACTAAAAACAACTATCGCACTCCGCAGGTAACTACGCAAAACCCTTGGGGAAAATCCCCGGTGTGAAGGTTAACGCGAGTTTCAAAGTGTACGATGGTGCACACTACATCATTTCTAGCAACTTACTGGCAACATTTGCAGTGTTTCTGTTAACTAGTAGACACCAAATCTTTAAAATGGGAAAAGGTAAGATTCAGTGACATATCGAACTACATTTGCACATAGTGCCTTCAGTGGCACTGTCGTCTGTTCAGCCTAGGTGGCAGCAGGCCAAGCCCACACACACAGACTTTGACCTGTGCTGCAATACAGCCGCATGTAGCACTAGTCTGTCATTTGAATGGTCTCTACCTCCGTAATCCGTGTAAATACATTTAACATTTCACATACAAAGAACATAACCTTACAAAATTATCCTAAATTTTATCACATGCAACACTGATTTTTCTGGAGTGCCCTGTAGGTGCTGCATACCACACGATGGTAAACTACAAAAGCAAATAGACAAACTTTTGCCAAACAGCTTATCTTACTGGTTAAAAAATCTATCTTGCTAACAACATTAATTTTTTAAAGAAAGCAATGACAAATGTACCAATATTCGGATGCTCCAGACATTTCATCATTCGAACTTCTCGGCACATCTGATCATTATCAAACACAGTGATTATTGAAAACAAAAACACATATTTAGAATCACAAAGGCACAGTGCCTCATAATCTTAACTAATACTAATTAATTGGAATATATTACCATGCAATGATCATCATACCATTACAACTAATAATACTGAGTAATAACAAAGCAATAACAAGATAGCTGTGAAGATTAGGCACAAGTCTTTATGAACCACTGGCTTACAACTGCATCAACAGTTTTCTGGATGCATCATATCTCCATGAAAGTTGGCGCAAACAAACTTGCGACTAAGTAATTAGGGACTATCCCAATCAACAGCTACACATAGAGGGTATCATAGAAATTCATGCACTACTGTCCTTTTTCAATCCAACCTCTAGACTAATTACAAGCTAGGATACCTAAAATTTTCGGATACCCAAATTACTGCTAATAAATCTGGCGTTTATGCACTGAAAGGCTGAGAATGGAAGTATTATTTGGGATTTGTCTTGGAATGTCGATATTTAGACCAAATCCACTCTTGCTGCTAAGTTCTCTTAAGATCTGTACACCCCGAGGGGTACAAGTCTCAAATTCAGCCTCTGAGCAACCGTAACGCAGTGTGGCCTGCTGGTAATGAAACAATAATGATACAGCAGCTACAGTGTGTCTCTTGTGTCAATCGCCGACGACTTTGCAATATGCAAAGGATGTTTGACATGTTACAACTGGCATATAACAAAGTAACAAACTAAGGAATTCCACATCAAACAAGCTTGTTAAGTTTCTTTTTAAAAATGCACATACCTTATGTAAGCTTGTCTGACTCATTTTCGATTTATCAATAATCTTTATTGCAACCTAGCAAAAACCACATAGGCTACCTAAAAACTGTAACTTTAATAAAAGCAATAGTGACGCGATCTGTCAAAATCAGGCTTGTCGCCGAAATTCGAAAACGAGGTTTTTATTTCATCTTAAAATGACACCAAAATCATGTCTATATCTTTAATATTGACAAAATTATTATCGTTTAAAGTTGTGAAATTATCGGAAGCGGAAATTGCAAAAATGCCGAGAAACGCGATTCAAAGTTAAGTCACATATTCTCCTTAGCAACGCCTATATTACTGAAAGTCAACACAGCGTGTTATATACCATTGTAA
>Ga0209568_1000631_pt1 | contig 12504 bp, 14 predicted proteins | sample WorMetOlspDAHAB2_FD_187406 | JGI IMG/M metagenome (GOLD analysis project Ga0209568, IMG submission 187406) | Marine gutless worms symbiont microbial communities from Max Planck institute for Marine Microbiology, Germany - Olavius sp. DAHAB.2... ...
CGCGCATTCCCGCCATGTATGGCAACTCGATCGCCCAGCTCGAAAGCGATGTGGTCTGGGGGATCGTCACCGGCAACCCGGCGATGGCCGACAACAAGGCGCTGTTCCATGCCGATCACAAGAACCTCGAGGGGACGGGCGCGGCGCTCAGCGTCGATGCGGTCGGCAAGGGCCGCACGGCCATGGCCAAGCAGACGGGCCTCGACAAGAAGACCGTGCTCAACATCCGCCCGGCCTTCCTGATCGTGCCGGCGGCGCTCGAGCTCAAGGCCGAACAGATGGTGGCGCAGAACATCGTCCCGGCGGAAACCCGGAACGTGGTTCCACAATCGATCCGGACGCTCAGTCCCATCGCCGAGCCCCGGCTTGACACGGTGAGCGACACCGCCTGGTACCTGGCAGCGAGCCCGAACCAGATTGACACCATCGAGTACGCCTATCTCGAGGGCCAGCAGGGCGCCTATATCGAGACCCGCAACGGCTTCGACGTCGATGGCGTCGAGATCAAGTGCCGCCTCGACTTCGGCGCCAAGGCCATCGACTGGCGCGGCCTCTACAAGAACCCGGGCGCCTGATCTGGCCCGACCTGACTGACTGACGGGACGGGCGGCCCCGCGGCGATTGCCGCATTTTTTATGACCGGGCCGTCCTTCGTCTTTTGATCTGAAGGAGAATGTAATGAAGAACTACGTGCAGCCCGGTAACACGATCACGCTCGCCGCTCCCTACGACGTCACCTCCGGAGACGGCCTGTTGGTCGGCGCGATTTTCGGCGTGGCGGGCGGCGATGCCCTGACCGGCGCAGAGGTCGAGGCCTCCCTGGTCGGCGTCTTCGATCTGACCAAGACCGCCTCACAGGCGTGGAGCGCCGGCGACAAAGTCTACTGGGACGACACCAACAAGGTCGCGACCAAGACGGCGACAGCGAACACTCTGATCGGTGTTGCGCTGGAAGCGGTGGCCGGCGGTGCCGGCGACACCGTCGGTCGCGTGCGGCTCAACGGCAGCTTCTGATGTCTGCCGTGGGCGCGGCGATCGATGTCTTGTTTGGGGACCCAAACCTCGCCCGTGAAGCGGTCTACCGCGACCAGGGAACCGGCGATCCGGTCGCCATCCGGGTCATCGCTCGCCGTCCTGATCAAGTCCTCGACTTCGGCGACACCCGTATCCACACGAAGACCTCCCTGTTCGATGTCCGTGTCTCCGAGGTCGCGAGCCCGCGTCCCGGCGATATCCTGGAGATCAATGGCGAGATCCTCGTCGTTCAGGGCGAGCCGGTGCGGGACAGCGAGCGGCTGATCTGGAGCCTGGACACGAGGCCGTCGTGATCTGCAGCCGCTCCGCATACGGTTTCCATCGGGTTTTCCATGAAGCTCGCCGCCACCATCGTCGGTTCCATCAAGGCCGATTTGCAGGCCGAAATGCGAGGCATCGAAAAAGCCGCGGCGGCGGGCGTCAAGGAGGCTGGCGACGGTCTCAAGGGGAGCTTGCGAAAGCAGGTGGTCACCGCGGGGCTCGGAACAAGGCTCGCCAGGGCCTGGCGGAGCCGGACCTATCCGAACAAGGGTCATGACGCGGCGAGCCTGGTCTGGTCGAAGGCGCCGCAGATCATTCGCACCTTCGACGAAGGAACGGTAATCCGGAGCAAATCCGGTTTCTGGCTCGCCATTCCGACGCCGGCGGCGCCGAAACGCGGTGTCGGCGGCAAGCGGATCACCCCGTCCAACTTTCCGGAGCACCGGTTCGGGCCGCTGCGCTTCGTCTACCGGCGGAACGGGCCGTCGCTATTGGTCGCCGACAGTGTGCGGGTGAGTGCAAAGACCGGCCGTGTGGGACGGCGGGCCAAGGGTGGCGCCTTCACCAGGACCGGTCGGATGAAGGCCGGCATCGCCACGGCGGTCATGTTCCTGCTGGTGCCCCAGGTCCGGATGCCGAAACGATTGGATGTCCGCCGGGCGGCGGAGCGCTGGTCGCGGCGGCTGCCGTCATTGATCGGCCGGCATATGCAATCGGAGTGAGACCTTGGCTGCAAGCAAGACGGAGCAGATCCTTGAGGCGCTCAGGGCGGGTCTGGAAACCGTCCCCGGCGCCAAGGTGGAACGCAACGCCGTGGTGCCGGAGAAGATCCCCGCTGGCGGCTTGATCGTCTTGCGCGATGGCGACCCGGGAGAGCCCGACACGGCGCTGGGCGGATTCGGAAGTGCCTATTACAGCCACGCGATCGAGGTCGAGGTCTATGTCGAGGAGGGCGATGCGGCCTTCGATGCCTTGCTGGGCGAGATCGGTGCCGTGCTCGATGCCGATCCCACGCTCGGCGGCCTCGCCTTCGGCATGACCTATGGCCGCCCCGACGTCGATGCCGAAGCGATGGCCGGTACGCCGACCATCAAGGCCGGCACGATCATCGTGACTGTCGAATACGAGACTGAGAGCCCGCTGGGCTGACAATTTACCTATATCAGGAGACCTTGAAATGGCCCGATCATACGGCGCCAATGCCTCGCTGTTGCTCAAGCGGGAAACCGCCTATGGCACAGAGGCCAGTGGCAACTACGTGCGCATGCCCTTCAACCGCTGCTCGCTCGGGAGCGAACAGGGACTGATCGACGATCCGGTATTGGGCCAGGGGCGCGATCCCCTGGCGCCGCTACAGGACGTGATCAACGACGAGGGCGACATCGTCGTGCCCGTCGATCCCCGTTACCTCGGTTTCTGGCTGACCGGGCTGCTTGGCGACCCGGCGACGACGGACAATCTCGATGGAACCTTCGATCACGTCTTCGCCTCGGGCGCCCAGGACATCCCGAGCTATTCCATCGAGGTCGGTCAACCCGAGGTGCCGGCGTTCTTCGTCCATACCGGCGTCAAACTCAATTCCATTGCGCTCGAGTTCCAGCGCTCCGGGTCGGCGGCGGCCACCATCAGCGCCGTGGCCCAGGGCGAGACCCGCTACGGCGCGTCGCAGGGCGGCACGCCGACCTCGCTCGCCTTTTCGCGCATCAGCCAGTTCCAGGGCTCGATCACGCGGGGCGGCACGCCCGTCGGCAACTTGACCGGCGGCTCGCTGACCTACACCAACAATCTCGAAAAGATCGAGACCATCCGCTCCGATGGCCTGATCGACGGCGCCGATCCGACGGTGGCCGCACTCACAGGTCGCATAGACGTGCGCTTCGCCGACACCGGACTGATCGACGATGCGGCGAGCGGCACGCCGGTGGACCTGGAGTTCGGCTACACGATCAACGCCGGCCTCAAAGTCATCTTCGCCGCCCACGAGGTCTACCTGCCGAAGCCAAAGCTGGCGGTCGAGGGCCCGGGCGGCGTACAGGCGAGCTTTGATTTCCAGGGTGCCAAGAACGATGCGGCAGGCCGGATGCTGACCGTCACCCTCATCAACGATCTGGACGGGACCGATTACGCATGATCAGCCTCAAACCCCAAACCGAACCCTATGAGATCGAGCTTCCCTACGGCGTCACGGTCACCGTCAAGCCCCTGACCACGGCCGGCATGGCGGCGGCGCAGGCCGCCGCGCGGCGTCGGGTCGAGAGTCTGGAGGCGCAGGTCCGAGAACGCCGGGAAAGCGGTTTGTCGCTGGAGGGACTGCCGGACCCCGAGGACGAGGCGGAACGGGACGGCCTGTTCCAGGACCTGCTCATCAAGGAGCTCGGCACCCGGCATATCACGGCCTGGTCGGGGGTCGAGGACGACCCACCGGTCACGCCCGAGAACGTCGCCGCCATCCTGGAGCTCTATCCCGTCGGCGAGCGGTTCTTTCAGGAGTTCACGCTGAGGCAGGTGCTCCTGAACGCGGCAAAAAACGGATCAGGGCCCTTTGCCGCTGGCATTTCCGGCCAGGCGGAGGGCCCGGATACTGCGAAGGCTGTCGCCGGGAAGGCGCGGCCTGCGCCGAAGGCGGTTTAGGCTCGTCGGGCGAGCGCTGCCCCTATCACGAACACGCTCTCCGAACCTTGGAGGAGCATCAGACCTGGGACGTGCTCATGGCTTGTCTCGGCCAGCTCCGGCTCGCGCCATCGGGTCACGTCGTCGGCATGGACTTGGGTGTCGCCATGAAGATCGCGGAGGCGCGGGGTTGTGATCCCGGCGTCGTCTCCGAACTGCTGCAGGCGGCCGAGGCGGGGCTGATCGAGGCCCTCAACGATAAGGATACCAATTGATGGCCAAGGCCAAGCACACCTATGCGGTTCGCCTGGCCGTCGAAGGCGGCGGCAAGGTCAAGGCCGAGTTGGTCTCCGTCGGGCAAAGTGGCGAGCGGTCGCTCAAGAAGATCGATGCGGCCGGTACAAAGGCGTCGCGCGGTCTCTCAAATCTGACCGACCGGGCCAAGACGCTTCGCGTCGGCATGCGGGCCCTCGGCGGCGCACTCGCCGGCGTCGCCGCGGTCGGCGGTCTGGCGACTCTGATCGACCGGTCCATCAGCGCCGCCGACGCGGTGGGCAAGACGGCCGACAAGATCGGTGTCGGCGTCGAGGCCTTGCAGGAATTGCGCTACGCCGCGCAACTCGCCGGCGTCGAGCAGCGAACCATGGACATGGCCTTGCAGCGCTTTACCCGGCGCGTCGCCGAGGCGGCCAAGGGAACCGGCGAGGCCAAGCAGGCGCTGGCGCAGATGGGCATCGCGCTGAAGGACCAGCACGGCAACATCCGCCGCTCCGAGGACCTGTTGAACGACGTGGCGGAAGCCTTCAGGCGCACGACCGATCCGGCGGAACGGCTTCGACTCGCCTTCAAGCTGTTCGACAGCGAAGGCGTCGCCATGGTGAACATGCTGGTCGGTGGCGCGGAGACCCTGGAGGCGACCCGCAGGCGGGCGCGCGATCTCGGTATCGTCCTCGACGAGGAATTGGTGCGGAACGCCGAGAAGGCGCGGGACGAGCTGGACACGCTGGGCAAGGTGATCTCGGCCAACCTGACCCGGGCCGTGCTCGATCTGGCGCCGGCCATCGCCGATGCCTCGACGGAGCTTGCCGATCTCGCGAGCCGCGTCGGGGTGGCCTACGAGGAGTTGAAGCTCCTGGCCCAGGGGGATTTCAACTTCGAGGGCCTGAGCCTGCGCAGCACCAAGGCGGTCGTCGGTGGATTGCGCGAGGAGGTGAAAGCCTTGCGGACCGAGCGGGAGCGCTTAAGCGACGGCGTGATCGACGATCTCCGCCGCCGCTACGTCGAGTGGCAGCTGGAGCGTAAGGAACGCGCGCTCCAGCAGTGGCAGGCCAAGCTCGCCTGGATGCAAAGGGACCAGGGCCAACAGCGGAAGCCGGGAGCGGACGCCAAAACCACGTCCGATTCCATTGAAGCGGACCTCAAGGCCGTTCAGGACCGCGCCCGGCGCATCGCGCAGATCGAAAAGGACCTGCAAAAGCAGCTGTTCGAGGCCACCCATGAAGGGGCAGACCGCATCCGCGCCGAATACCTACGCCTGGTGGCCGAGATGCAAACCCTGATCGCGCCGGATGCGAGCAACCTGGACCAAGTTGGCGAGATCATGGCCCAGGCCGCCGCCGTTCGCGATGCGAGGCTCGCCCGGTTGGCGGCGCAGGAACAGGAGGTGGCACGGCGGCGCGCCGAGGCCAATCGCAAAATCGTCGATGGCTTGCGGGCCGAACGGGACGAGCTCGCGATGACCGATCGGGAGCGGTTTGTTTCGCAGGCACTCCGACGTCTGTCCACGGAAGCGACCGAAGAGCAACGCCGCCAGGTGCGTGATCTGGCCGGGGCCCTGTTTGACGAGCGCCAGGCGATCGAGGCCCGGAACAAGGCCGATCAGGAGGCGCTCAAGCTCAGGGAAAAGGGAAAGGCCCTCACCGACAGCCTGCGCACGGCCGAGGAAGCCTACAAGGCCGAACTCGCGGAGCTGAACGAATTGCTCAGCGAGGGGGCGATCAGTCAGGAGACCTTCGCCCGGGCCACGGAAGATGCATACGATCGCATGCTGAGCGCCAGCCGGGAGTGGTCGGCCGGCGTCACTCGGGCGTTGCGTGATTACGGCAAGGAGGCTGGCGATGCGGCGCGCCAATTTGAGGATGTCACGTCGAGCGCCCTGAAGGCCTCCGAGGACGCCTGGGTCGAATGGGCCCGAACCGGCAAGCTGTCGGTCGCGGATTTCTTCTCGACGCTGGAGGAGGCCGCGCTCCGGGCCGCCTGGCGGCTTCTGATCTTCAAGCCCATGGAGAGCTTCCTCGAAGGACTGATCGGAAGCTTCAGCTTCGACTTCTTCGGATCTTCCGGTGGCTCGTCCACGCCCCCGATCCTCGATGCGCCCGCCTATGGTACCGGCGGCTACGCCGTGGCACACGCAGGCGGGGTGATCGGCACGACGCCGCTGCCACGACGTTCTGTCGAGCATCGAGTTTTCGACGAGGCGCCGCGCTTTCATGGTGGCGGCCTGGTGCCGGGCGAAGTCCCGGTTATCGCCAGGCAGGGCGAAGTGATCGGTTGGCCGCGACAGATGCGTGAGGCCTTCGGGTCCGAGGTCGTGGTGCAGGTGATCGATCAGCGTAGCAGCGGCGCCCGACCGGAGGTGTCCAGCGAACGGGGTCCCGATGGAAAGCGCCTGATCCGGGTGCTGATCCGAGATGAAGTCAACCGCGGCATCGCCCAGGGGTCGTTCGACCAGAGCATGAGCAGCGCCTACGGCATTAACCGGCGAGGCGTTCCCCGATGACCAATCCCGTCTGGCCGGTGTCGCTGCCGCAGGAGCCGCTGGCGCAAGGGTTCAGCGAGCAGGCGCCGAACACGGTGATCCGCTCGCAGATGGAAGCGGGGCCGCCCAAGGTGCGGCGGCGGTTCACGGTTGGCGTTCGGAACATCGAGTGCCAAGTGCGCCTGACGCCGGCCCAGGTCGACACCCTGGACGCGTTTTTCGGCTCGACCGTCGCCGGCGGCGCGCTTCCCTTCGACTGGAAGCATCCGCGCGGCGGCACCGCCGTGACCTTCCGGTTCGTCGAGCCGCCAAGCTACACGCCCGTCGCAAGGGGCACGCTCTGGCAAGCGTCCTTGCGTTTGGAGATCTTGCCATGAGCCGAACGTTATCCCAGGCCGCGCGCCAGGCAGTGCACGCGCAGGAGACCGACGCGGTCTTTCTTCTGCTGCTGACGCTTGACCACGAGGACCTCGCCGAGCCCATTCGCGTGGTCAACAACACCGAGGATGTGGCGAGCCGTGGCGATACCTATATCGCCTATCCCTTCGAAATCGCGCTTCCCGACGAGGACCCGGAGAGCGTCGCCCGGGTCACGCTCCGCATCGACAACGTCGACCGGGAGATCGTGAAGAACTTGCGGGCAATCTCCTCGCCCCTGTCGGTCGGCCTCGAAGTGGTCATGGCCGCGTCGCCTGATACCGTCGAGGCGGGACCCTTCAACATGACCCTGGTGTCGGCCGAGTACGATGCGCTCACCGTCACCGGCGAACTCGCCTTCGAGGACGTGCTCAACGAGCCGTTTCCGGGGCACAGCTACGTGCCGAGCGAGTATCCCGGCCTCTTCTGATGGTTCCGGATTGGGTGAATGACTATGTCGGCCTGCCGTTCCGCGCACACGGTCGCGACCGGGACGGCGTCGATTGCTGGGGCCTGGTGCGCCTGGTGCTCGCCGATCAATTCGGTACGCGACTGCCGTCCTACGCCGGCGGTTACGCTTCCGTCGAGGACGCCGAGGACATCGGCCGCCTGATCCGGGGCGAGATGGACCCGTGGCGCGAGGTCGCCCCGGGCCAGGAACAAGCCGGCGACGTGGTGCTCATGCGACTTCTGAACCAGCCCATGCATGTGGGCGTGGTCGTCGCTCACGGCTGGATGCTGCACATCGAGGACGGCATCGACGCCTGTCTGGAACCTTATGACGGCGCCAAGTGGCGCCGCCGCGTATTGGGACTCTATCGCTATGACGGTTGACGGAAACGATCTGCGGCTGATCGCCTGCCCGCGCCCGTTTTCCGCCGAGCGCATTGACCAAGTGGTACCGGTGGGCGGTTCCATCGCCGACATCATGGATTCGCTCGGTCTCGATCCGATCCTCATGGGCCACGCCCATGTCTGGATCACCGACGGGGCGATGACCGCCGATCCCGTTATGGTCCAGCGCGATCGTTGGGCGCGCGTGCGTCCCAAGGCCGGCGCCGTGGTCACCCTGCGTGTCGCGCCGGGCAAGGGTGGCGGGGGCGGCAAGAACCCGCTTCGCACCATCTTGACCATCGCCGTGGTGGCCGCCGCCTTCGTGCTGGGGCCGGCCGTTGGTGCGGCCATGGGGCTGCCGACCGAAGCGGTGATCTTCGGCCAGACCATCAATCTGGCCTCCGCCATCGGCGGTGCAGCGATCACGCTGGTCGGCAACCTGATCGTCAACGCCATCGCGCCGCCGCCGAGGCCGAAGCTCGCCGAGCTCTCCATCGGTGGCCCGCAGAGCCGCACCAGCCCTACGCTGGCGATCACCGGCACGCAAAATCGCGCCAACCGCTATGGAGCCGTGCCGCGTGTCTATGGCCAACACCGGGTGTTTCCTGTGCTGGCTGCCCATCCGCACACCGAAGTCGAAGGAGACGAACAATACCTGCGCATGCTCTTCGACTTCGGCTACGGGCCGCTGGAGATTTCGGACCTCCGCATCGGTGCCATCCCGCTCGCCCAGTTCGAGGGCGTCGAGACGGAAATCCGGCAAGGGTACGACAGCGACCCGCCGATCACGCTCTACACTGACACCATCCGCGAGGACCAGTATTCGCTGAAGGTGACCGGCGACGGTGGGCCTGAGGTCCTGGAGACCCGCGACGGCGCCGACGAGATCATCGCCGACATCACCTTCCGCGGCCTGGTCCGCTTCGACGACGGCGGCAACCGGCAGGACCGGTCCGTCGATATCAAGGTCGAATACCGGCTCGCCGGATCGTCCGACCCCTGGACCGAGCACGCCACCGCGACCTACACGGCGGCGACCGAGCAGGTGGTGCGGAGAGGTGTGCGCATCGTGACGCCGGCCGCCGGCCGCTACGAGGTTCGCTTCACCAGGCTGACCGCCGACAACACCTCGACCCGCATCCGCGACGACAGCTTCGTCTCGGCGATCCGAATCGTCCAGCACACCGCACCCGTGAAGGCGGCCGGCCGTTGCCTCGTCGCCATGCGTATCAAGGCGACGGACCAGCTGAACGGCATCGTCAATCAGTTCTCGGCGGTGACACAGGCCCTCTTGCCCGTGTGGGATGGCGCCGAGTGGGCCGAACAGGCGACACGCCATCCGGGCTGGGCCTATCTCGATGTGCTGCGCGGCTCCGCCAACAGGCGGCCGGTGGCCGACGAGCGCCTCGACCTCGACGCCTTCAAGGCCTGGGCCGACGCGACGCCGGCGTTCACCTTCGACGCGGTGATCGACTACCCCACCACCGTGTTCGAACTGCTGCGCGACACAGCCGCTGCGGGCCGGGCCGGGTTCGGCATGCGCGACGGTAGGTTCTCGATCGTTCGCGACGTCGAGCAGACGGTGCCGATCCAGCACTTCACACCGCGCAACACCATGGGGTTCCGGGGCAGCAAGGCCTTCACCCAGGTGCCCCACGGGCTCAAGTGCCGCTTCGTCAATCCGGATCGCGACTGGCAACAGGACGAAGTGATCGTCTACGCCGATGGTTACAGCGAGACGAACGCGAGCCGCTTCGAGACTCTGGAACTCTTCGGCTGCACCAGCGCCGATTTGGCCTGGAAGCACGGGCGCTATCATCTGGCGGTCGGCAAGCTGCGCCCCGAGACCTGTGAGATTTCCGTCGACATCGACCACCTGGTCTGCACGGCGGGCGACCTGGTCAAGGTCAGTCACGACGTGCCGCTCTGGGGCGGCGGCTGGGGGCGGGTCAAGGACGTTGCCTTCGACGCCAATGGCGATGCGATCTCGGTTACGCTCGACGACGTGATCGCCATGGAAACCGGCAAGACCTATGCGATTCGGTTCCGTCACGCCGACGGTGTCAGCAGCGTCGCCAGCGTAGTGACCGAGTTCGGCGAGACCGACACCCTCGCTTTTCTCCAACCCGTTTCGGCAGTGGCGGCGCCGGAGCCGGGGGACCTGGCGCTCTTCGGCGAGGCGGCGCGGGAGAGCGCCGACCTGATCGTCAAGGCGATCCGCCACTCGGGGGATTTCCGGGCGACGCTGACCCTCATCGACGCGGCGCCGGAGGTTCACCAGGCGGATACCGGCCCCATTCCCGAGTTCGACTCGCTGATGACGCTGCCGCCGCTGGTCGAGCGCCAGACGCCGGCAGCCCCCGTCGTGGACGAGGTGGTTTCCGACGAGAGCGCGCTCGTCATCGGGCCGGACGGCCGCGCACAGTCGCGCATTCTGGTCCGGGTGGTCCTGACCTCGGGATTGAACGATCCGGCGGAATCCATTCACGCCCACTACCGACTTGCCGGAAGCGGCGAGCGCTGGCGGGTGCTGCCCGCGGCCCCCGTCGCGGCTGGTGAGATCGCGGTGCAGCCGGTCGAGGATGGTGTCGCCTACGACATCCGGTTGCGGGCCGTAAGCCGGGCAGGCCTGGCCTCCGAGTGGACCGAGGTTTTGGGCCATGTGGTGGTGGGCAAGACCACGCCGCCCTTCGACGTCGTGAACTTCCAGGCGGCGCGCCGGGCCGACGGCGTGCAGCTTTCTTGGGATCCGGTCAGCGAGCTCGACGTGGTCGGCTACGAGGTCCGGGATGGCGAATCCTGGGATGCGGGTGTGGTGGTGACCACGCGGCATCGCGGCACGACGCTGTTCGTGACGCTCGTCGACGCCGACGATCATCGGTTCCACATCCGCGCCATCGATGAGATGGGGCTCCGAAGCGTCAGTGCCGTCAGCGTGGTTGCCTCGGTCGTGCCGCCTGCCGACGTCACCGGCTTCGACGCCGTCCCCCAGGGCGAGCATGTCCGCTTCTCCTGGACCTCGCTGCCGATCGCCGGCGTCGAATACGAGATCCGCGCCGGCGAGAGCTGGGGGCAAGGGCGGTTCGTCGGCCGGTCCGCCGGTGATCACCTGGTTTCGCTGTGGCCGGTTCAGACAGCCGCCGACGAGACCTTCTGGTGCAAGGCGGTTTCGGCCGCCGGGCTCTACAGCCAGACCGCCGCCTTCGCCACGACGCGGCTGGCGCAGCCGGCGGAACCGCCGATATGCCGCATCCTCCCCTTCGGAGAAGATCGTCTTGAGCGACAGCGTTCGCGCGGCCGCCGAAAGCAGGAAGTGCTGCGCCACAATCCACTCCTCAATGCAGCATCCAATATGTTGCTTATTTGTTCCAATCCACAGCGCGCGCAGCATCAAGCTCAAAGTCCCCATAGGTCAACAAAATCAACCACCTAAAGACCAGCTGGTGCATCTGCTACCTAATGCCGAGTCGCTCCACGGCACCAGCTTCACCGGTGTCGCCCAACTCAGGAAACACATCGATGACTTCGTCGCCAGCTACAATGAAACCGCCCGCCCCTTCGCCTGGAGCAAATCCGAGGTCCATCAGAAACGCCTCAAACCACGTTTCGCGGACCCCTGATTCCGGGTACTAGAAGCTGTAGCGCAAGCCGATCCGGAGGTCGTGGGCCGTGAGGTCCGTGAAGCCGATGTCCGATATGGAAAGCGGGCTCGGGTCCGGGTGCGGGCCCAGGTCCTGGTAGCGGTAACCGACGTCGATGGCCGTCATCTCCGTAACCTGGACCGCGGCACCGACCATGGCCGCCCAAGTAAAGTTGTGCCCCTCGTGGCTATCGGCAAAACTGTTGTGTTGGCTGGCCCGGGCGGTCTCCGTGTACAGGATGGTGCCGCCGATGCCGGCGCCGACGTAGGGCGTCAGCGTCATCTCGGTGTCGCCGAAGCGGTGACCCAGGCTAACAGTGCCAATGTCCCAATACCCGTTGGCCATAACGCCGTAGGATGTGATATCGGCCTCGGCGCGGCGATAGAGGGGTATCGGGTTCAGAAACTTGTCGAGATCCTTTTTCAGTCGGTAATCGAAGGTGAGGTCGGCGCGGAACTGGCCGAGCTTGTAGCCGAAGCCAAGGCCGACGACGGGCGTGCCGATCCTTTTGTTCCAAGTGTCATTTGTGCGGTCGCTCCCGCTGTGGAAGTCCTCCAGTTTTTCGAAACTGATACCGGCGTCAGCGCGCAGGTAGGGGCCGTCCCGCTCACCGGCGGCGCGCGCCGTCGAAGCATGGAACGTTGTCAGTATGGCGCCTGCAACCGCCGCGATCATAAGTTTGCGCATTTGTTCTTACACCTAAACCGATGTGGCGGGACATCCGCAGCCTAAGTCGGCAATTCACCCGGATCTGCCATTTATACTGTTTACACCGCATTTTCGGTTATTTCAAGCCCAACTGTCAATCGGCGTTCAAAGTTTGAGGTGGTCCCACTTCGTTGGACAGCTCGGCGGCTTGGTTAAGGTGTACTCCGCTCACTGATCATGCCGCCAGATTCCTTTTGATATGACCTCCTGGTTGGTGTTGTGGCGCCTGTGGAGATGTGG
>Ga0209568_1000633_pt1 | contig 12489 bp, 7 predicted proteins | sample WorMetOlspDAHAB2_FD_187406 | JGI IMG/M metagenome (GOLD analysis project Ga0209568, IMG submission 187406) | Marine gutless worms symbiont microbial communities from Max Planck institute for Marine Microbiology, Germany - Olavius sp. DAHAB.2... ...
CTGTGGAAGCTTTATTCTCATTTGATATACACTTCGAACAATTGGTGACTGATCAGAAGTTGTCATTTCTGTGAAGTAAATAATGCTTACATGCAGTGCTGATGTTACTTTGTGTCCTGTGTTGTTTAGTTTTGTAACTGTCAGTAGAGTATTTGCTGTCAAGACTGCCTAGGAAATGACTGTAACTTTTGGGTGGGGTGATAATCTCAACTCACTCACTTTCAATACTCACATATAATTTGCAGCCTGCAGACAGTCAACTCAGTGGTGCAGAAGCATGTTCTGCACCCACCTACTGCAGTTATTTATTGACGAAAGAGCTTTTGTGTGATGTAGTGGTGTTTATTTTGCTTCAGACCTGACGGCAGCCAGCACAACCTACGCAGTGCTGCGTACGAAGCACTGATGGAAATGGTCAAAAACAGTCCTAAGGTTTGCATGCGTTTGCCGCTGAAGCTGTTGCTTCTTCTTAGCCATACGTATCATTGACTGTACGTGTATTTTGAGAACTTACAAGCCGAGAAGCTCAAAATGCTGCACGGTGATAAATTGTACGTACTTGAAGACACAGCAAATTAACATAGAAAGCAGGGACACATGAAAAAGTTAACTATCAAAAACGTTTAGTATAACCATTAACCAAACATAATGGTTTAAAAAAAACTTATTTCCAGTGTCATTGTTAAACTAGATTATAAACTTTTCACTGTGCAGAAAACCATCGATGTGGGAGTTCGAGAGTTAGACCATTTTGTGCCAAGTCGTTTCATTTATTTCAATGTAGCTGTTTCTTTTGCTTTGAAGCATCAGCTTCATTTTCATCAGTGAAGCTGTAGCAATGCATAATGTGTTTTTCTGTAGGATTGCTATGTCACGGTGCAGAAGACAACTATGGTGATATTAGAGCGACTACAGCATGTGCTTCAGATGGAGGTAAGTACATGTATAGTAATGGATTTGTTCTCTGATGGCATTCAGTGGTGAGTGTTAACTAATTTTTCAAGCTATGATTTTTATGCATCTATGTATAGAATTTAAGGTGAAAATGTTAGCTGCTGTAGTTCTTAGGCTGCAGGATTAATAACTGTTTTTTTGCAGGGTCACATCCAATCAACATCTGATCGTGTTCAGCTCAACGACTTGCAGTCGCTTCTGTGTGCCACTCTGCAGGTCCGTCTCTGTTCTAGCCAACTGTTTCACAGCAGTGTATAGCATGCTTCACGTTTGAAGTGGTGCATATTATTGCAATTAAGATGCCTCCATACATGATAGTTATTTTCCTCTTTGTTGTGCGATACTATTTGTTGTTACAAATTTTGAGTTACATTCGTTAGTTGTTTGCCACGTAAATAGATAGAATAGTTTGCAAATGCAAGTATCGATATGCTGTAGAATGTACTGAGGAAGGTTTCAGCAGAAGACGCTCCTCAGATATCGGATGCCATCATGTCGGCTCTTCTGCAGATGTTGAGCACGTCGAGCGGCAAAGCTGGCGGCGTCCAAGAGGATGCTTTGTTGGCAGTGTCTACGTTGGTTGAAGGTCAGATATGTGCAGTGTAGCAGTTTCAGCATCTAGGCAACATCAGTTATTGTTGGTTGTCATTGTTGTGAAGTGTTCCGTTGTACTGAGTTTGAGCCTGTTCAGTCAAAATAACAGTCCAACATTACCATTCTAGTATCAGAAGTTGTGTTTAGTTAGAATTTTCTCTCAGTAGAAACTGGTTATGAAATCTTGTCACACATACATTACATATTACACGTGTGTATTATGGATTGATGTACTGCTAATGAAATGATGAGAATTAAGAATTTAAACATAACATAGTGGTAATACTTGTACAACATAACTGCTGCAGTAGCGGACAGAAGCACAGTTCACACCATATTTGTCGGTAACTTGCCACTACTGAGTATAATCTGGCACGCTTAACATGCTACTAAGCTTGTATGTTACACATGACTTCTATAGTTGGTAAATAAATACTGTAAAGCTGTTGAATTATTGCAATTAATTGGATATTGCACATACTTTTGTTTCATTATTGTTGTTCTAAGTTTCATGTATAACAAGTTTTCAGCATCTGCATTTTAGCTTGAAATATAACTGTAAAATAGTTGTACTTTTTTGTAAAATGCCGATGTAATAGCTGTATTGATACAACTGAACAGCAGTGTTTTAAAGAGTTATGTGGTATTCTAATTTGCAACTGGCCATCGTGGTGTGATGTGTTGAATTTTTTACTGTTATTTTGTGTTGACAGTTCTCAGTGACAATTTCTTAAAGTACATGGATGCATTCAAGCCGTTCTTTGCTGCTGGACTGAAAAATGTGGATGAGTATCAGGTATGATATAAAAGATTCCAATTGAAACTGTGCATCTGTGCAGTGTTTGTCTCATTTCTGTTAATTCCCTGGCCGACACCTGGCCACCTGTGTGCAACACTGACGAATCCTTCTTGCACCTTGCGCAGAGCCTGGCTGACATCCATGCTCTGCTGGGAGCAACTGTTTCATGCCAGAAGCAGTTTTGAAGAAATGGATTGTTCACCCTGATAGTATGATGCCACCAATGTTCACAGTTTATAAACTAAGTCGAATTTGCCTGAATTAAATTGGTGTGAAGTCTGATATAAATCGCCAACACCCATGCACCTTTGACCAGTGCACTAGTTACAACTAATGTAATTGCCATGATATCGTGAATCATAATATCATTGTTTTTTCCCAGTTCTCATGGGCATGTCAGTTAATATTAAGTTATCATTTGTTTATAATAATTTCAATACTTATTGTTGATGCATTGAGATGGTGCAATATATTACTAGTTATAGTGAGACCATCAAGGACAACCTTTGTGAGTGATCTAGGCAACGAATGTTTAGCTGTCCCAGGGGGGTCAGCATCTGCTAGGCTTGCTATAACTAATGCGGATCACGTGTGCATTGCAGGTGTCAACAGCAGCTGTGGGTGTCATGGGCGATCTCTGTCGTGCTCTTGGTGTGAAGGTGTTGCCATACTGTGACGATACAATGGTGATACTCCTGGAAAACTTGAGTGTGAGTTTGATAGCCCATCCTTTGAGTATATGCAATGAATGATTACTGTTTTGAAAGTGCACTGGGCATGTGGCAGCTGTTTAGACACTAGTGTTGAGTGTTGTTAAATGTCATAGAGCCTCTGGAATTGACGTGGATAATTGCAGTAATGGTAATTTCTAGAATTGCTTACTCTGGAGGTGTTGGTGAGGTTACCAGTAGTTCTTTACTAGGCACTCATTGTGGTACATGCTGAAGATATGGTCATATTGTGTTTACTGTTGTGTTTATTAAGCTCCATGATAGGATGAATATTTAGGTTTATTATTTACTGCATTGGTTAGATGTTGTACCAATAATCAGATAATAGAGAAAAAAAGATGTTGCTATAAAGTCGTTTTCTCTAGGTTTTTTGGAAAGATATCGGTACATTTTATAATTTGTGACTTATACATTAAAACTTTTGAATGTTAACCATTATTTTGTGCAGTCTGTGGTGGCATTTTGATTTTGCTCTGTGGTTCGGCTTCTAATTTTGTGCTGTTTGTCTTTATTGTGTGATGTTACTACGTGACATTATTTTTTAAAATGTGGTGCTGCTCTGATGCTTTGTCAGAATAATGAAGTCCACCGATCAGTTAAGCCGCAGATTCTGTCTGTATTTGGTGACATTGCTCTCGCTCTTGGTCCCGAGTTCAAAAAATACCTTGACATTGTAATGAATACACTGCAGCAGGCATCTCAAGCACAGGTTGACAGGGTAAGCATAGACACATTGTATAGAGTGTAACCATTGTTTGGACAGGTCATATGTTCTGTGTCTTTTTGATTGAGGTGACCAGTTCTTCATCTGGCAATGTTTTTAATCATCTTAATTCATTTTTGACACATAGTTAGCTGTCGTCACACTGTTCAGTTTGTGTTAGTTATTAGTCATCTGTTCGAGATGTTCTTTGGTTACAGTTAATATTCATTTTTTGTTGATTCTGCATGGTATTTGGTTTTGCTGTTGAACGAAGAAGAATATCCCCAATAGACACTGTGGGTCTATTGATTATGAGCTTTAGCCAGAGAGATAGATTAAATTATGCTAAGTTGCAGCTCCAGTACTCAGTTACAAACCAGTCCTGTGACTAACTAAAGCCAGTAAAGTAGTGGTCCTGTGAATGTTTTAACCCAGACAACACTCCCCTGTACTCGTTAATTAACCTACAGCTCTGGGTTTCCCAGGCTATGAGTGGACCTGGGTGGCAGCTTTAATACCAGGAAGGTGCATCTGCAGACAACCATTGTAGTTTTATTAACAGGGAGCCTCGTGCCTATGCTGTCTGGACTCGGTGTTTGTTAAGTGCGTTGTATCCAAAGATATGTACATGTTTTAAGTATTTGCTGATGTCATCACAATGCAGTGTGCTGTGTTACGTTTGCAGAACGACTTTGACATGGTCGAATACTTGAATGACCTTCGCGAAAGCTGCCTTGAGGCATATACTGGTATCGTGCAAGGTCTCAAAGGCGAAGCTGGCCAAATCAGCGGTAATTATGGGAACTTTAGCTTTGCTGTAGGCTACTTGTAAAAAATCTTATACAGTCGAAATTTATTGCCGTGCACATATCTAACCCTTCTATGTTAATAACCTCAAAAAACCACTTATCTTTCCACAACATGCCTCTATCATGTGACTGCAAAACCAAACTGAACCGCTGTGCATCGCTAGCAACTGACAGCATGTAGACAACGCAGTATGCACAGGAGCTTTAATGTATTGAGCTGATGACAGACAGCGAAGTCATTCACCTGTTTGCGTGACAAGCATTAGCAGAGAAGGTGACAAGGAGGATGTAGGAGGGTGCAATGACCAAATCATATCATATGCGTATGTGGCATATATCGACGCCGTGTTGTGGCAATATGGATACATACAGTCTATGTATGTTTTTTACATGCACCCTGTTCACTGGTAGTGATATGGAAACAAGTCTTGCAAAAGTTATTTATGTCATGCTTAACTGATCAGTTCCTCTAGAAAGTTGGTCGTTATTTGTAACGTAACCAGTATCTTTTGTAACAAGACTATAGTGATTGAAGCTTTATGTATGAGAAGCCGGTGTGTAGCATTTTGCAGTACTGAGTCGCCCTTTGCTTTCTCTTTGTAACAATCCCCACAGAAAGTTAAGGAAAACCGTTTTGTGGGATATAAGTTACAATTAAGTTATTACTTGTGCACGCTAATATCATATGGTTTTATTGTGAACTTCCATGAAGATACAAATGCAAGAGCAAGTGGACATTGAAAGAGGATCCACTGACAAGTTGACAGCAATAACGTGTGACCAGTCTATGTGCATATGCAGTATTAGCCTTCTGTATATTTTGCTCTTTTGCTGTGAGCAAAGGTGCATCGTCTGTTGCTATAACGTGTCATTGTGGTGGTGACGTGTGCAGCTGATGTGAACCTGATTATGCCTCACGTGCCTCACATTATGACATTCATTGAACAGATTGCTGCCGATCCCGATCACTCGGATGCAGTTGTTGGTGCCACCTGTGGACTCATTGGGTTCGTTCTCTCGCACGTTTAGTGTCAGAGCAACAGTGTTGTTGGACGTTGGTGCCTTAGTGTGTATAATTGTAGATAGTTATTTGCATTTGTATTTGTGTGTCATATTACTTTCTCTGTACTGCTTGTTTTTATTGTTCAGTATTTTTGCTTATTTCAGTGATATTGTCATTTTTAGTATTCGTTTTTAGTGTTTGTGTACCGTGTGTATAATGTTTTACCATAAAAAAATAAATTATGAGTGTCAATCAGTCGAACTAATTTCTATAGCACCAGTATGTCAGAAGTGAATCAGAAGCATAACAGTGTAGTACTATACCAGCGGTTTGCAGACTACATCCCACATCCCGTGAATGGCCTTTTATATTGGATACAGTGATACTTGTTGTCATGCATGTATTTTTATGATGCAGTTGTGTGGCTGATTTGTACCTGCTGGGCTTTGTATTTGTAACTAGAAACGAGCGTTACCTGCTAAAATCGCAAAGGATTTTCCATCTGTTTACAACAACACTGTGAAACATTTGTTTGCATCGGATTCTCGTGCTCTGTAAAATGTTGCACATTTGCTTTGCTTGTTTGCATTTGATGAATTGATGTCAATTGTTGCAGTGACCTGTGTGCTGCATTTGCGTCTGCAATGCTGCCGCTCGTAGACAATGAATCCATCACTCAACTTCTGAACAAAGGCCGTCGGTCAAAAACGTCGAAAGTGAAAACGCTGGCAACGTGGGCAACACGCGAAATACGCAAATTAAAAAGTACATCTTCTTGGTAAGAAGATTTCTCTATTCTTAGGGTGTTGTCTGTAATGTGTAAAGTTTTAAAACGTCCATGTCTACCATTTTTGTTTTTTTGTGCGATACTTATCTAAACAGTGCTTTCTCTCTCATCGCTGTTTCCTCTGCATACTTTTTCTTGCATACATTAATGCATGTTTGTGAGTGTTTACCACATAATATTGATATGACGGACCAGTCTTTATAAGTATAACTCCCTCATCTTGCATTGCTTGTTGTTCACAATGGCCCTAAAAGGGATGGAGCCAGCTCCTTACCCACAATAATGGGGAGAGAGCATAAAAGTCAAAGGTGGCTCATTTAAGTTTGTTACACCGACGCCAAAACATGAAGGGAAATGACTTAACTGTCCAAGGTAAAACAAAACATACATGAATGTGATGCAACCAAAAAAAACACAAAGACAAACTCACGGCCCAACCGGGCTGTATGAACTGTTTTCTGTTAACTGTGCCCATTGAAGGGGTAGCACGTTGCCAATATTTTTGATAATATTCCCTCAACCTCCTAAAAGTACCACTAATTTTAATGGCAGTCAAAAAATTGTACAGATGAAATTGTCCACTCTAAATACTCTAGAATTCTACAACATAACATCAAATTTATGACAATAGCAAATTCTGCACATTATGTATGTTGAAGTAAGTCGGATGTTGCTGCAGTCATTCTGGACTGTTCCCGATATTAGTTTCATAATAATAATAATAGTAAACAAACATATTTGTGAAGCGCCATAAGGTCGTAACTTCAGAGGCGCTGGCAGCAGTCGGTTGTGTGTGCTAGTTAAAGGATATATGAAATAAGAATGTTTCTAGTCTAGATTTGAAAACAGACAGCGAGTTACTTCCGATGACATGCTGATTTCCCCCAACTGCTAGTGTGGTTCGTGTTGACATTGCATACTTACTCATAGTTTGAGAAATCATACGATGTTGGACCAGTTTCCAATTGTTTTAAGCTTGGCATATGCTGTCACAAAGCTGAACAAATGATTATGTAGCTGAGGCACATTAAATATTGTGGTACAGTATTCGTGTTTGAAAGTCCTGTTGGGATATTTGTTATCTGTTGCTATTTTAACTGCAGATCATCAGCAGTTCATCTACGAATATCAGCACTATTTGAAGTGTGTGGTGTTTATGTTTTAGATGAAATTACTGAATGCCCGGTGAACTACTAGTTGACTTAAGATAGGTCACATCTCATGCATCGCTGTCATGCGTGTGTGTGTGTGTGGATGTCATGCATGACTGTGTGTGATGCGCACTAGGAGTATCTGGACGATTCGCCAACAAACCAACTTGTGGTCAGTCAATTTATGGACTAGGCAACTCGCAGACTGGACAATTTGTGGATTGAATCAGTTCACATGTAAATTTGGGGTTAGATAATCGCTCTAAATCTAAATTTGATTTTTTTTTAGTTTGCTGTATACGAGTTGACTAGTCCGCAAATCATCCAGTCTGCATATTGACTGACTGCGAGTTGATTTGTCGGCAAATTGTCCGGTAACCCTTGTCGGCCGGTTGCATGTGTGAGCAACTGTGCTGACACAATGTGATGACGCTGATGCTGTGATATGTTTTTTTGTCATCTTTCAGAGCGAGCGAGAATGAGTGAATGAGATCGCGGTGACAAGCACATGTGTGTGATAGAGTGGGGAATGCAGACAATTGAGTGAATGAGACCCTGCACTCTTGATTGGTTGATGAATCTTCTCTTTGACATCTCTCTGTGACTTGTTATCGTCGTCATTGTCTGTGACTCGTCTTGGTCCGATTGTTGCTCGTTCTTTCTAGGATGCTTGAGTTTCACTTGTGATAACGAACGTGAATGTGTCTGATTATGTGTGGTTGTCGTCATCATGCCATCATCGAGTGATTACTGTGTAGTTGCACTGACTCCATCGGTTTTCTTGCATCTGTGCTTAAAACAAACAGAATGTTAGAGCTGGTTATTGCTGAAATTGCGAGATCATTTAAGTTCATTTTCTTTATAATGTTTTTACCCATATTTTCCATTCATCTCCTGTTTGCTTTTTTTCACCATTTGCCTGCTCTTTTGGGAGAAAAGTTTAGAATTATTCATTCCTGTCTAGCATAACTGATTTCCTTGAGTAGTTTTTACTTTCCGATTTATTGTGTTGCACTGTAATTCATTAAACTGAAGCAGTGCATTTTGCGTTATGCTACCTGTTCACTCTGCTTTGTAGGAAATTTTGTTGCATTTTTGGCATGTTTGTTCTGAGTTTTTTCACCTGCTTGATATATCGCATGCTGCCGTATTCTAAAGCTCCAGATGAATTTTAGAAGATTGTGGTGGTTTGTACACGCAGCAGTTTACCTATCCAATCTTCTGGGAGGCTTGTAGTTCAGTATTTAATATTGTAACAAGTTGCAGCCTTTTACTACTGTCAAATGAATATAATCACTGTGTGTGATTTACACTGGTGTGGACATGATGAACTACTGAATTTCAAACGTTGGGAGCATCACATTGCTGTCGAGTATTGCAGACAGTGTGATGTTTGCTTGTCATGAGTGATTGGCTGTTTGGTGCTTGTATGCATGTCTTTCATGAGAGTTGTAACTTGTGTCTTGACTGATGATACCACTGCTGGATGCATTTGTGTATTATTGTCCCTGTCATCATCTCACTGTTTGTCATGTTCCATGGTCTGTTGAATAAATTAACTAACTTTTACAGTGTTGTTTTTAAACGGTGGTACACAAAGTGTGCCGTGTTTAGGATACATGGCAAACTGTATAATAAGTAGCAGTAATATAGTATTTTGCAAGTAGCTGAGCGGGAACCTATGCCATCAACCTATGATTCTGTAGCAAAGCTTATCCACTTCACAACGTGTGCTGGATTTTTCCGGCATGCTGCAAAATGGCACAAGCCTTAGTGTTACTGAATACACGTAGTATATCGCAGGGCTTGGCGTCAGCATTACTGAAGCTGCGTGGCACGCTGGCATGTCGTGGTGTACGGTTGCAGGTTGACCTTTATGATTGTATTTTAGTCCTGTACAAGTTTTTTGTACAATTGACAAAACAGTGTAGTATGACAAAGTTTCGACAGCAGTTATAGCAGACTGCAGTGAGATAATTCTGACGGCAAATTTTCAGATGATGATGACGTTGATCCAGACTAACTGCTGCTTCTGGTGCAGACGCGCAGCCAAGCACCAGCAGACCTAGATTCTCAAGCTGTGCAGGATGCTGTTGCTGATGACTCCTCAGACAGTGATGCTGATGACACTGTAATGACTATTGTTGACAACTGTACCATGCTCTAGTAGTAATAGTAGTAGCCGATTTGTACAGCACATCACACAGTGCCTCTAATGTGCTAGAGTGGAATGGGTGTGGTGTGGTTAAGTATTATGTTACAGGTGTGTTAGCACAACAAACAAAACAATACTTTTCATTTTATATTAAGAGTATTACACCTGTCTCGAGTCTCCAAAATATCCGCACTAAAATATCCATGACACTGACGACTGCAACCTCTATCACATTATGATAACGCATTAGCAGAATGGTTGTGAACGTCACAGCAGCAGACATGATTGTGAATTTTCGGACGTTTGTGACGGCTTGCGCAACTTTCCAGCACGACGAGCATTGTGTGTGGAACTGGATGTTTCATCTTCACTATATGTTGCTCTACAAAGTGTCATAACAACTAACTTAGTTTATACTTGAAACAGTTAACAGTTTAACATTAAGCTAATTGAATGACAATAATACCATTATGTGTGCATATAGAATGACTAAATATGTTGGTAAAATTTTGCTTTGAAATTTCAAGCTATTGCTGAGAAAAATGCAAACAAATCTTAGGGGATACTTTTTTGCTGCACCCGTACATTCATTATAGCACAAAATGCTGTCACAATGTCCCGTTGCTGAAACATGTCTACAGTATACATACTGGCACCAACTGGCAGTGAGTGCATTGTGATGCATGCATTGTATGCGTTATGCAGAATTCTGGTTAAACCTGACTTACTTTCAAATAACGGTAAACTAGAACAATAACAGCATAATTTCTAAGCATGAGCTAGCAGGCCCTTATATCTGGTAACTGACATGTTAAAACAGCAATGTCACCATCAACAAAGTCAAACTGCTTAAATGAAAATTGGTGCAAAAAATGCAAATGTAGGATACTGTAAACCCCTAAATTGTCGCGCGCTCTATTTTCGCGATTTTTGCGGGCAAGTAAGTAAACGTGAAAATAAGGGGCGCAAATTTGTGTTTGTACAAGAAATTATACAGTTTCCGGTTCTATTACATGCGACAGGTCCGCAAAACGCAAAATTTAAGGGCAGCAAATGTGTCTCCACTAAAAAACAGCAATATAAAAGGGCACACGAAAATTTGGGGGTAACAGTACTGTACTTACACCTGATAACCGTCTGATCTTTTTTCAGAAGAATTTTCTTCATTACTCTCGTTGTCACTGCAGTCACTCTTGCTATCTTCATTTGCTAATTGTAACAGCTGCTTTGGCATGTCGTGCTGTGCAACCTCCAGCTTTGCAGTATTGCCATTGCTGTATATAATACACAATGCTATAGCGTCAGTATTTTACCACAATGCCAGTCCATCTGTGTAGATTTTATCTACTCATAATTTACCATGTATATATCTATAGGCCTACTTTGTAGTAATTTTTCTGCAGCAAAAAAATGAAATTAATTAAGTTAAGCACTTGAGCAACTATTCCATATGTAAGTCAGTCACAGCTGATGCATTATCAAATGCATCAGCTGATGCATTTGATAATGCATCAATGGTGGTGGTGCGAAGGAGATTGAGTTTAGGGCAGTGATGTAAATAAGACTTTTTTGTCAAGACCAAGACATTTTTGTCCTTGAAGTGCCTCAAGACCAAGACTGGTCTAGAAGACTATATCACTGGTTTAGGGGGCCATGGACCCTCCATTTTCAGCTTGCCTTTGCCCTCATTTGAATTTGCCTACACTCTTACTATAGGAAGCAGATGATAATCACTACAAATTATATAGCCACTATTCTGAAAAACTAACTATATCCAAAATTCAAAAGGTGCATTTTATATGAGCAATGGAGACATTGGTTTTTTATCACCTGTGTTTTAAACAGGAGAGTACTTGGTTTCGATCTGATCCCAGGGTACAGAAGATTTTCGCATAGACAGTGAAGTCCGTTGCAAGGGATCTCATCCTTTTTTGCGGTGCTTTGAGTATGCGAGGGTTAACCCAATTGAGCTAGCATAAACAACCCATGTCGGCCAAATAGCCAGCTCAGATGAACAGCCAGTTTACCCCAAAATTAAGCTAGTGTGCCAGCAGTCATGGTTGCAGGGCCTACTAATACGCAGAATTCGCTGTTTCTACCCCCAGCAGTAGCCAGCGCTCATTTCACCTACGCATAGAGGGATGGCTAGGCTGAGTCAGCCGAGTTAACTGGATAAATACTGGGATGGTCGGCCCACCAAAGGTCGCCAATCCCAGTACTAATCAGGTCGACGTAACTTAATGTTGTTAATGTGATCAACGCCGTCAATAATAGCCAAACCAGCCACATATATAGTTATATAGCACAAAGCATAAAATCAATTAAATGTCAAACATGAACATATAAGCTGTGCGAAATGCATTTCAAACACTATTTGTAGGCCTACCCGTGCCCTCTGTCCAAATGTCAAAAGCACCTGTAATGCACCCAATTACACTTGTGTATACACAATTTCTCGTGCACTTCTGAATTTTCATTAAATTGTATTGAAAACCGTTCATGGCGCAATATTTTTTCCTCAAATATGAGTGTAAAAGAAGCACCCAAATATTATCAGTTGTATCACAGAATGAGTGACCTAATTTGTGAAGTCCTCGATTAGTGCCGTGCAATATGGGTTAAAATATATGTATAATAATATGATAAAATCGTAATTGAAAACCTGGAAAAATACAAGATGGTAATAAAAGAAACTTTACAGGGTGGCCCAAAAAAGTAAGCCACTACCAAATGATCATCCAATCGTATTAAATCGTATTAAAGCCTGTCAATGAGATTAGATTTATTTGTCAAATTAACGTAT
>Ga0209568_1000634_pt1 | contig 12481 bp, 8 predicted proteins | sample WorMetOlspDAHAB2_FD_187406 | JGI IMG/M metagenome (GOLD analysis project Ga0209568, IMG submission 187406) | Marine gutless worms symbiont microbial communities from Max Planck institute for Marine Microbiology, Germany - Olavius sp. DAHAB.2... ...
CATTTTGACAAGGGGGGTCGAACCCCCCCGACCCCCCCGGCAAATACAGCCCTGCAAAGGGGGCCAAGACATTTTAGGGGGCAAGTCTATAAGGTTGCCAATAATGCACTTTCGCGATACGGGACACATACCCATTTTTAATCCCTTCCTCTCCCTTTCCATTGATCTCTGTTTTCCTCTCTGCTTCCTGTGGTTTTCTTTCCCTCTGACTTTTCCCATTCCTCCTACCCTCCTGTCATACAGCTATTGCTCTGGAGAGCGCTGTAATCTCCCCCAGCGGGTCCGGCTGAGCCCGGCCGCCAAATGCAATTAGGTGAATTCTGTGCCTATAAATAAGCGTTTTCTATCATGTCAAAGTGGCAAACTACAGTATTCTCTAAATTCTCTTTTATAGTTTTTGATTCACTGACACTGGTCAGTTCACTAATGCGATATTCACTAACCTCTTTGGAATTATGAATCCAGACAAGATTCCGTGTCTAAAGCGGTAGCCTACGGTATGACAGGAACCGCATTTACAGATGGCCCGTGTGGTGGCGGGAGAATGTTCTTGGTATATGTAGCGAGGCTAATGGGTGGCACCGACTATGCCTATAGATTTAAGTCGCTTTTGTCTGAATGCTGCTAATTAGTTCCAGAGAGGGACGACATCTAGGACACTGCATAAGAAAACTATTAGGCAATAGCCAATGTGGTGTCGACTGGAAGTACAGTTAAATGTGACGCTCTGGACTATGTGAATTCCTTGAAAACAGTGGCTATTATAGTTATAGGAAATTAATCCCTATTTTCTATTTTTCCGTGGAGCCCAAATGGGAGACAAAGGAGGAGCCAAACCGCAATGGAGGGTTATGCCCCCTCGCCTCCCCTTATTGATGCCCGTGCATCAATGGCTATGAAGGTCACAGTGGTCTAGTGGTAGCACGCTTGCCTGCTGCGCGAGAGGGCCCAGGTTCGAATCGCACTGCGGACAAAAGTTTGTGTTTTCACGAAAATCACTGCGATACGCAGCTTTGGGCACGGGCTGCACACTTACTGCAGTGCTATAGGTCGACTCAGCCTTCCACCCTCCGAGGGACGGTAAATAAGTATCAACCTTATGGTTGAGTAATAATACATGGCGATGGGCGAATGTTCGGTCCATAGCAGCCTACAGGCGGACTCAAAGGTCAAGTTTGCAGCTTGACCTAAGAGTTGGCGGCCACCTGGCGCTGACCGACTTTGGCCCAGAGGAACCACAGTGAACTCTCGCATATGGCTAGCGCCGTAGATAACAGCACTATAAATATCGTCGTGGTTATTATTATTATTATTATGAAACACGAACGTAACTACAATAGCTTTGAATGTTATTCGCCGCAGAGGCACCGGCGCCAACTCCATAGGGCACGGGGGACACGTGCCCCACCTTTACAAATGGCTGGGCACGGAGGGCATGGTGAGTAGAAAAACAGCAAACAAGAAACTGATCAAACTGTACTGACAATCACGAAAGCGCTCACCAAAACGACTAATTGTACTAGTGGAGCCAAAAAAGTGGAGGGGCAAGACAAATTTTTTTCTGACACTTTGCTACGGACGTGAGCCTTCCCACCACTTTCAAATTCGTTCCGGTGCCACAGCGCAGCGGCAGAGAAGAATATAATAGTGCACAATTTCGACGCTCGATATGGTGTTTGCAGCACAGTAATGGATCATGGTTTCCTATACATGAAGGCCCCCTGCAGCGAATGCTTCTCTGCGCCGGAAAAATATTGTGCCAACACAGAAATTGCCACCAAGTTGCGAATTCATTATTTGCAGCGACAATCTTAACATTTGCGTCGACAGTATGCAACTATGATTAATAGCTGGAAAATGGACGGCTTGAGTGAGTGAGTAGAGTTTAACGCCCCACCCGACACAATATAGGTCATTTCGGTTGTTCAGGCTATCAGATCATGTCTGTCTGCATCTCGACATGCCAGACAGCCAGAAGGTGAATTAAGTTGTATTCAAATTCAATGCGTGTTTTAAAGAACAAAGAATCTTACGAACTCTGTGTAGTCGATTACTTTTCTTATATGCGTTTTATTATTTTGGTTATTTAGGCCTACTTGTACTTGTGGTTGATGAGCTGATAGTCGACCGGCTTTCAATTTCCATATCTGCCCAGTGCTTGTCCGGCACATTCTTAAAGGTGTCGATTTGCAGGGGCATTGTGACTGATCACAACTCATGTTGGCACAGAAACTTTTAGTTATTTCCAGGTTTAAACAACAGTACGAGATTCTAATTCTATCTGTATCAACAATTTCACCAAACATTTCCCAAACTATACATTTCTCAATTTAGCTGTTGCCTCAATACTTACAACGAGTCACGTACAGGTTATAGAGGCCACCGTCTGGCGCCCCACCCTATATAGCAGCGTTCTGTCTTCCGACGTCACGGTGCACCGGCCGTTTCAGCCTCAGATCTGCTGGTCGCTACCAACTCTACGTTCCACGAACCAGCAGGAACCATGGAGACCTTTGCGCGTTTTCTGTCAACGGTCCTGCTGTGTGGAACAGTCTTCCAGTTGACTTGCGTTCACCAGACATCTCAGAGGACCTTTTCAAAAAGAAGCTAAAGACGTTTCTCTCTGCTACTGCCTGCTCATCTGCTTCTTAGGCGAATTTAGCGCGTTATAAAATGACATTACTATTATTTTCGCCCACTATTATCATTAAGCAGAAAACACCCAGTGTCAAAAATCAATAATAGAAGTCCTGCAAACAAATATCATCACGTCCTGCTGCACGACACTGCAAAGTTGACAGCTATTACTATCAATGTTTGCAGTTATGATATAAAGCAAGAGTTCAGCAGTAGTGTAGTTAACACTTAAACTCAAACAACACCGCTTAAACGTCTACAACAGCTGTATCCACAGTCAAGTTGTCCTGCTGGGAATCATGAATTTCAAGTCTTAAAGATAACCTGTCGATAGTACTTAAGCTCTTCAATGCTTTCTTCAATATCATCGAGTGCCCTGAAACGCACAAACCATCTGCCAATGCTAACACTATACTATATGTGGCTTATTTAACCATAACAAACGGCTTGAAAGAAAATGAAACATACCCAAGTTACCAAACGCTACAAGCAGGCTACAGATTCTGAAGACTTCTTCAGCTCAAAGCTTTAATTACCTTTGTAGAAAAACTGCAGTACATACAATACATTAATGCTGCTCAAACGCTGGAAAGGTAAGCCGAATTGAGTCAACATCCTCCTGCTGTTACTGGCGTCTGAAGGTTTGTGGGTAACCTGCCATACGCAGTTACCGTTGGCGTTAAGTACAAAATAATCTTACAGTTCTGGTATTTAAAAAATGACAACTGTGGTAATTGCTGCAAAATTCTTAAAGCAATATGTACTCAATATAATACGCTGCGAGAGTTGTTGACAGACGGTTGATGAAACATTGGACTAGACAAGGCTACTTACTTCGGATGACGCCTTAATGTTGTTCATGCATAATTAAGTTATACAAGCAAAGTTAAATTATAAGCAAAAGCGTAGCAGATGAAAGTGGAAGAATGCTCAATAACGTGCCAGTGACAACCACTACATCACGTGCTGCCACGCGAGACGAATCTTTTTTTCCAATCAACACATCAAATGTGGGTCATTGCAATTCCAGTTTTAGCATTTTTTCGTGACACCTTACTCTCAATGGGATGTACTCCACTGTCAGTCCAGTTTGACATGTGGCACCTTTAAAACAAATGTACCCATGTATAATGTCCAACCTTTGCAGACTTGCATTTTTGGTCAAAACTGTGCTTATCATATTCAACAGTTACTGGTCACCACTAGTCTTAGTCAGTTACAGTAACAATATACCTGTGAGCTCCTAGTTTTGCAGGCGCCGCACTGTAATCTGTTGGATACCATCGGCTACAACAGTTTCACATTTGCACTCACTTATCTACCGACAAATTCGTCAACTTTTTTTTATCAATTTTGGTATCAAATGCAAACAGAAAAGTACACACATACCATGTGAATTATAATACTTTCTACAAGGTAAATGCACTCCGAATGCTGATAAACTCTGAAACCTTAACCTCATGACGTTATCATTAAGACTTTAGGCGTTTTGGGTGCACTATTGTAAACCATTTCAGTGCATTTAGTTTAAAAATTCAGCACTAGCAATCATTACCGACAAAGTTCTTTGATGGTGCTGACGTCAACAATGCGATAGTGGAGATGCTGAACAAACTGCGGCATGTATCGTGCAAGAAATACTTTGTCTACATGGACACTGTTGCCTGCGAGTGGACAAGACGATGCTGGGGTGTATCTCTTGACAAACTGCAGCAATTCACTCTCTGCCTGTCCAAGTGATATTTGACTGTCTCGTGACTTCTGCGTGAGCCCTGACTTCTCACACACAACATAAGTTTCCAAACTGTTATAGTGTTTGTAAAGTGTCTGAAGTGCTTCAGCATTTTCCACTTTAAATTTAATGTAACGTAATAGACACTGGCCTTTTCAGTCACAAATCTGCTGGTTGCTACCAACTTTATGTTCTATAAGGCATATAACACTCATATAGTGCCACAAGCCAAATACCACAGCTGCAGTGGTGCTTTGTATCAGAGACAGAGCAGGCATACAACCTATAGGCTGTAGGCTAAGCATGTGCTCACAAGCTGACCTATGACCAACCAGCCGTACGCAGCCTGTCTGCCATTTAATGATCTCCAGTCCCGTAATCCATGTAATTACGTGGATCACTACTCATTTACCTGGTTGGTTGATCCATAGCAGACACTTTATCCACATTTTAACAGCATTAATTTCTTAATCGTGATCAATGCCTTTATGCCTAACATGCTAATTACAGTGCTGATTCAAAAGCTATAAAAGCATTGTTTTTAAATGTAAATACATCAGACACATATATATTAAAAAACAAGAAATATTTTTTTATCTGAACAGCTGACTTATTCCGCCTATATTTTATTTTTAGAGTCAAGTAACAAGATAAATGACATCAGGATAAAGACTACTGCACCTACCTGCCCATGATGTTGTATGCACCATTCATTCATAGAATTAAGTACTGAATCAGGGTGATGTATTACAACGTTTGGTCCCTGAAACAAAAAATTCTAATTACAAAAGTAAAAATTCATAATAATGCATGACTATGCAATGCCAAACCAAAAAAACAACTGAAACTGAAACGACAAAAGTATAAATTAGAAACTTTTTTCAGATTACCAGAAAACATCAGACTTGGAAAGATCTACAACCCAATGCAAGAAAAGTCTGCAGCAAAACATACCACATGACTAAAAAAAGACAATTTATTTATGACAGATTCCCTATACTTATACCCAAATGATGCACATATGAATTATATAGTCTATTTATGCAAAAGAAATGTTCTCAAGCTGTTTGTGTTCTCAAGCACAGTGTAACATAGGCAGAAATTTTTGCGTAAACGTCCTCAACAACACACTATAGGGTACACACAAAATGCCACACATCCTGCTGAGGTAATGACTTATCTTGCAGAGTGAATAACTGAATATGTATATTCAAACTGGGTTCATTGCTATGTTTTAGTGTTCAGGATTCTTGTGTGGCACTTTCCACCAGGATCTCCTGAGACTGCCATGAGAAATCACTATCCACTATAGCACTCTCCAGATTACGTAGCAACTGCTAGCAGCATAATAAACGTCTACACTTCAACTGTCAATAGTCTGATCTGCAGTATGACAAAAAGCTGGTACATCGTTGAAAATTATAATATATGGCTCCCGCGGCACTAGGGAAGGTATGTCAATTTTTGGAAGCAACTTTAAACACACTGAAGGGGACAGCATTACAGCAACAATAAAAACCGAGTACTGCACGACTCTATCTCAAATGTACAACACCAGGTGTGTGTATGTTTGGGATAGCTTCACCAACTGAGGTATGATGTGATTTATCTGCCATTTGAATACACTGTTTTTTACACACCAACCAAAAATATGATATCAATTTCAAATGAATGTGTTGTGAGTATTACAAGCAATTGCAGCCAACATGTGAATAAATATATCTGGTTTCATGGTCACATGCAGTACCATCTGAGTATACACTATGTCTCCAAAAAAACTGAACTCAGAATCTCAGCAATAATTCAGTCAAATCTTAACTGATTTGCAAAAATTTTCTCACCATTACAAACAAAATGAAATTAGTAACAAATCAAATGTATTAATTTCAACCACACTTTAAATATGTACATGTTTTACCTTGTGAAAACAAAACTTCAAAAATTGACACAAATCATGCATTACATACCACAGTTTTGTTGTCAAACTTGGTAGGAGTTCTGACAAGTAAACACAAGTACCGATTGACAGAATGATAATGTTCACAATTTCATAATGGATTGCAAGCTGTGGCGAATCATCCATGTGTATCGTCTGCTGTTCAGGTTTTTGACTAGACTGAATATGACGAGCATTCTACCATATTTCCTACACAATATGTCATAGTCTGAAGTTTAGTTTTTTCCAATGTAGTGTAGCTACATATGTAATGTGATAAAATTACTACACAAAATTTGCTACAAATTCATTTTATTTATAATGGTCAAAAAATTATCAAAATGCTTAAGATTTGAAGAGTTATCACCAATTTTCCGAGTCCAGTTTTTTGGAGAAACAGTGCATATTAACTAAATAAGAATACATTGATAACTAGGACAAAATACAAACTATCACAACATACTTTGGCAACAATATTTAACTGATCATCTGTTATGATGCAGGCAACTTCTAGCAGATGACATTTCTCAGCATCCAGACCAGTCATCTTATTCAAACAAATAGACACAGCTGCAACATGCCTCAGAAATCATTAACTACAGTAAAATACCATAATGAATAATGACTAATTTTTATGAACTTTTGTATCTACTTTGTTTAATATTATTTCTCTTTATTTTTTCTAAGGCCCATGTCACATGGGTTAGTTTTCTTTCAAAAGTGGCTTTCAACAGAAAGAAAACCTTCAAAAGTTTACACAATGGAAAGTTTTATGCAAATTTTTTTTGGAAACAATGACACACGACGGCTGTCATTTACATACAAATTGCTCTTCATTAGTGAAAGTCTTTCACGGAATGGATATGGGTCATATCTTGTAAAAATCACTTTCGAAAACCAGAAACTTTCAGAAAAAATATGTCACACGAGAAGTTTGCTTTCGAAGGTGACTTTCGAAGCCACTTTAAAAAAAAACTTTCCACTGTGACATGGGCCTAAGATACATCAAATATAAACTAACTATTTTATAGTGTGCCTAAAAGTTGACCAGAGAGCTGGCCAACTTAGTCTACCGCACTTAGAAATAACTAAAACAGAAAAAAATAGAACTAAAACATAAAAATGATGAGCAAATAAGTCCGGTGAACAGTCTAGAGCCATGACATCAGTCCGACAGACAGAAACAGACTAAGGTGGAGGATAAGATTTTCTGAAAAGGTAGGTTTTGAGCTCAGAATGAAACAGTGAAAAGTGATGGAAGGTGATAGCAGTGTGTAGCAAGTTAAACAAGCATATTCAAATGAAGGTCGCTGACAGGGGGATGAATAATTCGGATGAGGAATTCTGAGTGATGTAGGAAGCTGGTTCCAAAGATGAGGTGAAGCATGTCGGAAAGATCGATGAGTGACTTGAGTGAGATGAGTGAGATCAGTGAAAGTGACGAGAAGCTGATGCCATGTAAGCTGTATCTGAACAAACGTTATCAGATAATACAAAAAAACTGTAAAGGTCATGAGATTTAAAAGTGTCTGGAAGGTGCAAATAATAACAAATGTCTGAACTAAATCCAACAAGGGTTTCCAAATATCCCGTTTTTATGGGACCTCCCATATTTCAGCCCCAATTTCCCACCTCCCAGAATTAAGCCACCCAGGAGATGAAATCTCTCGCATTTCATTACAATCATACACCTATGGCAACCATGCAATTTATGCGCAATATCAGTGTGCTGTACAGTGTCAAAACCAAAAATTTTGGCAGCCAACACTTTCTCTAATGCTGCGGTTGAAAGAGTTTGTTCAGTAATGTACATTGGCTGGAGCAAAACTAGAAACCAAGCATCTGTTGAACTGATAAACCAAGCCATTTGTGTACTTTAACTGTTCTTTGACATGCTCTCAGTTTTACTCTTTTCTCACGGAGAAAAGAAACTGTTGGAAGCAGTTTGAAGTACCTTTAAATAACGACTAACATAAAACATTTTCCGTACTGGCTTATGTGAAAAAAATTTATATTTAGATAAAACCAAACGTACAATTATTGTCGGATAATAGGCCAAACCAAAATAAAACAGTCACGGCTCTCTTGTAGAAGTGCACATAACTGCTCCATAGAACAGCTATTGGTACTAGTAGGGTTAGGGTTACGATTAGGGTTAGGCTGAGTTTGTAGTGACTATTAATTATTAATTATTAGGTTACAAGTTCTGTGATGGTGATTTTTCTGCGTATTACGTGCATTTCCACAAGAGCGCCAACAGTAACTATGCCATACATTTTATCATAGTAAAACTCATCCTGTTTTGGCGCAAATGCTAAGTTATATATTTTAAAACTACCGTAAAGCTGGCAAAAACGAACTTCGCAGTCAATCCATATTAGTCGGTTTCTTGCTGTATCATCGTTGCAGTAGTCGACAACCTTCGCCACCTTCAAAGGTATATCGCTGCACATCTCCCTGTCCCAAAGTTGGAATAAACACCTGTAAATATTCTTGGTGCTTCGGCACAAACGGACTAACATTCAAAACGATTGTTGTTATTGCTATGGCTGAAGAAGAAAAAAAAATATGCAATTTACAACTCTTCACAAATTCGGTCTTCCGGCAACAGAAAATGGGATAGATACGAAATCGAAACAGAAAATAAGTAAAATTGTAATTGATACGATTCACTCATATTACGTAACATTACATTTAAAGAGAAAAAAATGCTGAAGCACTTCAGACATGTTACAAACACGATAACAATTTAGAAACTATGGAAACGACGCAAAGAATAAATTAGATTTTTTGAAGGTTTGCAGGGAATTTGATGACGTCACTTCAGCTGGCAAACTGTCCCATGTTCGTGCCGCGGCGACGGGAAACGCTCGGTCGCTGACAGTGCATAGTCGCGTAGACGGGACATCCAATGCCGAGGTCGACGATGACCGCAGGCATATGACGTTCGCCTGTACTGCAGTGGCAATACGGTGGTACTAGTATTGTAAGTTACCCACGGGACGTATAGTCATCGATACGTAGCCTACGTGACAATACAGTTACCTGGACGAGGACGCCTCCATGACTACACACGTCACCAAGTCCGCATCAAGCTGTTTCGCAGCCTTGCGCCAGATCCGTGCTATATGGCGATCTCTCACAAGACCAGTCTTGCTGTCGCTGATCGTCTCTTTGGTTATGTCACGACTGGACTATGGCAACGCCACGTTAGCCGGCTCACCAAGCTACATGTTCGACAAGCTGCAGTCTGTCTTGAACGCTGCTGCACGTCCTATCTTCTCGAAACGAAGGTTCGACAGCGTAACGCCAATTCTTCGCGTCCTGCACTGGTTGCGAGTACCACAGCGTGTCGAGTACTAACTGTCGGTCCTCGTCTACCGCTGTCTACATAACATGGCGCCGGAATATCTCTGTGACGAACTTCGATGTGTAGCCGACATCAGTTCAAGGCATTAATGACTGAGATCGTCGTCAACGTCCGCACTGATCGTACCGCCAACTCGGCTGTTCACTGTCGGTGATAGGGCGTTTCCTACCGGTGCTTTACGCATCTGGAACAGTTTGCCACTTCACGTTACTTCAGCACCATCGCTACAGACCTTTAAGAAGAGGCTGAAGCCGTTTCTGTTCAGCCGCAGTTTCCCGTCCTAATTCGTTGTACCCTATAACAGACGCGACTTTGTTCTCGGCCTAGCAGCCTTCGGGCTTAACGCCTTATTCGCTAACTAACTAACTTACAGTATCGCCAACTACGCCAAGTGATATACCTCGGTATATCGTAGCAGTAAAAATACTGTGAGACAGTATCATATTGTCTCATTGATTGTTAACTGTTAATATATTCAGGTCAAATGTTGCACTCTTGGTGCTGAGCTGATTTTTTTGGATTTGGAATGGCGTTAATGTTATCATTATCAATGAAACTTAAGAAATTATTACTACTTCCGGTTCTTGTCCGCCATCTTGATATTCGCTAGAAGACGGTGTCGCCCACTGTAGTTCGAGGTTAAGTGTATGCGGCTTGATTGGTAATGCGGCACATAACGCCATTTCGGCTTTGGAACGACATCGGTATCTGTAACTATATAGAAAAGTTATTTGTACTTCCGGCTTTCGACCGCCATCTTGAACATCAGGAACAAAGTGGTACACTAACATTGTCGTTTTACAGTCGGCCGTAAACGTAGCAGCGTTCGAAGTGCCGGTGCTGTACAATTATGCACTGACGGTGCGCAGCTAATAATATAAGTTTGTGTTATATAGTTGTCGCTAAGATTTCGGGGTCAAGTAATATTTACAGTGAAACAAATATATAGAAAATAATATTAAAACATCGGGTGCAACAAGCGAATTGCCGTATTTTCTTGGCGAAAAAGTTATACCCGAAAAATTTGACGGGTCTATTAGACCATGCATGGTCATCGTTCAGGCCAACAAGTTATAACTCACTTTTTGGTCGGGCCACCGAAGGTTAATGGGCGCTTATATAACTCATTGTTTTTGACGTTTATTGGACTTATATACTATAGCCATTTGACCAAATTCTACGCCTATTGCGTAGTTTTCGAGATATAGTCCTATAATTATAGGTTATGGTTAACTATATAGCCTAGATCGAGCTAATCACAGCCATCGTACGTCGGCCTAACAAACTGTACTTGAGCACCTTACTGAAGGTGACGACTTCACAATTTTGCGAAGACTTCTGTTAAGTGAAAACGTTTAAGTATATATCCAGTGGCGCCGACTCCATGGGGCACGGAGGCACGTGCCCCCACTTTTACAAATGGCTGGGCACGGGGGCACCGTGAGCAGAAGAACAGCAAACAGGAAACATACCAAACTGTACTGATCATCACGAAAGCGCTCACCAAAACGACTAATTGTAGGCCTACTTTTAGAGCCAAAAACATGAGGGGACGACCAACAATTTTTTCGGCCCTTTGCGCCGGACCGGTGCCCCTCCCATTCGTTGCGGCGCCACTGTAGTTGCTAGAAGTCACAATGACTCTGTAATTTGTTGGCGTTTCAACCGTTCGACCTATTATACAGCTGACACTGCTGACTGGCACTGGCTTCCGTTTGCGCGACACAAAATGCTTTAATGTCGCCGAGCTATTACAGATGGACTGGGAGCGCCACCCAACGGCAACATACAGGCCATGCTGTATGGACCACCGAGCTGCTGAGTGCACGGCAGCTGTGAGAACAATATCAGCCGTTGATGTAAATTGCAAAATAACATTATAAAGCGTTATTCGGCTCAGTTCACACGTTCTGCAAGCTGCATGGTTCGATCGAGTTGGCAGCGCAATGGAAATGAACGTCATGAACAGTAGCGTCTTCGACGCCGATCCCTGGCTACCAAATATGACCGTCGACGTCGACCAAAGACACACAATGGAACAGATTCTGATGAGCTATGTGACGCCGGCCACACTGATCGTCGTCGCCGTTTTCGGCTTCATCGGAAACCTGTCGGTCGTCATTGTGATCGCTGCTAATGCGCAGATGCGCAACTCCACCAGTTACCTGCTCATCGCCACCCTTGCAGTAGTCGACCTCATCTTCGTTGCCATGTGCTTACCTTTCGGTGCTTTCACCTACATCAGTGACAATTGGCCGTTCGGCAGTGCATGGTGTAAGGTATATTATCACAGTCTGTAGATTCTCATTTCACTTAATACGGTTATCTCTTTCATTCATTTACTCAGCAAGTAACACAAGTAACACATTTGGTTAAAACATTTGGTTTGTTCAATTTCACTGATAACCTACACTATAGCTAAACAGCAAACTGTTCTGTAACGTTTAAACTCCCATAGGCCTATGGTCTGTATTTTAGTTGTCGCTGTCAGTGGCTCAAAGCAAAACAGTTTATTTAATCATATCATGACTGCGTTATCGTCTATCTATCAGTGATGTAAATAAGACTTTTTTGTCAAGACCAAGACCAAGACCAAGACTCTAGGTCTCAAGACCAAGACCAAGACCAAGACTCTGAACTTCAAGACCAAGACCAAGACCAAGACTTCGGGTCCCAAGACCAAGACCAAGACCAAGACTTTTTAGTCAAGACCAAGGCAAGACTTTACTCGGACGACCACTGAACAGGTTATACCATACATTTTTGCAATGGTCACAAAATGAACCCAACAGTATACACACAAAGT
>Ga0209568_1000635_pt1 | contig 12463 bp, 14 predicted proteins | sample WorMetOlspDAHAB2_FD_187406 | JGI IMG/M metagenome (GOLD analysis project Ga0209568, IMG submission 187406) | Marine gutless worms symbiont microbial communities from Max Planck institute for Marine Microbiology, Germany - Olavius sp. DAHAB.2... ...
AGAACAAGGCCCCCTGGTCCAACCTGCCGTTCACCCATCATCGCCGTCACTCCCCCCTCGCAATGAGAGGAGTGAATCAGCCCCGCTGCCCCGCCGCAATGGCAGAGTTTTTCAACAGAATCGGCCAGAAGCGGCCGTCCCGCGCCGCCCGCCCTTACGTCGCATGTTCGGAGTGGAGCCGATTTCTCGGGCGTGGAATCGGATGCCGCTGCGTCGTGGGTTCGTGCCAAGGTAGACTTCAGACGCACGTTCTGCGACGTCACAAGAGAAGTGCTCATGGCCAAGGTCTGCCACCAGGTCGGCGTTGTCGGCGACATCGATGAGATCTATCGGGTCCTGCACCAGCCGGCGGGGCTCACGGGCTGGTGGGCGACCACGGCGGACGGCACGCCGCAGACCGGAGGCGTGCTGGACCTGCATTTCGCGGGTCTGGCCACGCTGTCTTTCCGGATCGAAGACCTGAATGAAAACGAACGCGTCGGTCTGCGGTGCGTCTCCGGTCCGGGCCCGTGGCAGGGGTGCTCGCTGACGTTTTCGCTCCAGCAGGACAGCGATCAGGTTTGGGTCCGGCTGGACCACGAGAACGACACCGCGAGCGACGACGACTTCCTCTATTTCAGTACGAAGTGGCCGGTCTACCTGCTGAGCCTGAAGGACCTCATCGAAACGGGCCAGGGGCGCCCCTATCCGAACGAGGCCAAAATCCACCTGGGCGATTGAGGCACGGCGGGAGCCGCGAAACAGGAGATCGCGCTAGCTCGCGGGCTGGGCGCCGCGGTCCCTTCCGTATCGCGCGATGTGCCCGCGGAAGATGTCCCTCAGATATTCGCTGTCCTGGACACCCGTCATCACCGAGCGGCGCTTGCCGTCCGCGTCGAACAGCAGGAGCGTGACGTGCTGGACGCCGTGGCGCCGGGCGAGCTGGGCGCCTTCGGTGCCGCGGATGTTGGCGACGACATACTGCAGTTCGGCCTCATCGAATTCGCAGAGGGCGTCCCGGGTCTCGCGCTGCAAGGCCGTACATTGAGGACACTGCGGGTCGTGGATCTGCACCACCGTCGGCGTCCCGTTGCCGATCCGGGTGAGGTCGTGCTCGCGCATCGTCGCCCGAACCTCCCGAACCGCGAACCAGCTGCCGCCGCCGACGACCATGGCCGCCACGGCAAAGTTTCGGGATTTGGCTAAGAATCTGCGCCGCGACTCTCCGTGGTCGGGGACCTGGGCCGCCTGGGGTTCCTGGCGCGGCTTCTGAGACGCGCGTTTGATCTTTCGTTTCTGCCGTTTCATCGTCGCAACCTCTTGCAGGTTCAGTGTTTCGCGGCGCACGAGGGATCAGGGCTTCACTATCGGATGTCGGCGCCATCCTGTCTCTTCACGGACTCTCACGATGGCGCGAGGCGGGCATGGGCAGGCGCATGTCGTCAGATTTGGATCGAGGATCAGCCGAGCTCTTTCTCGATCAACGCCATCAGTTGGCCGGCCTCGCCGTCGATCCGTTCGGATAGACGCGCCGCGGCAACGACCGGTGTCCAGGCGGCGAGCGTGTCGGTGTCGACGCCCGTTCGCTGGCGATAGCGGGCGAGATATAGCCGGCCGAACAGCGTGCGACCCAGTGCCACGGCCGTTCGGTGGAGGAGGCCAAGGTCTTTGGGCGGCGGGGCGAAGGACAGGAGCAGATGGCTGCGCGCTGCGTCCGCCGCTCCCGGCCCGCGCGTCGCGTCGAGCCAGTCGATGATCACCGGTCCGCGGGCGCCGAGGATGATGTTGCCGGGGTGAAAATCGCCGTGACAGAGGCCGCCGTTTTCCGGCAAGACGGACAGGTGACTCTGTGCGCATTGCTTCACGTCCGCCGACAAGTCGGCGGCAGTGTGGATGCGCTCCGCCAGCTTCGTCTTGAGGGACGGCAGCGCATCGATGCGCACGCCGGCCAGATCGGCATGCAAGTCCCCCAGAAACCGTGCAAGCGGAACCATGTGCTGGGGTCGGCTGAGCAAGCGGGTCACCAGGCTGTCGCCGTCGACCCGCTCGACAACGAGGGCAGGCCGACCATCGACCGCCGTGACGTCGAGGATGCGAGGCACCGGCACGCCCATCGCGGCGACGGCGCGGGTCTTGTCGGCCTCGATCTGGATCAGCTCGCCCGGAAATCCGGACCGCAAAACCTTGATCACGGCATCACGGCCCAGCGCGTAGATGTCGGCGGTTCGGCCCTGTGCCAGCAAAGCACCCAACGCGGTCTTTTGGGTGGTCACGCTCTTGGCACACCATCGCGGCGGTAGATGCCCATCACGACGCCGTTGGATGTCGCTCTCGTCTTCACGAGCGCCAGGTCCTGTCGGGCAGGGGGCTCTCCGAACAAGCGCTTCCCGGAACCGACAACGACAGGGAACGTCCACAGTCGGAACTCGTCGATGAGGCCTTTGGCCAGCAACGTTTGAATGAGCTGCCAGCTGTCATGGACCTGCAAGAGGGGGCCGTCTTCAGATTTGAGCCGGGCGACCCCGGCGACGGTATCCCCGATGATCGGAAACGAGTTGGTCCAGCCGAGATTTTTCAGGGTGTTCGTCGCGACGTATTTTTTCGCGTTGTTCAGGAGGGCGGCTTCGTCGTCGCTATCGCCGATGTTCGAGAAGTGGGGCGCAAAGAGCTCATAGGTCTTCCGCCCGAGCAGGAGGTCGTACGGTTCGGCCATCGCCTCTTCTTTTTCCTGCGCCATCACCTCATCCCAATAGGGCCAAGCCCATCCGCCGTGCGTGAAGCCGCCCGAGAGGTCTTCCTCCGGCTGCGCGGGCGCCTGCATGACACCGTCAAGGGTGACGAACGTCAGGATGGCCAGCTCGCGCCTTGGTTTCGCATCCATCGCACCGTCCCCCTTCTTCGGCAGTCGCTTTGGCGTGACGGCTCTCCGGGGCGGCCGTCACAAGCCCTGCCACATGAACTCCTTGCTTACCTTGAAACCGGCTTTTTCGAAACAGGCTCGGGCTTTGTCGTTGAACGACCAGAAATCGATGCCCAGCAGGGTGATCCCCTGCTGCCGCGCCGCACCCTTGACGTGTTCGATCAGCTTGGCGGCGCACCCCGTCCCGCGATGCTCGGCGTCGACGACCAGGCCATGGATGTAGCCGACGCGGCGTTCAGGCCGAAAGATGTCCCGCGGGCGCAGGCCCAGGAAGTACTCGACGAAGCCGATCTCGGCGCCATCCAGGCAGGCGAAAACCAAGTGCTGGTTCGGATCACCGAGGACGCCGTCGAAATACTTCTGAACGGTCTCGTCCATCTCGGGCGGACGAAAGAACTCCGGTTCGGCCTCCGCGTGGATCGACTGCACCTGCGCGTAAAGGCGAAAGAAGGCACCGAGATCGGCCTTGCTGGCCCCGCGCAGGTGAATGTCCGGCACCGTCATCGCGCCCTCCGTGATTGGATCGACGACCCGGTATCCGACTTTCCAGGCGAAACTTCAATGCGACACGGCGATGAGGCGTACCCGGATTGGGTGGCCGGCGCGCGACGATGGAGCCGGACCGGACTGTCCGGCACCTCGATCGGACTATGGCTGCTCGCCGAGCCGGCCCAGGGCCGTGAAGCGGCCGTCCTTCACCTCGCCAAACCATTCTCTGGCGTCGGCATCGACACGCACGCCGGTTCCAACCGGGCGGTAGTCCTGGAAACGCCCTTCGTACCGATTGCCGCTTGGAAACACCATCACGCCATAGCCGTGTGCGACCAGAGTCCGGGAATCGGCCGCCCGAAACTCGCCGCGATAGCTCCGGCCGTCGGGGAAGTACGCTTCGCCCGAAAACGTCTCACCCTCGGCACGGAAGCGTTCGCCCCAATATCGAACGCCGTCATCGCGATCGATACCCTTGATGTAACCCGGTCGTCCCCGTCGCGCGCGGATGGCCGCGGCTCTTGCGTTTTCGGCGGCAGCGAGGGCCATTCTCTGCACCCTCTCCGCCCACGTGCGCATCCTGCGCTCGTATCGACTCGGCTGAGCAGGCTGCGTCGCCAACGGCTGCGTTGCCGCGTTCGGATCAGGCGTGATCTCCAGGGCTGACGGAGCGGTCGGGGGGAGCAACAGGCAGACTAGCGCGATGAAGAGGCACTTCAATCCCGGTACGGGCACAGATTGTCCCATGTGGATCCCCCCCGATCCGAATCAGCGAAAAACACGCGACGACTCGCGCAATCGTATCCTGTCGAGTTTCCGATGTGAACACGCGCGTCCCGAAGGACGGAGGTCACTCCGTGCGCTCGTCCGTACCGGTATCGCCGAACGCCGCCAGCCGCCGGCGGATGCGGCGGGTGTGGCTGCCTTCCCAGTAGAGCCGCCCGCAGCGGGGACAGACATTCACCGGCCCCTCGAGCGCGCGGATGCGAGGCGGCAGGGTCTGGACGAGCGCCGGCGCTACCGGTTCGAGCCGGGTGTTGCAGCGGTTGCACCGGCTCAACGGATCAAGGGTCCAGTCGACGCCGGCGCGCCGAGTCAGTTCCCTGGCGCAGGCATCGATATCGTTGCTTTCGAGCACGAGGGTGTGGTCGCGCGCGCGGCGGATCTCGATCATCCGCCGGTCCCGGGTCAGCAGGATTCGCCCCTCGGCTTCCGCCTGCTCGACCAGCTCGCGGTCCCGGCGGCCGCATTCGGTGATCTCGGTGTCGTATCCGGCGATCCGCAGCCAGCGCCCCAGCCCGGCCAGCATCTCGTCGCAGAGAAAACGCCGATCGTCCGTCATGGTCTCAGCATATACCGGCGCGATGCCCCACGGGGAGGCGCAGGTGTTGCCCCGAGCGTCTGGGCAGCCCATCTGTTCATCCATCGCCCACGCTGGAGGGACGAAGGATGAAACAGATCACCGGGATCAACCACGTGGGCTTGAGGGTGCGGGACCTGGAGGCGGCGCGGGCGTTCTACGAAAAGCTCGGGTTCGCGTTCATCGCCGGTCCCATGGGGCCGGAGCCGGTCGCCATCATGGAGCACCCGAGCGGGGTCAACATCAACTTCATCCTCAACGCCTCCGCCGACGCCTCCGAGGCCAATGTGCTGATGGACGTGCCCGAGAAGCACACGGGCTTTACCCACATTGCTTTGGAAATCACCGACCGGCTCGATGCGCTCGCCCATCTGGAGCGGGCCGGCATCCCGATCACCGAGACTGTGGAGCTGCCCGACGGCACGGTGTTCTTCTTCGTCCGCGATCCCGACGGCAACGTCATCGAGCTGCACCAGCCGAAGCCGGATTGATCGATCGTCAGAACAGCACGAAGGCCGGGTGGCCCAGCCAGCTGTGGATGCCGACGATCAGCGCGTAGAGGACGACGGCGACGGCCGCGACCTTGGCATCGCTGCGGAGCGAGCCCGGGGCGGGGACCTGCCACGGTCCGTCGGCCCGGCTGATGACCGCCATCTCGACGAGCGCCCAAGCGCCCAACCCGCCGAACAGCACGAGCGACGCCAGATCGCCGTTGACCAACAGATGGGCGACGGACCAGACGACGACGCTGGTGAGCATGGGGTGGCGGATCTTTGTCCGGATGACGCCCTTTACCCGGCCCGCGTCGATCAGGACCAGTGCCGCGAACATCAGCACGTTGTTGAGATGCCAGGCCCAGGACGGCAGGTCGTAGAGCGGAACGACCTCGGCTGCCCGGTAGCCGAAGATCATCAGGCCGATGCCGACGACGATCGTCGCCGCGACCACGGGCCGGCCGGCCTTTCCCAACGCCGCACGCTGCTTCGGCAGCACCCGTTTGAACAGATGGGCGCCGACCCAGAGCCCGACGCCGAGGACGAGCCAGATCAAGCGATCGCCCTCATCTTCGGCGCCTCGGAATCGGCCGAGGCATCGGCGTCGGCGGCGCCGGGCTTCGTCGCGACGATGAACACGCCGTCGCTTTTCTCCGGCTGCCAGCGGTGGTCGATGCGGAACCCTGCCGCCTTCAGGCTGTCTTCGAGCTCGTCGGCGGAGAAGAACTTGACCATCGGCAGCAGCCCGAGGAAATGTCCGACGGGCAGGATGGCGCGCACCACCGGCATCCGGCCCTTCAGGCAGACGGTGGAGGACACGAAGATGCCACCGGGCTTGAGCATCCGATGGACCTTGGCGATGACCGCCTCCTTGTCCTCCAGGAGGTGCAGGATGCTGTGGCCCATGATGACGTCGTAGCTGCCGTCAGGCGCCTCCAGGTCGTCGATGTCCGCCTGCTTGAAGGTCACGTTGGTAACGTTTCCGGCCTCAGCCTTTGCCCGGGCGATACCGAGCATGTTCGCCGAGATGTCGATGCCGGTGATGTTCTTCACGAATGGCGCGTGGATGAGGGCCGTGGTGCCCGTGCCGCAGCCGAACTCCAGCACCTCCATGTCGGGCCGCAGATAGTCGCGGGTGACCTGCAGCTTTCGTTGGTAGGCCGCTTCATCGGCCACCGGCTTCTTCGAATAACGCTCGGCAATCCGGTCCCAGAACCGGCTCGGTTTGCTCATCATCCCCTCCAATGGGTTCGTTCCGTCTGTCCCGACGCTACATATCCATGCGTGATTAAAATATAAATTGCCGAAATTCGTTCAGTTGATATACGAAAACGCATGACTTGGCAGTCCATTGCCTTCGACTGGAACCAGGTTCGCGCCTTCCTGGTCACCGCGGAAGAGGGATCCTTCTCGGCCGCGGCGCGGGCGCTCGGCCTGACGCAGCCGACCCTCGGGCGCCAGGTAGCAGCGCTCGAAGAGGCCCTCGGCGTGACGCTGTTCGAGCGGGTCGGGCGGTCCCTGTCGCTGACGCAATCGGGCCTCGAACTGCTCGATCACGTACGGACGATGGGCGAGGCGGCAAGCCGGGTGTCGCTGACGGCATCGGGCCAGTCTCGGGCGATTGAGGGCCAGGTGTGCATCACCGCGACGGATATCATGTCCATGTACCTGCTGCCCGACGCCTTGAAGCGGGTGCGGGAAACGGCGCCGGGGATCCGGATCGAAGTGGTTGCCTCCAACGATGTCCGGGACCTGCGGCGGCGCGAGGCCGACATCGCCATCCGCCATGGGCGGCCTGAGCAGCCAGACCTGATCGCCAAGCTCGTGCGCGAAACAACCGTGCACCTCTACGCCGCCACCGAGTACCTCGACCGGTACGGCCGCCCAAGCTCTCCGCGAGACCTGTCGAACGCCGTGTTCATCGGCTTTGACGACTCCGATCGATTGCTCACCCGCCTCCACGACATTGGACTGCCGCTGAACCAGGACAACGTCAAAGTGTTCTCGGAGAGCGCCGCCGTGACCTGGGAGATGGTCAGACAGGGCCTGGGCATCAGCGTCATGGCCAAGGACATTGCCGACCGTACGCCGGGCGTCGAGTGCGTCCTTCCGAACCTCGAGCCGATCCCCGTGCCCATCTGGCTGGTCACCCACCGCGAACTGCATACCAGCCGCCGCATCCGCCTCGTCTTCGACCTGCTCGCGGAGGCCCTGGCCTGAGGTCGACTACGCGCATTCGATCAGCCAGTCCCGGACCCGTTCCATCGATAACGACAGCTCGCGGGCTTTCGGCCACACGACGTAGTAGCCCTTTTCGGTGCGCAGCGAGTGGTCGGTCACGCGGACGAGGAGGCCGGCGTCGATCAGCCGCTCGGTCAGGTGCCGCCATCCGAGCGCGATGCCCTGGCCCTCCATGACGGCCTGGATGACCAGCACGTAGTCGTTGATGACCAGCCCGCGCGTACCCATGCCCGGTTCGACACCCGCACTGACGAACCAGTCGTTCCAGTCGGCGGCATCCCGGTAGGGTTCTTCGAGGTGGATCAGGCGGTGCGCGGCGAGATCCCCGACCGTTCGCGGGACCGCCTGTTCCCGGAAGTAGGAGGGGCCGGCGACGGCATAGATCTCTTCGTCGGCCATCAGCATCGTATCGTACGCGGGCCACGAGTCCGGCGAGCCGCCGCGGATGGCGAGCGGGATGCCTTCCGAGACGATCTCGAGATCGCGGTCCGAGGTCTGAATTCTCAGGTCGATGCCCGGCACGTCCTCGCGGAACTGCTGCAGCCGCGGCATCATCCAGAATGAGGTGAACGCCGTCGACGCCGACAGGGTCACGTGGGCATCGACGGCCTGGGAACGAAGCTCCTCGGCCGATTTCCGGATATGTGACAGCCCCAGCGTGACGTCGGCGAAAAACCGCTCGCCAGCATCGGTGAGAGACACTTTGCGGTGTTCGCGGCGAAACAGCGTCACGCCGAGCTGCTTCTCCAGACCGCGGATCGCGTAGGACACCGCCGCCTGGCTCATGCCCAGCTCGCGGCCCGCGGCGGTGAACCCGAGCAACCGGCCGGCGGCCTCGAAGACGATCAGCGCGCCCGCGGACGGCACCAGGTGACGAAGGCTTTGCATAAGATCAGTTTATGGAATCGATGAGAACTTTCCAGAGTTACAGTGCCTGCCCACGACGGTAGTGATAGGGGAGGGTTGTTCGGGAGTCCGCCCCATGCAGGCTGCCCAGGCTGCGAGGAAGGACGGAGTGGCACGTCGGCGGGAGCGCGGTGGACGCGCGGCGCGGCACGAAAGCCGTGCGACCCGGCGGCAACAAGCCGGTCCGCCCTATATCGTTCGCAACATTCCCCCTTACGAGATCATGTCGGAAGACGGCCTCGTCCGCATCGAGGCGGCGGCCGACCGCATCCTTGCCGAGGTCGGTATCGAGTTCCGCGGCGATCCCGTCGCGCTTGGGCACTTCGCGAAGGCGGGCGCCCGGGTGGAGGGTGAACGGGTCCGCTTCGAGCCCGGACTGCTGCGCGCGATCCTGAGGACCGCGCCGTCCGAGTTCGTCCAGCACGCGCGAAATCCCGCCAAAAGCGTGCGCATCGGCGGCAACACCATCGTCTTCGCCCCGGCCTATGGTTCGCCCTTCGTCATGGATCTCGATGATGGCCGGCGCTACGGGACCATCGAGGATTTCCGGAACTTCGTGAGGCTCGCCCAGTCGTCGCCCTGGTTGCACCATTCCGGCGGCACCATCTGCGAGCCGGTCGATCTGCCGGTGAACAAGCGCCACCTCGACATGGTCTACAGCCACATCCGTTATTCGGACCGTCCCTTCCTCGGCTCCGTCACCGCGGAGAGCCGCGCCGAGGATTCCATCGACATCTGCCGGGTGCTGTTCGGCGCCGACTTCGTCGAGTCCAACTGCGTCATCATGGGCAACGTCAACGCCAACTCGCCGCTGGTCTGGGACGGCACGGTGACGTCGGTGATCCGCGCCTACGCGCGGGCGAACCAGGGTGCTGTCGTCGTGCCGTTCATCCTCGGTGGCGCCATGGGGCCGGTCACCACTGCCGGTATGATCGCCCAATCCCTGGCAGAGACCATGGCCGCCGGCGCCCTCGCGCAGCTGGAACGGCCCGGCGCGCCCGTCGTCCTCGGCAACTTCCTGTCGTCGACGTCGCTCCGGTCCGGCTCACCCACCTTCGGCACGCCGGAGCCCGCCGCCGGGTCCATCATCTTCGGCCAACTCGTCCGGCGGCTGAACCTGCCGTTCCGCAGTTCGGGCAACTTCTCGAACTCGAAACTGCCGGACGCCCAGGCGATGACCGAGTCGACCTTGTCGATGCTGACGGCGGTCCACTGCGGCGCGAACTTCGTTCTCCATTCGGCCGGCTTCCTCGACGGCCTGCTGTCCATGTCCTACGAGAAGTTCGTCATGGACGCCGATCTCTGCGGTGCCCTGCATACCTACATCGACGGTGTGAGCGTCGACGACAACGGCCTTGCCCTCGACGCCTTCGACGAGGTCGGGCCGGGCAACCACTTCTTCGGCTGCGCCCACACCATGGCCAACTACGAGACGGCCTTCCGGGACAGCGACATCGCCGACGTCACCTCGTTCGAGCAGTGGACCGCGTCGGGCTCGGAGGATGCCGCCACCCGCGCCAACCGGCTGTGGAAGCAAAGGCTGGCGGACTACGAGCCACCGCCGATCGACCTAGCCGTCGACGAGGCGCTGAGGGACTTCATCGCGCGGAAGAAGTCCTCGATCGAGGACACGTGGCATTGACCCTCCGACGGCGCCGCTCGGGACCGGCCAGGCGCGCGGCGTCGATGACGTAACCGCGGGGCAACGGATGTCCGGGGATCCCCTCCTGCAACCGTTCGACCTGCGGCACCTGCGGCTCAAGAATCGGCTCATGACCACGGCGCACGAGCCGGCCTATTCCGAGGACGGCCTGCCGAAGGAGCGCTACCGGCTCTACCACGCGGAGCGGGCCAAGGGCGGGATCGCGCTGACCATGACCGCGGGGTCGGCCATCGTGTCGCCGGACAGCCCCGCCGCCTTCGGCAATCTGCACGCCTACAAGGACGAGATCGTGCCGTGGCTGCGCGAACTCGCCAACGCCTGTCACGAACACGGTTGCGCGGTGATGATGCAGCTCACCCACCTTGGCCGCCGCACCAACTGGAACCAGGCGGATTGGCTGCCCATCCTCGCGCCGTCGCCGATCCGCGAGCCGGCCCACCGTGCGTTCCCGAAGGAGGCCGAAGACTGGGACATCGACCGCATCGTCGCCGACTATGGCGCCGCCGCCCAGCGCATCCAGGAGGCCGGGTTCGACGGGATCGAGTTCGAAGCCTATGGACATCTCATGGACTCGTTCTGGTCCCCGGCGACGAACCGGCGCGACGATGATTGCGGCGGCTCGCTCGACAACCGTCTCCGCTTCACCTGGCGGGTCATCGATACAGTCCGCGCCGCCGTCGGCGCCGAGTTCATCGTCGGTATCCGCATGGTCGCTGACGAGGATTGGGAAAAGGGCCTGTCGAGGGAGGAGGGCGTCGAGATCGCCCGGCGCATCGCCGCCTCCGGCAGGTTCGACTTCATCAACTTGATCCGCGGCCGCATCGAGACCGACGCCCTGCTGGTCAAAGTGATCCCCATCCACGGCATGGCCTCGGCGCCGCACCTGGACTTCGCCGGCGAGGTGCGCGCCGAGACCCAGTTCCCGGTGTTCCACGCGGCGCGGATTGCCGACGTCGCTACGGCCCGCCACGCCGTCGCGTCGGGCAAGCTCGATATGGTCGGCATGACCCGCGCCCACATCGCCGATCCGCATATCGCGGCCAAGATCATGCGCGGCGACGAGCACAGGATCCGTCCCTGCGTCGGTGCCACCTATTGTCTCGACCGCATCTACGAGGGCGGCGAGGCGCTCTGCATCCACAACGCCGCGACAGGACGCGAAGCGACGATCCCGCACGTGATCCCGAGGGCCCAGGAAGCGTCGAAAAGGGTCGTCGTCGTCGGCGCTGGTCCGGCGGGGCTCGAGGCCGCGCGGGTTGCGGCCGAGCGCGGGCATGATGTGACGGTCCTGGAGGCCACTTCCCAGGCGGGCGGGCAGATCCGGCTGCTGGTCCGCAACCCGCGGCGCCGGGAGATGATCGGCATCGTCGACTGGCGGCTCGACGAACTGGAACGCCTCGGCGTGCCGATCCGCTACGACACGTGGGCCGAGAAGGACGGCGTGCTGGCCCTCGATCCCGACGTGGTGATCATCGCCACGGGCGGCATTCCGCAGAACCCGCCGCTGGAGGCCGGCGATGACCTTGTCACGTCCTCATGGGACCTCATCGGCGGAACCGTCAAGCCGGCGGATCGGGTGCTGGTCTACGACGACTCCGGCGGCTACCAGGGCATGACGGCCGCCGAGGTCGTCGCCAACGCGGGCGCTTCGCTGGAACTGGTCACGCCGGAGCGGTTCTTCGCGCCCGAAATGGGCGGCGTCAATCACGTCCCGTTCATGAGGACCTTCCACGAGAAGGGGGTGAGGATCACCATCAACACCCGGCTCTCCGGCGTGCGCCCGGACGGCAACACGCTGGTCGCGACGCTGTCATCGGATTTTGCCGAGGATTGGCACGAAGAACGCCGTGTCGACCAGGTCGTCGTCGAGCACGGCACGACGCCGATGGACGAACTCTATTTCGACCTCAAGCCCCTGTCCCGGAACCGAGGCGCCGTCGACTATGATGCCCTGGTCAACGGCGGCGAGGTGTTTCCCATCGCCGCCGCCGATGCCGGGTTCATCCTCTACCGCATCGGCGACGCGGTTGCGTCCCGCAACATCCATGCGGCGATCTACGATGCCGTCCGGTTCGGCCTTCGGTGGTAGGGCCAACGAAAGCTCAAGAGCGGTAGGCCGCGTACCTGGCGGTCACCCCGTTCCGGTCCTTAAACGTCCGCCCCGGTCGAGCGGGCGAGGGCGGCGACCTGCGTGCGCAGCCGCTCGGCGATCCGTTCGTCGCTGTCGGTATCCGTGGCGCCGGCGCCGAGGTCGCTCGCGTTGACGGGCGCGCCGAAGGTGACGCGGGAATTATATATATAATTGCACCAAATCCCTTGACGCCTATCTTTGGTGCAATTATCTTATAGGTAACGGAGGGTGGATTATGAAAGACTGTATGAGTATCCCAGAATTCTATCGACGGTTCCCG
>Ga0209568_1000637_pt1 | contig 12453 bp, 10 predicted proteins | sample WorMetOlspDAHAB2_FD_187406 | JGI IMG/M metagenome (GOLD analysis project Ga0209568, IMG submission 187406) | Marine gutless worms symbiont microbial communities from Max Planck institute for Marine Microbiology, Germany - Olavius sp. DAHAB.2... ...
GGTGGCTAAGAATAATAATTATATAAATCAGAAGCAGAAAAAATTACTACGATTTTATGAACAAAACACGTAAATATGGGATATAATGTGCAAAGCACGACACAGCAAACAAAATCATGATAACTGTGAATATCACCAACAAATATCGTTTTGTGATCTAATTACAAAACACTTTTGGTGAGACGATATCAAAAATCATTTTTGATTACAAGGCACGGGATGGACCATGACACCAACGTTGGTGTATTATATCATCGCAAAAGGCTGTCAATCAATCCAAATCGAATATGGACTTTGACGCAGTGTCTTGGCTAGATGGCCTTCCTGTAAAGAGTGTAAAAACAGATAAAAAGAAGAAATGTTTTGACTGCAAATAGTGTATCAATCTACTGTGGAACGTTGTGATAAGCTGCAACAAATAATGGTAATGTTATACATTTGCTTAATGTCAGACTATACAATTGTTACATGTGGTTTCTTAATTGTTGTGCATCAGTCTTAATAGCTCATAAAATGTCCCACATGTTTAACGAACACAAAAAAATAACAAAAATTTCGGCATATTCCAACGAACAAGAGAAAGTTCACTCCAAAGCAAACAACATTGTCCGGTGGCATTATGTTGCAATTTACAACATAGTTTATGTTTCAGAATGTCAATGTCGGCCAGTTCAGTAGCAGCAGCTGCAAACAGGAAAAAAGATTTTAACACTTAAGGCAACAAAATCTCTGTGGACTTGAAGGGGGATCATATGCTTCAGGAAATTGCAGTTCGTTAGTTGTGTGTCAGTTTGTAAAAAGTGTGTGCACTGTGCAGAACTGGCCACAAAAGAAGCGGCGCATGCACAAGACAATATGAAACCACAGAAATGAAACAGCAGCAGTTGCAATCAAAATGGTTGTCCAATCGACACAGTGTCAACGTAATCAGATAAGCATGAACACAGTTAATCAACATGAATCAAACCGCAGACCGTATGTCAAAATCATCTATTTCCCACATAAACACGCTCCAATCAACAATACTACTCTCCTGGCAGCACCAAAATGTCAAGACAGAAAACTGAGATTGACACCCCAACCGAAGAGATATCATCTGATGCACTGACGAGCGATGGACACGTGTATCAATCAACTGGGCATTTGTGTGTAGCCATGAACATTCAGCTGCGGAGGCTGCAAGTTACGGTCCGGCGAGTGAGGAGCATATGTGTCAGGAAAAGATGGATTCGACTTGCGACGAATTGCTACATCACAACACAATACTAAACCACATCACAGACAACTCCAACTTCCGTAGGTTGCACTGGTCTAATGCTAGCACGCTTGCCTGCGGCGCGAGAGGTCCCAGGTTCGAATCGCGCTGCGGACAAAAGTTTGTGTTTTCACGAAAATCAGTGCGATACGCAGCTTTGAACACGGACTGCACACTTACTGGAGTGCCTAGGTCGACTCAGCCTTCCACCCTCCGGGGGACGGTAAATGAGTATAAACCTTATGGTTTATACTCATATGGTTTATGCCATATGGTTTATGGCAATTCACCCATTGCCATGTATTATTATACATGGCAATGGGTGAATGTTCGGCCTATAGCAGCCTACAGGCAGACTCAAAGGTCAAGTTTGCAGCTTGGCCTACGAGTTGGCGGCCACCCGGCACTGACCGACTTTCGCCCAGAGGAACCACTGTGAACTCTTGCATATGGCTCGCACCGGAGATGACAGCACTATAAATATCGTCATGGTAATTATTATTATTATTATTATTATTATTATTATTATTATTATTCAGTTACTGGACCAATTCAGTACCTCCAGATAACATGGATTTTTCTGTGCTTTACATGTTTGCCTTTTTGCAACAAACAGTAATTTTGTTTTGTGTAAATTTTTACATGCGGCAATTAGATAATGTGGTGTTATATAATACAATTTGAGCTTGAGTTGTCACGGAGAGAGCTTTACTGGCCTGTTAAAGTTTAAATTTTCAACAGTCATTGAATTCTTCATGGTCTGTAAGAATACTAACTTACTAAAGCACTCAGCCATACATCTGTGTCTCGTATACAGTACGTCATTGCCAGTGTATGAATGTGTGTGGCTCAATTAGCGACCTGCATCTCTGCTCTTCTCCATGACTTGCTGCGCCAGCTGCTGCTTCACATTCAGCAGCTGCTCGCGTCTCCTCATCTCATCATCCACTTGACTGTGCAGTGGTCCGTCGTGTGAGCTCAGTTCTCCCGATGTAAACTCCTGCAGGCTTCACAGGCACACACGTCACTAGACTGCAACTCAATCACAGCCACTAACATCAATCACAAACAGCCAAACGGGTGAAATACATAGATCAAAACTGTAGCTGCTTATATACAGGAAATTATTTGAAGGTGGCTTCTTCCTTGGCTCTGGACAATTCAGGCAGATCTTCGACACTCAAAACACGGGCTGCACATCAACTTCTGACACACGGCTTTAGACAGCCCAAAGTAAAGGCGCAAAACTGCCAGCATGCAACGCTTCAACGAGTATGGAATGAAGAAGAAGATGCATTATTTTAAGGCAAAAGCCACGGAATATCCTCCTCACTGGCTTTGGCCTCGTTCACTAGAAACTTCACTGCTGGTATGTCTTCACATCTTTACGGCAATTCGGTGCAGTTCCCTTACATGCTGCATTTTCGAAAAATACTCAGAGCCATGGTTAAACAGATTTGAACATCAAAATCTGTGTGAATATCCACAAAAAACTGCACAGTTCAAGCGAACAGTTGAAATATGAGCATTAAGTTGCAAAGGGTCAACACTGACAACCATAAGAAACACATCACAATAAACATGACTGTTTGCAGTTTGACTAACAACCCGACAAGGATGACAATGCCAACATAGCCATGATGCCTTTCGATACTTTGAAACTGAGAATTGGTTTATGGGAACTAAGTCAATGTCAATGCATAAATTGTATTTCGCATAATCAGAGGACCTCACTACTGCACTCAGTGCGCTAATAGCGTGCCAACAGAAATGTTTTCAAGGAGCACCTAAAGCAAATTTTGTGGCGTTCGGGTTGTAGACGGTGCAGAACGCTGTTCCAAGAGGACAGATCAGCAATGAACAAAGCCTGGCAGGAAGTCTGTATCCATCTCTGAGTGTTAGTATGGCACTCTAAGAATGCATGTGTGTGTGCGTCGTGCGTGCGTGCGCGCATGCGTGACAGAGACCTGTGTGCCGCGAGCATCTTCTTGTACTTCTCCGATTTGTAACGTCGCAACTGTCGCTCTTCTTCCGAGAGAAACTCTTCTTCGTAAGTCGGGTCAGGATCATACCTCTCGAGTATCTTCACGGGCTCAGGATGCTGCAGCTGCTCGCATCATCAGCCACAGAAACGAAGGATACACGTGCAAATCTATGCGCTTGTGTCAGTCACTTCTGTTAAATGTCAGTCAAGTCAAGAGGCTCTAACTATGTACTTTAAAATTGGCAACATATGACAGAAGTTGTGACACAATCTTAATGACACAAATAACACACTAAATGTTAATTTGCACATTCAGAAAAGAGAAAAAACCTCAATTAAAATAGTACAACACACACCACACCCACACACAACAGGTTCATGGTGCACTTTCCAGGAAGAACCTCAATTAGCCTTTAATGGAAACAAATTCTTGATTTCAATGGATCAGCAGATGGAGGCATTGCAGAGATGCCAACTTTTGAAAATCTAAATTCCTAATGATCGTACACAAGACTTTTAAGCCATCCACATCGACATTTTTATAGACCAGTGTACGCTGCTAAATGCTGAATAATCAAGTTTAACAGGCATTTTATTATTGTATTAACTGTCCAAACCAAATAGGCGAACTAGTGCTTATATGTGATACATTTAAACAAAAACATAAAGAAAAGAAAATGAGTTACTGGCTGACCAAAATCACACTACTGACATGCAAGAGCTTGGTACTATGCAGTTTTCTTCAGTCCTCAACAGTTAGAGCTAATGAAACAGTTCTATTAGTGTTGGTCAATCACAAGCACTATGTACTTACAGGGCAAATTTCGTAATTATGGACTGGTTAGGCGTAATGGCGTACGGTAGTGAGGGGTCAAAAAGCGTAATGATTACGCCTAAATCCTAATGGTTGGCATCTTTGGCATTGGATATGACATCCAAGTTGGTTTTCCATTCCCAATTAAGTGCAAACATCCACAATGACTTTCGTTCACTGAGTGACAAATCGCGACATACCTCTCGGTCGATTGTTGTGTCGTCAAACTCGAGTGTCTTGGAAGGTTCAGATTTTATCAAGTCGTCAAATGATCTCGTCTTCTACAGAGCAATTCGCAGACATCAGTGACGCAGAAAACAACAACAATTTAGTGTCACGTTCAAACCAGGCAAGCAAAGACCAGAAACTTTGGCAATTTCTTGTTTTGTTAAAGCAGCAGAATAAACTAACAAACAATGTCATTTCAAGAACAAATTTTGAGGAACATGGAAACTAAAGATGAAGAAAGCTAAACAACAGAAATCTGAAAAAAACTATGACTAAAGTGTATGAAAAATAATGACTATCAACAGCTGAATTCTGCAGTTTCGTGATGTTTCTCATTGCCTACATTAAAAAAATTAATCAGTTAACAAAAGTCAAAATATTATGCAGACCTGAGGACGAGCAGGCTCGTTGTTCGACAAGCCATGGTGGCTCACTGGTCTATTCATGGCACGGTCCACTGCACTCATCTTGGGTGGCCACTCAGCCCCAGATGACCAGTGACCACCAACACCATGTGACTGATAGCCAAGCGCCAATTCACCCGAAGGTTTACTCAGACCACTTCCAAATCCAGCGTATGAGGACGCTGGGACGTAGCGAGGGTCCATGGAGTTCGGTGGCTGAGATCCAGCATACGGCTGTTGCTGATGCGGCTGGTTGACAGCAGAACTTGAGTGTGTACCACGAACAACCGGGTCTGCCTTTGGACATCACAAACACACAACCACAGATGTAAATCACTTTCCAACTAGTCAGATCATGTAACTGACCAAAAACCATTTATTCAGTGCACTGACGTTGGCTGAGAAGTAGGAAGTGATGTGATGTGTTATAAATATGTGAGGCTCGCTAAGGGGTGATTGTGTACTAGAAAGCCAAGAGAGATATTTCTGCAAGTGCAAATATTCCAGTTGCGAAAAAGACGTTAATACAGTTGCATGTGAGTGTTGTTCTGTTTTGTTGGGAAGCAGAATATACGACATCTGTGAAGAGGTTACAATATACATTAAGGTCCTGAGGTACAACGCAGAAAGTGGCTGGCCTTACAGAGTGGAGCGTGAGTAGTGGTTGAACATTTTTGCTTCAGCATTATTTTTCGAGTCCTTCTGGCGTCATGTCACAAATTTCGTTTCCACTGATCCTACTGTTGTTAGCGCTTGAGTGGACCTTGCAGCGGTCTTGATTAATCACGCCAAAGACAGACACGAAGAACGACTGGCGACAAAGAAGACGACACAACATAGTTACTCGTTCAAACAGACACCTGCCACTGACTTTAATTGCATTTACAGAACTGTCGAGTGTTGCACAGTATAATAATAATTATCGAACAAAATGGAGAAAACAAAGTCAAAGACTAAAAGCCAGATAGATCCACATACTCTATAAGACGAGTTGTATGAAGGATCTGTCCTTTCGTTGTAGCCAGAACCAACTCTTGGCATTGACTTCGTTCGTCGCAGCTCCATTGCATCTACACAACAGGTGTCATATGTCATACACTCAAAACAGAACTCTTGAAATCTGTGTTACATCTGCATTGACTTAAATGACAACTTCATCAGCTCACGTGGGTCACTATCAACAGCTAAATCTCGGTTTTGCAGGATGGATGACCGTAAACGGTGATCATCTACTTGCATAGTCCTTTGAGCGTGAAGGTGGCATAAAAAACAGTCTGCTACACATGTTCAGTGCAACGACAGACCTGTAGTTACCTTTCTGTTTGCTGATAGAAGCACACGTCTCAGCAACGTGTCCACGGCCGTACCTGACAGTGCAGTGGGTAAGAATTGAACTCTGGACCCACTGACTGTAAGTCCAGTCTTACTGCATATTACTATAACATGATCATGGCATTTTCTGATAACAGATACATGACATGCCTTCAACTTCATTTCTTGTAGACTGATGCCTCACTGCTTCATGGCTTGGCTTGTCACTCCGATATTCTGCAGCTAGACACAATAAATTTCAACATAAAATTTACTAAATCACACACAAAATGACAGAGAAGCAGTAAAAAAAACAAAATTAATACAAAATGGACACAGCTGACAGGACTGTGTGAATTCAGAAACTATTATTTTATTCTGTAATGTCCATTATCGTTTCCCTCGACTATAGCTTATGCATCCAACATTTAGAAAATATCCCAACAGCCAAGACAATACTTGCCTAATAATATATAAAGAGATTTGTATTCCTTATATCTGAATGTTTTTAAATGAAAGACGACACTAATCAGGGATCACACCTTGCACTTCCAAATTCAACACATAAGCATTAAATGGCATCAGCAATCACTTACAACGTAGAATTATATTTCTGAGAGACATACACAGTTCTAATGCAAAAGATTTGATCATAAAGAAAGCACAGTTTGCAAATACAACTGCAACCAACAAAAGCGTACCACTGTAAGGCTGGAGATAATTCTTTGTATCATAAGTCTACAACACAAAGCTAAGGTTACTGAATAACCTGCAACACAAGCTACAGCACATTGGTGCGATATTGTCTTGTCTTCACATACAGCATGAATACATGACACAAAGTTTGTCGGCCACCAAGCTTTTTCGGTCACTGCTGCTCGTGTCTGGGACTAACTACCAAGTGACGTAACGTCTGCTCCATCCCTGCAAGTTTTCTGCACTTGTCTGAATACTCATCTTTTCAGTTAATTCTTTCCGGACTCTGTGTTGCCTGTGAAGTGACTTGTGTCATTACTGGACACTTTAAATCGCTTGTTACTTACTTATTTACAATGCAGTAATTATACAATCCAAAAATTAAACACTGCACAATAAATGACAATAAATGTGCATTGACAGGCCGCTAACCTACAAAACACACCTGAGCAACCTGCCGGCGGACTTCACACAGCCAGATCTGTCATACAGCTAAATCAGACAGTCGCTAGAGACGTTTCAATTTGGACAGTGGACAACAGTGAAGAGTCAACTGTGCTTGATAGGAATTCCTTTACTTGCTTGCAACCTCAATGTCAACACAATGTCATTAGAAGACTGCAGCAAGAACTGCAACATGCTTTGGCAGCACAAAGAGTGGATTAGAATGATGGAATAAAAACAATCTAATGTTGATTATTGTTTACCTTATGCGGAAGGTGAACGTTTTCATTGTCGCCAGTTTTTCTTGGCAGATAGCGCAGCTGGGAAGCACTTGCTGGCTGGGACTTACTCTGACGATACCAATGCTGCTGCTGAGGCTGCTGCTGTCTTTGCTGTGACGACCTTGACTCGGCTGGATGGTCAGACAAGCCTCTGTATGCTGGATAGCGACCTCCAGCCAGTTCTGGTATTTTGTCGGGACTTTTCTCACCAGGCAGAGCAGCGCTGGACATCTGTGGATAATGACCACGATCCAGATGATGATGCTGACGTCGCGATGACATCGGTGTTTCAGTGGCAGACTGTGAATAGATGGAAATGTCTCGAGTAACAGATCTGTCAAAGTCCGTTTCCAAATATGTCCCTGCACAACAAACGTTCATCTACTGACTTGGCTGCAGCAGAGTGAACTTCAAACAGCGAACAATGAATGATCTTCAATGTATCTCAACAATACCATCTTTCTGTCTGAATCTCTGTCAGTCTGTACTGTTGTATACTGCAATTACTCCAATCTGTTTCATATTCTGTGTTACCACGTTTTACATGCATAAGAACAACGCTCACAACTTTTTATGGCTTTTTCTCCAGCACAACTTGTGGTGAGCCAAAAACCAATTCGGTGTTTTACCAGAGCAGGACTGATACCAGTAGCATTAACGCTGTTATCAAAGGAAGTCGTCAAGCACATGTGGACAAAAACTGCCGACACAATTCTTGAGCACCACGTTCTTTACAGGCCACATGTAAAATCAACACCACCAAATCACAGACAGAAAACTACCTGCATTTGTGATGCATAGCCAGTACTACACCACCACAACTATGATTAACTTCCTAGCTTTAGAGTACCACTGCCCTTCCACTGGTACCACACTATACTGCTTGGTGACAGAGGCAGGTGTGTGTGAGCGGCTCATGTAGAGACATACTCGACAGCAGAAAAGAACCCTGAAACTGAAACCAATGATCGCAAATCCTGCGATGTAAACTAACCAGCCATAACAACAACACTTATAGCAATGTCCTCAGCAGTTCTCAAGTGATGAGACGCCATTACTCTCCTGTAGACCTACAGTTTATCTTACATACTTACACTTACTTACTTACTTACTGGCATGTACTAGAAGCAGACTGATAACAACAGAAGTATCGTTCGCATCAAAATTAATTATCATTGAACTGCAAACCTCTTGCACTTGCAGAAGTCACATCAGGAGGAGGAGGAGGCTTCATGGTCTGAATGGTCTCGGACAATTTCGTTCCCCGAGTTGTAAGTCCTTCCATCAGACTTCGAACCTGATTCAGTTCCAACTCGATCTGAGCCGCTGCTTGACCGTTGCTCTCCAACGCCACCTGACAACACATCACAAATCATAAAAATATGCGAGAAGTAATTTGTTGCTCCAACGTGGACATCACAAAATATGCAAACAAAAATAGCAACAGGAGCTTTACAACAATATATCATTGGTGCACATGCAAGACGCTTTTGTTACCCATTTTCCAGAAAAAAAGAAAGATGATGTATAATTGTATTAAATGTAACATTTTTACACTGTGAGATAAGTTATCTGTTGTTTGTGTTGTAGTTGTTGGAAGAAGCAAGTGCAGAGAATGCTCGTGTTGAACAGGAAGTGATAACTGCCAACAAAATATGAAACATAAAATGTGTAAGACAAAAAACAGACATCACAAAATGTCATAGAACAAGAAAATCACAAAAAAATTACCATACTTATCATAGAAACGAATCATAAATGTAAAATATAAGCAAAATTAAAAAAACTGGTATGCATGAGCACAACAGATCACGCTTGGGCATGAAACTAATCTGACTTCAAAACTTTTTCTCTGCCAGAGAAACACACAATATCCAAAAGTAGTCAACACGTCACTGAGAAATAACACTAGCAAGTTTATTACCGCAAGGTTCGTGCCAGTCATTGTACGACTGACACCATAGACTTTGTTCCGCAGAATTATCACTTCCTGTTCAACACGAGCATTCTCCGCACTTGCTTCTTCCAACAACTACAACACAAACAACAGATAACTTATCTCACAGTGTAAAAATGTTATATTTAATACAATTATACAGCATCTTTCTTTTTTTCTGGAGAATGGGTTACAAAAGCGTCTTGCATGTGCACCAATGTTTCTCCAATAAAACGATAATTCAAAGAAAATAAAGATAAATAAGTTGTGGTGAGCAAGAAATCAAGCCACATTCACTCGGAAATGGCCACGAAAACAGTTTATGTACAGCGAGCAATGTACAAGCACTGGTCACTTGAAAATAACGTTTCAAAAATGGCGAAAGCATCATCAGAAAGTTAAAGGGGAGAAGACACAGGAACAAAGTACCTTGGCAGAGTCGGCCAGCTGCTGTCGGACCGCTGTCAGTTTCTGTTCGACAACTTGCCGCCGTTGAGACAGTCGCATCAGCGCATATGAGTCACGCTCCTCGTCCTCTGCTTGTTTCACATCATCCAGCGTCTTCTCCAGAACAGCCTTCATCGACACATCAACCAAAATGTGACACCAGCAGACGCTGACATCATCAACAGTTCCAATTACAAGCTGTTACACTCTCACTCACTGATTATCGGCAGCTGGTTCACATGTGCTTGACACCAAATGGATTGTACAACAAGTGGTTAAAGTGTCCGATATAAACAAGTCACTTCACAGGTATTACAAAAGTCTGTAGAGGAAAAGTTGAAAAGACGAGTCTTCAGATGACCATAGATAATTTGCAGGGATGGAACAGACATGGTAAATAGTGACCACCAAAGGGTGGCAATCTTCTGAATTTGAGAATGTAACGCACATCTAACAGCATTCCAGCTATGCATCACAGATCAATACTCTATCCACCCAGGATTTGGCAGCTCTACTGATGTCATCAGAACTAAACTCACAAGGATATAGCTAAAGCAGATTTACTACTGAGCATATTACTACTACTATATATGAGGCCACAGCAATAGTAGTTATACCAACCATACAGTCACTTATCCTGGACTACTGCATTTTATGCACATTAAGACCAATACATTCGTCAACAAACAAAGGAAGTAGCACCTTATCCTCCTGCAGGCTGGTGACATTGAAAGAATGTTCCTGGACAATGCGATCCAGCTGGTACAACTGCTGCAGATGATCTTCCAGCCGAACTTCATCCTCGGTCAACTGACGCAACGACTTGTTCTGCTTAGACGCCAAACGCTGTTCCTGATTGTGTCGAGAGAACTCCAGCATCTGATTGGTCGGACGCTGCTGGTCCGCCGGCAGGTGGTGCTACACACAAAGTAACAAAAGCAGTTACAGTGTCCGATGACTACAAAAGGTTGTGCTTATGAGGCACCAGAAAGTCGAGAAAGGAATGTTTGACAAATGAGTGTTCACACGATTTCAGAAAATCAACAGGGATGGTGCAAATGTGAAGTGGTAATTTGTTCCAAATACAAACAAACAGAAGACCTACCTCAGTCCAGTTGCCTACTGGGACACTTGGCCAGCAACTGGGATGTGTTTACTGATTTTACTCAGGCTCCTGAGCTTCAATACAGCTTCTGGTCCATCATTCTGAGAAACAACCAAATGTGATAGTGTATATCTTTTCCTGTTTCCTCAATTATGTGTGCTCTGCTCTACATCATGCCCCAAAACGAAAAAATGATACATTTTCATCATATAAATAGCAAACCCCAGCGACAGTTACTGACTTTGCCAAATCTGATGAAGTGGAATTAATGAGGCTGTCCAACTGGAAAGTACGTTCATCTTTAACTAGAGCAATCAACAAGTTCTGGTGGATCACCGTGCTGCACTACGACAATCAGCTACAATCTGCAGATGTACGTTGCTCCACGAGGAAACTTATTGTCATTCCCAATTTCACAGACAGCCTTTTCTTTATCGACATCTCCGACTGTAGCCACAAGCATTCTCGTACACTAGAGTGAAACAAGATATATCAAAACTGACAACACTTCGCAAGCAAACCTTCTTGTATTCAGCAGCATAGAGAAGTTTGTCGGCTCCATAAAGACTGCCCATTGTCACCATGTTGTCGAGGAGGTTGATGAGTGGTTGCGTTATTTCAATTTGTTTGTCGAGTTCATTTGCCTGATGCTGCAATTCGGTGAAGTATTCGTGATTCTGTTCCACTGGCTCCGACAAACGACCGATCGAACTCGGTCTTCTGCACATCACAACCACAACCGTGTTATGCTGTGTACATCTTTACGACAGATCTAAAGCTGGACAAACTTACTACACATTGCGGCTGTGCTTTGCTTGTTGGGGTGACTCAAACACCTTTAACTGAGTTTACAACCGACTACAAAACATGACATCACGACATACCAAAATATTGCAAGCAGTATTCATTCTGTGGCTCTTTGGTACAATCCTAGCACAGACTTATTAAGGATTTTAACAACAGAAAGGAAGGCACAGATATCAACGTGTATAACCGACTGTATGCTATATTATTTTATTAGTGCTAACTGACTGAACAAAAACGTAAATAAACAGACTGTATCCGGTAAGCTTTCTCATCCGGTCGCCTGTGAGCAAGTTTGCCTCGCAACCAGACGCTCATTTCTTCCAGTTTTGTCTGACTACGTCTCAACTGAATCAACAGCAGAACGATTTCGTCGCGCTGCAAAAACACAAAACGTGTGGCCAGCAGAATTTAAAAAACACACAAAGCTACGACTGGTGACCGAAAATGAAAACAAACGAAGACAATTGTAACAAATCCTCCAGACTCATCGTGGCTGGCAACAGTTCACAAACAAAATTCCACGACTCTGTAGGAATGTTTTCATTCACAAGGCAAGATGTCCTTCCTTCGTGGCATCGTCAATTAATGAGCTGTTGGAAAATGTCTATTATTTATTATTATTATTATTAAAACCGAGTTTGAATCTACAGTAGGTGGCACTGTCGCATTGCTGCTGCAGGACCACCGTACAATGTTAATGTGAATTGTTAGTAGACTGTTTCATAAGGTGAACATGAAAGT
>Ga0209568_1000638_pt1 | contig 12443 bp, 6 predicted proteins | sample WorMetOlspDAHAB2_FD_187406 | JGI IMG/M metagenome (GOLD analysis project Ga0209568, IMG submission 187406) | Marine gutless worms symbiont microbial communities from Max Planck institute for Marine Microbiology, Germany - Olavius sp. DAHAB.2... ...
CCCGTTTTAATGTGTGCTTTCCAGCAAACTTCTGCTGCTACGATAAGTAAGTAGGCCTACATGTAAGTAAGCTTGACGACAATTTGATCAAATAGTCAGAAATAAAAACACGAAACATAACATAGTGTATGAGTGATAAATCACATAGTTTTTTTTAAATTCTGCATTATTGTTTGACTGGTGCTGTTACCGGTAGTTAAGTGATGCATTTTCGTTCAGGACTGTCCCGAGTCGATTTACCAGCTGATGCTGGACTGCTGGCAGTTGGACCGGGCGACTAGACCTCGGTTTGCAGCCGTTGTTCAGACGCTGGACAAACTCATTCGAGCCCCGGAACTGCTGAAGCCGCTCGCCAAGCCAAGGTTCGTACGCCTGCCTCGTGGTTCGCTTCTGTTGTTCGCTCAATACGAATATTTCCGTCATTCGTTCATCATCTTAAACTGTTTTACGCGATTTCTTTGGATTTTAACCGTGAATCATTTCAGAGACATCTGAAGCGCGGGAACGATTTTTTTCATTGGTAAGGAAGGCTCCTCCTTTCCGTTTCTTCTCCCTCCCCTCCCCTTCCACTCTCCTTTCTCTTCCCTCATTTTTCCTTTCCCTCCCATTCTCATCGCCGTCGTTTAGAAGTAGGCCCCCTACTCTCTTCTTTCCTTCCCTCCCGCCTCTCTTCTATGTCCTCTTCCCTCCCCTCCCTATTCCTTAGAAAAAAGGCCCTTAAATCCAGCTAGGCGGTCTGGGGGAGCGCTGTAATCTCCCCCAGCGGGGTGTGGGGCGGAGCCCTATCCGAAATCGAATTTGGTGCATTGTAGCTTCAAAATATGCTATCTGGTGGTAGCTACGCTGTCGGTTTACAATAGGCTATGCAGTGAAGAAATATTTGTAGGGCAAAATGTAATGCAACTGTAGTGGTGCTGACCTACTTGCCCATTACGTCCCTGCGCCCCTGAGATACACTATTCAGCAAACCTTAATTTTTTCCTTGTTTTTTACTGTCTTGCTATTTGTTGTTTTGCGTTCTTCGTCTGTTGAAAGCGCACTTCAAACTTCTACCGACTTCATACTTGTCTGTCTGACTTGAGCTCAACTAATAATGGTTTGTAGTTCAAGGTAAAAAAAAAGTCTGAGCTGCCGTTGTTTAGTGGTTAAGGCAGTGAATTTGCATGTACATATTCGCGCTCACATAATACGATTTCATACGACTTGTTGATCGTTCAATAGGGTCGTGCTTTTTTGGACCACCCTGGCTAGTTTGGCGTAGTGGTAACAGCGTTGATCATATCAACGAAGTTAAGCTACGTCGAGCCCAGTTAGTATTGGGATTGGTGACGACCTTTGGTGACTCTCAGCACTTATTCAGGCCATGCAGGCCCACTCAGCCTGGCCATCCCTCCGTGGGTAGGTGCAATGAGTACCGGAGATGGTTTCGGACACCTCTGGGGAAGAAACGGCGAGTTCTGCGTAGCAGTGTGCCCTGCGACCAGGACTGCTGGCATACTGGCTGAAGTCAGTTAAAGGCGCTGGATGTTAATAGGATCAGGCCATGCAGCTGACATCGTGTTGTACGCTAGCTTAATTGGGTTTGACCCTCATTGACACTCAAAGCATCGTAAAGGGGATGAGTTCTCTCGCTACGGACTTCGGTCTATGCTATGCTATGCTATGCTGTCAGAAGTCAAGATTAGGGCGACGTAAGTGCCAGAGCACAACAAGGGCGCCTAACAATGTAGTGTCAGTTAAAAGCACGATCGAATAAAAATGTCTTCAGTTGTCGTTTAAAAACAGCAGCAGAATGAACGTATATATCTTCTGCTTCCTCTGTGTATTTTGATGGACAAGCCTCAGAAGTGTTAGTTCGTGCGTGTGTGGCTGTCAGGCCGCAGTGTTCGCAGTTGCTGCTAGCTTGTGACGAGGCAGACGCGAGTCCCACGTCGACGCCTCCGATGTCCACTGACGAGTGGCTGTCCAGCATCAAGATGGAGCGCTACGCCGAGCAGTTTGCCAGCGCCGGAATTCTCACGGTGGATGACGCCGCTCGACTGACGCTCAAGGACATCGTCGAGCTCGGAGTGACGTTGGTTGGACACCAGAAGAAGATCATCAACAGTGTTCAGGCACTGCACGTCGGTCGTCAGCGGCTGACGGTCCTTGGCGGCATGGGTTCCAGTGATGACGATGAACTACAACCGACCGGTTCCAGCTGCCTCATCTAGCCGCCTCGATCGTCGGGGTGGTGTTTGAAATGGGGGAGCTGAGACGTCCTTGGACTCGGACCGGCCTACCTGGCCGACGCCCTTCAGCCGGTCGCCATAGGATTCCCGGTCGACAACGCCTGCGGTCATCGTCGACTTCGGCATTGGACGTTCCGTCTACACGACTGTCCACTGTCGGCGACCGAGCGTTTCCCGTCGCCGCGGCACGAACGTGGAACAGTTTGCCAGCTGAAGTGACGTCATCAAATACCCTGCAAACCTTCAAAAACAAACTAAAGTCCCATTTATTCTTGGTGTCGTTTCCATAGTTTATAAATTGTTATACAGGGTGGTCCAAAAAACGGATACCCAGTTTTATTTTTGGGATAACTTCGGTAATTCAGCACCGATTTTAACCATTATTTCACTGTTATAAGCAGAAATTTATGGCGCGTAAAAGTGAAGTTCTTACACCCACCACACCTTTACTGTGTGACCACATTACCTAGCAAAACAAACGCGCTTCCAGTTCGTCTGACTTCGTAAGCCCATGATCAAATAGCGATCATCCTTTGCTATTCTGCCCATATAAACTGATTTATTCTAAAAATTATTACTGGTAAATAAAGTAAATAAACACAACACAACGTAACAATGACGTCACGAGACACTACTGCGAATAAGTAAGCTTAATAAATTTTATGCAATGAAATTGATCTCTTTATGTGTTGCCTGTTCTCTGAGACCACTGTAGCTTCGACAGTGTTTGTTTTGCTAGGTAATGTGGGCACACAATAAAGGTGTGGTGGGTGGAATAACTTCACGTTTACGCCCCATAAATTTCTGCTTGTAACAGTGGAAGAATGGTTAAAATCGGTGCTGAATTACCGAAGTTATCCCGCAAATAAAACTGGGTACCGTTTTTGGACCACCCTGTAGTGTTTTTGAAGTGTCTGAAGTGCTTTGGCATTTTTCACTTTAAATTTAATGTAACGTAATGTAAGACGCCGTGGGAATTCCCCACCCCACCTTCCCACTCGCATATTATAGGCGTGGCCAGGATTTCAGAAAGGGGATTATGTCAGCGAGTCTGAGCTATGGAATCTCCTGGGTGTGGAAGAAGCATATTTGCAGTCACAAAGTTAGCATCACACGCTGTTCACATTGCTTCTATATGTAGATAACAGTATTTTTTTCGAAATATGTTGCGTTGTACACGTCAGCACCTGGGCCAGAGTGTAACGATATGCACTGTTGTTTGGAATGCGTGACGGCGTCGCTGGGCGGAGCCTATGGGCCAGGAACTGAAGACGGCGTGTGATTGGTCCATATCGTATCTGAAGGGGACAGAACAACGAAGTAGGCCTAACTGAAGCTGTGTTTATAGAATAGTTAGTTTTGAGTTGCGAACGTCTCGGTATTTAGTCTTGCATACGTGGGTGACTTTGACTCCGCCCCGTCCCGCCATAACGTTCATATCGTTACAGTACCAGAATCAGATGGAACGCGCATGATGTAACATACAATCAGGTGGTATGAACTGTCCACTGACGTTGGAATCAAGTCGCACGAATGGTATACCGCTCTGGGACCATTCCCATTATCTCGTCTGTGTAGCCCACGTTTTAAATGTGCAAGTATATTTATTATTAATGCTTTGTCTGTTGACTTGTGAAGTTAATAGAAGCAGGTGAACGTTGCTAGTTATGAAGGCAGGCTATATGGGCTGTAGGTCTTTATACCCTTTACCCCGAGTTAGATAAGTCCTCCTGGTTACATGACAGTGACCATGACATTGCACCGAATGTTACCTTTCTGTAATCTACCATGTTAACGAGCATTTTATACCATTACCCAAACCAGATTTCTGGCAACGTCCCTGTATGAAGGTAATGGTATAAACTACACATAATCTGCATTACGTATATCATAGCACTCTGTTCGTTATCTATGCAACACTTATGGCATTGACATATAGCCTAGTTTTTCATGGTCGCTATCAATGTTAGCTGGACTACAAGTTAAAAGTGATACTTTATGCTAGAGTTACACAACAGACCTTTCTTGCTTGTCTCAACTACGACGTTTAAAGGATCTGATTGGACGTAATTACGTTACAGTTTACAGCTGACCAGTTCTTGTTATAAAGCACTTAGTGCTTGCTCGCTTATTTCAGGGTAGCACGTTGAAGTTGACACTAACAATCTGTACAAACAGCACATTCAAGCTACGATCGTTCGTCGTAAGTAGCTGTAAATTTAAAGGGTTAACTTGTTGTCGGTGTATCGTGATACATGCATCGATGCATAATGCATAATTAGTTACTGCTGTAATCAGTCTGTTTATGTCGAGTGCTTCACAGTGTACGTTGTTTGAGATGGTTATCTATTGTGTCTTATGTTTACCGTTGAACTTACGTTCCGCGTTTTAACAGTGCAGTCACTGTTAGTGAACTATGCATTTTATCTGTTGATTTTAGCTGTTGCTGTTAATAATGTCTACGTTAAAGTACTTGCGGAGTATGCAATTTGGTTACTGCCGGTTATGTACAGTGCAGAAGCCACGAAACGGTTTATTAAACCATGGAATTTAAGTAGAAAATATACCAGTAACTCATTTTGGATAGAAGCAAATTAGTCACTACAAAAATGCGTATCTTTTTAATAGCTGTGCACTGTCATATAGAAATGCAGAGTTAGCAAATGCCATGGTTGTTTGTGTATATTTGTTAAAAATTAGTTCTCTCAGCATTTCAAGATTTTAATGAAATATTTCTAGCACTATTATGTTTTCAGTACGACGGCAATAATCTTTCCCATCGCGAATGAAATGTAAGAGATTGCACACGCACAAAATTTAAAATAAACAGTTTTTTCTCCAGGCTAATTGTGCATATTTCTAGTAGTGACGTAGCTAGGCATCGTATTGGGGGTCACTCTTAAGCCCCTTCACAACTGAAGATAGCCCCCTTCCTCCCCAAACGAACTTAAGCCCATTTAGCTGTTGGGGCTCCTGTGAAGGAAAACAACTGTATGCTGGTTATTTTGACCTAAAACTGAGCACAGACCGTGTCCCCTTACACACGGTACATTTCTCAACTGTGACTTAAATGGAAAACTCTTCCAAGTTAAATTTCATTGCTACATCTCGACTTAACTTGAGAAATTAGTCAGTGTTTAAGAACTGCGACAGTAGAATTATTCACGTCAGCAGCCCCATTTGTTTACTCGTTTTTAGCATATGAACTAACCAAAACCAGACTGGTGCTAAAGAGCAACTGATGATGAACGAGTGTTCGGACCAGTTCTGTTTAATTTCTTCTGTGACTGTGTGACATCTGTGCATTATTACACTCGGTGACAGCGAGATATCTTCTGTATCGCTGATGACGATGTTTTCACTTGTAATTCTAACTGCTGCTGCTGCTGTACAAATGTTGCTTACGATTCTTCGCTGCTGCCGTGACAGTGTTGATAAGTGACATAACTTTTTGCGATTTCTGAGAACCCAGTACTTACTTCTGTCAAGCAATGTACTGACACTGACGAGTTCTACAGCGCAATCACAACTAATCAACTGTCATGTTATTGTGGCGTATTTATGCATTTGCCAACTGGTGGTTTTATTCGAGAAATTCGACAATCATTGACATGTGTTGGTCTCGTTTACATGTACTGGCCGCTGAAAAACACCGAGTTAAGTGAAGATGCAGAATACAGGATTTGGAATACAGATACAGCAAACAGTGATGCTATACAGCTGTTAAACTCCACCCAAGTTTCAGTCGTTATACTGGAAAACACTGCGAGTGAAATAGAGTAAAAAGTCGAGAAGATTTACGCACACACTTGAGGTCCGTCGCGAGGCAGGTCATCCATTTAAGCTGGCATGGGACACACCCAATTAAGCTAGCATACAATAAGCCAGTATGTCAGCAGTCCTGTTAACAGGACCCACTGCTATACGCAGAACTTGCCCTTTCTTCCCCACTACCAATACTCATTGCACGGACCCACGGAGGGATAGCCAGGCTCAGTTGGCCTGAGTGGCCTGGAAAGTAGTGGAATGGTAGTAGACCCGCCAAAGTGGTCACCAATCCCAGTACTAACCGGGCTCGACGAAGATGCTGATGTGACCAACGCCGTTGCCACAACGCCAACCAGCCACCAAAAGAAAAAAACAGTAGTTAATAATATCAATACAACTTGATAAACCTAAACAACTGAACATTTTAAACACAACAGGCTAACCCTGATCTAGTCGCCTCTTACGACAATTGGTTATCTGCAATGCGAAAAATCCACTGTGACTAAGTAGTCGAAAACTGGGTGTCGTGAAGCATGAGCTCCGCGTAGACGGCCCGATTTTCATCTTCATAGCAAACAAAGCTATCCTCAAGATTTACTAGGATTTCTTAAGAAATCTAGATATTCTTGGACTTTAAAAAGCCTTGAAAATGAAGAAATAAAATTCAAGGACTGAAGGATGACTGGCCACCCCAAACTACGGGCAAGTCTGCATGCCCATCATCTCTGAAAGCAATAATGAAACTCCGACAGTGGGTCAAGAGACTGCATGCTGTTTTTGACACAAGATGCTACTGAACAGAATTGTTGGCATGCCGTAACGTCAACAGGCCAGAGACGATGTCAGTCGGCAGAAGACGGATTCGAGAATATTCTTCCGCCGTGGCGTATCGCAGTTTTGTGTGCGGATCAGTGTAAGGTGCCTGCAACAAAAAAAAAACTTCAATCGATTCAAGACTTATTACACCATTTTAATGATATGCAACACATCATAGTGCTTTAATTAAATAATAATAATAATAATACAATGTGGTAACTATCTTGGGCATCTTTACCCACAACCTCTGTATGTAGCTGTTCCAGAATTTGTTCTAGCTTTTAGCTGTTTTAAGCCATCAGGATCTTTACTACCAAGAGTACAAATATGACAAATGACAACCATTATCAACATATAATAAGCACAGAAAATCCTAGTCAAGAACTGATCTCGAGGATTAAATTGTCTAACCACCGTTTTATTATCAAGAGACTGAAATCCGAGAAACATTCTACAACTATGGTACTACTTTCCTGTCACAACAATACCATCTTACAAGATATGTCACACTGCCACCGAGGGATAAATAAACAATAAAGATATTGTCTGTAATCTGTAAAAAAATATTTGTAATGCGCGGTAGTTACGCTAGTAAATAGGCAGTCAGAGGCGCGGACAGATATACCAGTTAAACAGTCTACAGCTTACACTGTCTCGCGCTTATGCATCATGCAAATTTTTACGTGCACATGGTATCTTAAATCATTTATTTTCTCACAAAACAATGGCAGACACATGTGCTGCATATTCACTATAAAAATACAAACAAAATTGGAACATCATAATAAAACACTCATTCAGCACGCAAAACAAAACTATACTAAGTGTAATGTAGTATAGCATGGCATCACAAGTGAAATAGCAATCGGAAAAAAAAACAGTAAACTGTTGTACATACCGGCAATCCTGATAAATCGGAATACTTCTTTGCAGGTTTGAAAGAAGGCGGGGCATCTATGGAACTATCTGCAACAGAAATGCCAACATTTTTATTAACGCATAAATAGCTGCAATCCAATCTATCAGGACATCATTTGCAAAGGCAAAGGCACAGAACACTTGTATAGCGCCGCAAGCCACATACCGCAGCTGCAGTAGTGCTGTTTGTCACAGACTGCAGACGTACAGCCTATAGGCCATGAGCTTAGCCTGCGCCCAGAGACTGACCTACAACCAACCAGCCATACGCAGCCTGGTCTGCCGTTTAATGGTCTCCACCCCTGTAACCCTGGATTACTACTCATTAACCAACTCCGCAGGGATGGAAGGCTGAGTTGGCCTGGTTGGTTGACCCATAGCGGACACTTTACTCGTGAAGTAGTCACATGTCAACCATAGATCAGAAATAGATAAGGGAAAGTGCGCCGGCCAATTTCCGACGTCCTAATCACTGAGCCACGCCACCAACGCAAACTATTTGCAATCACAAAACAACACACGAGAACAATACGTCAGTTGACATCAGATGCCAATCAAGCCGCTTACACAGTGCAGTGTCTGCAGTCCACTGAACAGATCGCTCAGCAGCGACGATCTGCTTCAGTGTTTTCCACGTTCGGCTTTTCCGTGAAGACGCACTCCCTTTTGTTGTCTGCTCACCATGCAACATTACAGCGGTCAAGTAAGTGAAATAAGTGATTAATGTGTGCAAAGTATCACTATAAAAGTCATTTTGCAGGCAGTACAGATAGTCATGAACAGAACAGTTGAAGAAAGGAGTCTTGAGACAACTGAAGAAAACTCAGAGGGGATAGTGCAGATGTGACGTGGCGTGGTGGTTCGTTCCAGACATAGGAGAAGCGGCGAATGGGAGAGCTTATATAATACTATATAATACCCAGGACGATATTTATAGTGCTGTCTATACGGTGCCAGCCATATGCAAGAGTTCACTTTGGATCATCTGGACAACAGTCGGTCAGCGCCAGGTGGCCGCCAACTCGTAGGTCAAGCTGCAAATTTGACCTTCGAGTCCGCCTGTAGGCTGCTATAGGCCGAACATTAGCCCATCACCATTGGTATTATTACTCAACCATAAGGTTGATACTCATTTACCGTCCCTCAGAGGGTGGAAGGCTGAGTCGACCTAGGCAATGCAGTCAGTGTGCAGCCCGTGCCCAAAGCTGCGTATCACGATAATTTCAGAAAAACACAAACTTTTGCCCGCAGTGCGATTCGAACCTGGGCCCTCTCGCGCAGCAGGCAAGCATGTTACCACTAGACCACTGCGACCTGCTTGATTGCCAACAGCTGACAACTGCGTACAATATATACTTATTACTAAGAAATGTAATTAGTATGTTACATCATTATGAACCATGCTACTCACACAAAAACAGTAAATATAACAAAGTTGTCCCAGCACTGATCCAAAGCAAGACAATGCACAGAAACAGTCAACAATAATGCAATTACAGCCTCTAAAGTAGAATTACACTATCTGTGTTGATGAGGGTCCGGGTCACAAAACTTAAGTGGGCATTGCTTCATATATTAGCAACGTCTGTGACTGTAAAATGCTAACAACAGGCAAGGTTTTTGCAACACATCAGCATAAAACGTACGACAAAATAACCTCAGAAGCAGCATTCTTGAAACAAAACTGTTTCCTGAAAGGCTCTGGCTCGCCAACTGTAAGTGCTGATGCGTTGGAATCTGTTTCTTCCAACTCAGCAGAAACGACACTCGAAGTCTGCGCAGAACAAACAAACAGTTGTACAGATACAGTGAAGAAAAGAGACAAAATATGTGTAACAATGACAAATGATGCAAAACATGCAAATCCGAGTACAAATTTTTAAACAACAGCAACAAGTATCCAAGTGAGTACGCCTACCGGTACTTATATAACACCAAGTCCAGTAAGTAGCAGATCTAATTATCAAATTGCTAATTATTAATTAGCAGCCGAATGACCGACTCAGCAAACACATTGCTTTTTATTTCATTAACTAAGTGTTCTGCAGACTAGAATAATTATATTCAAATACGAGCAGAATAATATTGGGCAGATTCCGCAGACCTACCAGCTTGGTCTATTCGTGCATATTCAGGTAGGACGTAGGACCTTTCCCCTGTCAGTTGTCTCGTGTGCATATCGTGCTATACATGTATAGTTATTAGTTATGGTTAAGAACTTGCAGTTTCTGTTTAAGACTTATATTGTGTCGGGTGGGCATTTAATCACTCGTCTCACTACCCTTGAGTTTAAGTTTAACTCTGTTCATATTACACTGCAATACAGCCACTTCGGCCAGGTAGACTGGATAACTCGATGATCACAGGCAGTGCCACCGGGCATGCTGGGTATGCCGAAGTATACCGGCATGTGAAGTATGGTAAATGATAACCATTACCTACTTTATAGTGGACAGTTTTCTTTCGAAATTGACCGGAAAAACTTTCAAAAGCGAACATTCCAGTGTGACATGTCTTCTTTCAAAATTTTGTCTTTCGAAAGTTACTTTTGTAAGATTAGAAATTCTCTATTCTGCAAAAGAACTTTCACAAATCAAGCACTCTAGACTCGTTCAGAGTGACATGTTTGTAAACAACGGCTGTCACCTGCCAATGTTTACAAAACACTTTCGCATAAAACTTTCCAGTGTGTGAAGTTTCAAAAGCGTGAATGTTATTATCCGTACATCAGCAGAGATGGGTTGATTTGTTACTTGGTCGATTTGGGTTTAGCGTCACATGCACAGTGCACTCTGGTAACCCTCCAACTAGGGCTCCGATCGATCTGCCAATCTCGCGAGAATCGTCGGCAATTTCTAATCTCGTAGATGAGCGATCAGCACATCTCGGTGTGCAATCACTAACGGTCGTAGTAGTGCCATGCGGCATGCAGTTGCACTCTGGACTAAATTAGCACCTCACCGCAGTGACAGTCAATGTATAGGCTGAACTGGCTACTAAAATCTTTCTCGCGGCTTAGTGCCGCCCTCGTTGACTCACTTTCCATTCCCCCCTCTCCCCTTACTCAAAGCCAAGCAGCAGCAGCAGCAGCAGGCCAGCACTGCTACAGCGGTACCGGTATGACTGTTGAGGCTGGCTGGCCACTGTATCTCAGGCATGGCGCGGCGGCTAGGCTAGGCAGCAGAGATGGCGTCAACCAAAGATGATAACTGATGAATGGCAGGCACTGGAGAGTAAAGGGATGTGGACACGCGAGAAATCGCGAGAATCGTCGCCAACAACACAACGAGAATCGATCTGCGCATCTGGCTACAATCGGAGCCCTACCTCCAACTGTTGACAGGAATTCATGAAAATGGCTACAGATTGCATTAGATGTACAGACGTAGACAACAGTCTATGACTGTCTCTCAATACTGACATTATTAACACTTCATGTTAAAAATTACATATACTATTAATTGCGCTTAGGCTTCCGATTCCCGTTATTTAAGATTTTAAAATATTAACTTATAATCACTCCATCTCCTCTGGCGGATGAAAAATAGCGCCAGTTAGCCCTTACTTTCCGTCCTCATGGACGGATAATAGCACTGACCTTTCAAAAGTTTCATTTCAAACTCAAAGGTCAGTGCTAGAATGAGATCGGCAATCTCAGAATAAGCATCATCTCAGCAGTTCCAGCAATCCCCTTTGTATGATCTCACATTAACAGGGAGTTCTAAAATGAGATCGGTGATCTCACCATTGGCGGAAGTTCTAAGCTGAGATTGGCTGAAGTTATCATACAGAGACCAATGTACTGAGATCAGTACTACCAGAGTTCTAACAAACAGTCTGTAGGTATATGGAATGGAAATTCTGAGTGGAGATCTTGTGCTCTCATCTCAGCATTGCTTTCTTAAATGAGATCAACATTCCATCGTATGTTTGCAGTATAACTTTATGTGTGGTTGTGACACTTTGCAACACATCTTTCAATACTTTACAGTCAGATCGCCGATCTGAACCTAACACTGTGCAAATAAAAATCAATAATGCCATTCGGAGGGGTGATGGGCTGGCAGAACAGCTGATCTCATTTTATGCACCTCTGATTCGCTCGCGACATATGGCGCTATAGAAATGTGTTTTGATTGATTGATTGATAGCAATTCTCGGATGCTTACACTCAGATCGCTGATCTCATTTTAGTATTAACATATTTCGAAAGTGAACTTTTGAAAGAAAACTTTCCAAATCCAATGTGACATGGGCCTTAGACCATCTATAAAGTTAATCAATTAACATAATTGTAATGGTCAATTAACAAAAACCTCATTTTACACTGTTTTGATGCAATTTTCAAGTTCTCATATGTACCAAAATCAAAATTTTCGGTAATAGGACAACTCACCGACAAACCAACTCGCAGTCAGTCAAGTCGCGGACTAGTCAATTCGCCGAAATGTTTGATTTAAAATTGGAGTATATAATAGTTCTAAGTGTTATTTTGGACAGATTACACTGTTTATATACTGCCAATATTCGATAAGGTTACAGTTAGGGTTAAGTTTAATGTACAAATAAAGTATAGTAATTCCATGATTTTAAAAAATTCGCTGTCATCGAGTTGACTAGTCTGCAAGTTATCCAGTCCGCGACTCGACTACAAATGTGACGGAGTTCATGAAAATTCGCATTTATCCGTACGAATGCGAATGCAAATAT
>Ga0209568_1000641_pt1 | contig 12427 bp, 6 predicted proteins | sample WorMetOlspDAHAB2_FD_187406 | JGI IMG/M metagenome (GOLD analysis project Ga0209568, IMG submission 187406) | Marine gutless worms symbiont microbial communities from Max Planck institute for Marine Microbiology, Germany - Olavius sp. DAHAB.2... ...
TTTATTTGTTTTCTCGATATATTGAGACTTACTATTGAATATTTTTCTGTTGTGTAATTGCATAGAGTTGTACTTTGTGTATTTGTACGGCTGAACCTTAAGTCGGCTTTTACATTGTTTATATTGCTCCAGCTATTACGTGCTATATATAGGGTGTACAAAACGATCAAGTCACGGTAGTACGTGTTTGTATATACAGTTATGATTGCCGGTCACCGATGTTGTGTGAAAAATCGAACAATCATGCGTTTGCAATTTCGAGTCGCCTAGTCGGTTTTTTCTGGCAATTTTATGATTGTGTGGCACTGTCCTGATGTGAACTTTAATAGTAGAGTTGCACTGAATGGCGTTTTTAGAATTTTTCCGAATTCGAATATTCATCTCCCAAGTCCCAACTGAGTGAGTGAGTGAGTGAATAGTTTCTTAAAGACAAATAGTAAACAAGTGCAGGTTGCATGAAGAAGTCAAAGATATGTTGACTATATTAAAAGATATTAGATGAGATTATCTCTAGTACCAATAGTCGTTGTCGCGGTGGACTTTACCGTCTATGCGAAATCTTTCTCGTAACTTTATCCGACGATTTTTCTTCAGTTGTTCTTCAACTAACAAGGGCCGGGTTAAGGAATGTTGGAACATGTTCGGCCGAACAGGGGCCCCACACTAGGGGCCCCCGCATATGCGAAAAATTTTATTAGGTCAAAATTGCCTAGTATAAAAATAAGGAAAACATCTCAGAACAAACTAGTCGAAAGTATGCACTGTATGCACAAGTTTTTCGTGTGCAAACATGAGAAAATTTCCTAGTTTTTACAGTGTCAGATTCATCTTCAAAATAACCAAGACCTTGCCTATATTTAGTTACCTATTTTCATTTGGCCTTTCATTTTGATCTGGTGGGTAGGCCCACACATTTGTTAATGCGGCCCTGAAACTAACATTGCATTAGCTTCTAGTCTTTCTAGTCTCTGTCGACCAGAAGAAATATTCCTCAACGTCGTAAATTGTTGGTTGTTATGTGTATTTTTACTCTGCTTAGCACACTTGGCTCAGTGTTATAGCGTTTCGTGCCATTCTGCTCTGAGCAACGGGCAGCCATTGTCACTTTTTTTCCTGGAGTAAGTATTTTTCGCATCTGCATAATAATTGTATTTTGTCGAAAGACGTTTGATTGTCATTATTGCACAGTGAACTGAACATGTGTTGATAACTGTTGCATTTATGATAGTCGCGATTGCAAGTTTAGCGTGCTGTTAATATTGTTGACGACGCGTCGTAACTTTTTAACATTTGCCGCTTTTTCCAGGACAATATTCTGAGTTAAACGTCAGCAAGTTAATTTGTAAATTTTCGGACACTTAACCTTTTAGGCGGCTGAATTTCTCGCAGAATAATGTCACATTTGCATAACAGTTCATATCACGCTGGTCCTTGACATAGGCGTACCTAGTAGGGGTTAGGGGCATAACCCTTCCCCATCACCTCAGCTTCATCAATACTTTTCTTGTGTACCTTAACTGAAATTTCGCCGTCAATCAAAAGTTTGAACATCGTTGACGTCATGCTAAAATTATGAAGTTTAATATTTCAATACGTGTATTTGTAGTTACGTGTAAGCTTCTGAGAGACTCGTTCTCATGTCCCCTGATGTGACCATTCTGAAATCCTGTGTACGCCAATGGTCTTTGAAACCGCGACTAAAAGTCAAAGGGCGTATAGAACACACTAAGACACAGTTGAACTTGGTTTTGACTTCACACAGTGGCGTTTATATCACGTACTTTATTTCGTCTGGAACTTTTTCTGTGGCACCCGATAGCATACTCACCGGTCCGTGACCTAGTGGCACAAATACGTAGCCTATGCATACAGCTTACCAACCAGACACTAAATCTAATCCTAACCCTAGCCCTACTACTAGACAGCACGCAATCGTGAACATTCAACGAAATATAGTCACATGTCTTACGTATCCAGATAAATTCATACGAGACATGTTGTTGCACCGTCTGTGCGACTTCAGGTTGTGATTGTCACGGACCGTAAAAACGACACGCTCGGTTTAATAGTCTATTACTAGTCCTATAGTTGGAGTTTTTTTTCATGTCGTTTCCAGAGTATCGATTTTTCACAGTCCGTGTGAACTCTTTATCATTGCAGTGTTATTTTAGCGTTGATGGATATTTTCTCGTCGTTTTAACGTCGCATGCTTGCTTACGGCATCGTCTTTTGCCAGTGAATATACTTGATTCGGTGTTGCTAATAATTGATGTTGTTTTTGCGCTAATGACGCCAATCTGATAAGCGTTGTGGATGCCAGGATATCAAAGGTGTATACATCACTGTAAACAGGCAGCGTATTTCAGCTGAAAATGCAGCATTGCAATGCGCGAATTCTAGTTGGATTTTAAACTCCCGAGCACTACACTGAACGACATGCTTTAGATGGAATGTTGTGCAAACTTTCTTTAAAATACCTTCATTACTTGGGTTTTCAGTTAAGATTCTTTTTTCTACAAATATAGCTTTATTGGCAGGTTTCAATACTATTCATTGAAAGTTCGAGGGGACTTAGGCCTACTATTGAGCGACCCATAGTCGGTTGGACCCTCTGCACATCCTGCCCCTCTCTTACTTCTTCCCTCTGAGACCTCCTTGGTTTTGACATTTTGTAGTAAGATTTCGACTTATTTCAGCGCCGGCTTTCCATAGTGCGTGTCCGCTGGTTTTCCAGTCGTCGCCGAGGCGCACCTTGCTGTATGGCAGGCCAACTGCTTCGCTGGGGATTTCCTCGCACACCTGCTTTTTTTCATTGTGCCTATCGGAGAAGCAGAAAGCATAGGACAGGAAACCGATGGACTGACGGAATATTTTGCTTTCAGTCAATATTATTTGTTTTTCTTTTGGCCAACTCGGACGCAACGTCGCAAAAAGTAGATTCAAATGAGTGCTGAGCAGTTACAAAGTAGTCAACAATCTCACTAATAATGTACTTCGTCGTGTCTGCTTGTATGTTCCTGTCTTGTGTTATTATTATTATTTTATGTCATATTTCTAAGTGTCTTTCTTGATTTCGTATAATTTGTCAGCAATATAATTCGCTAGACAGTTTTGTTACTATTGAAATAGTCAATAGTATTTAAATGCTATTTAAATAGTGAGGAAGTATTTAAGCAACTATTCAAAATAGTTTACGTTTTCCGGTATTTAAACTAAATAGTTGATCGCCTAGTATGGCATTGATAACATCAATGTTCAGCACTGGGGGCTGGAGCCATTATTTTGAGCTAACGCAGAAATCGCCTTGATGTATCTTTGAAAAGCTTTTGCTTCTGATACTTAATCATTAATTTTGGTAAATTGGTAAGCTTCAGTATATTGGTAGCATCACTGATTACTGACAGTGATAATGATGCAACGACATACTGGGTCATGACAATTTGAGCAACGATTACTTCTGCATTTGAAAACATTTACATACTATTGAAATACTATTGAAATAGTCGAGTGCTATTGACTATTTAAATACTGTTTTAAATAGTGCAAATTCCTGACTATTGGCAATAGTGTTTAAATAGTATGGTTAACTATTGGTCCCAACACTGTCGTTAGACTTTAACATCGGCGCATGTTTTATGATCACCGAACAATCCTTTCAAAGTTGTTCCAAATAAGTATTCTCCATCTTTGCTCGGACACCGACCTTACTGTGTCAAACTCCATCTTACCGAAAAACGGACTGTGTTTGTCTATCAGGGGCGTCCGTCCTACGGGGGAACGGAGCGCGATATTTAATAGAAATTTAAGAGGAAGATAAAAGACCTGGGATCAACGAATAAATACACGAAATTTGGTCAGTTGATTAACAAGAAAATCATATTAAAATTATTACCAGCTGATATCACATTTTAAGGCTAAATGCACTAAATTCGCTTTCTGCTGTATGTCCGTTGTCCGTTAAGCCTAGATGGAATTTGACACTCTCCGTTGCTGCCATACAACTCCACCTAAGTGACAAAAAGATAAAACGGACGTCCGTAATTGTGTCCGTTTGTCCTTGGTGTCTGTCTTTTCGTCTGTCTGTCTCTCAGATGGAGTTCGACGCTTACAGATGCTCGTCTATAGTAGTGATGGGCAAGTAGTGTGAAATTTTATGCTGTTAAAAATTCACCTATTATGTGATTACATTAGGATGACTGTAAGTGCTTTTATAGCCTTGTCATTCCTGTTCAACATTGCATCGATTATTACTGCTGCTTGATCTTGTTGTTGAACAAATAAACTTGACTGACTGACTGACCTAAAGCCTCGTAAGTGTCAGCGACAACTTCACGACTTCTTAACCTCCGAAACGACCTATATTGTGTCGGGTGGGACGTTAAGCTGTACTCATTCACTCAACGCTTGCTTACGTAGCCTAACTGTAGTTTTCGCACAGACGTTACAGTACTATGCCTCATTGGCATTTCAAACTGGTTAACGCGATCCAGCTATAGTAAATATAGCGCATATCAAATATTTCAGTGCTTTTTTTGATGACGCCGCCCAGGTCGTACTGAAACTTTCACAGCTGGATGTTGAACATTGTAAATAGACCTAGATGAAACAAAAAAGTGTTCGTAAAATCGAGCTTTATAGTGTCCGGTATCTAATTCCAAGCCACGGTCTTAGTTGTCCGTCCAGCGCCGATCCTGCGTTTTCGCGTCAGTGCAGACTGACCACCGAAGCGTACACTGCACCATGGTCGAGATAACCGCCAACGCATCGGTGTTGTTGATCGTAGGCCTACGAGGCGGCGACTGGTATAAAGGTAACAGCAGAGTAACTAAGCGTTGATGTTTTTACCTGATTTACAGGTAGACAGATAAGTTTGATTGTATTCAGACTCTATGCGAAAAAGGAACACGAGATCCGAGGCGTAAGCACAATGGCCGTTTGTCTTTTTGTATTTCTTGGATTTAAAAGATATTTTGCCGCTGATTGTTTAAACATTACAGTTTGCAGCGATTTTCTTGTCACAATTTTACGTCATATTTTCCGTTAAAATTTTCACGAATTGACTGCATGACCATACGAACTACAATGTCAGCAAATCGCAGCAACACACAAAAAAACAAAATAATCAGTCGCAGAATTTTGAATTCGGTAACAAGCAGACAAGCTTCAAACTGAATAAGCCGCAAAGTGGGGTGGCGGACCTTGTCTGCATTGTTACCCCTGAATTTGAACATCCTTTGAATTGTGGCGCGTACATTATTTCCATAGCCAATTATTAAGTCTCTATGAGTGTCAGTGAAACAATTCAAGTCGGTGACGATTTGACAAGAATGTCGCCAAAAGTCGATGGGGTCAGTGGCAAATTAAAAATGTTTGAAAGGGGGTGGGGGTGGAAGACAATTTATCAGCCCCATCCTCATTTATTGCAAATGCACACAACGAGACCCTTTACACGAAAAAAACGGCTTTTGGGGAAAACATTGAGCTAATAGAAGGGCGGCCGCCCCTTTGAATCCGCCACTGGATGCGGTTGATCGTGACTCGATGTAGATTTGAGCGGAGGTGACGAAGGTGATCTCTGTCGTTTCTGGTTGCGTTTATCGACGACAGAATATAAAGCGGGTCTCACGCAGAAACATGAACGAACAAGAAACGTCGCACATCTACACTCGTCTTCAGCCTGAAATCTCCAACGGACAGTCTGGCATTCGTAGTAAGAGTTCGCCGCCTGTTGCAGGCACCGATGACGCTCCACCCGCATACACGGCCCTCTTTCCACCACCGAACCCTACTCCAGGTGCGTGGAAAAATTCCGTGTCACCTTGATGACTGTAGCATAATCATTTCTGCAGTTTTTCTGTGATGGCGATGAGTTTTCAATGTTCAGCATGATGTTGGCAGGCCTTCATTATTTCGAATTCTGTTAAGTCGTTTAATGCTTTTTTTCTTTATTGTTCTCCTTCAGCGTCTCGCTTTTACTAGTTATTATTTTGTTAATAATAATAGGCCTAATAGTAATGACCACATATCGTTTCAATTCGGTACTGATATACAGTACCGGAGTTATTTCGATGAACCCATGTAACTGGCCACAGTCCAGACTATACCTCTGCCTATACTGTACAATGTACACACTATGGCCTAGGTCAGAATATCTAAGGGGTAATGTCTAGACGGGGATATAGGCCTATTCTGACCGAGCACACCGGACCTCTAGCCATTCCAACTTTTGATTTTTAGTTTATTGTTTTTAGCCCTCGAGATCTTCACTACCAAGGGCAAAAAAATCAAACTAATGCCAGGAAGATGTGTTTCAATTTTGATCTGTATTTTTATTTTCTATCCAGTTTTATTTACGGGCCTTCTATTTCTAAGTGTCACCTTGTTTTAAGTTTATATAGCGCGTTGTTCTTACTGTAAAGGCGTTGGCTTTACAAATTTTCTTGTAAATGATGATGAAGGTAATCTGCTGTTGCAGGGTCTTCCCAGGCTGGTTTTCCCGGAACAGTGCAGTTTCCAACTCCATCCGGACAACCAGTGGCGTCATATCCGCAGCAGGCGGTGTACCACACCCCGGGTCCGTTGCCATGGCAACCGGGTCAGCAACAGCAGCAGCAGCCGCAACAACAGGTTCTATGTTATCATCGTCATCATTAGTATTGCTACTGTACGATTACAGTTGACAGTAGTAGTATAGTAATGAGAATCTTTATTTTATTTATTTACCATAAATGGTAACAGAATATAAAAAGAAACACTTAACTAGAATTTAACTAAGTAGTAGAGAGCAGTTCATATAGCGTCAGCAATAATTTCAACAATATCAGTAGTCTTCCCGAGTCGGTTTTCGAACTTCGCTGCACGCTCGGACAGCTGTAGGGCCTTTCATGTACACTGGGTAGAGCAAAACCGAAAAACTTCTGACAAGCTTGAACAGTTTAATATTAGTTGTAGTAGTTTTTAATAATATATGTTGATAATTCGGTAGCTGCTTACTGTTTGGACGAACCTATACATTCACTTGCTTCATGGACCTCGAAGCGGTCCTACTGTTCGGGCCACATTACTATTCTGCACATGATGATGGTACAAGATAATTATATACCGGGTAATATTGATGATGCTGCTGGTGTGAAAAGGTGGTACTGGTGAGTGCAGTCCAGCCTCAGCAACCGGTGACATTTCAACGCACGCGATCGTTTGCATGTCACATGGTGTTTGCCTGCATTGTCTTCTGGCTGTGCAACTGGCTCTTTGGTCTCGTCGCTTTCGTGCTAGCAGGTGCGTGCTGCTTCCGCACTGGAAAACGTGCTCTGCTACAGGGTGGCGCGCAACAAAATGCGCTGGGTGGGCGAGTGAGTAGTTTGCGACTTTGCCCACTCGACGCGGGTTGTCATTTCGGAGGCGACCTAGACAGCCAAACATGTCGTGAATAATACTATCGAAACTGAACGACAATTGGAAAACACATAACTTTAAATGAATAAATAAGCCGAAATAAACAACTAAAATACGGAACAATAGAATCTACCCCGAAGTATAGTCGCCTCCTACAGATCCCAAGCTCACATCTGGTATTAATGCAAGCGCGCCCCATAAATTTGCCCAGTCATGGACTTACCTTGTAGATCGTCAAAGTGTGATGGGGGAGGAGAGGGCTGCTGAAACAAGTATTTAATATTCCAGTTTTTAATGTATGCCCCGCCCACAACAAGCACAACAACTGTTGTCTGATGCATTTTCTTCCGACGCGTGTGTGATGTAGAGATGTGCGGGAATGGCTTTCAAAATTCCCATTCCCTCCCATCACCATTCCCATACAGTCAACGCTACAGCAGTAAGCAAATGAAACTACCGGTAGTGTTATTTACCATATACACGTCATGCCATTTTCAATACACTAGTAATTGTAATATGTTCCTTAAGTAATCGTCATCAGTTATTATCACGACCAAAAATGTTAGCTTCAGAAGTTCAGAGTCAGGGAGATAGTAGATTTACTGTTATTAATTATGCAAAACATCAATAGATGTCTGTTTGCGGCTCTAAGTAATATATTCCCATGGGAGTGCAGGTAATTCCCATTCCCATTGACCTGGTTTCCAATTCTCTCCCATCCCATTCTCATTTCTGTGTTTTATTCCCATTCCCGTGGGATTTCCATGGGAATCCCATTCCCATTGGGAATCCCATTCCCATGCACATCTCTAGTGTGACGGAGGCGCGACATGGTATAAAGAATTACAGTGAAATGAGTGCCGCTTTTTGCGAACCACCATATAGGCTGTGGTACCGTATACACTGCAGTGACTAACCAGAGGCGGACTGGGCCGCCTGACTGCCTGGCACTTGCCAGGTGGGCCGGTGGGTCCGGCGTCCAAGTGGGCCGCCCTGTCAATAGTCTTCCATGCTAACCAACATTTTATACCTTTAAAACGAACTTTCTGGTTACTATTCGGGTCACCAACGATTCAGAAGAGAGAAAAAAGATCTTTCAGCGTATGGTGTGTGTCAGGGCTGAAATAACAACGTGGGGGCGTTGTTCGGAAAAAATTGTGGGGGCTACCAACAGGATCAAAATGAAAGGCCAAATGGCCGTGTTCTGTTCAATTTTTGTCGTACAATTTCAACGTTAATGTTTCGTATACAGTAGTGCATACTTTCGACTTGTTTATTATGAGATGTTGCCTAATTTTTGCTAATAGGCAACTTGATCTTATGAATTTTTTGGCACACGTGTTGGGTCTCTAAAATGTGGGGCCCCTGTTCGGTCGAACATGTTCGAACATTCCTTAAGTGTCAAACTCCATCTAACAGACGAACGAACGAACAGACAGACGCCGGGAATAGAATTTGGTGCATTTTAGCCTCAAACTGTGACATCTGGTGGCAATAATTATCCCGATAATCAACTGACCAATTTTCATGCAAGCTTATTTACTGGCTGATCCCGGATTTTTATGCCCCTCCCCTTATATTTCTATGAATCGCGGTTCGTTCACCCCATGGTCGCCCCTGACAGACACAACGGACAAAGACGAACGAGCGAACGATAGATGGAAGAGAAGCGTCTCTTTGTCCGTCCGTCCGTCCATTCGTGTCTTAAAGGCTGAAGACACACGGAGTCAAAAACCGGGGCCGATTTTCGATTCCGATTTTCGGAGTCGAAAATTGTCGCCGGTTTTCGACTCCGAAAACAGACATGGCCGAAACAAGTGACGACGACGCTGTTGCTGCTGCAATTATGCATTCATATAGTTGCAAATCGTAACAAAAAATAATAAAAAATGTAATCGAAATGTTTCTTTACCGATTCTGCACTGTTTACAAACAAACCAAACAAAACAATGAAATTAAACCAATCACAAACGTTTCTATCGATCACGTGCTTCCGAAAATCGACCTCGAAACAGAACACGTTCTAATCGGAGTCGAAAACCGGCGCCGAATTTCGGAGTCGAAAATCGGAGTAGTTTTTGCATGACGTAGGCTACGTTCCGAAAGTCGGTTTCGATTTTCGACTCCGAAAATTGGCGCCGGTTTTCGACCCCGTGTGTCTTTAACCTTAGATGGCGTTTGAAACTAACCCGGCGCTGGTGTTTTTGTGCAGTTGCAGCGAGTGACACAGCCGTGTCGAACCCGTCTCAAGCCCGCAAATACGGCTTCGCTTCCATCGCACTCTCCGTGTCTGGAACCGTCATCAGCGTCATAATCGTCGTCGTCGTCGTCGTGGTCAGCGTCGCCTCATCGGATTGGTCGTTCGCTGCCTCCCAGCAGCACTGCCCATACCGCCACCGCGGCGTCTGCTACAACTACATGACGCCGATCGACGGCCGGGATTCGTGCGACGGCGGCGTGCGGTCGTACGACGTCTGCTACTCGCAGTGTCTCCACTTCGCCTACGACGGAACTTGCTACAGATACCGCACGTACGTCGGAAGCTCGAACCACTGTCCCGACGGCGGCGTGACCTCCTCCAGCGGCTACTGCTACGCGAATCGCTGCAACAGCTACGAGGTCGACCATTCGTGCTACAAATACGTCGTGAACGTCGGCAACAACGGAACGTGTAGCCACCCTTGGGTCAGATACGGCGACTACTGCTACTCCAGTTTCTGTCCGCACTACACGTACCTTGGAGACTGCTACGAGTTCAGAACGTACGTCGGATATGGGGGAAACTGTAGCGAAGGAGTTAAGTCGCTAAAGAATTACTGCTTTTCGAACTCGTGCAGTCATGGTTACGCTGCCGGCGGCTCATGCTATCCGTGGTGAACATACGTCGATGCTGATGACGCATGTGCTGGGTTTAGACACGACAGTTACTGCTACTATGCGTCCTGCACGGGTGACGTGTACCTCGAATCTTGCTATTACGGGGACAACCGAACGCCGCATAGATAATACTTCTACTGCTGGCGGTACTAACCGGATAACATTAGACCAAATTAGACAAATTTATGCAAATATATGCGAACGTAGGCCTAATTAGCTCTTGTCTGGCAACATTTTACAATATCTACATGTATATTAGCATAAATCACGGCAGGATTTAAGGGGAGGGGCCCCAGGCCTCCCACCAACATAGGGCCTCGTACGAAACTGTTAATGGACTGGTTCGTCTATCGCAGTTACATGCGCGATTCTTCACTTCTGATACTGATAATTATAATGATTATTCCACTGTAACATGTAGTACCCAATAATACATCTTAATCCTAAAGCTTTAACAGTCTCCAACCGACTGACCACATAGCTGGGCTCCAGGCCTAGATCCCACCAGCTAAATCCATCCTTAGTATACATATACACTGTAGACTACTGTTAAGTGCTTACGCGAGCGTAATATTTGCATAAATTAGTACATGAAGTCGATTTTCTAGTCGTTTGAGATAACAATTCCCCTGTAACTGCTCTGTAGGTTTTAGTAGGCCTATATTACAGTAGCGTGAACAGATATTAAAATAACAAAAAATACAAACTAGCGCGGAAGACGTTAGCTTAACATAACGGCGACAAACGGCGACTGTACATTTACGTTGTAACGTTCGTAGTTTTCATTTCATTTGATTTTAAAGACATTAAACTTTTATTGTGAGTTTTTACGTGCTTTCGTGGTCAACGTTGAACGTGAGATTTAGGCCGTGTTCAGTTTGTCGAAACGGGTTTCGGTTTCCTTCTTGAAACTGGTTTCGGTTTGCTTGTACAAATGCTGTGAACGGTTTGGTTTTGGCAGCGTGTAATGACACTACCGTTCCCGCTAAATGCTCCAGGAAAACGTTATACATCGTGTGCCTAATAATGTTTTATACGCAGAATTACAGATAGCACAATGATTACGATAAGATTTTACGACAATTTTATTAATAGAAAAATATGCATGTATATTCATTGTTGGAGTCCACCATCTTGCTATTATGCAGTAAACTGTCTCAAAACCGGTTTAAGTTTGGCAAACTGAATGAGGAAACCGAAAAATCATAATCCGGTTTTGGTTCGACAAATGGAATAAAGCCTTAAGACTGGAATAAGTTGTTTATTGTTATGGTTGTCTTTCGCGTCAAAAGAGCTTATATGAAACAATTCGAAAAGACTGCGGTATGAGCTCTTCAAAATAACAGCTTAACATTGAAGGGTATCGCCGGCACGTTTAAATGTACATACTAAAGTTGAAGATGGTGCAAAAATACGAAACGCTTCTCCCTGATTTATTTTGCAATCATGTTTCATAAAATCTGTGTGTCATACTAGAAACCGAAGTATAGATACATCAGCTAGGAAGTAAATCAGAAAACTGAAGTGCGGTGTTGTTGAACACTGTGTATTAATTATTATCAAATCTCCAGAACATTATGCGGTGACTGATAACAATTTGATACTTTCGTGACAAATGGCGCAATATTTATTTATTTACTGACAAACACAACGTTTGACGAGGCAGTTGATAACTGAAGATTTCGACGCATCAATTCAGTGTCAATTTCGGCCTAATTGTCGGGATTATTTTCCGAAAAGAAATACCAAAAAATCTCCTCCAAAACGGCCACAACAACATCTCAAGTGATTACGCGACTACCTAGACATTTTTGGCGCAACGTATAAAAGGCGGAGATTTCAGCGACGATTTCCGTTAAAAAAAATCGTCAAATAATTTCGGTCGTTGTCGCTTTCAAGCTACGCACGAACACGTTCAATCGTTGTCCAATTTGGGACGCGGGACGGTTGTCCCCACAACGACAGTTTCTTTCAGCAAACAACCGATGTCACGGGCGATCACAAGTGATGTGTTTTCAGAATTGGGGGCCCCGATAGGGATGGCGGTTTGGTCAAAATTTTACTTATCCGGTGATTGCTGCATAAGCCGTTTTAGGTGCTACAAAATAGATTATTTGTGCGTTTGAAGAGCAAAAAATTCAATTCAGGCCAGCGT
>Ga0209568_1000642_pt1 | contig 12420 bp, 5 predicted proteins | sample WorMetOlspDAHAB2_FD_187406 | JGI IMG/M metagenome (GOLD analysis project Ga0209568, IMG submission 187406) | Marine gutless worms symbiont microbial communities from Max Planck institute for Marine Microbiology, Germany - Olavius sp. DAHAB.2... ...
GATGATGTGCGACCATTTGTAATGTGTTTGGTAGCAATATCATGGTCAGAATGCCTGATTCAACTCACCTGCTCTCATCTAAGACTAATGAAACTTTAGAATTCTGAACATTTTCAAATTGAGTTGCATCAGATGGTCTGAATTTTCTTAATTTAGTCCCATGTTAGTCATAAGTAAGTTACCTAAGTAAAGTTGCTGCATCTCGTATGTCATCATTTAATTGCATTATTGAGACGAATTTCATTAAAAATGTACAAATAAATTGTTGTGCATCAAGAGCATATGATACCAAGTTGCACTAGAACTGCTCTGTTGTTGTTAACATTGTCCTAAGTTATCTTAACTTTATCCTAAGACTTTACTCACATATCCTAAGTTGTTTGTAGGATTCTATGCAAGTCATTCCCTATGCCTGCACTGCAATGCAGCAAGTATGATTGCATTTGCTGTTGTGGCTGCCTAGAGCAGTACTGCAATATTAACGGAAATGTTGCTCCTGACAACATTTTCCCTGGACCCACTGCATCTTGCTTCATGAGACAGCAGCTGCGCCACTACCCTTAGAGGGTTGACCAGGCTGAGTTGATCTGGTTGTAAACTGCCTCGGATAAGCCAAGACTTGTAAGCTAAAGCTCTATTTACAGTCTTTAGTTTTGTGCGACATTGTAGGCGTGTGTACATAGCGTATCTGGACAGTGTTCATTTCTTCAGACCACGACAGTTTCGCACTGAAGTGTACCACGATCTGCTGATTGGCTATCTGGACTATGTCAAGACGATTGGGTAAGTCACTGTGGTTCGGTGAAAATTGTGTGCTGTTTGCTGACAAATTGTGTTGGATACCACAAGTGTTGCACAGTTCAGCATCTGTTCTGTGTGTGGTGAAAATAGAATGTGATCATCATCGTTTTGTAATGCAAACCATGTGTTTGCGTGGTTGTTTGTAGTTTGAATGTGTGGTGTTTGATGCAGATATGCATGGGCTCACATCTGGGCTTGTCCTCCATGCGAGGGTGATGACTATATCTTTCACTGTCATCCGCAAGAGCAGAAAATTCCCAAGCCGAAGCGATTACAGGACTGGTACAGAAAGATGTTGGACAAAGCGCTGCTTGAAAAAGTCATCTTCGACTACAAGGTTAGTGTGACTTGTCTTGTTGTGTATTGCTATGGCACATTTGTTTTTTTGTCACTTTTCAAATACATATTAGTTTTTTTACTTCAGAGAATATAGCTAAGTTGGCGCTAATAATAAGAATAATAATAATAAGCATATTTGTAACGCGCCATAAGGTTGTAACTTCGGAGGCACTGGCGGCATTAGGTTGTGTGTGCTAGTTATAGGACTTACAAAATAAATATGTTTAGCCTAGATTTGAATACAGACAGTACTCGCTTCCGATGACAGACGCAGGAAGTGAGTTCCAGACAGACGGTGCGGCACATCAAAACGAACGTTTTGCGAAGTCGGTGTGAGCGAATGGTTGGATGAGCAGTGGCATTGCCATCGAGCATAGTGTCCGTGCGTTGACGCGGCGGTTGATGCGTTGGCTAAGATACCTTGGTACAGACGTGTTCAGAGTCTTGTATGTCAATACAGACACTTTGTAGTCAATTCTGTTTTAAACCGGCATCAGCGGTTTGTCATGGGACTGCCTCGGTGACTATTCTGGCTGCATTGTTCTGCACACGCTGGAACTTCTGGCATCTGGATGCTGCTGACTGGTGTGCCGTAGAGTATTGAGTTGCAGTAGTCAATTTTAGTCATTAGTAGCCAGATTACTTTGGGGGCAAATTTTTGGAGTTTTTGTCCCCAATCCCTAACCTTCTTGACATTCAGCAGATGGTCTTGTGTGCCAATTTTCACATTGATCGATATAAGTTGAACCAGAAAATTTATTCCCTTTTATTGTCCGATGGGGTGTATTCCTTGCACAGTTTTTACATCATTTGCGCAGCTGTAAATGAGTCATTTGCTGCTGTGACTGATGCAGTTAGTACTTTACTTGAGTTTTGTTCTGTGAACTCGAGCTAACTGTGCCATTAGTTGGTCATTGTACTCAGTCGGTGTCTGTTCATGACGTGTACAGCACATCAGCTGTCTGTGTGCAGGATATAATGAAGGACGCGGTTGACAACGGCATCAAGAGTGTCACACAGATTCCATATTTCGAAGGAGACTTTTGGCCGAACGTTTTGGAAGACTGTGCCAAGGCGTTGGATGATGACGAGGACCATGATAAACCCAGTCAGGAAATGGCAGTTGATGGAGACACAGAAGATTCCTCTTGTTCCAGTATAGCTTACAGTGAACCATTGGGAAAGGTACGTCACTGGCTATTCTGCAGTTGTTGATGGTTTATTCGCATACACGTTGAACCACACTTTTGTGTGCTACAGCATGTCTATTTGTCTGTCTGTCTTTTCACTTTTTCACTTTTGTGGATCCACCGTATATCTTTTGAAAAGTCACGATGACTAGTAGCGGAAGTTCACTGTTGTTCTCTGTATATTGGAAATGTACGACCAAAGTTTCTGTGAACTACTGATAGCAAGTATTGAATGCTGTCTGATGATTTGGTGTCCTTGAACATGATTTCAGCTGGTTCTAAAAAATTTTAAAGTGTGATGTATTAGATGTGTCGGGTGTTACAGCATATAGAGATGCTTACAAGAAATGTTGCATAGTAGTTTTATTGTCTTAATGCTAAACTAGTAATAAAGACCGAAAGTGATGCAAACAATTATAGCATAATTACGATACTGGAATGTGATATGTAGAATGGTGCGACTAACAGAGTAGTCTTGAAACTGTTTAAGTGTTGTATTTACAGAAATGTTTATCGTTTATATTCCATTTCCGATATAGGTTACGAATGGGAAAAAGAAGGGACAGAAGAGTGGCGGTAGCAAGAAGAAGAACTCAAAAACGAAAAATCATTCGCTTCGTCGAAGCAGCAAGAATGGACTCGGAAACAGTGACTTGTCGGCCAAATTGTTCACCACGATGGAAAAGCACAAAGAGGTAAATAAGCAAGAGTGCTATTGTGTTGAATGTGACATTTATTAAAACGCATAAGAGATGCATATTAGTGTAGCATACCATATACTGTCTGCACTCTGCACTTATTTTCTTACAGAAAAAAAACGATTGAAACCCAGTAGCAAAATTTTGGCATTTTTGATTGGTTGATTTACATTAAATATGCAACATTTTAGCACCTAGTCTTTGTTGGTAGAATTAAAAAAAAAACATTGGTGTGCTTTGGTGCATAAATGATGGTTTATAAATAATTTTTGGGTTGTTGCTCTGAAACTGGGGGTCGGGTCAAAGAAACTCTTATGTGCATTAATTCCTGATACACTCTTTAGAAAAATTCTGGCCATTTTCTTGCATTGTCTCCCAGACAGTCTCTAGGTACATTTGGGCCAACAGTGCCAGGCCCGTAGTGCTTCCTGTCTGTTTTTCCCAGTTCGTTGCCTTGAAGGTGATGCATTTTGATTTTTCTGAAGAGCAGGGCTTCTACAATGTGTTGCAAAAAATGTTTTGCGGCTGAAAGGTGTTTTTTGTCGTTCGACTTCACGTCCCATCCAAGCTGAATGATCTGCCGCCGGTTAACGACCCCGATGCGCTGATCAGCAATGAGTTGATGGATGGTCGCGATCCGTTCCTGATGATGGCGCGTGACCGGCACTACGAGTTCTCATCATTGCGCCGTGCCAAGTTCTCGTCAATGGCGATGCTCTACGAGCTGCACACCCAAGCGCGCGAAAGCTTTGTGTACACGTGCAACAATTGTCATGCCAACGTCGACACCCGCTATCACTGCTCTGTGTGTGATGTACGTACCGTGACTGTTACCACAACTTTTTGCATTTTTTGTTCATATCCGTATTGAATCGATCAGTGTCCGTTGAAGGGCCTCATCCAAGGTGTGGACAGAGACAGTTGACAACAAGAAATGTGGACAAAGAAAACAGTAGAAGGAAAATATAAAAACGGTACGAAACAGTGAACAGAAACAAAATATACACTTCAAAACTACTGAAAAACATTCTACAACACTAAGATACTTAGTTTGTGTCCTCTGTACTGTTGCAACTAATTATTGTCACTTTTTTGCAGTTTTTCACAAGTTATCAGTTGTAATAGTTTCCATAGAACTCCTAAAAATTGTGGCATTCTGCTCACCCACTGCTGTCAAATGTCAGATGTAGTTATGTGCTGATGTGCTGTTATGTTTACATGTTCGTAAGTCCTGTATCATGTGTTTCATTTTAATGGTGAGCGCCTCTGCGTTTCTTATCATGGCACTGTACAAGTTTTATCATTGTATTGTTGTATTGCTGTTGTACATGTAGTTATATATTGCCGTTTTATGTCGACGTGTGCTGTGTCAGGACTTTGACTTGTGTGTGCCATGCTACGACAAGCTTGGTCATCCGCACACCATGGATCGACTTGGATTTGATCTGGAAGATGGGACTGGCAGCATCGGTGGTCCGTCAGCTGTTGGTGGTGGTGACGATCGCAGTTTGGGGGGCACCGGTCCCAAACCGGCAGCATTGAGTGCACAGGAGGCTCGACGGCGATCAATCCAGACATGCTTGCAGTCACTGGTGCACGCTTGCCATTGCCGCGATGCCAACTGTCGACTCATCACCTGTCAGAAGATGAAACGGTTGATCCAGCACAGCAATGCGTGTCGACGTAAGAATGCCAGCGGTTGTCCCGTATGCAAGCAGCTGATCGCACTCTGCTGTTACCACGCAAAGACATGCGACGTGCCGAAGTGCCCCGTGCCGTACTGCTGTGCAATCCGTGAGAAGCTAGACCGGCAGCGCGCCGAGCAACGACTGAAGCAGGCTCAGTTGATGCGGCGTCGAATGGCGCTGATGCAGCGTGGAATCGCCATGGAAACGAGTGGCAACACTCCAGTCGCGGCCGAAACCGTGCCACCGGCAACGTCGTCCATGCCACCATCGCAGCCCAGCAGCAATGTCTACTTCCGCGATAAGAACGCACAGTTTGTGGGAATGGGTCACACAGTGGCCGTTATGAGCGGCCACCAGTCACCAGTCTTCACCAGTCTGTACAACAGAACTATGCAGGCACCGTACAGCGTGACAGTGTCTCAACCAATGTACGAAAGGCACCAGCCGTACGTCGTCAGCAGTAGTGGCTGCAGTAATATTCCAATGACTCTGGGCGAGACTGTTGTTGGCGGTAAAGCGACAGATATGTTGCCAGCATCTGCAGAATTTGCACCCGGCATGCATGATGCAGTGAGACACGCGTCAATGATGAACTCCATTCCAATGTCGTCACCAGCTGGTTTTTGTACTCCTCGTCTTGCTCAACATGTAAGTACTGGACTGTCGTGCCGTTGATGAAGCTGGGACATGCTCATTTAACACATAGTTATCTTCTTAATTAAGATCCAGCTCCTATGACTACCTGCGAACATTGTAAACAATCGAGCACATAATATGTACTTGCATCAAATAGGAACATAATCGGGCAACGATTCTTCCCTAACACTCAGCTTTCACATATGTCATTGCATTCTCCAAAACATAATATCTTTTTTAACTATCTCACTCATATCTACCTTTTAACTAAACATTAAAACTGTAATTTTTAAGGCACGATATACCTTAATTGTGCTGAAAGTGCGGTTAAACCCCAACGAATCAATCAATCGTTAGTGAAAGTTTTTTTTCTAAAAGTGCTGCATCTCTCATGATACTGTAATGTGGGCAGGGTGCTTATCTCAGTTTTTTCGGCCTTTCTGCCCATAGCAGTATAATTCGCATTTTGACGCATGGGATGCCAGAGCACCACCGTTCACCACACCACATTATACTGCTTGCTGACAGACACGTGTTGTGATATCATAGAGGCGAGACCTAAAGCCGCAACCACCTGTCAAGCACACTATCAAAGCTGAAATAACCCACTTGCTGAATTAATTCTGTACTTGGATAATATGCAATAGAGCATGTTTTTGCATAGTCATATCTAATAACATTGCATACTTATTCTGAAATCCTTATGTTCATTATTAGTGCTCATTGCATGCTGGCTAAAATATACAGTTTTCACAATATTGTGGTCATCAGAAATGTTTCATCTTGTTAAGAGGTCAGCATAAGTAATTTTTTGCACCTGTGAATGCCATCAGAAAACCATAACAACGTTGACAACTTTATTTACTGCTCAGTATGATAATTGTTAAGTTTGGGACACACTGTCAGTGCACTTAATCACTTTTGTGCTGAATTGTTACTTTACTTTTTTGTCTGCATTGCTGTGCCTGTCATTAAGTACAGAAGTGAAGTCCTTGATCAACTTGGACAATAGTGTCACGCTTATCTCCACTTGTGTGGTCCTCGCACAGACACCAGTTGAAGCTGCAAGACCATGGACATGGGGCCACTGTGCCTGTTTACTCCCTGGTTTATTCCAGTACCATATTATACTGCTTGGTAGCATGCACAGATGTGCATGAGCAGCTTACCCAGGGCTGTGACTCAACAGTGCATTGGCAGGGATTGAACCTGTAATTTCTCAATTGCAAGTCGAAAGCCCTATTACTTTGCCACTCAGCAGCACTGTTGCTTTCGCTGAGGCTAATTCATGTTTTGGTGTTGTGTTACAGCAGGCAGCACGTGCAGCAATGATGCAGCCGCGTATGGGTATCTCGCCGTCGGCAGCCGCAGCTGCAATTAGCATTTGCGACATGCCGGCCTACAACCCATCAGCACGGCCTCGTATGCACATGATGCATGCTGGTGGTGGTCCAATGGCCAGGCCTGGTGTTCCACTTCACAGCGGACAGATGTATGAGGCTGCCAATGCAGCTGGTATGCAGGCAGGCAACGTGGCATCGGTGATGTGGCGACAGCAAAGTAGAAACGTTGGTCCGCATCCGCAGAACTGCGTACTTCAGACGCAGCCACCGATGTCGGCGTACGTAACTCAACAGCCGCGCGTGCAGTGCGTCACGCAGCCAGAATGGACTCGGTTCAACGGCCATTCGCCGTATCAGCATCCCACTGACAGACTATCACAGCATCAGTTCCAGCAGCTGCAGCAGAGGCACATGGTGCCAAGTAGTGCCATGCTGCAGAAACAGTTGCCAACATATCAGCATGTTGTTGATCAGCGTCTTCATCAAGATGCAATGGTGAGGCAGGCGTGGCAGCAGCAGCAGCAGCGACATTTGATGCATCCGCAGTCTGTACCACAGCACCGCCATTACAGTGTCGCAGGCGATCCATGTCACATTGCCAGGTATCGTCAAGCTGCAAGTATGATACCCGTGAGTGGCTCCTGTGTAACAGCAGTGCCGACCGTTAGCAGTGCAGTCTGATGCACTCACTGCCGTGTCGTTGGCATATTGTGATAGTTGTTGAGTTTGCGACAGACAGTGTCGGGTTGCCATCAAAACCAAGGCGCGCTCATTCGTCATCTCGTGTTGGTCTTTAACTTATTTATTAACGTGTTCTTCCTGTCAGAGTATTTTTGGTGTCGTACCCGGATGGTTTGCTCGGCCGGTGAGTGGCAGCTGCAGCCGCTTTGTAATTGACAAACTTGTAGATATATTTATGCATTTGAACAGCGATGTACAGGATGGCATTTACAGAGAATGCCACACTACTGAAGCTCTATCTTTTATGCAACTATGCGAGTCAGCAGCACGTATGTATACTGCTAACCATGCGCTGTCAGTGATGCACCGGTTTGTATGAATGTACAGTGTAAATGTCGGTCGTCTTTTGTACTTTGTACGCCATCACCATACGTGACAGACATGTATCAGTAGTATTTACTTACATTTGGTCTTGCAGCCGTCCTGTTGAACAGTGTCACTGTTGATGGTGCAGACCATTGTGTGTTCTATAGACAGTGTTGTTGGTTGTTCTTTTTGTATATAATGGTAATGATAATCATTATTAGCAGTAGTGCTGGTAATTTGCTGCATGCCACTAGTGCTCCAAAGCTGTTAGTGGCTATCATGATTCCAGCGGTCTTCCTTGAAGACTTCTCAGCATTACTGGCTAGCTGGCTGCAATTGTTGCCATTTTAATGTGTCATCATGTAATTGTGCATCTATATCTGAGCAAAAATTGGTGGCTGTTGCCTTTTTCGTATATGTATTTTGTCATTTGTTCAAGTTATCATGATTGAAATTGTGTCAGATTGTAGCTCATGACATACAATAAAATGAAGTGTTATATATGTTATGCACAGCCAATTAGCAATCAAAAATATTTTTTGTTTTAGTGTGAAGTTGAACATCCATCTAAACCACATTTCATCCATGACAGCATTAACAACAATCTTGTTAGGAGGATACACCTGTTTTCACTTCATCTTAACGTTGTTACTGCATTTCCTTCCAATACAGGAGAAAATGTTAGACTAGCTGATGTCCCTGGCACTAAAAGCAAAAACTATTGCCATTGTTTCTTCAGCAACCCAAATATTTTACGTGAATCCTGTGAGTGAAAATGTGAACTTGCTTTACACTGCAACCTCATTATAACGCTCATTCAATGAGCCGTAACGCTCATTCAATGAGCATTATAACGAAACGAGCGTTGTAATGAAATACACATTTTGAATGGCGTAAAACGCATAATAATGAACTGGTAGATGATGTGGGACAATCATCAATAACACCAGTTCAAAAATAGCAAGCAACGGTGTTATAACTGAAGAAAACTTACCAATTAATGAAACGTAGTGTAACGCAGGCATAAAATTCGTATGATTCATAATATGTTACATGATTGAAGAATAACACCATCATCGTTTAACGGAATCCAATGTCCTATGAGCATTGTAACCGAATGAGCGCTCTAACGACGAGCGTTATAACGAGGTTGCAGCACATTTAAAAACTGATACAAACTTCACGGCATTGTGTGTAACTGCACAGCCTTGGTTGTTGGTCGGAAATGATGAATGCCGTAACATTTTCTGGTTTAATTCAATTATACGTTGTCAAGTTTAAATAAAGATGTACCATTGACTATGAATACACTAAAAGTTAAGTATAATATAAACAAAATCAAATTGTATCTGCTGGGCTGGCAGGCATTGATATCAAATTGGCATTTGTGTTATTGTGCAGAAATATCTTCATCTGCCTCATTAAGCATTCAGTTATATTGAAGATGGAAAGACCAACTTGGCCCCAAACGTACTTGGATGGTGTAACTTTGATTTATTCTTGCCACTCCCGAAATAAAGATGCTGCAGAGATATTTTAGTACAATTTGTATAATTTTATTTTATGCCTATATATATATCAACTCTTGCTACATTATAATCAGTCAAACTTCATTTGCCTTGGAAGATATGTAATACATGTTTAGAGATTCTCTTTCACCAGCTGCATGTACTAAAGCATATCGATGCCAATGAAAGTTTATCCACAATTTGTGTATTGCACAACTCGTGCAGTTGCTTTCATGTGTCATTAACACTTAGTTGTTCAAGCTTCAGCTGCCTCTTTGGAGAGGTGTCCCGAACAAGTTTTGCAATGATGGATGAAATCTGATGAATTTGTCATTCATTTGTTCTTTGCAAGCACGTTTGTGGTCAGGATACGGAAGTCTGTTTGCTGTGTACAGTAGACCTTTCTTTTGTTTGTTGAAAGATGAAGATATCAAGCTTCGGGTTGCAAGTATGTCATCAGTGGACGTCGAAAATTGGTTAAAGGAAATAATAATGATGAATAATGAAGCCTAACATTGCGATGAGATCATAACAATGAAGTCACTCTTAGTCAGTATTATGTGATGCACAGGCACACTATTTTACGTTGATGTGGATGCTTTGTGGTCTGATAATGTAGGATTGATATAAAGAATGCTGTGTTAATGTAGAATATGTTTGCAAGAAACCATTTCCCAATTATTTGTGTTCGACTTTGACAAATATGTGTCAGTATCTGTCATTTCCCAGTCATGTTTTTGACTCGACATATCTGTAAGAGAAATGTTTTTTTCTTCAGTGTTTGCCATACACATACACTGTGAGCTGCAAAAAAGTGTGAAATTATATGTATAAAATCTAATGCAAATATCTGTTATCAGTCAGTTGTGGTCTTGTGTGCAGACGAAAGGTGTCGTCATTGATCAATGGCACAAAACTATTCTACTCTGCCTGCATGCACACTTGAGCAATTTTTGTGTGTTTATAGTCAATTGTAAGTTATGACAGCTTCAAGAATTTTGTTTGCATGTTATGTATTCGTAGCTACAGTGGTGTGATAACAGTGTTTAAGGGTGGTTTTAGGCAGTACAGTAACGCTGTTAAGGTGTGAGATGTTTTATTATCCAAGTACTTTAGCAGAGGATTTCTGGTTTTACCAGTGAAAATGTCATTTGTCTGTGACGCTACTCCTAAAACTTAAATAGTGACTCTGTTATGTGTACTGCTGTCAACATTTTGCTGAGTTACAATTGTGTGTGTGAGCTTTGAATTGCAACTTCATGACAGCCAGTGCTTACAGTATTTCATTATATTGCTAATTAGGATTTTAAATGACGTTTATATCTGCATGGAGCTACTTGATATTGAATAATGTTACAAGAAGCTACATATTCAACTTGGAACTGAGTTGTATTGAGGAATATACATGTACGTCAAATCAGTTGTAGCTGGTATAGCATTTTTTTGCATTATGTTATGCATGCAGTTGTACTCTAACAATTGGAAATATCACTATGCGTAATGGACCAATATTTTGTGTTCATTGTTGGTATTTTTCTGGCCATTGAGTTTATGCGCTGCTGTGTGACGTGTGATGTGTGACGTGTCATGTTGCAGTTCATTTACGGGAAAATTTTGCTTTTTAGTATTGTGTAGTCTGCATTATTTGCTGTGTCGCCAAGGATATACATGTAATTTATTGGTTAAAGTTGCAGCTGTTGCATGCATTTCACATTGTATGTAAAGTACATATAGATTAATTGACTTGTTAGTCTGTTGACATTTGCTGATATGTAAATATGACGAAAAAAGCAGTGTGGTGAAATGTGTGTCATGTTTGGTTCATGTGGAGCCTATATTGGCTTTCCACAGACATTGTCATCTTGTCCAGATAGTGTTGCAAATTGTTTCTCTTGAAAATGCATCTGCAACAGCATACAGAATGCATTCAGATTGGGATTTCTTAACGACGTAGAGAAAATTCAAATGAGAGCCACCAAATTAGACATCTCCAGAGACTGAATTTGTCAATGCTACGAGTCAGACGTATACAAGGGGACATAATTGAAGGTCATAAAATTTTTATAGTAGTAGACTGGTTTATTTCATATGGTAGCCAAAGGCTGGATTAACGTACAATGTCAGTTACACATAAAATCGATGCTGTACAAAAATACAACTGACAGATGCTGCAAAAGAGTTAATTTACAACGTCAGGATGATGTTGCAAGAGGACGCAATATGAAGCTGGTTAACTCGAGATGCCACAATGATTTAAGAAAATGCTCCTGTTCAGTCAGAATAGTAAATATATGGAACAGCTAATGTGATACAATACGATAAAATGTTTTAGTGCCCAGTCTACAATAACATGGCCGACTGTGCATTACAATGTCAGTGAATATATGGTTTAACAGTTATGAGGAAAAAGCACATCTAAATAAATGTGACTAGTGCATGTCTGAAAGCTCAACTTGATAGTACAAATGAATTATCGTTAGGCCCTATTACATTTGAAAACAAATGGGATCTGGCCAAACCAAGAATTGATCTTTGATTACAAAAGCACATGAACTGGAGCAGGCAATAGGAGTTTTGTTGACAGTATCGATATTAACACTTTAGTTTCAGTATTACACATTTGATGAGTATAGAGGCCTCGGCCTTCACCATTGTACAACTTTGCCATATCAACACCATCTCCGATAAAGCAACTAGAACTCTCAACTTCATCCGCCGGAACATTTATGGTTGCTCATCCGAGGCTAAGGCTTTGACCTACACATCACTTGTCAGACCTCATCTTGAGTATGCATCAGCTGTCTGGGATCCATATACTACAAGAGATTCGAATAAACTCGACAAAGTTCAGAGAATATACTATCGGCGAACCACATAAGCATCTCAACTCATTTCAGAATTAGGTTGGCAATCTGTAGCAGAAAGACGGAAAACCTCTCGCTTGACGCTGCTCTACAAAGCCATCAATGGCTTGGTGGGCATCCTTATGGACGAACTTGAACACACATCAAGATGTACTCGGCACTGTGGACCGGACGCATTCATTATCCTACAGTCTCGTGTTGATGCCTATAAGTTTTCTTTTTCCCAAGAACTGTTTCAGACTGGAACTCCCTTCCCAGTTCAGCCAGATCAACACCATCTGTGAACTCTTTCAAGACGGCCCTACA
>Ga0209568_1000643_pt1 | contig 12420 bp, 10 predicted proteins | sample WorMetOlspDAHAB2_FD_187406 | JGI IMG/M metagenome (GOLD analysis project Ga0209568, IMG submission 187406) | Marine gutless worms symbiont microbial communities from Max Planck institute for Marine Microbiology, Germany - Olavius sp. DAHAB.2... ...
GGAGGCGTATGGAGGCCTCCAGGTAACGATGATTGACGGAGCGTAGCTCCCAGGTCAGCTCGCCTTCGTCCCCGGTCGCGGCTTCACGGGCGAAGGCGGTCATGCTTTTGGTCACGGGAATCTCCGGGATTAGACAGCGACGTGCCTAGGTGGTGTTGACATTCACAGCCGACTGCTTGAATCACCCTCTCCCCAACCCCTCTCCCTCCAGGGAGAGGGGCTTTTGGGGAGTCGGTTTTCATCCTGGAGCTGTAACATGTTGCGGGCGTTTAAACACGTGAAAACAGTCGGTTATCGTTAAATGTTAACACTCCCTAGTACCTCATTTCGCTTGATTTTGCTGTAGGGAACGCCCTCTGTGGCGTTCCGAACAGTTTGCGGAACGGCACGGAGGCCGTTCCCTACAAATGCAAAATGGGATGAAATGGGGTACTAGGGTCTGTTGACAATCAACCCGTAGGATGGGCAAAGCGAAGCCTGTCCTTCCGCGCAGCCTGCGTGCACGGACCTCACGTTAAGTGTAGGTTGGGTTAGCCCCTCACCTAGCCATCGATCAAGCGATCGATGGCCAGGGAAGCTCTGAACAAGTTCATCCCGGACATGTCAGATCAGGCTGCGGAGCAAATACAATTTACGCCTTGCTTTCAAAATCAATAACCTATGGTTGCTGATTATGGTGGCACATCCCTGTGCCGCGGGAACCTCGGACTTAATCAGAGGTTCCCTAGGTGAGGGGCGTAACCCAACACGACGCCGGTTCAGGCAACGCCAAACAATTCAGGTCCGTAGGTTGGGGTGAGCTTGCGAACCCCAACGAATCGACATGTTGACCCAAAGCCGTTGGGGTTCGTCCCTCACCCCAACCTATCTTCCTGTGATAGCGCCGAGGCTATCTATTGAGCGGCCAGGAGCGCCGCATGGGCCGCGGCCAATCTGGCCACCGGCACCCGCGGGGCCGAGCAGCTCACGTAGTCTAGACCGATCCGGTGGCAGAAGCCGATGGAATCCGGATGGCCACCGTGCTCGCCGCAGATGCCTACGTGCATGTCGGGACGGATCTCCTTGCCCCACTTCACGGCCAGCTCCATGAGCTTACCCACGCCCTTGATATCCAGTACCTCGAATGGGTTGTCCCGCAGGATTCCCACCTGGCTGTACAGGGGTAGGAATTTGTTCTCGGCGTCTTCCCGCGAGAAGGAGAAGGTGGCCTGGGTGAGGTCGTTGGTGCCGAAGGAGAAAAACTCCGCCACTTCGGCCAGGGAGCCGGCCTCCATGCAGGCGCGCACGACCTCGATCATGGTGCCGAACCTGAAATCCACCGGACGCCCGTCACGCTGTTTGATCTCTTCGTGGATCTCCTCCACATACTCCTCGACCCGCAGCAGCTCCTCCTGGGTGCAGACCTGGGGGACCTTGATCCGGGGTTGGATCTCGATGCCCAGCTTGGCGCAGTCGGCGGCCGCCTCCAGGATAGCCCGGATCTGCATCTTGTAGATCTCCGGGGAGGTAATCCCCAACCGCACGCCGCGGTGGCCGAGCATGGGATTGGTCTCGTAGAGGACGCACACCTTCTGCAGCATGGTCTCCTTCTTGACGATAGCCGCCTCGATCAGGGTCGGGTCCACCACCCGGCGTATCCCGTCGATCTCGGCGCGGTGTTTGTCGGGGGCCTGGATGAGACCGATGGCGCCCGCGAGGACGGTTACGCCGCGCATGCTCTCGTGCAGGCTGCGCAGGGCCTCCAGATCACGCTCCAGCTGGTGCTCGTCCGGCAGGAACTCGTGGATCGGCGGGTCCAACAGACGGATGGTGACCGGGTTCGGGGCCATGACCTGGAACAGCTCCTTGAAATCGGCCCGTTGCAGGGGCAACAGCCGGTCCAGGGCCGCCTGGCGCTCCTCCGGGGTCTCGGCCACGATCATCTCGATGACGATGGGCAGGCGATTCACGGCGTTGAACATGCGCTCGGTGCGGGCCAGGCCGATGCCTACGGCGCCGTATCTGACGGCCCGACGGGCGTCGTCGGGCAGATCCGCATTGGCCCACACCTGGAGCCGGGCCACCTCGTCCGCCCAGCCCAGCAGCTGATCGAGCTCCTGGGTAAAGTCCGGCTCCACGGTGGGGATCTCACCGAGGTAGACCTGACCCGTGCTGCCGTCGATGGTGATGACGTCCCCCTCGCGGAAGCTGGATTCCCCCACATAGGCCTCGCGGCGCTCGACATCGACGCTGATGCCCTCGGCGCCGGCCACGCAGGGCTTGCCCATGCCCCGGGCCACCACCGCCGCGTGGGAGGTCTTGCCGCCGCGGGAGGTGAGGATGCCCTGAGCGGCGAAGAAGCCGTGGATGTCCTCGGGCTTGGTCTCCTCCCGTACCAGGATCACCTTGCGGCCCATCTCCTTGCCTAGCTGCTCGGCGCGGTCCGCATCGAACACGGCGATGCCGGAGGCGGCTCCGGGCGAGGCCGGCAGGCCTTGGGCCACCGGCTCGGCAGGCACGCCGGGGTCGAGGCGGGGAAACAGCATCTGCTCCAGCGACTCGGGCTGGATGCGCAGCAGGGCCTCCTGTTTGTCGATCAGCCCCTCACGCTCCATCTCCACCGAAGTATGCACCATCGCGGTAGCGTTCATCTTGCCGTTGCGGGTCTGCAGGCAAAACAGGCGACCCTGCTCGATGGTGAACTCGAAGTCCTGGACCTCGCGGTAGTGGGTCTCCAACTTGTCGCGCAGCTCGGCGAGCTTTTTGGCCATCTGCGGCAGCTCGTCCGTCATCCGGTCGATGGGTTTAGGGGTGCGGATGCCCGCCACCACGTCCTCTCCCTGAGCATTGACCAGATACTCGCCGAAGAGCTTGTTTTCGCCGGTGCCCGGATTGCGGGTAAAGGCCACGCCGGTGGCGCTGTCTTCCCCGCGATTCCCGAATACCATGGTCTGGATGTTCACCGCCGTACCGTTGGCCATGTCTGGGGTGATGTTGAACTGCCGCCGGTAATCCACGGCCCGCTTGCCCATCCAGGAGTTGAATACTGCCTTGATCGCGAGCTCGAGCTGGGCGAAGGGGTCGGTGGGGAAGGGCTTGCCGGTGGCCTCTTCCACCACCTGGAGGAAGCGTTCGCTCACCGCCCGGAGATCGTCGGCGCTGAGCGCGACGTCTTCCGTGACGCCGGCCCGCCGCTTGATCGCGTCGAATTGCCGGTCGAAGTGCTCGTCCGGCACGCCCAGCGCCACCTTGCCGAAGAGCTGAATGAAGCGCCGGAAGGCGTCATAGCCGAAACGGCGATCATCCGTCTGCGCGATCACGCCCTCCAGGGTCGTGGCGTTGAGGCCCAGGTTCAGGATGGTGTCCATCATGCCCGGCATGGACAGGGCGGAGCCCGAACGTACCGAGACCAGCAACGGGTTCCCGGCATCGCTGAAGCCCTTGCCGGTCTGTTCCTCGACCTTGCGCATATGGGTATGGACCTCCTCCATGATCCCCGCCGGCAGCTCCCGCGACGATGAACCCAGATACTCGAGACAGGCCGCGGTGGAAATCACGAATCCGGGGGGTACGTTCAACCCGATCTGGGTCATCTCGCATAGATTCGCCCCCTTTCCACCCAGGAGCTTTTTGTTTTTTCCGTCTCCCTCGGTGAATGCGAAGACATGTTTCTTCGTGCCGGCTTCAGCGTTCATTGGTCGGTTTTACCTCGATTTGGTTTGGAAGCTTCGGGCTGCGGGCAAGGATACCATCAAAGAGTTTGCAGTTAGTTTGCAATCCCCCTGCCGGGTCGGTAGCCGCAGGGTGAGGTGGACCCCATTGTCAAGACCACGATTGGGCAAAAATAAGGGACCTATACATAGCTAGCCAAAACCATAGCAAGAGACTTGGGTGGGGTCGGATTGAAGGGAGGGTTACCAAACTTCCGGATTTCATCCGGGCGGCAAAGGAAAACACCGCCCTCCGTGGCTAGTCACGTCTATAGGTCCCAAAAATAAGATAGGTTCTTTATGGATTCCGGATTGTTGATTAAAGTCGAGGGATACCTGGCCCCGAATCGCGGCCTGTAACGGCTTCTTGGAGGCATCCGGGACGATCTCCGTGTAGACTTTCCCCTGGCGTTCCGGAATTCCGAAGACAAATGCGTTAACGCCTGAAGTACCTGTTTTTTCCTTTCATAACATAACCTTAGCATACATCTTAAGATGCTGAAGTTATCTGGACCCTAACCCACTACGGGCTGGCACTTAGAGGGTGTTTGAAAAGGCAACTTCCGTCACGAGCCGGAGAATGACCGCCATTTCTAACCGTCGCAGGTGGTTGAAAATGCAGGGAATAGGAAACTGCCATTATCCATTCCCGCAGAGCGAAAGCGCAAAGATAGACTTTTTCAACACCCTTTAGAAATTTACTGCCAGCCGAAATCCAATCCCAATCGGAGCAGACAGCGATGCGTAACACCCTGTTCGTCACTCTCCTGTGCAGCCTCTTCGCCACCGCGACAGCGGAGGAGGTAGCAACCGTCAGCACCAAGTTCAAATGGCTCGGACCCAATGACAAGATCGCGGTGGAGGTCTTCGAGGACCAGGACGTCCCCGGCGTCGCCTGCTATCTGAGCCGGGCCAAGACCGGCGGCATCAAGGGCGCCATCGGGGTCGCGGAGGACACCTCGGACGCCTCCATCGCCTGCCGCCAGATCGGCCCCATAAGGCTGACCGACGAGATCCGCGCCGGCAAGGCCGACGGTGAGGAAGTGTTCAAGAAACGGACCTCCCTCATCTTCAAGTCCATGCAGGTGGTGCGCTTCTTCGACGCGCGGCGCAACGTGCTCGTCTACCTCACCTACAGCGACCGCGTCATCGAGGGCTCGCCCAAGAACAGCATCTCGGTGGTGCCCATCCAACCCTGGCCCGATGCGGGAGCCGCTGGCATGGGGATGCCTGCCCAGGCACCGGATTCCTAGTACAGCAGTGCCGAAATACCGATACCACCTTATTCTCATCGAAATCAAAAGGTTGATGAAAACCGGTATTTCTCGAGGTGTCAACGAACGCCAAGAAAGCGTTTCTCTGCGCCTCTGCGTCTCTGCGCGAGATCGGTTCCTCTCCGATCCTCATAAGGTGGGTTCTGGTCTTGCGCTCCGTTGCACTAGAGAGTAAGGACCGATGGCCGCTGTCGACAAGGGATCCGGGCTCCGGACTGCCGCCACGATTCACAGCGGCTCCCTGGCCGATGCCGAGCGGATCAACCGCCGCATCCTGACCGCCTTCGCCGATCTGACCGCGGCCGACTTCTCCCGCCGTACCCATTTCTTCGGTGGCCGCTTCGAGAACCTGTATCTGGATCGCGACCGCATCCCTGAGCTGGGGATCATCCTCGACCAGGCGGAGCGTTGGGGGCGAGAGATCCTGCGCTGGGGCGACCGGCCCTTAGGCTGCGGATTCTGGCTCAATGCCCAGGGGCCCGGTCAATCCACCTCCGAGCACACCCACGAAGAGCTCGATGAGCTGCTGTCAGGGGTCTACTACCTCAGCGCCCCGGAGCGGTCGGGAGACCTCATCCTCCGGGACGGCCTGCTCTCGACCCGCGTAACACCGCGAGCCGGGCTGTTCCTCTTCTTCCCCCCAAGCCTGAGTCATCGAGTGGAGACCAACTGCAGTGACGCCCTGCGTCTGTCCCTGGCCTTCAACTTCGGACCTCTTTAAGCGGTTGCGGCGACCAGCCTACAGTCCGGACTTTTAATCGCAAAAGCGCGGAGGGTGCGCAGGTTGAGCTGCAATGTCCTGTAAGGCGAGATGTCATTCCGCCAGGGAGTGGCGGAATCCGGTCACAGGTTTGCATATATCCCGTAGGGTGGGCTGTGCCCACCATCTAGGGAAAGTATTGGTGGGCACGGCCCACCCTACGGGTTTGATAATGAAAAATAAGGTGAAATATCGTGCTAGGCAATCATGGTCCTGGCGCCATCCTCGGTCCCCAGGATCAACACATCCGCCGGTCGCAGGGCGAAGATGCCGACGGTTACGACCCCGGCGATATTGTTGATTTCCTGCTCCAGCTTTGCCGGCTCCATGATGTCCAGGTTGTGGACGTCCAGGATCAGGTTGCCGTTGTCGGTGACCAAGCCGTCGCGCCAGACCGGCGTGCCGCCGAGCTTGACCAGTTGCCGCGCCACATAGCTGCGGGCCATGGGAATGACCTCCACCGGCAGGGGAAATGCGCCCAGCACATCCACCAGCTTGCTGCCGTCGGCGATACAGACGAACTTTTTACTGGCCGCGGCGATGATTTTTTCGCGCGTGAGGGCCCCGCCGCCGCCCTTTATCAGCTGGAGCTGACGGTTCGACTCGTCCGCGCCATCCACATAGAGCTCGAGCTCCCCGGCATGGTTGAGATCCAGCACCGGGATTCCCCGTGCCTGCATGCGCGCCGTCGATGTCTCGGAGCTCGATACGGCCCCCTGGATACGACCTTTGATGGTAGCCAGAAAGTCGATAAAGCGATCGACGGTGGAGCCCGTACCGACGCCGATGATGCCGTCGTTTACGTATTCCAGGGCCGCTTTGGCGGCCAACTGCTTCATTTCGTCCTGGTTCATTCCAATCCTCCGCGTATTGGTTCTGAGCCTTTCCCCATCATAGCAAAGCACCGGGCAGCCTTGTCCAACATGGAGCGCGGATCTCGCTTTAAGTATGTAGATACACGTTCCGAAGCAAGACCAACTTGCGTTCTGATCCGAAAAAGATGCTTTGCTCCGTAAAATAGGTTGATCAAGCAGTCGTATCGGTTACGGAACGCTGCTTTCGATTCAGGTCCCCATGCTCGGCAACAGGTCCGCGCAGTAGCGGACGGCGGGGAACCCGCCCGGCTCCCGGACAGGCATCCGGGAGTCCGGTGCGAGCACCGCCAACAGCCGGCGAAAGCCGTAATTCTTTGCCGTCTCCAGCACCTGCGGGCTGTCGTCGATCAACAGGGTGCGTTCGCGGTCGAACGGCTCGATGGCTTGTACTCGGGGCCAGAAGTCATCCGCTTCTTTGGGGGTTCCCCGCTCGTGGGAGCAGATGACGTGCTCGAGATGGCCGGCCAGCGGTGTCTTCTCCATCTTGAGGGCGATCGATTGCGGGTGGGCGTTGGTGACCAATACCCGCCGCTTGCCGAGTGCGGCCAGCGCTTCCAGAAAATCGACTACCTGGGGATGCATGGCGATGAGGTGACCGACCTCCTGCTTGAGGAATGCGATGTCCAGCGCCAGCTCGCGGCTCCAGTGCTCGACGCAGTACCAGGCCAATGTGCCCTCGAGACTGTGGTATCGCGCCAGGAGCTCGGCCCGTGCGGTCGCCAGGGGCAGTCCACGTGCCGCGGCGTAACGCAGGGGCACATGCTCGCGCCAGAAGTGGTTGTCGAAGTGCAGGTCGAGCAGGGTGCCGTCCATATCCAGGAAGACAGTGTCGACGGTGTTCCAATCGACCATCGGTCAGGGTAAGTAACGACAAAAACCGCCTTACCCAACCTCCACCAGGCTGGGTGTGTAATCCGCCGGGGGTTGAAAGCCGAGGAGCGTGAGGCAGGTGGCCGCCAGGTTGGCGATGCCGGGGTCCGCTACCCGCGCCGGGCGTGCTCGGGAGCCATTGCTCGGGTCGTAGACGATTACCGGCACCGGGTTGAGAGAGTGCGCCGTCTTGGGCAGAAACTTGCCGTCGGCGTCCCGTTTCAGCTCGCCGGTCTTCTTGTCCACCTCGTACATATCGTCGGAGTTGCCGTGGTCCGCCGAGAAGACCACGATCCCCTCGGCATCTTTTACCGCTTCCATGATCCTGCCGACGCCTGCGTCCACGGCTTCGATGGCTATTTTTACGGCATCGGTCACACCCGTGTGGCCGACCATGTCGCCGTTCGGATAGTTCAGGCGGATGAAACGGTACTCGCCGCTTTTGATCGTTTCCACCACGGCATCGGTAATCTCGGTCGCCTTCATCCGCGGCGCCTCCTCGAACGGGCAGATATCCGAAGGGATCTCCCGCCAGGTCTCGGTGGCGAATTTGCCCGAGTTGTTGCCGTTGAAGAAGTAGGTGACGTGGCCGTATTTCTGGGTCTCGGAGATGGCGAATTGCCTGACCCCCGCGTTGGAGAGATATTCGCTCATGGTGCGGTCGATCGCCGGGGGCGACACCAGATACTTCTCCGGTACGCACAGATCGCCGTCATATTGCATCATGCCGGCGTAGTGCACATCCGGCTTGGGACCACGGTCGAACTCGGTCAGCGCCTCGGCCTCGAAGGCCTTGGTGATCTCCAGGGAGCGGTCGCCGCGGAAGTTGAAGAAGATGACGCTGTCTCCCGCCAGGATCGGCCCCACCGGGGCGCCGTCGCGTTCGATGACGAAGGCCGGCAGGTCCTGGTCGAGGATGCCCGGCCGCTCCTTGCGGAAGGTCTCTACGGCCTCGCGCATGGTCGCGAAGGTGCGGCCCTGTCCCCTGACGTGGGTATTCCAGCCACGCTCGACCATGCTCCAGTCGGCGTTATAGCGGTCCATGGTGATGTGCATGCGCCCGCCGCCGGACGCCACACAGTAGTCCAGGGTGCCGTCCGCGTTGATCTCTGCCAGGAATTTATCGAAGCGTTCGACGTACTCCAGAACGGAGGTCGGGGGCACATCGCGGCCGTCGATCAAGGGGTGGATGCGAGCCTTTTTGACGCCTTCCGCCTTGGCCCGGCGCAACATTGCTTCCAGGTGGTTGAGATTGGAATGCACGTTGCCGTCCGAGAACAGACCGATAAAGTGCAGCGTCGATTGGCGGTCCTGGACATTCGCTACCAGTGCTTTCCAGACTGCGCCCTCGAACAGGGAGCCGGAGGCGATGGCCTGATCGACCAGCGCTGCTCCCTGCGAGAAAACGCGACCGCAACCGATCGCGTTGTGACCGACCTCGGAGTTGCCCATATCCGTGTCGTCCGGTAGGCCGACCGCCGTCCCATGGGCCTTGACCTCGGTGTAGACCGCATGCGTGCGCAGCCAGTCCAGATTGGGGGTATGCGCAATCCTGACGAAATCGCTTTCCGGGTATTTGCCGATCCCGACCCCGTCCATGATCACCAGCACCACCGGTCCCTCCGGTCCGTCGAAGGCCCCATTTTTCCTGAGCTCTTCCATACCGGTCCTCCTCGATACAGTCTTGGAAATGGTTGTGGATAGGGGAGAATTGTGAATCTGCGCAGTATAAACTAGCGCTGACAATCGCACTTGGTTTCTTCGATTCCTGGTTGATCACGTAAGGAAGACGACCGCGAGGTATACGGCGAGCAGCGCCTGCAAAGCTATGGCTTGTTGCATGGGATCGTCGTCTTTGTGGTTTGGGTCGAGCGCGAGCATGGCCCGCATATCGTTTCCGCGAGAAAGACGAAGCGACATTTCAGGACTACCAGGCGATGAAGCTTCACGAACCTGTCGGCCGGTCAGGAGTCCCGACCCTGAAAGCCTCGGTCATGGATCATATAACCGCCCGAATCGCCCGCGTACTCCTCGAACCAGTTCTCGATTTGCAGCCCCTGGAAATCCGCGAAATCCGTGACATTGCGTGTTACCAACACCAAGTCGCTCACGGCAGCGATCGCCGCGATCTGGGAATCCGGGTAGGCAGGCGACCTGTCTGCTTGACGGAGGCGAGCACGCTGCTCGGCCTGCCATTGCGCGGCACGCCCCTCGAAGCCGATGATCGGAAGGGCAGGGCGGATGCGTCGGAAGAGATAGTCCTCGATCTGTCGTCGGCGCTTGCCCGCGGGTAACAGGAACATGCCGTAGAGGACCTCCTGCCAGGTTACGGAGGAGATCGCGAGCGACCTGCCGTTGACCTCGATCCTCTCCAGCACGAGCGGATGCGGCCGTGCCGCGATCGGCTCGGAGAGGATATTGGTATCGAGCAGATACCTCACCCAGGCCATTCGAATTCCCGCACCGGTTGCCGGTCACGCCAGGAGTCGACCTCCTCCTGGGACCAATCGACGGGCTCGAATGTCGGATCGGACCTCATCTCGTCGACCAGGTCCCAGAAGTTGCTTTGCTTCTGCCCTTGGCGCAGGCGCATGTATTCATCCTCGGACAAGAGCACGGCCACGGGCTTACCGCGGCGGGTGATGTGTACGGCCTCACCCTGCTCCGCCTGGTGGATGAGGCGGGTCAACTGAGTTTTGGCCTCGGCGATCGAAGTTTGCGACATCTCCGGAACCTCCTGGTCATGTTTCTGACCATTTTAGGCTTTCCGGTGGATCTTGTCACGCCCATGGCGGCATCGGACTCATCGACCTTGATTTTCCCATACTCAATCCAGCGTGGACTGTTCCGCGGCTCCGTGTTCAGCCAAGGCGTTACGTACCGAAGCCTCGATGCCCGCGGCGTCCAGACCGCAATCGGCGAGCTGCTCCTGCCGGGTGGCCTGGTCCAGAAAACGGTCCGGCAGACCGAGGTGGAGGCAGGGTGTCATGATCTGCCTGGCGGCCAACAGCTCGGACACGGCCGCGCCGGCGCCGCCGGCCACGGAGTTCTCCTCCAGGGTGACGAGTAGGCAACGCGGGGGCCACCAGGGTTCCGAAGGCGAGCAGGGCGACGTCCCGGCCCGTGCGGCGCAGCTCCGCCTTGCCCAGGGGCAGGACCCGCAGCCCCGACGCGACGGCAACCCCCGGACCCGCGCCCCGCGGGTAGCGGACCATGGCGGGCCCCGGATGTTGGAAGGCAGTCTGCAACATACGCCGGCACTCGTCCTCGTCCGCCGGGGCCATGATGACCAGGTTCGGCACGATACGACCATAGCCGAGGTCGAAGCTGCCGGCATGGGTGGCCCCGTCGGCGCCCACGAGTCCGGCCCGGTCCACGGCCAGGGTCACGTCCAGGTCTTGCAGACAGATGTCGTGGATCAGCTGGTCGTAGGCCCGTTGCAGGAAGGTGGAGTAGATAGCCACCACCGGCTTGAGATCCTCGCAGGCCAGGCCGGCGGCCAGGGTCAGGGCGTGTTGCTCGGCGATGCCCACATCCAGATAGCGATTCGGGAAGCTCACCGCGAACCTGGTGAGACCCGAGCCCTCGCCCATGGCGGGCGTGATGCCGATGAGTCGCCTGTCCGCGCACGCCGCATCGTACAACCAGTCGCCGAAGACCTGGGTGTAGCTAAGGGGACCTGCCAGTTTCCGCAGCGCACCGGTCTCGAGGTCGAAGGGCGTCACCCCATGATAGGTGACGGGCTGCCCCTCGGCGGGTTTGTAGCCCCTGCCTTTGCGGGTGACCACGTGGAGGAGACGGGGTCCCGGCATGGTCTTCATGTTACGCAAGGTGGTGATCAGGGCATCCATGTCGTGACCGTCGATGGGACCGATGTAGTTGAAGCCCAGCTCTTCGAACAGGGTACCGGGTATCACCATCCCCTTCAGGTGCTCCTCCCAGCGGCCCATGAACTCCTTCAGCGGCGGGATGCGACGCAGGGCGGATTTACCGCCCTCACGCACCCTGGTGTAGAGCCTGCCGGAGAGCAGTCGCGCCAGATGGCTGCTGATGGCCCCCACCGGCGGCGAGATGGACATCCCATTGTCGTTCAGGATCACCAGCAGGTTCGGCTTCAGAGGCCCGGCGTGGTTGAGGGCCTCGAAGGCCATGCCGGCGCCCAGCGCGCCGTCCCCGATCACCGCGATCGTCTGTCGGGACTCGCCTGTGGCCCGCGCGGCCAGCGCCATCCCCAGGGCGGCGCTGATGGAGGTGCCGGCGTGCCCGACGCCGAAGGTATCGTAGGGACTCTCGTCACGTTTGGGGAATCCCGACAGCCCGTCTCGTTGCCGCAGACTCTCCATGCGGGCGCGCCGACCGGTGAGTATTTTGTGCGGATAGGCCTGATGGCCTACATCCCAGATCAACCGGTCATTCGGGGTATCGAACACATAGTGCAGCGCGACCGTGAGGTCCACCACCCCGAGTCCCGCGGCCAGGTGACCGCCGGTGCGGGAGACACTGTCGATGAGAAATCCGCGCAGCTCATCGGCCAGCGCGGGAAGGCGGGCCTCCGGCAGCCGGCGCAGATCGGCCGGGAGCTCGATGCGGGAGAGCAGCGGGAAGCGGCTCGCTTCGGGATGCGAGACTCGGGATTCGGAGGTGGGCATGTGCTGAACCGATTGGATCGATATGGATTGAAGGTCCAGTACATCATTTCGCTTGATTTTGTTGTAGGGAACGCCCTCTGTGGCGTTCCGAACTGTAGGGGACGCCCGACCTGGCGTTCCGAACAGCTTGCGGAACGGCACGGAGGCCGTTCCCTACACGTGCAAAATGGGGTAATAGTTAAGGTTTAAATGGAAGCATCGCCGCTCGCAATAAGTTTGGCGCGCTATAGGCTACACTCCCTCTCCCGCCGGGAGAGGGCCGGGGAGAGGGGATCAAAGAAAAGTCTATGCCAGCCATTTAAA
>Ga0209568_1000645_pt1 | contig 12414 bp, 13 predicted proteins | sample WorMetOlspDAHAB2_FD_187406 | JGI IMG/M metagenome (GOLD analysis project Ga0209568, IMG submission 187406) | Marine gutless worms symbiont microbial communities from Max Planck institute for Marine Microbiology, Germany - Olavius sp. DAHAB.2... ...
GCAAAAAGATCGAGATGCTGTTCGCCCACCTCAAGCGCATCCTGCGTCTCGACCGATTGCGATTACGAGGACCCTACGGCGCCCGCGACGAGTTCCTCCTCGCCGCCACCGCCCAAAACCTCCGCAACCTCGCCAAACTGATCCCGATCCCAGCACCGGCCACCGCCTGAGGCGCTCGACAATCTCCGAGTGCTCCCGACGGCCAAGACGCCTGTCCCCGGAGAAAACCCGGATTTTCAACAGAATACCGACCAAAGCTGACAGCTACAGCACCGTACCGACCGGAGAACTGATCAGTGCCGTCGTCGGTGTCCGTGCCCTGATCCCTGAGGATGCCCGCACGGCGGGCGCCCTGGGAACGGAGCGAACCGGCAGCGGCGTGGTGATCGATGGCAACGGCCTGGTGTTGACCATCGGCTATCTGATCCTCGAAGCGGAAAGGGCCGAGGTCGTCGGACCGGGTGGTGAATCGATTCCGGCCAAGTTGGTCGGCTACGACCACGAAAGCGGGTTCGGTCTGCTGCGCGCGAGCCGTCCGTTGGACGTTCGCCCCATTGAGTTGGGCGATTCGGAACCGCTCACCGACGGCGATCCCGTGCTGTCGGTCAGCTTCGTCGGCGAGCCGATGGCGTCGGCGGCGCGGGTCGTCTCCCGCCGGCCCTTCGCCGGCTACTGGGAGTACCTGCTGGAGAGTGCCATCTTCACGTTCCCGCCCAACCCGCAATACGGCGGTGCGGCGCTCATCGCCATGGACGGCCGTCTGGTCGGTATCGGCTCGCTGTTCGTCGGCGACGCCGCCGAAAAGGATCAGCCGCTGCCCGGGAACATGTTCGTCCCCATCGACGACTTGAAGCCAATCCTCGCCGACCTGCGCGATACCGGCCGACGCAAGGACCCGGCGCACCCCTGGCTCGGCCTTTTCGCTTCGGAACGGAATGGCCGCGTGTTCATTACCAGTACGGCGGGCGGCGGTCCGGCCGAATCCGCCGGACTCAAAGCCGGGGACGTAATCATTGGCGTTGCCGACAAGCGGGTCGGCGGCCTTGAGGACTTCTTCCGCAAGGTCTGGGCCCAGGGCGATGCCGGCGTGTCGGTCCCCTTGAACGTTGTTCCACAAGGCGCAGAGAGCCTGGAAATCCGCACCTACGCGGTGCAGTCAGGCAATCGTTACGACTGGCTGAAGCTGCGCCGGTCGGAATGACCCGGGACGAGGCTCAGACGCGGCCGCGGCCGCCTTCCGGGGCGAGGTCGAGAAGGCTGTCGTCGTCCAGGTTCTGGGCGCCGTAGAACGCGTCGGCCGGCAACGCGGCAAGCACCGCATCGATGTCGCTCTCGTTCTCGACCAGGACGGCAAGATTGTCGATGCGGCCGGTCCGGTAGCTTTCGCAGCCGATCTCGCCGGTCGTTTGCGCGAGGCGCGGAGGTGACGCGCATAGTCACCTTGCTTCCGGCTCAGGAACCGAAGCCGATAGCGGAATGTCATCCACAGCCTCCCCTCTGCCGCCCCGTATCTGCAGCGGCGCCCTCCCGAGTAGCATACCCGCGTCCCGGCCGATGGCAAAGCGGACCGTTCAGTCACCGTCCGAAGTCCTTGTGCCGCGGGGCCGATTTCGGCACTCTCCCGCATCCTTCGAAACCGAGTGAAAGTCAGGCGCCATGTCCGGCGATCGCGTTTACCTATACGACTGCACGCTGCGCGACGGCGCGCAGACCCAGGGCATTGATTTCTCTGCCGCGGACAAGGTCGCCATTGCGCGTGAGCTGGATGGGCTGGGCATCGATTACGTCGAGGGCGGCTGGCCGGGCGCCAACCCCACCGACGACGCGTTTTTCGCCGCGCCGCCGGCACTGAATCGCTCCCAACTTTCTGCTTTCGGAATGACCCGGCGTTCGGGACGCAGCGCCGAGAACGATCCCGGCCTCAACGCGCTGTTCGACGCCAAGGCCGAGGTCCTGTGCATGGTCGGAAAGACCTGGGACTTCCATGTCGATGTGGCGCTCGGCATCGATCTCGACGAGAACGTCACGATGATCGCCGACTCGATCCGCGTCTCGCTGGCCAAGAAGAGCGAGGTGATGTTCGACGCCGAGCACTTCTTCGACGGCTACAAGGCCAATCGCGACTACGCCATGCGCTGCCTGAAGGCCGCTTACGAGGCCGGCGCGCGGTGGATCGTGCTTTGCGACACCAACGGCGGAACGTTGCCGCACGAGGTCGAAGAGATCGTCTCTGCCGTAGCCGAAGAGATCCCGGGCGATCACATCGGCATCCACTGTCATGACGACACCGGCAACGCGGTCGCCAACAGCCTCGCCGCCGTTCGGGCGGGCGCGCGCCAGGTCCAGGGCACGCTCAACGGCCTCGGCGAGCGCTGCGGCAACGCCAACCTGGTTTCGATCATCCCGTCCCTGGTGCTCAAGATGGGCTACGAGACGAGCGTCTCGCCCAGCGATTTGACGCGGCTGACCCATGTCTCGCGGCTGTTCGACGAGCGGCTCAACCGTTCGCCCAACCGCAGCGCGCCTTATGTCGGCGAGTCCGCTTTCGCCCACAAAGGCGGCCTGCACGTCTCGGCGGTGGAGAAGGACCCCCGCTGCTACGAACACATCGTTCCCGAGCTGATCGGCAACCACCGCCACATTGTCGTTTCCGACCAGGCCGGGCGGTCGAACATCCTCGCCCGGTTCCGCGACTTCGGCCTCGACGTCGACGCCGCCGATCCGAAGATCAACGAGCTGGTCGAGACGGTGAAGCGGCGCGAGTTCGACGGCTATGCCTACGACGGTGCCGAGGCCAGCTTCGAGCTGCTCGCCCGCCAGGCCATGGGCGGCGTTCCGGAGTACTTCCGCTGCTCCAGCTTCCGCGTCATCGACGACCGGCGCTGGGACGACGACGGCGCGCTGACGGTATTGTCGGAGGCGACGGTCAAGATCCGCGTCGGCGGCGACGAATTCATGACCGTCGCCGAGGGCAATGGTCCGGTCAACGCCCTCGACAAGTGCCTGCGGAAGGTGCTCGATCCGGTCTATCCGGCGCTCGAGCCGCTCCGCCTCGTCGACTACAAGGTGCGCATCCTGACCACCGGCGACGGTACCGGCGCGGTCACGCGGGTGATGATCGAGACCTCGGGCGAGCATGGCGAGACGTGGTCGACGGTTGGTGTTTCGACAAACATCATCGATGCGTCCTACATCGCGCTCCGCGACAGCTTGGTCTACCGGCTGTATCGGGCCGGCGTCTCGCCGCCAGCCACCGCCTAGCGCGTCTGGGACGGCCGTTCGAGCGGCTTGCAGGGTGGCCGGAACCGATATCTCGAAACAGCCCGCCAACGGTCCGTCAAACGGCCCGGCGGTGATCCTCGTCGAGCCGCAGCTTGGCGAGAACATCGGCATGGCGGCGCGGGCCATGCTGAACTGCGGACTCACCGATCTTCGCCTCGTCCGGCCCCGCGACGGTTGGCCCAGTGACAAGGCGGTCGCCGCGGCCTCCGGCGCCGATGCGGTCATCGACGGCGCGCGCCTCTTCGCGACCACCGCCGAGGCCATTGCCGATCTCGGCCGTGTCTATGCGGCGACGGCACGCGAGCGGGACATGACCAAGCGCGTTGTCACGCCTCGCCAGGCCGCGGAAGAGATGCGGGCGCTCGGCGGAGGTGCGCGCGCCGGCGTGCTGTTCGGCAAAGAGGCGAAGGGCCTGCACAACGACGACGTGGCGTTGGCCGACACCATCCTGACGGCGCCGCTGAATCCGGCCTACGCGTCTTTGAACATCGCCATGGCGGTGCTGTTGGTTGGCTACGAATGGTTCGCCGGCACCGGCGACGCACCGGCCGAAACGTTGACCATGCCCAAGGAAACCCGTCCCGCAACCAAGGCCGAACTGGCGGGCCTGTTCGACCACTTGGAAACCGAACTCGACGCCTGCGGCTTCCTGCGCGTCACCGAAAAGCGCCCCAACATGGTGCGCAATCTTCGCAACATGCTCGGCCGCGCCGACCTCACCGAACAGGAGGTGCGGACGCTGCGGGGCGTCATCGCGTGTCTGGTGTCGGGGCCTCGAGGATAGGCGGACCCTGACCGCAGTCAAATGCGCTCCGACAGCCAGATGGCGAGGCGGGAGCCGGCGCGGATGGCGCCGGTCAGCGCCTTGTAGCCCGGTGTCTCCTCGGCGCCGTGTTCGAGGCCGGTGTCGCGGTGCTCGAGCTCGTCCTCCCGGTATTCGGTACAGATTTCACGGAGGTTCGCCTCGTCGTCACCGAGCTGGTCGATCTGGCCCTTGTAGTGTTCGTCGATCACTTCCTCGACGGCGACCGTGCAGGCCATCGCTGCCTTGGGGCTCAAGAGCGCGGTTCCGGCACCGAGGGCAAACCCGGCGACCCGCCACAACGGCTGCAGGGCTGTCGGCCGCACCCGGCGCTCGGGGATCAGGCGATCGAACGTCGCAAGATGCTCCCGTTCCTTTTCCGCCATGTCGCGGATGACGGCACCGGCGGGCGAGTTGCCGAGCACCGCCAACTGCCCTTCGTAGATCCGCACCGCGCCATATTCGCCGGCTTGATCGACGCGGATGATGCGGTCAATGAGCTGCTCGCGGGTTAGATCTCCGGGCAATCGCCCGTTCCGCGGTGTCTTGGTGGTCACGCCGTCTGTTCCTTCGGCATCTTCGCCAGTATCCGAGCCCCGGCCAGGGACGTCCCGGCCAGGAAGAGAGAGAACACCACGTTGTAGCCCGCCAGCGACAATCCGAACAGCCGCCAGTCGACCTGATCACACGGTTTTGGCGGTTTTTCCATGAGACCGGCCTGCAGATCTTCCAAGGTCATATTCGTCACAGGTTCGCCGCCGCAGCCGGCGATGGAGGACCACCAGTGCTCCTCGACGCCGACATGGTAGAACGCCAGCGCCGCGCCGCCGGCGAACACCAGGGCCGAAAGGGCAACCACCGAGGTTCGCGCACCGCCCTCGGTCGGCAGAATCGCGGCCGCGCCGAGCATCGCCGTCACCACGTAGGGCAGGCGCTGATACAGGCACAGCACGCAGGGTTCGAGGCCGAACACATACTGGGCGGCATAGGCCGCGGCCAGCGATCGGAGACTGACCACCAGGATCGTCAACGGCACCAGACGCGTCCACGGCATGCCGAACGGGGGTGTGGTCATGGTTCCGATATAGCGCGCCTTGGTCCTTCGGGCCAGCCCCCGGCCGTCGCGCGCCTACGCACTCCGGTTGGCCGCATAGCGCATGATCGGCCGATGGGGCGCACGGCGGGCCGCCTCGACGAAGCCGAGGCGGTGGTAGGTGCTGGAGAGGCCGGTGTAGACCGTGCTTGCTGCCTTCTTCTCGTTCGTTTCCCAAGGATAGGCTTCGACCGCCGCCGCCCCGGCAGCCGTCGCGTGGTCGCGTGCCGCCTCGATCAGCGTCGCCGTCAATCCCTTTCGGCGATGGCGGCGGTGGATGAACAGGCACGAGATCGACCACACCGGCACATCGTCTACCGGATGCAAAAAACGGGAGCGGTCGAGGCCCGGAAGGTCGGCGCGGGGGCAGACCTGGCACCATCCTGCCGGCTCGTCGGCAACGTAGGCAATCAGGCCTGGGGGCGGGCCGGCGCGGACGATTGAGCGGAACGTGCGGCGGTTGCGCTTGCCCTTGCAGTGTTCGTATTCACGGCGCGTCTGCCGCCACCACATACACCAGCACCCGGCACAGGCGCCGTTGGCGCCGAACAGGGTTTCCAGGTCGCCCCAACGTCCGCCGATCAGCGGTTTGACGGCGATATCAGGGGAACGGTCCTCGGCCATGCGGCACCTCAGTGCACGTATCGAATGGCGACGAATCCGCCGATCAACAAGATGCAGAATAACGTAAACAGCAGACCAAGCCGACGCTCGATGAAGGCCCGGATCGGCTCGCCGAAGTACCACAGCAGACCGGCGACGAGGAAAAACCGGACTCCGCGAGCCAGCACGGAGGCGACCATGAACACCGGCACGCTGAGGGCCGTGACGCCGCTGAGGATGGTGATGACCTTGTAGGGAAACGGTGTCGTTCCCGCGATGAACACCGCCCAGGCACCCCAGTCGTTGTAGTACGCCTGGAAGTCGCCGAAACGGTCGGTGTAGCCATAGAACTCCAGCAACGGCCGGCCGATCTGCTCGAACAGGAACAGACCGATTCCGTAGCCGGCAAGGCCACCGAGGACCGATGTCACCGTGCACACCGCCGCGATCAGCCACGCTCTTTCGCGCGCCGCCAGCACCATGGGGATCAGCAAAACGTCCGGCGGGATGGGAAAGACCGAGCTTTCGATGAACGACACGACCGCCAGCGCGGTGAGCGCGCGCGGACGGCCCGACAGGTCCATCGTCCAGTCGTAGAGGCGGCGAAGCACTCGTGGAAGTCTCCGTGACGGCGGGCCCGGATGCGGGCGCGGCGAAGGTTTAGAGCATATTCCGACCATATTGAACCGTTCTGATGGCTCCGCGGCGAGGCGATCCGCCAGGAGGTGGGCCGAAGCCGATGCTGGAGCATCGGCGAGGGCACCCCGTGACCCCGGCGGGCGCCCGCCGGGGTCACGGGGTGCCCCCGGAAACAAATGCGGGGGACGCCCCCGCGGCCCCCGAGGGGCCACCCCTGCGGGGCCGGGCCCTTCGGGGCCGAGGTGCGTCGAGCCGCTTGCCCGTAGGCGCCGATGCCGCAAGGACGGACCAAGGGTTGAGGAATGACCGACGCTTCACTCGACGCACGGCTGAAAAACACGTTTCTCCGGGAGCAACGGAACGGTCTCCGGCTCGCCCTCTGGGGCCGGGTCGCAGTTGTGGTCGTCATCGGATTCTGGATCGCCGTCTCGCGCCCGGCGCCGGTCGTCTACTACACGCTGTCGGGCGTCGCCGCGTTCGGTATTTTGGGTCTCATTCAACTCGCGGTGCTGCAATGGCGGCCGGACCGGCCATGGTTGATGTATGCGCTGATGCTCGCCGACGTCGCCGTGCTGATTGTCGCCATCGTCGTGTTCAGCGCGCCGGTGACGGCAGGGCTGCCGCCCCACATTGCCTACAGGTTCAATCTGTTCCCGTACTTCTTCCTGTTCCTCGCGGCGGCGGCGTTCAGCTATTCGCCGGCGTTGGTGCTGTGGGCGGGCGTTGTCGGGGGTGTAGGCTGGGCGCTCGGCGCGATGTGGGCGTGGGGGCAAACCGAAAACCCCCTCAACTGGACCGATATCCCCGAGAACGCCACCCCCGAAGAATACTACGCCATTATCCTCAGTCCCGATTTCGTCGGCACCGGCAGCCGCATCCAGGAGATCATTGTCTTGGTCGTCGTCGCCGCGTTGCTGGCGGTCGTCGTTTGGCGCGCACGGAGGGTCGTCTATCGGCAGGCCATGGCCGAGCGGGAGCGCGAAGTGGTCAGCGAAACCTTCGGAAAATACGTTCCCGAGGCGGTTGCCCGGGCACTGATCGACCGGCAGGGGTCGTTGGAGCCGGAGTTCGGCACCGCCACCGTGCTGTTCGTCGACATCGCCCGCTTCACCACCATCGCCGAACGCATGGCGCCTGACGAGGTCGTGGCCATGCTGAATGCCTACTTCGATGCCGTCGCCGAGGTCATCGGCCGCCACGGCGGCGTCATCAACCAGTTCCAGGGCGATGCCATTCTTGCGACCTTCAACGTGCCCGTGGCCGACCCGGACCATGCCGCAGCAGCCGTCCGAACGGCGTTGGAGATCCGCAGCACGGTCGGCGGCCGGACGTTCGAGGATCAGACACTTGGCTGCCGGATCGGCATCAATACCGGCGAAATGATTGCCGGAAGCGTCGGCAGCACCGGCCGCCTGAACTACACGGTGCACGGCGACGCGGTGAACGTCGCCGCCCGCCTCGAGGCGCTCAACAAGGACTACGGCACCGGCATCCTGATTGCCGGCACCACCGCCGAACTGGCTGGTCCCGATTTCGCCTTCCGCGAAGTCGGCACGTTGCCGGTACGTGGCCGCGAGCAGCCGATAACGCTCTACACGGTTGAGGACGAAGATGAACCAGCTGCGGCCACGGCGTGAGGGATCGTCGACAGACTGGCAGTTGCCGAAGCGGGTCCGGTGTGCCAGTTAGGGCACTGCCACCGCCGATCCGCTCATAGGATGCCTGATCCGTGACCGACGCCCCACCGACCATCGACCTGACCGACCCCGCCGCCTTCGCCTTCTGGACCCGCGATACGGTGCGGTTCTCGGACGTCGACCGCTACCGGCACATCAACAACGTCGCCATGGCCGCCTACTGCGAAACCGGCCGCGTCGCCTTCGCCGAGGCCGTCGCCCCGGGTTCGACGGCAGGCGAGCACGCCGGCTGGGTCATCGCCAACCTGAGCATCGATTTCCGCGCCCAGGCCCACTATCCGGGCGAGGTGAACATCGGCACCCGGGTCGAACAGCTCGGGCGCAGCTCGTGTGCCTTCGGCCAGGGCCTGTTCAAGGACGGCGCGTGCTTCGCAACCGCCCAATCGGTGATGGTGTGGCTGGACTTCGCGGACGGCGGCCAAGTGATAGCGTTGCCCGAGCCGCTGGCCTCGCGGCTGCGCGCCGAGGCCGAACGGCCGCAACTGACCGCCGGTTCTTAACCCGGTCTTATTGACCCCGACCGGCCCGACCCTATGATGAGGTCCGCCATCGGCGGAGCCCCTGTGGCGGAACTGGTAGACGCGGCAGACTCAAAATCTGTTTCCCGTAAGGGAGTGGGAGTTCGAGTCTCCCTGGGGGCACCAACCTTTTCCCGCCCGGCCAACCCTTTTCCGGACAGTCGGAAATCTTACCGCGGCGGTTCCTGGCGCACTTTTCTTGCGGCTCGTTCGGGCCGTTGAACCGGTCGTGGCCATCGGACGTGCGGGCACCGCGCCGAACGCGATTGAATCCGGCCCGGATTTGCAATCGGCCGGCTCGGTCATTAAAGTTGGTTGCTCGCTCGGCAGGGGGCGGCGGACTTCCAGCGACATGGCATTTCCGCCGCCGCCGAGGATCGGCGCCGGTCAATCGCGCCTGTTTCTCAATGCCCAATCTGCCATCTCCAGAAGACCGCAGGGAGGTCGTTCATGCCATTGAAAATTTCGCGTCGCAGTCTTGTCGCCTGGGCCTTGTCCTTGCCGGTGGCGTTCGCCGTGTTCGCCACGAACACCGGCACGGTCAGTGCCGAGACCACCCTCGAGCGGATCCAGAAGCAGGGCTCCGTCCGCATCGGTTTCGCCAACGAGGTGCCGTGGGCCTATCCCGGCGAGGGCAACAAGCCGCTCAGTTTCGTCAACGCCCATGTCCTCGGCGTGCTCAAGAAGATGGGCATCAACAAGGTCGAACCGGTGGTCACCGAGTGGGGCGGACTGATTCCCGGCCTCAAGGCTAATCGCTTCGACATCATCACCGGCGGCATGTACATCCTCGGCAGCCGCTGTGAGAACGTGAACTTCTCCGACCCCATGGGCGTGTTCGGCGATGCCTTCATTGTCGCCAAGGGAAATCCCAAGGGCATCCAGACCTACGAGGACATCAAGAACAAGGGCGCCGTGCTGGTGACCGGCGCCGGCTTCAACATCGTCGAGGTGGCCAAGAAGGAAGGCATCGCCGAGAGCAACATCATGCAGGTTCCGGGGCCGACCGAGATTCTCGCGGCGGTGAAGGCCGGCCGTGCCGATGCCGGCGGGGTCACCTACTTCACCGCCCTCAACCTGGCCAAGGAAAGCGGTGGCGCCGTCGCGGTGACCGATCCCTCGAAGCTGCCCGAATGGACCCTGAACTTCGTCGGCATCGGTTTCCGCAAGAGCGATACGGCGCTGCTCGAAGCCTTCAACAAGGCGCAGGCAGGGCATCTGGGCTCTTCCGAGATGCTGGCCGACTTGGCCCAGTACGGCTACACCAAGGCGCAGCTTCCGGGCGGCGTGACCACGGAGTACGCGTGCGCCAACCGCTAACGCGTTGGTGCTAGCCACCGCCTGACCGCGTAGCGTTTCGCGCGGGGCGGCCGATTGCGCCGCCCCGCGCCGCGTGCGCGGATCGGGCATCGCCGTGAGGCCCAGGACGAGGTCCGCCTGGATGTCCTACACGCAGTTCCTTGCCGAATATGGCGGCCGGTTGCTGGACGGCGCCGTCGTCACCGCACAGCAGGCGCTGCTTGCTTCGCTGCTCGCCGTCGCCATCGCCGTGGCGGTCGGCCTGATGAGGCTCTCGCGCAGCTTTCTCGTTCGCGGAACGGCGACGGTCTACATCGAGATCTTTCGCGGCACCTCGCTGCTGGTCCAGCTCTATTGGATCTTTTTCGTCCTGCCGCTGTTCGGCATTCCCCTGGAAAAGTTTACCGCCGGATTCGTCGCCGTGGGAATGAACCTGGGCGCCTACGGGGCCGAGGTCGTGCGCGGCGCCATCCAGGCGGTCCCGCGCGGCCAGTACGAAGCCGCCATCGCGCTCAACATGTCGCCGGCCAAACGGATGCGGCGGATCATCTTTCCGCAGGCGCTGGTGCTGATGCTGCCGCCGTGGGGGAACCTGTTCATCGAACTGCTCAAGGGGACGGCGCTTGTGGCACTGATCTCGGTCACCGACCTGATGTTCGAAGCCAAGCAGATCAACGGCTCGACGTTCCTCTCCATCGAGGCGTTCGGCTCCGCGCTGGTCATCTACTACCTGATGGCGCGGTTCATGGTGACTCCGTCGATGCGGTGGCTCGAGAAGGTTCTCGGCCGCAAACTGGGACGGGCGTGAGGGGGGGGCGACGGCCGTGTTCGACTGGCGCTGGGACTTCACCTTCGAGATCCTGCCCCGCCTCCTCGAGGCGACTCTGAACACGCTGCTGGCGGCGGGATTCGGCTATGGCATCGCGCTGGTCGTCGGACTGGCGTTTGCTCTCGCCCAACGGACGCCGTTCCGGCCTTTGACCATGGCGGTCCGGGAGGCGGTCGAGTTCATCCGCTCGACGCCCCTGGTGTTGCAGATCTTCTTCGTTTTCTATGTCGGGCCGCAGTTCGGCATCCGGCTGTCGCCGTGGACGTCGGGAATGATCGCCGTTGGCTTGCACTACGCGGCCTACCTCTCGGAGGTTTACCGCGCCGGCATCGAGAGCGTTCCCAGGGGGCAATGGGAGGCCTGCCGGGCGCTCAACCTGAGCACCGGCCGGACCTACTTCCGCATCGTCATCCCCCAGGCGTTGCCGGCGAGCCTGCCGGGCATGGGCAACCACCTGGTCGGCATCTTCAAGGACACGCCCATGCTGTCGGTGATCGGTGTTGCCGAACTGATGCACACCGCCAACGCGCTGGGTTCCGAGACCTATCGGTTCCTTGAACCCTATACGCTGGTCGGGCTGATCTTCCTCGCCATCTCGTTGCCGACGGCGGCCGGGCTCCGTGCGTTGGAGGCTTGGGTGCGGCGTGCACTGGGAATGACCAAATAGACCCGCCGATAAGGAAAAGTCATGACCGAGACGGAATTCCCACTGGCGCTTGAACCAAACGGCCCGATGGTGCGGTTTTCCAGGGTCACCAAGCGGTACGGGCCGCTGACCGTGCTCGACTCCCTTGACCTCGACGTCCGGGCCAACGAGATCGTCTCGATCATCGGCCCTTCGGGTTCCGGGAAGACCACGGTGCTGCGCATGCTGATGACCCTCGAGGAGATCGACGAAGGCGTGATCTACGTCGATGGCAAGCCGCTGACGCATATGGACAGCGGCGGCACGCTGGTCCGGGCGAGCCGTCCCTACCAGCGGAAGATGCGCGGCAACATCGGCATGGTGTTTCAGCATTTCAATCTGTTCCCCCACATGACGGCGTTGGAGAACTGCATGGAAGCGCCGGTCCAGGTGCTGGGGTTGAGCAAACAGGAAGCCGAAGGAAGGGCGGTCGAACTGCTCGAAAAGGTCGGCCTGGCCGACAAGAAGGACCAGCATCCGTCGCGCCTGTCGGGCGGCCAGCAGCAGCGTGTCGCCATTGCCCGCGCGTTGGCCATGCGGCCCAAGGTGATGCTGTTCGACGAGGTGACGTCGGCGCTCGATCCCGAACTCGTCGGCGAGGTGCTCAACGTCATCCGCTGGCTCGGCCAGCAGCACAACCTGACCATGCTGATGGTCACTCACGAGATGGGATTCGCCAAGGAAATCTCCGACCGCGCCTGCTTCTTCTACGAGGGCCGGATCGCCGAGGAAGGTCCGCCGGGGGTCATTTTCTCGGAGCCGCGGAACGAGCGGACGCGGTCCTTCCTCCGTGCCGTCCTCGAAGCACGCTGACCTCCGCGGCGGCGCATTCAGCCGCCGAACAGCGCCATCGGCCGGCCATCGGTCGATCCGGAGCTGATGATCCGGATGCTGATCGTCGGCTATTGCTTCGGCATCCGCTCGGAGCGCCGGCTGTGCGAAGAGGTTCATTTGAACCTGGCTTACC
>Ga0209568_1000647_pt1 | contig 12379 bp, 10 predicted proteins | sample WorMetOlspDAHAB2_FD_187406 | JGI IMG/M metagenome (GOLD analysis project Ga0209568, IMG submission 187406) | Marine gutless worms symbiont microbial communities from Max Planck institute for Marine Microbiology, Germany - Olavius sp. DAHAB.2... ...
CAACGATCAACACTGCGTCGTAAAATCAACCGCGAGGAACAACGCCGAAGTGCCAGAACAATTCATGCGCTGGGTCTGGGCTGGTGGACGTAAGCTCAAAGGGCTGGTTCGACGACGTGCTGCAGAAAGCAATCTATATGCGTATCAGTAATGCTCGCTGATATAGCCGTAGGCTTTTTCAAACAGCTCTGCATCTTTGTGCAGTTGATATTTTAGAAGTGTTTTTCTCAATACCTGCTTCATTTCACGGTCACCTGCTGTCGTGTTTTGCCACCCCGGGAAGCGTGTTGCCTTTACAATTTTATCAATGTCATCAACAATGCGAGAGATGATTTCAGGTGTTTGATCGTTGCGAACTTCCTTAAACAACTCCGATAGCGCTGTTTTATTATCTTCGACGATTTTTTCGTCATGGCCTGCGCCGTTGTCGAGATGCACAGTCTCACGAGCAGCATCCAGAAGCTCTTTGAGCCAGTTGATAGAGCTTAGTACCCCTGACTCATATTTCTCGCGGAGCTTTTCAAGCCGCTCTCCGAGGTCAATGTATCTTGGGTCCCCTGACTTTTTGCGAACTTTAGCCATCAAACTGATTTCCAGTGTTTTGGCGCGTTTTTTCTGTTCAGCCTCGGTTAAAGTAAAGATGGAATCCTCATCCATCACCAACTCATCAAGATCACCGCGAATTTGATCGATATCAGTGTGCTGATGAATCAAGCGAATGGTTTCTGGTCCAAGAGATTGCCAGATAAGTGACCCCAAACCGCCGACGGGACGCACAGAGTCATAAACTTGCGCCAGCCAGCGATAATCTTTTTGGAACGGTTGTAAGAATGGATCAGGTGTCAGGGCTTCCCACAATTTTTTCAAAACATTGAACTGCGCCGCAAATTGGTCACGCACCTCATTGGAGGCAAGACAATCTTGCGCCGCGATTAAGCCCTCATACCCACCAACGGCGCGATCAACACCGTCAAAGAAGGCCAAGCATTTCTCTAATGCCACAGGCACTTCATCTTTATATTTGCCCAGCTGATCAACCACGCCTTCAATCTCTTTAGGATCATAAGCCAGCGCCTTTGCCAGATTCTCAAACACGCCCAGATAATCGATGATCAAGCCATGCTGCTTGGTTTCATCATACAAACGGTTCGTCCTGCACATGGCCTGCAGCAATGTGTGGTCGCGCAGAGGCTTGTCCAAATACATGCAATAACAAATCGGCGCATCAAACCCGGTAAGGAGCTTAGCGGTCACAATCAGGATTTTCAGGGGATCGGTGGAGTCACGATATTGATCAAGCACCTTTTCCTGATTGGTTGAGCTGGCATCAATAGACTGCCAACGTCTAAACGCTTCCTTGTCTAGCGGCAGACCCAGCTTTTCCCATTTAATCCAGTCGGCAGCCTTTTTCTTTGGATTGCCGTTCTCGTCCTTTTCATCATCAATCGCACCTTGGGAAAGATTCATCACCACTTCGCAGGTGCCTTCACCAAATCGTTTGGTCAGAAGGTCATACATCAAAACACAGGCTTCGCAGTCATAAACCACGACCATGGCTTTCAACCCTTTAGGCTCAACATGGCTGGTGAAGTGTTCCTGAATATCATTGGCGATGGCCTCCATACGCTTAGGAGCCTTAAGCAAATGCGCCAGTTTCCCAGCCTTTTGTGATAGCTGTGTTTTTTCTTCTTCGGTCAGGTTATTGGCTTCGGCCAGTGCCTCAAACTCTTTGTCGATGGCTTCCTGATCAACGCGTAACTCTGCCAAACGCGGTTCAAATTTAACCGGGAGTGTTGCCTCATCACGGATGGACTGCTTGTATGAATAGCGGTTCATATACCGCCCTTGGTCCTGATCAGCACCAAACAGGCGGAATGTATTACGCTCAATGCCGGAAATCGGTGTCCCTGTCAGGCCGAAGAAATAAGCATTCGGCAAAGCCCAACGCATTTTTTCGCCCAGCATACCTTCTTGCGTGCGGTGTGCCTCATCAACCAGAACAATAATATTTTCGTGTGGGTTCAGGCCGTCCTTGTTGTTTTCGTCAATTCCCACATCGTCAAATTTGAAGACAGTAGTGACAAGGATGTTGCGGCTGTCATGCTCTAGCTCTTTGGAAAGCTGTTTACAGGATTTCACCGGGGTAACGTTTTTCACATCGGCATTGTCAAAGGTGGTATTGATTTGGCTGTCCAGATCAACGCGATCCACCACAACCACCACCGTTGGGTTTTTCAGATCAGGATCGGCTTTCAGCATCTTCGCAGCATAGAGCATCACCAAGGATTTACCGGAGCCTTGGAAGTGCCAGATCAACCCTTTGCGGATTTCACCACTTTTTACACGGTCAACAATTTGCTTGGCTGCTTCATATTGCGGGTAACGGGGTAGCAGCTTGATGCGTTTGATGACATTTGTGTTGGGCAGTTTGGTGGCTGAATAAAGCGCAAAGGATTGCAACAGTTCCAGCAATGTTTGCGGCTCCAACAAGCGTTCGGCGCTGGTCAGGACCGTATTCATATTCTGCGGTATTTCATCACCATCCGTGGTTTTATGCCATGGCATCCAGTGTTTGAACCCGGCATTGACGGCACCATAGGCAAAGGTTTTTCCTTCCGTTGCAAAGCACAAAAGGTTCGGCACAAAAAAACTGCTCTGGTTGTGCCAGTAATGCTTATCACCGCCCATAAAATCAGAGGCACCGTCTTGCCAGCTGATCGCCATGCGGACAGGTGTTTTGACTTCCCCAACCACCAGCGGGATACCATTCACATACAGCACCAAATCAAAGAAGGCATTTTTCGCCCCCATGGACGGCAATTGCTGTGACACCACATACTGGTTTTTTGAATGATCGTGATAATCAATCAGGTTGATGGTGATATGCTCACCATCCTTGCCCAGTGGCATGGATTTTTCACCGCGCAACCATTCGGTAAAAAGCTCATTAGCGCGAACAAGGCCACTATGACTGGCCTCTAGCAAGACACCGCGCAGCTTATATATTACCTCATCGGCTTTTTCAGGGTCTTTGCCAATATCAGGATTCAGGCGGCACAGCGCATCTTTCAGCCAGCTTTCAATCAGCACATCCTGTGCCTCACGCGGCAGTTCGGCCCCGTGGATAAATGTCCAGTTATCACCCGGTAACGCAGCAAGACGGTCGCGGATGGCTTCTTCGATGGTATTGACTTCGTTAAATCCGCTCATGCTGCCTCCTTGAAAATTAGTGTGTTAGTTATTTTGCTATTATTTCTATTGATTTTGTTCATGTGGGCAATCAACACATCATATTCGCGGCCTATTTCGGCCAGCACTGAACAATTTGTTTTTTGATATTCTTCATCTGGGATTGGCAGTTTATATGCCCCTAAATCGTCTCTATTGATTTTTGGGAAGCCACTTCGCATAGACACACTTACTGCATATTGATTAAAATGCTCAGATTGCATCAGATAGAATAAATATTCAGTTGTTAAACCGTTCCTTCCTCTAATAGGGTAAACGTCTGCGCTGCATACACCGTCAAATTTAGGGAAACAGAGTTTTCGTAGGTTAGGCCTGATTTTGCTGTACAAAATCCAAGTTTCATCAAACAAGTACTTTCCGCTGGTAATGCCATCCTGTTCGGCCGTGTTGTAATCTAGTAGTCTACCTGTTTGCTGTTCCATATTGTCAGGAGCTATGTGAGGCATAGCGCAATAGGGTTCAATTTTTGGATCAACCTGACCGCTTACAATTTCAGTCACATCACTAAAGATGGTTTTTCTCAAATCTGTATGTGTTTGTGAGGTGTACGAAAATATTTTTGAAATTGTCACGCGCTTTAGTGTTCTTGCTGAAGAAATTGCAGCAAGAACTTTATCTAAGCTTTCCAAGCCTTTATTTAGAACCGATAATATCTCCTCCTGCCGTGGGCGGGGCGGAAGTGGGAATTCTTGGTTAGCTAGCGTTTCCCATTTGATGGTTGGTGAGAGCGAACCTTCGGAAATTGCAACCGCTCGCTCCATGAACATGTCTGATTGCATAAAGAATGGCAAATATTCAGGCACCACAGCTTCTGGAATTGCCTCCAACACCATTGCGTGCGCCGAACAGATGCCTTCAAAATCAGCGACAGCGACTTTTCGTTGATAGGCGCGGCGCTTACCAAAGATAATCTGGCCGGGCTTCACCAAAAGCTTCTGGCCTTTCACATCACTCGGCACGCCTCTGCGGGTTATGCGTAAATTGTCAGGATCAAGGTGTTCAAGTCCGACATAAACTTCTAATTCGGTATCTGCAGGATCAACACGCTTGCTCACGCTTTTGGCGACATCTCCAAATTTAACGATGCGCCAGCCTTCTGATTTTTGTTTCTCTGTTAATTGCATCGCTGTTTACGCCTCATATCCCAATTCTTTCAAGCTATCGAACAGCTTGTTTGTTTGTTTTTTGAGAAGGGTACGAGAGATTTTCCAATCTTCAATCGCGCCTTCCAAATCCTGTTCATCCTCATGACTGCCATTGCCGTTTTTGGCAATGACATACAGCGGAATGGACAGGTTAAATAAATTGTCTTTGACCTCATCCAGATCGACCACTCGCGCTATATCCGGGTGATCTTCTGGCTCGTAATAGGCTTCGACCAGTTTTTCCAAATTGTCGTCGGACAAAAAGCTGGTGGCTCGTTCGCGGGTCACTTCATGTACACCATTCACAAAGACGATCTTGTTTTTGCGGTCAGCGGTTTTGTTATGGCGCAGGACCACCACGCAGGATTCCATGGGGCTGTTGTAAAACAGGTTTGGCCCCAAGCCGATTACGGCCTCAACCAAGTCACTGGCGATCACGCCTTTACGGATATCTTCTTCCTGATCACGGAACAAAACCCCATGCGGCCACAGCATTGCGGCGCGGCCCGTTTTCGGGTTCAGGCTTTTCATGATGTGTTGGAAAAACGCATAATCGGCACAGCCCTGCGGCGGCACGCCATGCATGTTACGACCATACAGGTCTGATCCGAACGCTTCCCGATCCCATTTTTTGATAGAGTATGGTGGGTTGGCGAAGATCACATCAAACTGCTGGAGCTTGTCACCTTTGGTGAACTTGGGCTCTTTGAGCGTATCGCCACGCGCGATATCGAACTCCTCAATATCGTGAAGCAGCATGTTCATCTTGGCAATCGCTGAGGTTAGCAGGTTGACCTCTTGCCCATAGAGCTTGACGGTGCGCCATTCGCGGTCGTCTTTGCGTAAATCCATGACCGCGTTCAGCAGCATTCCTCCGGTACCGCAAGTGGGATCGTAGGCCGTTTCACCCGGCTGTAAGCCAAGCATACGCGTCATCAAATGCACAACGGTGCGGTTGGTGTAAAATTCAGCTGCGGTATGGCCGGAATCATCTGCAAATTGCTTGATCAGATATTCGTAAGCGTTGCCCAGATCATCTTGATCAATGTCTTTCACGCCGAGCGGGATTTGGCTGAAATGGTTGATCAGTGATACCAGCAAATGGTCAGGCAGGCGCTCTTTGTTCGTCCAGACAGCATCGCCGAACACACCATAAAGACGCGGGTTAGATTTTTCGATGGCTCGTAGCGCATCTTTCAGAACCTTACCAACATCCTTGGTGGTGGATTGCACCACGCTCCAGCGGGCATTATCTGGAATCACAAAGCGGTGCTGCTCGGGCTTTTTGGCAAGCTCATCATCTTCGTAAAGCTCAAGCGCTTCAGTGTATTCTTCCTGATAAACATCATCCATGCGTTTATAAAACAGCAATGGGAAGATGTATTGCTTATAGTCCGATGCTTCGATTTGACCGCGCAGCAAAACAGCCGCGCCCCAGAGCAAATCTTCCAGTTGTTTTTGTGTAATGCTCATAGCTCGAAACCCTCCTTGGCCAGCAGGGCCTCTAATTCATCTTCTGCCTGTTCAAGATCGGCGAGTTTCTGTTTGAAATCTTTCAGGGCTTCTTCCACCGTGATGGTTTCTTCCTCAAGCGGCTTTTGCACATACCGCGCTATGTTCAGGTTGAAGTCGTTTTCTTCAATCTCTTGGATGGGCACCCAGCGGCTTACGCCTTCGATTTCTTCTGCTGTTTCATGCTGGCGTTTATAGATGTCGTATATTTCATCGGCTTGGTTTTCGCTCATGGTGTTTTGAGCGCGGCCTTTGGTATAGATTTCATCAGCGTTGATGAAGAGGACTTCTTTGCGGTTTAACGTTTTCTTGTCTTTACGCAGGACAAGCACACAGGCTGAGATGCCGGTGCCGTAGAACAGGTTTTCTGCCAGACCAATCACACATTCCAAAGCGCCATTCTTGATAAGGGCCTCACGAATTTTGGCCTCTGAGCTTCCTCTGAACAAAACGCCATGTGGCACAACAACAGCCATCCGGCCTGTGTCCTCACGCATAGATGCATACATATGCATGACCCAAGCAAAGTCGCCGTTCTTTTTCGGTGCGATGCCATAAGCATGACGGTTATATTGATCAGCGCTCCAGCTATCATGTCCCCAGTCTTCAAGACTGAATGGTGGGTTGGCAATCACGCAGTCAAAGGTTTCCACCTTGTCGCCATCGGTAAATTTAGGATCACGGAGTGTATCACCGCGAATAATCTGGAAATCCTCCATGCCATGCAGAAACAGGTTCATCCGGGCAATGGCTTCGGTCGTCAGGTTTTTCTCTTGACCTTTGAGCGTCAAGAGTCGTGGGTCTTCGCCACGCTCCTGGACGTGATGGATTGTTTCAAGCAGCATGCCGCCAGTACCGCAAGCCGGATCATAGACGACTTCTCCTGCCTTTGGATCAAGGACATTGACCATCAGCCTTACAACGGTACGCGGGGTATAAAACTCACCCGCTTTTTTATTGGCTTTGTCAGCAAACTTCTTGATTAGAAATTCATAGGCGCGACCCATGTCATCATCACGCACATCTTTCACTCCCATCGGAATTTGATGGAAGTGATTGAGCAATTCCGTGATTAAGCTGTCAGGCAAACGGTCTTTATTGGTCCACGGCGCATCACCAAATATGCCGTAGAGATGCGGATTGGCTTTTTCGACGCAGTGGGAAGCGCCCTGTAAGGCTTTACCAACGTCTTTAGTGGTTGAAAGTACATCACTCCAGCGGCAGCCTTTTGGAATTTGAATGCGGTGTTGCTCGGCAGCGTTAGCAAGGTCCTCATCACCATATAGCTCCATTGCCGTTTCAAATTCTTCATTGTAGACATCGTTGATGCGTTTAAAGAATAAGATCGGGAAGATGTAGGTCTTGTAGTCAGATGCATCGATAGGACCGGTAATGATATGTGCGGCCATCCAGAGCTGGTGCTCTAATTCTTTTAGCGTTAGCTTTTTACTCACCGCGTTTTCCCTCTTGTTCCACTATCCAGCGATCAATTTCACTTTTTCGGAAACGCCAAGAGCCACCCACCTTAAAACCCGGAAGTTTACCCTCCGAAGCGAGACGGTACGCCGTCTTTTCAGCAAGCTTCAGATAGGCCGCCACCTCTTTAATGGTAAAAATCTCATCATCTGCCATTGTGCATTGAACCTTAATCAAAATTGAGCTATATTGTGAAAATAGCGGAAAATAGGGAAACAAGCAAGTGGTCTTGATGCTAATGACGAATTTAATACTGGAGGTTTAGTAATGCGCCTGTTGAAGTACAAAGTTAATAAGTTTCGCTCTGTCAAGGGACAGATTGGATCGAAACAGATCAATGGACGTGCTTCGTTGGTGTGAATGAATCTGGTAAAACAAACCTTCTGCTTCCACTCTGGAAGTTTAACCCGGCTGATAATTCAACTAAGATCGATTTACTTTTAGATTTTCCGCGAAATGAATATTCAAAAATTGATGAAAATGATGGAGAACGTAAAGCAGAACCCTTCATTGAGGTCCTTTTTGAAATTACTGATGAAGAGCTTGCCGATTTCAATACAAAATATGATGAATTCCTGAAACCAGAAGAATCTGATGAAGGAGAAGAGACCCCCAAAAAAGAACTTCCAGAAGAAGTTGAGCTGTCAAAGTTCCTGCTAATCAAAAAGGATATGAGGGTAATTTTTATATCCATGTCTCTGACGAAAAATGCGAAGAAAAAACCGAAGACATCCAAGTGTTTGTTGGAAATAAGCTATTTGATGAAATTTGCGAACGTATTCCAAAATTTGTTTACTACTCTGAATACGGCAACCTGGATTCTGATCTGTACCTCCCGCGAGTTAAAGAGGACTTGGCTCGTATAGACTCTCTGGGCGGTAAGGAGCGCATGAAAGCCAGAACCCTCAAAATATTGTTTGGCCACCTAAATCTAAACCCGGATGAGATATTGGCTCTTGGGCAAGAGAATAAACCAAATAATGATCCCAAACAGAAAACTACTGATGCGATAGAAAAAGAATCTCGCAACAAACAAGAGCGTTTTGCTAAAATTGAATCAGCCGCGACCTATCTTTCTTCTCAATTTAAAGATTGGTGGACTCAAGGAGATTACACATTCCGCTTTAATGCCGATGGCGAATATTTCAGGATTTTTGTTAGCGATAGTGAGCGGCCTTCACCAATTGAATTGGAATCCAGAAGTAAAGGCTTGCAATGGTTTTTCAGCTTTTTCCTTGTGTTTTTGGCAGAGAGTAAAGACAACCATCGTGACTGTATATTGTTGTTGGACGAGCCGGGTTTAAGCCTCCACCCCAATGCTCAAACGGATTTAATCCGCTTTTTCGAGCAATTATCCCAGAACAATCAGCTTATCTACACCACGCACCTTCCTTTCCTTGTTGATCATAACAGTCTAGACAGAGTTAAAGCTGTCTAGACAGAGAACGGTCTTACAAAGGCATCTAACGATATCAGCAAAGCCGATAAGGAAAAGAAGGCTATTCAGCCTGTTAATACAGCGATTGGCATCACGGCCTCTCAAAGCCTGCTTGTTGGATGTGATATTGTCATCGTGGAGGGTGTTTCAGATCAATTTTACCTTACAATGATAAAGAACCATCTGGTTTCAAAGGGCAAATTTAAGCCAAAGAAAGAGCTTGTGTTTATTCCTGTGGGTGGGGCAAAGGGTGTAAAGCCTGTTGTTTCCATTATTCATGGCAATAATAGTGATCTGCCTATTTCTTTACTGGATTCCGATGCTACCGGAAAACAGTTTCAACAGAGCTTAAAACAGGGCCTTTATAAAGGCGATAAAGATAAGGTAATCGAAACTGATACGTTCACAAGCAAAACAGGATCGGAAATTGAGGATTTAATCCCTGTTGATCTCATCGTAGATAGTTTTGATCGTTTGTTTAGAAGCGAAGATGGTCTTGAGGTTGATGCTATTGATGCAAATACCCCAATCGTCCCTCAGTTGGAGAAATTTGCTGAAGATAACCAGATAGCCCTTGAACTAGGCTGGAAAGTTGAGCTCAGCAAAAAGGTGAAACAAAAGTTCAAATCTGATGTAACTGATGATCTTGAAAACAAGTGGAAGGACCTATTCGGCAAGCTGCAATAGGAAGTAACATCAATGCAACAATACGGTAACGATCATATTCTCTATTCACCATCGGACTTGGTCACCTTCTTGGGGTGTCACCATGCGTGCTTCCTTGATGTGAAGGCGCTGAGCGAGAGCATGGACAAGGCCGAGGCCAGCACGACTGGCAAGCTGTTGCAGAAAAAAGGCTTGGAGCATGAGGCGTCCTACCTCCAGCAGCTCAAAGACGAAGGTAAGTCCGTCGTTGAAATACCCAAAGATCGCAATCTGCAAGATCGCGCCCAGCTGACTTTAGAGGCTATGCAGTCTGGTGCAGATGTCATTTATCAGGCCGTGTTCTTTGTACCGCCTTGGCGGGGCGATGCTGACTTTCTGATTAAGTGCGATACACCGTCCGACTTAGGTAATTTCAGTTATGAGGTGCTAGATACCAAACTGGCGCGAACGGCCGAGCCAAAGCATATCATGCAACTTTGTGTCTATTCTGAGCTACCGACTGACCTTCAAGGATTACGCCCAGCTGATATGCATCTGTTTTTGGGTGATCATCAAAAACACAGCTTCCGCGTGGCTGACTTTTTCTATTACTACACCCGCGCCAAAGGCCGCTTTGAAAGCTATCTGCAAAACCTGCCTGCGGACTCATACCCTGAGCCTTGTGGTCATTGTAATTTCTGCCCATGGCGCGAGGGCTGCAAAGCGCAATGGGAGCAAAATGACCATTTAAGCCTTGTGGTCAACATCCAGCGCTCACAGATGGACAAGCTGCGGAAAGCTGGTATCCGTACTGTTGCCGAACTGGCCGCTGCAGCACCTGACACCAAAATCCCTGATCTGAGCCGTGATGTGTTTTTGCGTTTGCGCTCACAAGCCGTCTTGCAACATCACAAAGCGGCCACGGGCAAAGATAGTTGCGAGATCATCCCGTTCCCACCCGGCAAGGGGTTTACCCGTATGCCTGTGCCGGATGATGGCGACCTGTTCTTTGATATGGAAGGTGATCCGCTTTACCCGAATGGCTTGGAGTATTTGTTTGGAGTCTATTATTTCAAAGATGGCAAGGAGCTTTTCCTTCCGTTCTGGGCGCATGACCACGAGGAAGAAAAAGAAACCTTCAAACGCTTTATGGGTTTTCTGGCCGATCATCTAGCTGAACACCCGCATGCCCATATCTATCACTATAACCATTATGAAACCACGGCTCTGAAACGCTTGGCCTGCCGTTATGCTGTGTGTGAAGAGCAGCTGGATAATCTGCTCCGCAATCAGAAATTCATCGATCTGTATCTGGTGGTGCGTGAAAGCATCCGCACCTCTGAGCCCGGCTATTCCATCAAAAACATGGAAACCTTCTATATGGACAAGCGGGCCAATGCGGTGGCGACCGCCGCCGATAGCATCATCGTCTACAACGAATGGCGCGAAACAGGTGCCGATGAATTGCTGCAAGAGATTTCTGATTATAACGAGGTGGATTGTGTTTCAACGCACTTGCTGCGCGATTGGCTGCTGACACTTAAGCCAGAAGATGCGCCATGGTTTAAGGGCTTGCCTGAATATGCTGAAGATGAAGAGCTACAACGCAAGGATTGGGAAATCGAATATGAGGATTACCAAACCCGCCTTGGTGTGACCGAAGAAAGCCCACCGCCGATTAATGAGCGGCTGTCGCATCTACTAGAGTTTCATAATCGGGAAGCCAAGCCACAATGGTGGAGCAGCTTTGAACGGCAGAACAAGTTTGAAGACGAGCTGATTGACGATACTGAGTGTCTGGGCGGCCTGCAGCAAATTGGCAGCCCCGAGCCTGAAAAGCGATCCTTGATATACAGCTACCGATTCCCATCGCAGGAATACAAGTTGAAGGTCGGCGCTCAGGCCGTTGATATTGCGGTCATGGAAAATGCAGGCACCATTGTTGAAATTGATGAAGATGCCTGCATTGTTAAAATCAAACGCGGGGCCAGCAAAGAACCATTACCGGAAAGCCTGTCCATTGGCCCACCGGGACCGATTGACAGCAAGATCATCCGCTCAGCCATCTACCGCTATGCCGATCATGTTTTGGAAGCGCCGGAAGGCACGCATGCAGCCACCGAATTACTGGCACGCAATGTACCGCGCATTCAAGGCAAACAATCGGGGGAAGCGGTTATCACTTCTGATGATCTGCAAGGCGATGCGCTGGAAGGCATTGCAGCGTTAGACAATAGCTATCTCTTTATCCAAGGCCCTCCGGGTGCGGGTAAAACCTATACCAGCAGTCACATCATTGTGGACCTGATCAAGCGCGGGAAGAAAATCGGGGTTACCTCTAACTCACACAAAGCCATTCATAATCTGCTGGAAAAGGTGGAGAGCGTTGCCGCTGAAAAAGGTGTGAATTCCCACGGTATCAAAAAAGCCAGCGGCGGCAATAATGAAACCATCTTTGACGGGCAGTTTATCCGCTCAGAAACCAAGACCGATAATATGAGCCTCGGTGCTGATCTATTTGCTGGTACGGCTTGGACTTTTGCCAGCCCGCATTTTGATGGACAGCTTGACTATCTGTTCATTGATGAGGCTGGGCAAGTTGCCACGGCCAATGTGGTGGCAATGGCCACAGCAACCAAGAATATCATTTTGGTAGGTGATCAGATGCAGCTCGGCCAGCCCATCCAAGGCACCCATCCGGGCGAGGCTGGATTGTCAGTGCTGGAATTCCTGCTGGGCGACCATTCCACCATCCCGGCTGAACGTGGTATTTTCCTTGGTCAGACGGCCGTATGCGCCCGAGCATCTGCCAGTTTATCTCTGATGCCTTTTATGATGGCCGTCTTACAGCCCATGAAAGCACCGCAGAGCGCAGCCTGAATCTGCAAGGCGTTGATCTGCCGAATGAAGGGAT
>Ga0209568_1000648_pt1 | contig 12379 bp, 9 predicted proteins | sample WorMetOlspDAHAB2_FD_187406 | JGI IMG/M metagenome (GOLD analysis project Ga0209568, IMG submission 187406) | Marine gutless worms symbiont microbial communities from Max Planck institute for Marine Microbiology, Germany - Olavius sp. DAHAB.2... ...
ACACCATTTTGTAACTTATTTATGGAACGACCCTCGTATTTGTATATGTCAGCGGGTGTGGTGGCCGACGCATGCTTAGAATGCGCATCGCCCAAGAAATGAACCTGCGCACCTGAATAGTGTTGGAAATTTGATACCATCGACCGACCGACCGCCCATGTACCCTGGGCCGACTATCATGGGCGGGCGTGCGGTTGGGTTGGATGATCCAACCCACCCTATCATCCAACCCACCCGCACGCCCGCCCGCGATGGTCGGCCACGGGTACATGGGTGTCGGATGGAGAAATGGACTGAAGTACTGCGCTGGTGAAGGGTAATTTTGACGAATTTAGTAATCAGTGGTTAACGCATTGACACGGGTATACCAAATAGCTGATTTATTTAACCGTCAAAACATCACTGGCTTCAACCACTGACTGCCCGAAATTGCATTTTGCTAGTTCAGTGTTGCGGTTTTACGGACTGGAAATATTTGTAGTATAGTTTGTTATAGTTTGCCGCATCCCAACTTCAGGTCACCAAATTGAGGTTAAAATCGTGCGGCTTATTGTTGCGATTTAACGGTAAGCTGTCATAGACCAAAACCAGACGACATAACGTAGCTTCAAAGTTAGAGTTATGCCAGCATTACGACGTTACGTTTATAAATTTACTGTGGCAAGTTTCTTAGGCCTATTACCTTCTGCCACTATACACTGCACATAAAAGCACCAACAGGTCTATTTCACACAGACTGCCGGTAGTCATGGCCGTGAGTCAAAACCACTGCTCTATAGGGTGCGGCTAAAAAACATACCATGGCGAAAAGTGCAATCGTAGAATAATCGTATAAAATTTTGTAATGAAAGTATTAAGTTATTCCGAGAAATTGCATTTTTCGTCATGGTAGGTTTTTACAGCCGCACCCTGTATAGCATAAGTTCAAAGACTTCAAGTGAGGTGCAAACGATCGAGTCAATCTTCAAAACATGTCCTATTGCTAAAATTTTCACAGAGAGCGTAGCAGCCGACAAACATCAAACACGCCCTTAATTACTACTTGAGCAGAGACTAAACATGCGTTCTACGCAGACAACCGTTGCTGACAGAACTTCACTTCTTTCTTTTTGGTGCGGAGATTAAACACACATTTTTTTGTTGTTGCGTAAGTATGATTATTATGACGTCGTAAATTATATCAGCTGTGACTTGGGGAGTTTGAAGTTTGCATCGCATCTAAGCCACTGTGTAGAGATGGTCAACGAAATTATGTAATCACTGCCGACAGAGCGACCAACTGTCCGTCCGCCAGACACTTGATGCTATCAACTGCTGTCCCCTCCTGTCTCCCCGCACGCTAATAGGCTAGGCTTGACACGCAAGTGACGTGACTCGGACCACCACGGAGTTAAAGCATTGCACAGATGAATCAGTTTGCCACTGCAGCGGCCCGACCCGTATCGAACGATTCGATCTTCAACAAGCCGATATTTGATACGATTCGATATGGCAAAATATCTCTATATCGGTATCGGTTTCGATTATCAAAACAGCACTACAAAATTCACCTAGATTCAGACTGTCTGTGTTAGAAGTATTTGTTTGTAAGCTGCTGTCGGCAAGTTAAAGGTCTAGGGAGCCTAGCAGAATGAATTGAGGCATTTTGTCCCATTTATGTGACAACAGCTGTTTGAGTATTCCACATTCAGAAAATGTCAGTAGATTTGCCATCTGACAAAGTTAAATGTTAGCTGAATTGGGTCTGACCATCGCTGGCTGTAAGTGCTGCAAAGGTGATGATCTCTCACAGAACAGACTATCACTGTAAGAGTTTTGTGGCTACTTATTGAACTGTTGCAGCTATGATCAGTGATTGTAATCCATGGGTATCTGACATTGTGCATTTTAGTGAGTGTACAGAACTGTAGTAAATGCTGATTTTTTCCACGACATATACTTTTTTCGACAAAACGCCTGAGCATGGAGACCAAGGATAGTGATCGCGGTAGTTTGCCAGCATCATTAGGCAGTGGTGATGCAAAACCAGCTCAGCCGGCGTCAAATGTAAAAAATGAGGTTTGTTTGGGTGTCTTATTTATATGGATTCTGTTGCTGGATTATGTATTATTCTCTGATCTGTAGTATAAATCCAAGAGAATGCTGCACTGATAAATTAGCATTGTTGTCAAAATGTTGTCCTTGTGACTGTTTAGAAGCATTGCAATTTGTTGATGGCTGAAGTCGGGGCAAAGCTGTTTGGATATTCAGTGCAGGGTTGAGTTATGTTGATGACTTTGAATAAACCCTGTGACCTCACTGACCAAGCTACGTAGTGTCCACCATCTGACTTGTGTGAACATTGTGGTTGAGTGTGACCAGATGGCTTCTAATCATCTGTATCTGGACTCGACTATAACTGATGCTATTTGGTTGGTTCTATCTTACCCTGGGTGGTCTCTATGCAGAAGTTGCTTTAAGTTTTAGTTCTTCATCTTGGTATCATGTCTGTTTAGTGAAAACAGAACATCAACATCAAGTGACGTGAAACTCGTGAACTTTACAGCGATATCATTTCACATTTCCAACATTCTTACCATTTTTGAACATCGGCCACGTTTTCAGTGTCTGCAACTGGCCATGCATGTACTCGCAGTTGTTGCAGCTTCTGCGCGTCAGTCTGCATGTCTTCCGCGTAACGTGTCGAATACAAGTGACTATGTGGTAACATTGTGTTTAGAAGTCGAACTACACGTTGAAATACACACTGGCTGGTCACACGAAAGCCGTGTCTTCAGTGAAGTTCAGTCCGAATGGAGAGTGGCTCGCTAGCTCGTGTGAGTACCGATTGCTCTTGTGAGTATGGTACCGATCGTTTGCTGTTGAGTCAACAGTGTAGTTGTATAGCACGATGGATTGGTCTAGTTTTAGCACATTGAAATTATGGTCGTGACATAGTGATTTTTGGTGATCGTTATTCTTGTGTGCCTTTCTCCGCCTCCGAAATGACCTATATTGTGTCGGGTGGTGCGTTAAACTCTACTCACTCACTCACTCACTTGTGTGCCTTTCTTGCCCTATAGAATAATTTTATTCCCCCAAGAATATATTATACCCCTATACAAAAATTAGGCCTGTATATGTGTATAGAGGTGGCTGGTACCAGCATAGATGGGAGATACTATATATATATTAGAGAACGGACGATACGGCAGCACCAATACAATCCGATACGAGTATTCGAGTGTACACAACGGCCGATACCGATACAAGTACTCCTTGTGTCATGGTGTCCCAGCCACTTATATCATTAGACCAGGCAGGTTGCTTAGAGAACGTTGCTTATACGCAATTGGTGGCACACTCCATCCAAGGCTATAATATACAGACCATTAGCAAAAACCTTGTGCACTCGGTCAATTTTGTTGCTTATACGCAATGGGTGGCACACTCCATCCAAGGCTATAATATACAGACCATTAGCAAAAACCTTGTGCACTCGGTCAATTTTAAGACAGGTTGATTGGTAGAAACGTTAGAGTGATGGACAGTTTAGACTGTTGTCATCACTTTCTGCTGGTCGAGGGGGTGCTGCGTCATCTGTCGCTGGTGGCCAAGACCAGTATACTACGCGGCCTTGGTGTCACGGGGAGGCTGGTGTCAGGTTACAGTCTCCTTCCTCCTCCCGCCCCTCAACCCCCTCCAGTAACGTCGACGATCGCGCGCCCGTCGACGGGAACGCCCTTTGATCATCCTAGTGCATCCTAATATTAGACATACTGAATGCAGTCGCCTGCTTTCCACCGCGCGCAAGCGACTTGTTACATATTTTGCAATTAACATGCGAACTGTCTGAGGAGTTCACAGAGAAATGTTCCAATACATTGCTCCGCTAAGCCATGATAACTTTACGAATTACGAAAAGAAACTCTTTTGAAATACACTTGACAATTCTCTCACAACGGCAGACGCAATCACATGTAGAAGGCTAGTTTTAACATCTGTTTTTATTGTAATTTCTTCAGTCAGCGCAATTCGAGAAGTGTACTAAAATTGCAGGAGGTGACTGGAGAGAGAAGGGAAGCTCTTGTTAACCTCCTAGCTTTGCAGTCTGCTCAGTTGTTTGATGGGTGGGCACTGGGCTGTAAAGCAGGTGTATGCCCTTTTATCGTCCTGTGTAATGCGACCCTTTAACAGCAGTGATGCACGTAATATCGGGTTTTCCCCGAAGTGATATGATTCAATACGATACACCTAGTATTGGTTGCAATACGATACTGATCCAATAATCAACCGTTCTCTAATTCTCGGAGTTTGCTGTGCACGTGATTAATATCTGGAACCATAAAACTGAAACCGACTGTAAACCGCGGTTTTTATAAAAAACCAGCAGAAAGCGACCGCAAATCCGAAAATGGAAACTGTCACAGCACTAGTTGTAGCGGCAGTTTCGTCACAAATATGGCATTTTATAGCACAGCATATGTTGCCTTGGTCACAGTACTGGTATATGTCGATCCTGGACTTTATATACTAGTACAGTGTTAGATTGTTTTGTTGGATTGAATAGGTAGACATTAACTAGTTTATCATGTTGCAGTGTTTGTATGTTGTAGCGGCAGACAAGTTAATAAAAGTATGGGGTGCGTACGATGGCAAGTTTGAAAAGACAATAAGTGGACACAAATTGGTGAGTTGGTTTTTTCTATCGAACTTCATAGCTCGTAGAGCATTTTTGGTGTTGTTGCCATTTTGTGATTGTATGAGCCAGCTTTTTATCACGAGGTGCTATGTATATTATATCAGTGAGTAAGAGTATAACATGTGATGCTTGTTGTTGTAGTTTTGTCTGCCTCGCAGTCTTTCACACTTCTGATTCATGTTAACACTGCTGCTGATATATCCGTGGTTTTGCACTCACAAGTAGATACAGCACTCTTATACAGATTAAGAGCTTTTAAACACATTTTTGCACCTGCATTAAATTTTAAAATGTGTGCAGCCATAAATGATAGCAGATGATTGTATGCGCAGGCTCAACTGTCTCAACCATTTGGCCACCGAGTCACTATAGAGGGCCTTCTGCTTTCATGCATCACTAATTGTTGCTGTATGGACTTTGTAAAGTTGCTTCTGTTGGCGTGTGATCTTCAGGGCATCTCGGATGTGGCATGGTCAAGCGATAGCAAACTGTTAGTTACTGCATCGGATGACAAGACGTTGAAGATATGGGATGTTGGCAGTGTATGCTTTGTTCACGTTTTTCTCATTAATTCTATTGACAGTAAATTTTGCATATAGGATAGGTTTTGTAGTGTATTATTGATAACGAAATAATTACTGATCCTCTGTGACTACTCTTTGTGTGATGATCCGTCTTATCAGTGACAATACTGACACCTGTGTTTGAACAAATGAGCGATGTGTTTCTTTAGCATTTGTTTAGTTGCTGTTCTCACAACCTTTGTTTGACCGACTTTCATTACATAGGAGTTGGCAGAGCCAGTTTCAGGGTGACCACACTTTTCCAAAAAGTATTTTCCATTGACTTTTCATGGCTTTCCAGGACCTTTGCTGTTTTCCATGACTTTCCAGGCCTGGAAACTGGTCTGCCTAAATTCCGTGACTTTCCAGGACCAGTGGTCACCCTGCAGTTTCTTACAGATTACGTTCCGCTGCAGTCGTCTTCTGCTGCTAGAGCGACTGTGACATCCTTCCACCCTTGCCGATGTGGCCGTGCCTGTGTAGTCATGTGTTAATATTGTCTAACTATGCATTCAGTCTAGTTCAAGTGCCAACTAGGAATGCAAAAATTTGTAAATACTCTTTTGTTGACAGCAGGTCATCTGTTGGCTGTGACGTGTCTGCCTTGTCACTATCACCGTAAGGTATAATGGAGAGTACAAGTTGGCTAAACACATTGGTTCTGTAGTTTTCCAGACAGGAAAGAGAGTCTTGTGTACATAGTGTTAATGATGATGGCAGTCATAACAGTGTAATGATGACTAATGCTGTCTGTTAGACCACTGCAGTGTGAGGAATATGATTGGCTGGAACTTTGTGAGTCATGTCTTATGCCATTTGCAACTTTCATGTGAAGTGGAAATTAACATGATTGCAATGACGTGAACTGAACATTGTGTTCAAATGGTATGATGGTATTGTTTGTCGTATTGATGTGCTTTTATCTGTGCGGCAATTTGGTGCGTTAGGGCAAGTGTCTGAAGACATTGAAAGGTCACAGCAATTACGTTTTCTGCTGCAACTTCAATCCACAGTCAAACTTAATCGTCTCTGGCTCTGTAAGTTCCCTAAATTTTTGCGTATTGTTGGTCAGCAAAAGTTTTATTTATCTTTAATTAGTGGGCCATATGTACATGCCTGATTCACGTTGGTGCACAGGACAAACAATGTCTACAGTAACGTTTATCGTATTTCTGTTGATTTGCACTGAGAAAATGATGATAAGCAGGATCAGTAAATTTGGTGACAAGAGCAAATGGTTTTACTGTTATAGGTCACGAGTCACGAGTTCATCCACAGTATATATAGTCATTGTAGCTATTGTGATATATTCGTTGTAATATATATGTGCATGTGACAACATTTGGATGTTTAGTTTGACGAGAGTGTTCGCATCTGGGACGTGAAAAACGGCAAATGTTTGAAGACGTTGCCTGCCCACTCTGATCCCGTGACTGCGGTATGTTTTTTTGCATCCATGTCATATTTTGTGATACGTTGAAGTTACTGTATTGTAAATACAGTTTTTGCGTTTTTTATTACGACTTTTGTGCTATGCAAAATGCATGTAGTCATTGTATAGATACTGTACATACAATATGTTAACAATAGTAAAAGGGCATTTGCTATGAGGCAGTACTGATTTTTTGGTGAAGACCAGTGACAGTGTCCGAGGTTATATGCCTGCATATCCTTCCTATGCTTGGTGACAGCGAGGAAGTAACATACAAGTTTTAATATTGTCAGGATGGGCGCACATCTTAATTCCAAAACAGTGAATGGTCGCCTTCTCACAGATTGGGTTCAAATTTGGTGAAAAAGAACAAGATGACATGCATATTCAGAACGGCAAAGGACGTAATTCTGAATGTCCGCTAGCTCTCTTCAAAGCTGTCATCATAATTATTTACAGGCTGTTTTACGTTGAGTTGTTCTGTTTTGTCGTAGGTAAACTTCAACCGTGATGGTTCACTCATTGTGTCTAGCAGTTATGATGGACTTTGGTGAGTTTCGTCATCGCTGCTTTTATGCTGCTAGCTTGGTGGCATTAAATACATCCTGCATGCAATAAATTGACAGTACATTGAGGATATGGGTTACGTGACAGTTGGATTGACAAGCTGACTGCGATTACAGTGCTGATTGCTTCCGTAATTCATTCTGTTCTATTTAAACCAGAAGTTTGTTTCGCAGTGGTCATGCTGTCATGAAGTGTGGGTCCATGCAAGTGAGCATGGTTTGTGAATTCTGTTAGGAACTGAATTGCATAACATATGATCTATGCTGTATTGTGCTTTGATGATGATGCATTGTACCTTTGCCACACTGTTGCTGATGCATTTTATTAGTGTTTCGTGGAATCCAAGCATACCAGTGGATGAAACTGTTATGGTTTTGGCAAATAACAAAAATGTGGCTGGAAAACTAAACTTTGGCTGCATTGTAAAGTCTTTATATTTCTCACTGAGCTCTCTCGTGATTAGTTAGCTGTACAAGTCGTATTACTGTTTTAGTCGAATTTGGGACACGGCGTCAGGACAGTGTCTGAAAACACTGATTGGCAAGTATCTTTAGTTGCTATATTGTATTTCATTCCATGATGAAGGGTGGACCAGCTGTGATTACATAACATTGTTTTTGTGCTAGAATGTCTTTTGATCTCTTTCATGACCAAGTGTAACAGATGGATAGGCTTGAGTTGATTGACTCTCAGTTTTGGAGTATTGATGCCACATTTTTTTGCTTGAATTTTCTTCACTCTTTATGCTGAATAGAACATGCAAACACCCAGAATCTATGTGTGGAGGTCTACTCGTTTATCTCGAGTTTTTTTGCCACCAAGAAACAACTGTGCATGCGACAGATGCCATGGTTGATATTCCACTTTTCAGCCAATGGTTAACTCTCCTGCTTATGGCTTGACCCAGTCATCAGATTGGCCAATGCACCAATCATGTCTTCAAGATGTGTCATTGCAGATGGCAACTGACCCAGTCCTAGCAGCCTGCTCAGCAGATTTGACTCATTTAGCACCTGACAGACACATTATGCTGTGTTTTGAGACAATTTGCAGTGCCGTATATACTTTACTTAGTTCACATTGTACGCTGTTGATTTGTAACCAGACGATGACAACCCTCCAGTTTCATTTGTCAAGTTCTCTCCGAACGGCAAATACATTCTCGCCGCGACACTAGACAAGTGAGTTAGTGCAGCTGTGCTAATATTGTGTGGTCTAGTTTTGTGACAGCTGTTAGCATGTGTTGTGTGCTATAAATGAGAAATAGCAGAAAATTTATGCAAGTTTTTGATCATTTTAAGTCAACATTTCGATGTGTATTGTGCACCAATGCTCCAGATTTTATCTGAATCTCGTATGTCCCTTTGTCAAAATATAATGGCTGCTGCTGTTACCATCTGTTGAATACGTGGCAATTCTGGTCATGTGATCCATCGTGGGTGGCACATTGTAGCTGCCCACCAAATCTGTAAATCATGATCTGCATCTGCTGTATTTCCGTTGTTTCACAGTGTTATTGTCGCTGATTATGTACGTCTGAAATTTTCCTTTTGCATTTGGTCTGAATTTTCGTGCTGTACTTTCTTCGGCTTAGGCTTGGTGAGGTTAAATGTCGAGCCAAACACATATTGCACATGACACTGTTTAGATCACTGTGTTTGAATGCTGCTGGTACACTGAAAGTGAGGTGAATGCTGTTTGAATGAATAAGTGAATAGTTGCGTGAAGATTTTTTGTTTTGATTTCAGCACGTTAAAGCTGTGGGACTACAGCAAGGGAAAGGTCAGCATGCTTGCTGTTGAGATTCTATTGAAGTTTTACTTACGGGCCACGGTAGCCTATTGCAGTTGCATGTACTGGAGACTGTTGGCAGTTTTTAAAGTCATATGGTTAACGTGAAGGTTGTTGCATTTTGCATTTTTAGCATAGCTGTGAGAACAGTAGCATGTCTGTTCTGACCATTAGTTGCTTCTTCCATGCGTTCGTTGTTTTCAGCCAGTGATGCATGGGTTCAAGTTGTGATGGTCGGAGGAATTTGATGTGTCCCATTATGGCACTTGTTGTACGTACAATAAATTCATAGTGGGGCTTTTTGGAGGGATGGGGGGTCCCGTTGAACTGGTGTGATTATCTGAGTTTAAACACTTGTTGATTTGCCATTTACAGTTTAGTTTAGTCTTTGTGGCTTGACATTGAAGTTCTGATGACCACTTGTGACTTAATTGAAATGAGTTGTGTTGTGTGCTGTGTTGTCAGTGTTTGAAGACGTACACGGGACACAAGAACGAAAAGTATTGCATCTTTGCCAACTTCTCTGTCACTGGCGGAAAGGTGAACCAAACGCTGACAGTTTTCTTCAGTCTGAATCTTGTCTCTTTAACCTACTCAGCAATCACTGTCAACAGTTTTTCATAATTTTATTAACAGCTGTTGCAATCTGTTTCAAGTATAGTTTAAAATGTGCAATAATCGACTTCAACACACTCATATTCAGCCAGATGAGCGGACATCATAAAGGAATTTGTTGTTTGATATCAATTGCCTTTGATCGTAGTAACACATTTTGATCCATCTGTTTGAGGCTTATCCATCCAACATTTGTTCCGTAGTTATTCTGCGTGCTTGAGCTGCTGCGATGTTTAGTGTTGTGCTGATGTGCAGTGGATTGTGTCTGGCTCCGAAGATCATCTGGTCTACTTGTGGAATCTCCAGACGAAGGAGATTGTACAGAAACTGCAAGGCCACTCAGGTCTCGTGTCTTTTGTAACACTTTCACACTGCTGCATGGTGCGATTTAGTCATAAAGTCGCTGACAGTACTGTACTAGATTATCCTATGATTACTGTACTAGCCATTTGTTGTCATTAAATAATGCCACTGTCAGATGGCCAGTGTATTGCCAGTGTTACATCGTGACTTTGCCCAGAATACTTGTTTGTGTTTGCCCGTCGACGCAAAGTTAAGATGTAAAGCTGTGACCACATTGTAGCTTAGTTAATGGCGAGACTATTTGATGGTGACGACTAGCCTGGCATTTAAATGATAATATAGATGAACTACCCTCATTGTTTGTTGTCAGGCTATCACATCGCAACTGAACATTTTTGACTATTCTTTGGCACTGTTAGTTGAATCCTTATACGTGAATCTACTACTTCGTTTAGTATCCTCAGAAATTCCAATTTTTGTCTGTTCCTTGCATGACACATTGTTTGTCTGTGTCTGTTCATTCTGCTATCTGAATGTGGTTACAAAGTGAAGTTGGCAGTACAAACTTAGTGTCGAACTTTGTGCATTACTATGTGCACTTTTCAGGACAGACTTTCCATCAGTGTCATAGCAGTATAAATGTGGGAATTTTATAAAACAGTATTCACCATAGTTCGTGGCTCAAGTCCTGAACCTGTCGTGTCAAATGAGACTAAGACTATTTGCAGTCAGTATCGTTAGCTTTGTAGTGAATTGTCAGACTGCTCACATTGTCAGAAAATGGTAGGATCTGTCAGCCGACTTGCTGACATGAGTGTTGAGATTTCGCACGTTGGTTTTATGTGTTGTAGATGTCGTTCTGTGCTGTGCCTGTCATCCGACGGAAAACATTATCGCTTCTGCTGCGCTAGAAAATGACAAAACTATCAAACTGTGGCGCAGCGATACATAGGCGGTTAGATGCAGCGTCTTGTGACAGAGCTGACTCAATAGATGCAATTTCCTTGTGCCAGGTTTTTGCAGAAACACAAATCTGGCATATTGAACTATGTAACAGCTATGTACAGGGTTCCTGTGCTGGCCTTAAATTCAAGACTGGATTTAGAGTTTCCTTAAATTTTAAAACATTCAAAATCATTGAATTATTCTTGAAAGTAAGAAGGACTTGAAAAGTTTGGAGTTTAACTGGAGCGAGTCAAACATCCAATGCAGCAGAATTAAAAGTTGATGGCATCCGCTGAAGCAATTGCAGTTGTTAGAAGAACTTTTGTAGGATGATATATTGATACTCTGGATCAAGGACCTTGAATAATTCTTCAAAGGAAAAGTCCTTGCAAGGCCTTGAATTGTGTTGGCAGTAGTTGCAGGAACCCTGTTATCATGTTGCATGTGTGGACTGAAGTAGTTGTGTACAGAGTGGTGTAACTTAAACATTGCTTCTGATTGCAAAAGGAAAGAGGAAATGTGTATGTCACTTTTATCATATGATGAAGAAATGTCGGATTGGTTGCTTTCAGTGAGATTGAAGGCTTTGGAAACAAGCTTTATACATGACTAATGAAATTTTATGTTGAAGTTGAAATTGTGTTGTTGGCTCTAGCTTATTATTGCTTCCTGTTTGCATACGGTTCATCCTAGTTGTATTTGCCTGGAACACACTGCATGATGTAGCCCCATTGTGCTGAAAGTGTCATTATTTTCCAATCAACAGCCTGTACGACAGCCAACAGTAGGTTGATAATGAGTTGGATAGTGTTGTTGCACTCCCAACTGTGCAGTGGTCGAACAATGTTGTTATGTATGCCATCAGCATTCGAGGAATATAGATGACAGTGCCTCAGTCTGGGATGAACAAGTGCGTCCAGGGCTAACTGAAGCTGACTGGCGTAATTGTTTCACGTTACTTCAGCAAGCTATGCTGTTGAGCAGATTTTCTTCAAGTGCATAGTTAGCGTGACTATCTGGGCAGTGTAGTTTGATTAGGTAAATGTATTTCCAACCAGTACAGCCGTGTCATTTCAATAGGATGTCATTTCATTAAATTATACTGTTTACTGTTTTATACTGTACTGAAAAATAATTGCTGCTTACATGCTAGCTATTGTTTTCATATGAGCAACAGAAAATCGTGTTCACGTGAATTAGACTGGTTGCTCTGAAATTTGTTGTCAGCTGTGTTGTCAAAATTGCTGATGTACAACAACAGCAGCAGTCATTACAAACTGCTCAGCAGTGGTGTAGTGCGGGAGCATGGGATGCGACGAACCCGTAAATATTTCTGAAGGGGATCGGCATTCCTCTAAATGTTGACTGTATCAGCTGCGTAATATGTTGATAGTCATGCCTCAACTTACGATAACATGAAATGAACCCGATCGTTTCTTCTTTGGGGTCATCCATAAAGGACGTCCGCAGAGGGGGGGAGGG
>Ga0209568_1000649_pt1 | contig 12365 bp, 9 predicted proteins | sample WorMetOlspDAHAB2_FD_187406 | JGI IMG/M metagenome (GOLD analysis project Ga0209568, IMG submission 187406) | Marine gutless worms symbiont microbial communities from Max Planck institute for Marine Microbiology, Germany - Olavius sp. DAHAB.2... ...
CTAATGATACAACAAAAGGTACACATTTTATCTGCACATCGCTGTTTATTATTTGTCATCCTTGCATAATTGTTCAAAAGTTATGGAATTCTTTGTGCGAGAAAAATTGTTTGTGTGTTTAATTATTGACAGGAGCAAGAAGCAGAAGACATTATAAGATCACAGGAAGAAGACAGCATTAAACGCGATGCTGACTCTATGAAGTATTTTACTGCGGATGACCAAGGAATTTCTGAACGGGAACAGCGAGACTTTGAACAACAGCTTTCTGAAGAAGAACAGTTTGAGGAGGAGGAAGACTTTGACTCGCGACGATTAGCAGCAGAAGACGAAGATGCTGAATCACAAGGTGCGGACGACGTTGTCCAAAAGTCGATAGAAGAAGTTGAAGAAGAAGTTGAAGAAGAAGTTGAAGATGAAGAAGCACAAGAAGAACTAATGGAGAGTGGGTCAGACAGTTGGGAGTCTGGCGATGATGACGATGTTCATCAGCGCATTGTGACGGTTGCAAGAGAAACAGAAGCCGACATTCCTGTCAATCGTCTGAGCGTGGTGACCGACTCGGACAGGCGTCTGAAACAACAGTCTGCAAAGACGTCTCTTCGAGGTCTGCAGCATCTTACATGTACATGTAGGCACTTTTTGCTGCGTTGCATCTCCTCTATGCAACGAAGGCAACTATTTTACAGTGCAACTTGTGGCTATCCACCAAGTTCTCACCCCACTTTCATTCGGCTTCCTTTCTTTACCCAACCCGTCTTATTTTGTCCACTTCCGTTTACGTTAACTTCCTTTTCTCCGCATTTTCCCACCTTATACAACAAAGCGATATTTTCAACCCTTCCTCTCTTTCTATCCTGTCTATGGACGCCATGATCCTTGCCTAAGTATCACCCGCCATACGGCCTTTGCCGTATTGTACTGCTTCGTGACAGATGCACGTATGAACCGGGCAAAGTCCGCCGAGATCGTTTTCCGCGACGGGGCTCTGCATCCGGCATGCAGCCGCCGCCTCTGGATGGTGCACATGATGCGTGTGAAGTCGCTGAAAGTACTCGGCGTCACTTTCACTGACAGTCTGTCTGTGACCGCGCACGTGGATGACGTCATCAGCTCGTGCGCTCGCTCTACATACGCCATCAGCGTCCTTCGTTCTCACAGCATGGCGGCGACTGCTCTGCAGCAGGTGTTCCACTCAGTCGTCATCTCGAGACTCACATATACGCCAACGCCACCCCGGCGTGGTGGGGCTTTACGACGTCCGCTGACCGACAGCGTATCCACGCTGTCTTGCGTCGTACTGTCCGCGCTCATTTGTGGTCATCCGCGGCGACGTCAGAGCCACCGACGTTTGGCGACCTCTGCTCTACAGCCGACGACGAACTATTCAATAAAATAGTTACTAACCCCAATCACATTCTAGTCTACACGCATTGCTACCACCACCATCTACTGCATCACAACACTACACTCTTACACGGCGCACGCATTCACTGCAGCTACCTGGACATTCCACTCATCTCTCTGACTGCAACTTTATATTACGCATGCTGTATAAAATTGCTATTGACACTAGTTATTTTTTATTTTATCTCCATGTGTTTACTTGCGTTCTGTCAATCCATTCAAACGAAAATGAATGAATGAATGAATGAATGAACGTATTTCTAAGTAGCCTGCGGTACAGATGTGACAGTATTGGATAGCTAGCTATTTAATACTGTCACAACAGTAGCTACATATATAAGCGGGAGTCGAAGCCGCAGTCACCTGTTGATCGCAAGTGTGTTGTTGTTTCGTTGTTCTGCTCTGCAGATGTGGAAACGCAAGTGGACGACGAAGCGGGCGTGACGAGGCGCAGTTCGACGCGTGAAATGGTCGAAGAGGACACGCAGACAGAACCTCCAATCGCCATGCCAAGCGCCATGCCGCCAGCTTCGAAGAATAAGTCACGTGACTACGACGACGATGATGACGTTTCCCGGAGGAGACATCGCCATTCCAAGGCTGACAAATATTCGCACAAACACGATCGACCAGCACAATCTCCGAGTCGTAAGAACCTATCTCGCTCTTCCTGTGCTCTCTCTTCCTGTGATTTCCTGTGATTCACTTCAGCTCTGATACCAATAAAATTAGAAAGATCAGTAGCGTATTTTCGATCAATTTCGTTGTTAGCAACTTAGCAAGTGACATGCACTGATTAGTTTTCTAGGTGGCGTTGCAATACAACGCATCGTTTTGCACGCAGGTCATCGAGGCAAGAAACATTCATCTGTGACGCCGAGTAGGAGTAGCAAACAGACCGTTGCCAGCGGCACTCAACCAGGCAAACACTTCCAAGTTACAGTCAGTATGGAGAGGTATTTATCAAACTTTCAATTCTGTTGTTGATTGGTATTGTTTTAAGTCGTACAACTCTTAGGGTTGTAGAACGTCAAATATTGACCGATTTTCAAACTTACTTCACTGTCAGAATCAGAAGAACATTTGTACTAATACCGTCACTAAAGATCCCACCACACCTCAAGTATGTCGCTACACTACCTTGTTAAATGTCCGCCTCCGAAATGACCTGTATTGTGTCTGGTGGGGCGTTAAACTCTACTCACTCACCCTTGTTAAATGTCAGTGTCTTAAACGCTACAATTGAAAGCAAGACGACTTCTGTAACAACACATTTTAAGAGCGCGTCGCCCAGGAGCAAGGCGGACACATTTAACATTTGAATGTGAAAACTGCAGGATGCGACAGTTACTTCAGATATTAATTGAGACTGTAAACACGTTGTTTCCTGTTGTTGATTTTTTAAAATGTGTTGCTACAGAAGTCGTCTTGTTTTCAATTGTTGCTTAAGTGACTTAAATTTCACAAGGTAGTTCAACAACACACTTGAGGTGTGGTGGGATCTTTAGCAACATGTATTATTACAAATGTTCTCCTGATTCAGACAGTGAAATAAGTTTTAAAATCGGTCAATATTTGATGAAGTTAAGGCGTATGAAGTTAAGGCGTACAAAAGTGTACCGTTTATTGGCCACCCTGTATAGGCGATGAAGTAATGTAGCACATACTGTTATAAAATGTCGTTTTGTTAGAATACCGGTTCAGCCTACAGTGGAACAAGCTGAAGACCTTCCTCCGCCATACTCAGTACGACCAGAGATCTGTCCGCCTTCGTGTCCAAAATCCAAACTCTACCAGAGTCCTGACGTGTTTCACGAGTTCGACAGACGTGCCATTAAAGTACGTGACAGTCGATATCTGCTGATCTTATCTTTCGTGGCTGGCTTCTCGGGCCAACTACTCTTGTTAAGGCACGGCAGTTTTGTTATCATGTTGTCTTTATTTAGAAGATGTCGCTTCTTATTGAAGCCTGTTGTCAGACTGACCATGATCTGCTCCAGTATTGACGCACAGAAGGCTCATTTTCGCGATTTCAAGACGGCGTCATTATGAGGGCGGTGCGTGCGTAGGCTATAGCACCTTTCCTCGTCGCCACGCAGTAAATCCTCATAGCAGTTGAGTTACATGTAAGCGCGCCTTTTCCTGTTGCCCATCGATTCAGAATTGCTGTAGCGCTAATCACTAAACGTTATGTTTTAGTTTTATTTATTTCTGATTTTAGTTATTCCTACGTGCGGCACACTTAAGTTTGCCAGCTCTTTAATCAACTTTTGGGCGCACGATAAAATAGTGATTGATTGATTGATTGATCGATCATTGATAAGCTTAAGGTCAAATGCAACGTTACCTAAGAGAGAGAGAGAGAGAGAGAGGGAGAGAGAGAGAGAACTCATTAACGTTCTATATGCTTATGGCAAAGCATCCTTTAGGTTTCTGCTAGGCCTATAATTATTTCCATTGTCAAACATGGAAACTGTTTGCTGCAAAGCAATACACTTAAACCAAAAAATTCCCAAGCAGTGATGAATCCTTGCGTATAGGCTACTGTTGTGACAGGCCTATTGCGCAAAAGCTGATTGCAGTCATTGTCACTGAATTGTCCTGTAACTGCAGGGATGCCTAATAATATGTCGGGCAATGCAGTCGCGCTGTTTTTTCATGTATTACTTTAGACTTGTTCATTTCGACCAGCAGTGTATGTATGAAATGTAGTCTATGTTTTTTTTGCAGGAGGCTCAGAAGGACCCGACGTCATTCACTGAACTTGTGCGACGCCTGCTTCGCAAATGTGAAACCGAATTGCAACGCATTCGGTCAGCATTTCCATATTACTGCTGTTTTATAAAATGCACATCTCGTTTGAACGCCATGTTTTTGCGCTAGGCTATGTTGTTACCTCACACGTGTGAAGTGATCTTTTGTTTGAAATAAAATCACTTACAGTTGACAGTTTCAAATCATCTGCAGACTGTATGCCTAAATGATTTTGTTTCGAACAAAAGATCACTTCACACATCTTTGGCTGCCGTCGATTCTAATTTTGTTTGCATCACAAAGTGCGAATTTTATGCGTAACTTAAGAAAAATATTTGCGGTTAATATGTCTGCGGATCACGCTTTTGGCTTCTGATAGATCTGCGAAACCCCCCGCCCAGTGGCGAATTAACCATTGTGCCAATTGTGCCCTGGCATGGGGACCCCCGCTGAAGGGCCCCCGACCTCCCTACATTTTTGGCGCGGGGGCGCGTTGACTCCATTGTCTTGGTATATTCATAATCTCCAAATGAAATGAAGTCTGTGTCAGATGACGCTGTCACTAAAAACTGTCTGTAACTTTGTTGCATGTTAATACATGTAGATAAAAAGTGTTTACTGTTTAGTCTGTTTCAACTCCTGAACGTTCGTGAGCAAGTGGAAAATAACCATGCGAGAATATGCGACATAATTTCTTGTACATGGGTATACGCAACAATGTGTTAATGTGCCTGCCGGCTACAAATAAAGGCTGGGAGTGGGACATTGATTTTCTGCATGCTGTAGTCGGACCAGGATTAAGCAAAAACGTCACAAAGCCCACAATGCAGTGTGGATTTATCCTAATTAACGAAAAGCTTGGCTAGCACAGCCAGCACAGTAATAAATCCACTCTGCCTTGCTGCATTGTGGCATTTTTGCTCAATCCGGATCTTGTTATTTAATATTCTCCTTGTTTAGCAATCAGAGGTGCAGCTTGTTTACAGTCATATATGATTTTATTATCCACCGCAGAGAGCATGTGGTGAATGCGGACGCGGTGAGTGTTTACTGTGTACTAGCTCTGTACATACCGCCGTACATAATCAAGCTTGCTTCCATGGTCTGCGTCTACCCTGAAAATAGGGACCACACAGATTTTGGCATAGGGCCCCCCGAGGGCTTATTCCGGCCCTGCCCCCGCCCTGCTGCCCTGTGAGCCGTTGGACACCACAGATACCGCCACTTACGTCGGTTGCTCTGTTTTTTTCCGGAAGAGCCTTCAAGAATGTGTCATGCGCGCATAATGATCGTTGTTTCGTTGCCGCTCGTCGTCGTCAGTGCGCAGTCAGCGAAGACCGTAGCGTCGCTCCAGAAAGGCCTCTCCTGATGGCGGAACTCTATGCGCACGCAACACTCGATCGTCGTCCGTCCCACTGCTGTGCGTGCCATTTCGACGGACATCATTTGCCAGACGATCGTTCAGCACTGCCGCACCTCTGACTTGGAACTCACTGCCACCTGCCGTATTAAACTGCGACTCTCTCTCTCTCTCTCTCTCTGCTTTCAGATCCAGACTTAAAACTCATCTGTTTTCTACCGCTTTCTGCTAACTATTCTACCCACCTTCCGCCAGCGCCTCTGTAGCCGCCTAATGGCATTATGGCGCTATATAAATTTCGTATTGTTATTATTATTGTGGGTCGTCTGGCGAGTGGTTATCCTGACGCAATTGGTCTACTCACTGCCCATGCGGACGACCAGGACGGCGCTTCCAGTCGGCTCCAGGAAATCTGTTGAGAGAGAGAGGTCGACCTGCAGCTTTAAGGCGTAATCGATGAGCTGGGATAGAGACCGGCAGCCTGGCCACGTGGCATATAACGCTACCGCCGCTAATGCATGGAAATTATGCTTGTTGCCCTGTCGAACACAAAATTATGCAAAGTTAACGATATCGAATGCGTGTTTTTGCTCAGAGCGATATTTCGTTGGATAACAGCGAAAGACCTCAACAAGATCGAATTTTCGGAGAATATCGACACCGAGTCGCCGATGGGTCTTCTGCGTGGCATCAAATTTGGAACCGAAACCTACCACAACCTGTTCAAGCGCTTGTGCAGGTATTATGTGAGCCTTGTACATTACGCCTTTTGTCTTGAATAGCGAGGCATAGCATAGGTTAGTTTGTAGAGACATACAAGGTGGCTCAAACATACTTAACCGGACGAAATGCAAGGAAAAAGCATTCTGGGACTCCGCACTGAGAACTAACAGCTGCTCCAAACTGTTGATCTCTATATGAAATTGCATTTGTTAACGTTAGGCTTACATCTACATGTACCTTCGTCCGTAAAATATCACGCCAGTCCTGCTCCTTGAGTGTTCGTTTCGAGCCGGAACGCACCGGAACGCCGTTCCGGTTCTTTTTTTGACGACCGGAACGCCGTTCCGGTCTTTTTCAGTTTAAGGCTGCAGGTTTAATAAACCATTGTTATTTTAATCTTAGAAGAATATTAGGTAGCCATATGACGGCATGTTGTCAGTGTGCGTATCTGCAGATTCAAGCGAAATAATCTTGCTGTCTTGCTACTTGCTAGTGGTTTCATCCGATTCGACTACCCATGTATACCATTACCAGACGGCTGTCTGGATACACAAGTTGTGTCAAAAAACTGTGTCATCGATTGAATATCGACTACAACAAAGCACGCAGCGGATTGCGGGATTTTATCGATGAAAAAAGCGCACCATTTTCGGAAGAGCTTGTGGAACTCAGATCTGTTATTGAGACAATCCCGGTGACCTCTGCTGATGCCGAACGCGGTTTCAGCGCGATGAACAATATCTCATCGCCACTGCGCAATCGACTTGGAGTTGATCGTTTAGCTAATCTCATATTTGTTAGCCTCATTGGCCCCCAAATAAGCGAATTCAACGCTTTGCCGTACGTAAGAAAGTGGCTAGCAAGCAGCCATCGTGGCGCATTTGAAACAAAAGCAAAGAAATTGCAACAAAAGACGTCTGATCGATATAGTCACATATGCAAAGTCGTTCAGGCCGGGGTATAAAGTGCCTTGAAGAGCGAATTGTGAACAGTCTGAATGAACATAGGTCTAGTTGTTTTAGTGCAAAGATCTGTCTAAAAGTTAAGCAAGATTTGACAATGAACAGTGAAGTTCATGCAGACTACTGTCTAGTTAAGTAGGCTGTTGGTCAGCTTTAAGCTGTGGCCTGTGGGCTGTGGTCTACATCTATATACCGGTTTCCATATTTTAAATTCGGTAAAGTTTACCACTCATCTGATCGTTTTCTGTATGTAATGTATGGCAGCTAAATAGGCCTATTGTCTGAGCAGGTTTTAACGAATGCGAGTAGGCCTAGTCTATAAGTCTCATTTCGAATGTGTGAGTTTGTCTAGATTCGTCTCTTGTTCACATGGCGTACTTTGTTCCAGGTTTGAGGCGTTTGACTTTAAAGAGAGTGCCGAATTTGCCCTCTTCAGTGTTAAAATACTTTCAGCTTCAAAGGGGCTTCGCCCCCTGACCCCTGACCAGGGGCTCTGCCCCTGCACCCCGCTGGGGGCTCTGCCCCCAAACCCTTATTATAGGCTCGCGCTCCCTCGCTCGCCATATTCTTAGCGTTCCGGTTCCTTTTCTTCTAGGAAACGAACACATGGCCGCAAGCCAGATAATCGACTCATTGTAGTCGTGATGCAATGTAATATGCTATTGTATACGATAATACGAATGCATCAAAATAAAAATATGTATGTAATCGGCAAGGAATTTGGAGTTATCTGAAGTTACGACCTTTTGGCGCTATATAAATCGGTTTACTATTATTAATATTATTATCGTAACAACTGTTACACTGCGCTGCACTGTTTAGTGTCAATCGTCGCTTTGATTATACACTGTTCCTTTTCACGTCAACTTTTGACAATATCTTTTGTGTGATGACGCGTAGCTATGCAGGTTTACACTGTGAGATCGTTGAGGGATACTCGAAAGGCGCTGGATATCAGCCTGGATCGCACTTCCGAAGCAGCCAGTTCCGCAATCAGTGGACGGCCGTCTGGGTAGAAGGGTCATGGCGCTTCATCAACTGTAACTGGGGAGCACGGCATGTCAAACGCCCCGGTGACGATCGCTCCATGACCTACCATGTCGACGAGTTCTACTTCCTGACGGATCCAGAGGAACACATCTACCAGCACTTTCCGGACGACAAGCGCTGGCAGTTGCTGCGGCGACCACTGACGCTCGATGACTTCATCCGTCTGCCTCTCGTCAAGTCGCCGTTCTTCAACCATCGCCTCGAATTTGCAGCCGCTATCGAGTCAGTGGTGAAAGCGGTAGATGGTCACCTGGACATGAGACTCATCGCGCCGTCGCTGCTTGGTTTCGCCGCCAAATTGCGTCTGGCCAAGGACGAAGGAAGCGGCGCAGGCAGCCTCGACGATCGCTGTCTTGTTAGGACAATCGGCAACATGCTGGTGGTGTCGACAGCACTTCCAAAGCCAGGCCGCTACTATCTGGACGTGTACGTTGGTGAAGACTGGTCCAGTTCATCGATGGACAGTGCTTGCTCGTTTCGTGTCCACTGTCGATCTGTGGCGCCGTCTGTCGCCACTGTGTCGTACCCGCCTGGAATCTGTTTCGGAGCGACTCCTGACTGTGCTCGCTGTGGCATCTCGGAGGACACGCGACATGATCCGGTGGTTGTGGCAGATGGCACGCACCTGTCACTGCGCCTGCGCACTCCGCCACGCAATAGCGCCGACGTGCGTCTCACACACACGATGCGGCACTGGAAGCACGGCGCGCTGGCTGACTGCGATCGCTATGCGCTGCTGCAGAAACGCGACTCCACCGGAGCGGCCAAGTGGATCGTGCGCTGTCCGAAGCCCGGCTTCTACGCGCTGTCGATCACGGCGGCCGTCGCAGATGAGGAGGCGCGATGTGTTTACCGCTACCTGGTGGACTGTCGACGGCCGTGCCCCGACGCAAGGCCGATGCCGCGGGCGACGACGAGGTGGAATGGATGTCGGCTGGTGGAGCCACTGGACGGTGAGTTGACTCCACGGTCCAAGGTGCGTTTCCGCATCGAGTCGTCGGGTGCTGTGGAGCTGTTGGCGAACGTGAGCGGAGGGGCGTGGACGACGCTGGAGAGATCGGGTGACATGTGGGAGGCGCTGGTTGAGACTGGAGACGTTGGTGACGAAGGACGAGGTCGGCTGCAGATTTATGGACGCTTGGATGCCAACACTGACAAATATGTGCCGCTGCTCGACTACGTGATACGTGAACCGTCGATGACTGACGAAGTCCGAACGATGCTGAAGTACATGTGATTCGATCGGACGTCGTCACTCAACGTGGTTGAGAGGTTGCACAGCCAGACAAGCCTCAGTCTTGCCACTGATTTTAGTTGTTCTTGCAGTTTCCGTGTTTTCAAATATTTCGGGGAAAATGCAACTGTAAGCAATGTTGTGGCATGCAACTGTTTGTTAAATTAGTCAAAGTCCATCGCCTAATAAATTACCACCGTACTCTGTCTTCATCTCTGTCGGGTGACCTGAGTAATATCTACGCTATGATGATCATGTAAAGTTCGCAGGTAAAATCCAGTGCAGAAGCAACCAATGTTGATTGTCGTCATTGTCGTGGGCGAATGAAAATGCAGAACTGGTATAGATATGACAGACAAGCAGAGTGTATGGCTGGAATATGACAGACAATGAATGATGCGAATGCAATTAATAAATGATCGCATAACAGCGTAATATTCACTGCATATATTATTTGTCCGTTAATTCTGTTGGTTACGTTAGAATTCGAAAAAATGCTTCTTTTTGTATAACCCAGTGTTAACGGATCAACGTTTAACGTATTGTAATGAACAGGCCTAATCATTGCTTGTACACAAAAATCCGGAAAGTTCTTGTTTGCCTTTTGATGCTGATCTGTTTAATCGTCAGTACAGATAACCGTGAACAAGTTTTATATAACTTCAAAAAGTCAGTATAATTCACATATTCAGTGTCATTAGGATACGCATTAGTGACCTAAAAATAGGCTAGTTACATTTAAGCACTATTAAAAAGCTAACGACAGTGTATCCAAATTCGAAAGCATGTGGCAGTGTGTAATGTCCACTTATTATCAGCTTGCTTTTGTCATCTTTGCCGTCCTGGAAAATTCGGACCGTCGTTTTCCAGTCCTGAATTTTCAGTTAACCACCTATAAGTAGACCATTCCAGAAGTCATTAAGTCATTAGTAATTGAAATTTATAAATAGCTACAATATTATTAATCAGCACTCAGCAGTCGTCTTAGTGTAGTGCACGACCCCCCTCCCACTTACAAATTCGTTCTGGCGCCAGTGCCACTAATGAATAAATATAGGCCTAAGTTTGGCGTAAAAATGGTAAGGCCAAGGCGCAAGCGAAACTGTTTACACGCACGCTGTAGCCTTGACTCGGCGTCATTACTTTTACACTGAGCTTCTGACTATCGTGATTTAGCAGCGTTTAGCGTGCACCTCGTAGTCGTAGGTAAGAACTATTGCACGGGCCTGTTCGCTTGCATTATGAGCAGCGTTTCAGTCACTCTAGCGAGTGCCCTGCTAGCTCGGTTCACTGCGTCTTGGTCGCAACTACACGCCATAACGTGTACGAAACGCTCGATCATGGCAGTCATATTGTGGGTCTCTTTGCAAACTGCAGGAGTGCATGCGTACAATGAGCCAGAGAAAACTGAGTCATGCTCTATACTATAGGCTTGTGAGCAGTATACCCGTGATTTCACCACGTTTCTGAGTTGACGTAGTGATAACACAACAGCTTTAGCAAATTTTGCTGCTACTTTTGAGACACCGGGACGTCTGGAATTACAGCCGCGGAAGAGAACGCAATCATGTCTGCCGATAGTGATGGTGATGAAGACCAGCTAATTAATAATGTGGCAACGGATGGATGGTCGAAACGAGTGAAAAGGCGAGTAGCAGACGAAATGACACTGTTACTGACTTGCGCCAAATCTGCTTCGCCAGACCGATCGGCAGCGTCCGTAATATTTCTCGTTCTGTTCGCCTTTTCCGTTACGTGCATGTTAAGTCGCTACATGATGTCGTCCGAGACAGGCAGATTCCCGTATTACGTTGTGCCGATGCTGATCATTGCACTGGAAGTCATCGCAGCCATCTTTCTGCTGCTGATGCTGAGCTTCGCTCGAAAGCGCGATTGCGACGACTGCATCCTAGACGCCGACCTTCAGCCGTGGCATCGGCTTTTGCGGAAGAACGTCAAACTGTTCGGCATCATCCCGTTCTACTTCGGCGTTTTTGTTTTCGACGTGTTTCGTCTGATCGCCAATGGCTGGTGCATATCGGAGTGGATGTTGTGCACTAATGACCTTGTCCGCATTGAGCGCTTGGTCGATCTCCTGTACCCCATTGCGCGTGCTGGCTACCTCTTCGTCGAGCTGATCGTCTGTATCAAGTTCAACGCGGCCGACATCTTCCACAACACGCTGGTGCTGATTGCACTTGCTTTTGTCCAGGCCACCAACCTGTCAGGGTGGCTGGATGCTCTGGTCAGCGAGTCCGATGTGCTATCGTCCCAACAGAACTGGACATTAGACTTGTCTCGCTGTTTCAACGAAACCGACGTCAACCGGACATTGATTGTAAGCGATCACTTCATCCAATGCCTCAGTGGCACAACGGGCGAGTACCAACTACTCGACTCGGTCAGTCCGTATCTGTATCCGTTCATCGTTGAGTATCTGATGTTGGTCATTGAGTGTGTTGCGGACTGGTTTTTCAGCGATGCCGCTCGACATCGTGATGGAGTCGTAGCAATGTCTCACTTGGATCGAGCTAGATCAACTACATCAACACCGAACAATGAAAGTGGCACGGCACTGGCTGAAGTGACGTCGTTCGCTGACCAAGAAGACGGTCACCCGCCGTGTGATGCAGCAGCCGACATTCAAGCATCTTCATCTCACCGTGAAGATATCCAAAGAGAGGACATTCAGTTTGTGCATCCGAGAGTCTCACAATCAGCCAACATAAGCTCATATTCGTGGGTGGCGCTTGTCGCCTCCGTTATTCTGCCTCTGATCGCAAGCTTCGGGTTCCTCATATGCGGCATCTACAACTTCTGCCTCGGCCAAATCGCATATATATATCGCAATGTGTTCATGATCTATCGGATCGTC
>Ga0209568_1000650_pt1 | contig 12358 bp, 11 predicted proteins | sample WorMetOlspDAHAB2_FD_187406 | JGI IMG/M metagenome (GOLD analysis project Ga0209568, IMG submission 187406) | Marine gutless worms symbiont microbial communities from Max Planck institute for Marine Microbiology, Germany - Olavius sp. DAHAB.2... ...
GACCCCCCAACTTGCCACCCCCCTTGTGTCTGCTACTTTGTATGAAAAAAACTAACTCGTAGTTTCGTATGATACGCTCGAACAGTGATGGAGTTTCTGAGAGAACCTGACCTGGATGATAAGAGACTGTCGCGGTCAGATCTATGACAGCGCGTCTTAATCCTTTCTTAATCATCGAGCTTTTACAGTCTTACAGTCTCCCACAAGTGACTCCTCCCTCCCCAAGCCCCTAAGTACGTTGGGCGCCAGGCTTCCCAAGGCTCAGAACTGTGGCTTTCCGACAGCCTGTCTGTCATGGACTTTGCGAGAGTAACGGCGCCAGCGCAGTAACGGAGTTAGGTCATTTTGAGGTCAGAAAAAATTTTCAAGACAAGGTCAGGTCATCCGGAGTCCTAGACGCCGCGAAGGGCTCGCCTGTCCTCGATGATCTGGCCGACTTACATTGCACCTATTGCACCTATTGTGCAGACTGTTTGATGAAAAGTGCAAACGTTAATTAATGACTGGTTACACATCTATGCCTTTACCGGGGTAGAGCAATAGACAGGGCGGAGCCAGGGCGGTGAATCTTCCAGCCAGGTCATTTGACCTGGCGCGCCCTATATAGTGTAGCGCCGCCACTGCTTTGTGACCGTTGTTTATAACAAGCGATGCATTTCTATGTGCACGGTAAATACGTTTCTGTCTGTGTGCCGCAGAGAGTATGGTTTCGGGAAAGAACACCCAGTCTTCGACGTATGCCAACCTGTCTGCAGAGCTGGCGATCGACGGAAACAGCTCTTCGTGCATGAGTACAACTGCAGAGCTGATGCCTTGGTGGGTCGGGCGGAGACGGGGACAGGAGAAGGACAGCATCTCGGCGTTGCGTTGACGGACGAAGGCCGATGCCTTGGTGGCAGGTGGACCTTGGCAACTTCTACCACGTCGTCGCCGTCGAACTGTTCACCAGAACTGATCTCGATTGCCAGCTTGACAGCTCCTGCGGTTGTCAATACTTCAACTCCTGAAAAAATAATGTCGGTCTTAATAGTGCGATGCGGTTAACGTGATGGTTGACCAAGCTTGGGTGTCGGCACCCCTCTGGGTGTCAAACGCAAATCTAGGGGGCGTCTGACTCGCTTAGGGGAAATAATACAAAAATTCGAATTTAGTGCCTCGCAACGTTTGTCGCATATTTGAATATTGATCAACTGCCATGGGCTGTCAGCGATCAACTAGGATTGACGGAGGGGTATCGGACCAGAACAAGGTTGGGAACCTTTGGTCTAATAACTGTAAATATCATAACGCCCATAATTGCATGTATAGTTGTTATTAAAATAAAAATAATGATGAAAAGCTAACAGGAAACAAAACTAATTGTTGAGCTGAGCCAATACAGTTTAAAGTCCCGTCCAGCGCAGTTTCGCTGATTTCTCTGTACACTTTTCTGTATGTATCTTTTTTCATTTAATGTCAGCACTATAGTTATAGTTCGGTTCTATGCCTGTGTACATTTGTTCTTTAAGTCTTGCAGCCTGTACACTTGCACATTTGATTGATCAGCGAAAAATTATTTTTTGGCTAACAATTAGTCAGTCTGAATGAAGTGTGCTAAGGAACTTAGCATATCTGAAGAGAAATATGTGCAATGCTTTACGTCTGTGCTCATACGGTGGTGGTGATGCAATAAAATATCCGGTATTCGAGAATTTTTCTGCTTCTCTTTGTGATACGTGATTCTGATGTGATTTTATGATTTGTACTCTGCATGCTTGTCTGTATATGTGCTATTTGTCTGTGTATATGTGACTGTTTTTTTCTGCCCTTGTAGCACAAGAAACGATAATAATAATAATAATAATAATAATAATAATCTGGAAAGAAAGATCTCCTCGTCGTCAGGCGATGACAGGGAAGGAGCTTTTCAGTTCTGCAGAGAGTTTCGGTGCTGGTGCAGCGCTTACGCTGCATTGTTATATGACACATTGCCAGCCACTGACTGCACGGACTGATGATCTGTGCTCAATTGTGTATTATCTTAATTTTTAAACTCCCTCGGGAACATATCTACCGAGGGTAAAAATTATAATAATAAATAATTCGACGTTGGACGTGATTTCCGCTATTGCGCGCGCGCGTTTTCTGCATCAGCGAATCGAGTGCGTGACGTACAAGTGAGAGTGGGAGCGAACGAGTCGACGCAGCACGGACTCTGCGCCTACCACCGGGGTCCAGTAACTCCACCGCGGTCAGCCAACTTGACCTGTCACGGCCCCGTCTGGGGCAGGTTCGTCCGCGTCCAAAGGACCACTCCCAACTACGTCGACTCTCTCGAACTCTGCGAAGTGAAGATCTACATCAGAGAAAGTAAATACCCCGAATAATAACTTGTAAAAACAATCTAAAAAGAGAAACTACCCTGTATACATTGTCCAGTACGCAGTGGCATAGCAAGGTTTCGGGTGAGGGCGGGGAGAGGAGCGGACTGGTTCTTCAAACCGGCCCTGGCTAAGTAGGCAGACCGGCCCCATCAGTAGTTGTGTAACTAGGAACTGTTGGACCCCTGCACAAATATGCAAGTAAGGCCCCTGGACATCCTCCTCCGTTCCACTCCTTCCTTCCCCCTCCTCCTCTTTGTGACTTTGTACCTCGCTCCCTTCTCTCCCTCCGTTCTCCCGGAAATAAAATAGCTTCTCTGTTCCTCGCATTTTTCTCTTTTTTTTCTTTGCCAGGCAGCCAGTGACAAGTAACAGTCACAGTGATTTGGCACGCAGTAATTCATTTTGGGGTTTCAAATTATCTGCACTGCAGTTGTGTATGCTTTTTTGTCCTCTCTTCTTGAGTTGGTACACTATTCGGAATGCGATAATTTGTACGTAAAATTTTTGACAAGACGGCGGGGCCGCAAAACGCCGGTGGTGGCCATTTTGCATTGCTCGGCCTCAGCACGTGCGCCCAATGGCCAGGTTTCAACTGCGCCGCTCGACCTGGTCGCCATTCGTTCTGTAGAATAAACCTCGTAAGAAGCGGCCAAAATTCGTGCCGCACAAATGTTCCAAGGACAACAAGTCATTACAGAAGAGAAATAGCCGAAAACGCGCCCCGTATACATGTACTTGCTAGAGCCTTTATGGCCACAAATAGATTTAAGAAAAGCTCAATTAGCCTAGCGATATTTTGCTCAATCTGGCAGCCACATCTACGCGTCTTTCCTGTCTCATTCCTTCCCTGCCCAAATCCGACTAGGGGGTCTGTGGGAAAGATTTGTCAAATTGAACTTCCCAGAAACAAGGAGGCCATTGTGTCGCATTGTGACTCAACGCAGCTACAGCTCTGGCAAAGTAATAGCGCGTACACTCGAATCGTATGTTGTTATGAATACGTATATTCGCCAGCGAATGACAGCAGACAAATGCATACAGCTGAAGACGAAAAGACGGACAGTGTACAGCGTCTTGACAATACCTCATAGTTCTCGACAGGCAGCATCGCAAAATACGTAATGAACACGTAGCGGAATTACTCAAATTTATCAGTTGTTTCAGATCAAGCTGACCACACAGAAACTGTGTCTGTTTAACTGACTCCCACGGCTTCATACCAAAAATCCTTCTGTATACATTATTCCAAGCAATGTCAAAGTTTATTTAATAACTGACCTGCACTCAAATGCATAACATTCAGACCATACATCTGAAGTAACGAAGAAAACAGACGCAATTTAACATTTTCACTAACATACTACGAGTAGTGAGTCATTATGGCATTAACCGATGCATACAATTTACGCAAGAATGGGCATATTACTACTTTCAAACGCCTGTTTGAAATAAAATGAATTCCAAGATACTTCACTACGCTGTCAGACCATAAAACGTTCTTATCGCCAAAAGGGGTGTGTGTGTGTGTGTGTGTGTGTGTGTAGAGAACGTGGCTCGCTCTGGGCAAAACCATATACGAATCATCCGGAGGGGACGCCGACAGCAGCAACAGCACAGTCGCCGACACCGTATTCGACTTTTGCAACGACACCAACTTGAACACCTCGTCGCCTGACACCAGCTGGTGGACGATTGACCTGTTCAGCAACTATCGCATCCGCTTCATTGAAATCACTCCGCAGCCGGGCTCTCTCTGTCCCGAAAACTCTCTCTGCGGTCGGTCAGCTCCAATTGAAAATCACTATACAATAGTTACAGCCGCCATATTGGAGGTATACTTTGTTGCAGCGGTGTAGCTTCGGGTATGCTTACGTTGAGTTAGTAAAGATTAATGCACCCACCCGACACAATATAGGTCGTCGGAGGCGGAAGGGTGTGCTTGCAAACTGTTGTGTGCGAAATTGTACACCCGTCGAAATGATACACGGTCTGCAAATAACCGTGACATTCGCATCTTAACTGAGACTAACTTGTTCGCATTCGGTGTACCTCCAAACATGGCGGTGTTGTTTTATGACCAGTTGAATGACGCAGCTACACCGCATGCATTGCGATTGCCTAGAGCTTTCTGCTTGCTTGGATATTTTTCTAGTTTCATTATGCGGTTTTCAGCCATCTGCGTTAGATTTCTCACGCTGCAGGATCGCAGAAATGCAAGCAATGAATTGGACACGTATGTTTCTTTGGGAGTTACGGTAGCCTATAACTTCGAATATCTCAATTCACTAGCACATACTATTCGCCCGAGCTGCAATTTAGTTTACGACAAACTTCTAACAAACTTGTGACAATAAGTTTCGTTGTTAATAAATCCGACTCACGGCTGTCTGTACTCGACAGCACAGTCAGCGAGAACCGAACTCGGTACCTGCTGATCGCCAAGTCCAACATTCTGACCATATACACGTGCATCGTGGTACGTACGCACGTACGTCATTGAGCATACAACTACGCCGCCATTTTGGAGGTATACGTACGTACGCGCGCACGTGAGTGTGTGTGCGTGCGTGCGTGCGTGCGTGTGAAGGTAAACAGCCGAGTTTCATGAAGTTTCGAACGGGTAACGACGGCGTGAACATGTCGAAGAACTCCGAGTCTTTTTTGAACGACAGTTCGCCGTTTCGCGGCTCCGTCCGTCGCTGGTATTGCTTCGGCTCTTGCACCGGACGCTTCTTCAGCGTCATCGTTCCTCAGTCGATCCTGGCCACTCTCACAGGATGTGTGCTCCGAATGTTTCCGTGGTTTCGTAAGTGATTCCGTCTGTATTAGTTTAGACCAGTCTACATGTAAATGTCAATCGTGAATTTATAGATCGCAGAATCTTGAAGCAGCTCTACTGTCAGAACTCGATGTTGGATCACGGAGACTATCCGGTAAAGAGTTCCACGAAGTAGGACTGGCGACCGAAAAGGCCCGAAGGCGCCCGAACGTGCTCAGCCAGTAACGCGGTGGCACAGTAAGCCTGAGTAAGCTGGTGTCGACTGGCTGCATGGGCGTAGTTGTCGACGGCCGGCGACATCCGAAACTGGTGTGCAACAGTCGACCCGGTACCTTTGAGGTTTCTGTTGTCGTAATTGACTTTAGAAGGGTAGGATAGGGTATAGAGTCGGGTAGGATAAAGTGTGAAAAAAATTACTTATAACCACAGGCACACATTTGATCGTAAGACATTGCTCGTTGATAAATATTGTGTACTCGTCATAGTAAACGTTTTGTTGCTGTTATGTGGAGTTGTTGTCGTTAAAATATTTGCTCTCGATCTAAAAAATATGATTAAAAAATCGCCGAATAATCAGAACTGTTGGCATTAGCAAAAGTTGGCGTTTTACCGGCTGTTGCGTTTATGAACGAAGGAGTAAGTATTCGATTTAGTGTGTGTTAAAGATTGTTCACACCGAAATTAAAGTTGATGGCATTTTTTGTATTTCAGAACAATACTGCCGGTCCTCTGTCTTTTAGTAATTAAAGGCCGAACTGACTGGGTGATCTTAACTATAGTGTACTCGCGTTTTGCGTTTTCTTTTCAAATTACCAAAAATACATGACTGTTTACGTTTTTGAGCTTTTTCAGTCATGTTCTCCATCACTCATTGATGTTGATGACGTTGGTTGCAGCGGCAGAGTACAGGTCGGTGACAAGCATGAGGTCTGCGATCGGCTCCTATTTGCAGGACAGCGTGCTGGATTCGGTGTACGTGCAGACGTTTGCCGAGTGCCTGCAACACTGCGTCAGACGCTGTCCGTACTGTGGTTCCATCAACGCGGAACTGGGCAGCGGCTCGGATACAGCGGCTGCGCTGCACAGCGTCAGCGGCGGCTGGTGGCAGTGTGAGCTCAACTATGACGACGGCAGCAACGTCACGATGCTGACGACGCGCCAAGGCTGGCAGTTCCACGAGGTCGACGTCACCAGATGCTACTGAGACCGGAAGTGGCGAGACGTTGCAGAACCGAATTTGCGGGATTGGAAAACGCGCGAGCGAAAACTCTTTTAAATCTTTAAAAAGATCTTTAAGTGGGCGTCGGAGAAAAAATGCCGAACAAAAATTTGCGGGACTTGAAAATGCAGGACCGGAAAATTGAGGGATTCGAAAACGCAGCACCGGATATGATGCGACGGATAAAAAAGTCTATCAAAAAATTTTTAATTTTTTCGAATTGGAAACGCAGGACCGGAAAAAAGTGGGATTATGCCAAGGAATTTCTCGAAGAGGACACTAAAACCTACTTCAAAAGCTTTAGCAAACACCCTTTTATATAATTTAGTCATAAAGTGCCATCTGGTTTTAATAATAGGCGCTTAATACCATGACAATTTAAAAGGCGCTGTAAAGCGATGAGAGGCAGTACAAGGGGCCACAAGGCGTGTTTTGATAATTATCCGCCTCTAAAATGACAAAAACTGTGACGACTGTGGCGTCAAACTCTACTCACTCACTTACTCGTCGTTTTTTTATAAATTAAGACACCCACACAACAGCTTACAGCTTAGAAACAAAGATACGGGCAGGGAAAACCCATAGCTACTGAATTTGCCATTCAATCAAACTCTGTGGTTAAATAGCGTAGTTACGTCATGCAGATCAGGTATATATAGGAGTGCGAAAGCAATCGTAAAATGACACGCGAAACACTACCGTTTGTTCGTTTTAGAACGACGCACATGCTGATTCGTCACTCACTCACTGCACTAGCAACAACTGTGCACTGACCGACACCAGACAAATAAAGTCTTTTGTTACAAATGTGTTCCGATTGCTCTGCATCGGACGCAGCTTTGCCAACGTTTTCGACGTATTTCGGCAATATTATCCAGCATAACACCCAAACTCCATTCTTCGACTTACGAAGACTTATTGTACAGAGTAAGCGGCAGACCAGTCGAGCAGTGGCTTCAACATTTGTTCGTGAGCGTTATCAACTTGTCGAGCGCTTTTCGTCGAGTCGGGCCTGTGGAATTCGAGCGTCAACAAGACACGACACGATTTGTCTTCACGAAATAGAAGTAATTGAATGTGGACTTAAGTGTATGCGTCCGGCAGTTCTTCGACGTTGTCGGTCTAGCGATAGTAAGACATCGGCCTGTAAGAAATCAAAACACAACTGGGAAGGCACAGCCTATTGTCACCGCTTCCGCTTCGTCAGAATGCACAGTTCATTTCTGTAGCGCCAACTACCTCAGCGGTTACCTGGCCGGGCGATCGATGACAAACCACTCGTTGTCGGCCAATTCGCGGACTGGTCAAATCGCGGACTGAACCATTTGCATACTACAGCAGGGGCGGAGTGGACCGCCTGGCAGCCCGGCACTTGCCCAGGATGTCCGGTTGATCCGGCGTCCAAGTGAGCCGCCACGTCAAATGTTGAAGGAGGTCAAACGGCTTACCCCGTTAAAAAATTAAAGGCACAGATGCACGGAAGAGAAGGGAGCGAGGGACAAAGTCACAAATATGTAGACAGGAAAGGAGAGAGTGGAACGGAGTAGAGGTACCAGGGGCCCTTAACAATGGAGGGTGGGCTCTATTTGGATATTTGTACAGGGGCCCAAGAGTTCCTAGTTACGTCACTGTTGATGGGACCGGTCTGCCTAAGTAGCCAAGGCCGGTTTGAAGAGCCATTCCGCGCCTGGACTACAGTCAGTTCGTTGAAAACGATTTTTAAAAAGAGCAAAATTAGTGCGACTATCTGATTCCAACTTTTTCATTTTTTCCAACGTTTTCATTGGACGTTCCGCGATGGCCAGCTGCGGGACACGGAAGCTGTGTGTATGTCGTGGAAAGCTCCACGACCGTCAAATGATTCCGGCGGAACATTTTAATGAACTGTTCCGTCAACATTTCCGCCAAATGACTGATCGCGAGTTCGCTTGTCGCCGGCATTTTTTTCTCATTCTCTTTTTCGCGTCAAGTATACATGCAATATGGCACACGGAGAGCGCGCGGCGCGGGCCTATAATAGGGGTCCGGGGTCGGCTGAGCGGGGTCGAGAAGCAGAGCTGTTGGTCAGAAGACAAAGTCCCCAAGGCTAAAAATCTTTAAGCTTTCGGATGCCCAACGAAAGCAGAAAATCCGCCTCATTTTTCTCATTGTGCAGACTGGCGGGTCAAACTCCAACGTGACTAATTCCTAGCCCACCCCCTGTAGAAACCCAGCCGGATTTGCACCAATCTCAGGAACAACCTCTGCACCCCATGATGACGCCCCTGCTAACGCTGGACAGTTGACGTGGTCGGAAGTGACATAATAGTCGAGTCAATCTGTGATCCAAAATGACCGAACCCCAAAAAAATTCCGTCAAAAGGTTTTATTGTTTTAAGTGATTCAGCAGGTCATGGTGAGTTCCCGGAAAAAAGTCTCCATAAATCGGACCGCAGTGAGGTGGTTAATTTGCATATTTTCAAGATGGTCGCCAGTGAAACCTTCAACGTACTACTACGTTTTATGGTTTGTTTTACACCCTATAATTGTATTAGCAACATATAGGAAAATGAGGTTTCTGAATCAAATGAACAGATTTGATTTTCATCCACCTATGACGTGCTGTGACGTAAATATGACGTATATGACGTCATAGTTAACCCTTTCACCGGAAACGGGGGGTAATTTACCCCCAGGGTCGTTTTGTTAGCAAAATACCGCCTACTTCTAAGCTGAATGTGACAGTTTTTGTTTTGTTACATTGTCATCGAATAACTTGGCCTTCGGAGACAAGTTATGGAATCATTATATCTACTTCCGGTTTTTCGCTATAAGTCTCTAAATTAAACTTTCGTAAATCGTAAACATGAATTGTACCGCTGCAGACGTGAACAGCTAAGAAAAACGCAGGTAACGTTGATAAATGTTCATACATTTTAAACATGGTATGACACGAACCGGAAGTAGTAATATATCACCATCTACGTCAATTAGCAGGACCATGTAAAGAGCTATTTTACAGCTTCCGTGCGTTATAAATCAGTGGCATGTATACCAACAGTGTGCAAGAACTGGTTACGCATCAAACTGGTCACTAATTGAGCAAACCGGCAGTGGTTTTATTTAATCATAAAGTCGCTGTCGCCATTATTGTCGATCGAAGTCTGTACAACATAACAGTATGATGCCTATTAGTTTTTCACTTCATAACTAAGCCTGTTTGTTTACAGGTGAACACAAACGATGGATACAAGTACAGAAACCTTGCAAAAAACATGTTCTCTGTGTAAAAAGGACTTTGATGAAGGCAATCCAAGTAACATTTGCAAGCTCTTTAAAAAGGGAGCTGAGAAAGTCAATGAAGCCAGTCACAAAAGAGGACGTGATGATGTTGTGGCGGAGGTCTTAGAGTTCACAGGGATTGCCGTAAATGGTATGCCAATGAACGGGATATACAAACATCATTAAAACAACAGATTTTCTCATTTATTTGTTAACTATTATGTCATATTCAAAGTGGCCTCAAAAGTAAGCCACTTGAAAAGTAAAAAAAACTTTTTAAGTCGGATTAGAGATTGCTTACAAAAAAACTTTTTAAGTCGGATTAGAGATTGCTATTGAGATTAGATTTCCTCGTCAAATTGAACTACGGATCTAGCACTAATATTATCCATTGATATTAAATACATGTATTATGTGCGTGACCTAATTTATGACGATATGAGCCACGTAGGCAAACGATGTCAGCGCTCCCTCTAACATAAGTTCGCGGTAGCAAGCTTTGAATTCCATCGTAAACCATCTTTTAGATGGAGATTTGCGTAAAAATTTATATGATTTCCACATTTTATCTTACCTGGTTTTCAGTCAAGATTTTATCATATACATTGATTTTGCCCATATCGTAGCTTCAACACAGCAATTGATGGCGACACAAATTAGGTCACACATAGAATATTTAACATAAACTTATAATATTTGTGTGCTCATTTCATACTCGGCTTTTAACACGATTTGATGATGACTGTTAATAGTCGCTTACTTTTTGGGCCACCCTGTGCGTCACAGGACGTCATAGGTGGATGAAAATATGTTCATTTGATTCAGAAACCCCATTTTCCTATCTGTTGCTAATACATTTATAGGGTGCAAAATCAACCATTAAAACGTAGTAGTACGTTGAAGGTTTCATTGGCGGCCATTTTGAAAATATGCAAATTAACCCCCTTCCCGGGGTCCGATTTATGGAGACTTTTTTTCTGGTACTCACCATGACCTGCTGAATCACTAAAAACAATAAAACCTTTTGACGGAATTTTTTGGGGTTCACTCAAGTATGACATCTGTATCTGTAACTACATTTCCGGTTTTCGACCGGAACCTAGGATATTACTCACAAGATGGCCTAGAGGACAATGGGCAACTTTTACCGTGAAATCAATCTACTTCCGGTTTGCAACAATCACGTATAATTTCACTCATATCGAGTTGTCGAGTATTGTTGATCTCAAACTGTCGGATTATCATTGTGGTTGAACTTTGACATATCTATCTGTTTATGCAGCCCTGGTAAGTGCTACGAATTGTAATATATCACTACTTCCGGCTCGTCCTTATTTTTTCTGCTGAATATCCAAGATGGCCGGCAATGACCGGAAGTGGTGATAACGAAACTATTGCTTGCAAATATTGTTGCCGATCATAATGCAATAATAGACCTATATCACCAAGCCTTACTATACGGCTTTCATCAACAATTGGCGACATCAACTTCGACCATCAAATAAAACTACTTCCGGTTAATGTCCGCCATGTTAAAAATGCGCAAACATGGTTGCGTATACTGTTATATACTCTTCCGCGGCATATAGCATTCACATCAATTACAATCTCAACGTCGCGTGCGTGTTTCATAGCTGTTCACCTGTGCAGCATTTTTACGATTTGCCAAAGTTCAATTTAGAGACCTGTAGCGAAAAAACCGGAAGTAGATATGATGATGCCGTCACTTGTCTCAGAAGTCCAAGTTATTCAGTGACAATGTAACCAAAAAACAACTGTCACATTCAGCTGACAACTAGTTGAGATTTTGCAAAAAAAACACCCAACCTAAGGTAAATTACCCCCCGTTTCCAGTTTGAAGGGTTTTTATATTAACATCACTGCTCATCATAGGCGGATTAAAATATATTCACTCGATTCAGAAACCCCATTTTCCTATTTGTTGCTAATACATTTATAGCGTGTAAAATCAACAATAAACAGTCGGTACTACATTACTGGTTTCATTGGCGGCCATTTTGAAAATATGCAAATTAACCCCCTTTCCGGGGTCCGATTTATGGAGACTTTTTTTCTGGAACTGATCATGACCTGCTGAATCACTTAAAACAATAAAAGCTTTTGACGGAATTTTTTGGGGGTTCAACGCTATATTGACTCAACTATAATGTTTCTACGATGTTATCATCGGACTGATCTACACGGGAGTGTTCAACGGGTGCTCCTGAACCCCCTAGTATGGTACACTGGGGGTTATTGGGACACTTTATAAAGCGAACTAACACTTTCAGCTTTGTCGTTAACTTTCGTCCTGTTATATCAACATCTAAAGTTTTGACTGCAGTGTAAATTTTCTTAACATTCACTTTTTGTGCGCATAATTTTGATGTTTCATGTTTGAAGTTTACTCTGAAGTCCATTTTTTTCGAGTTCATTTAGACAACTTTCTGTGTAAGTAAAAATATTCTAATTTGCATTTTTAAGCATATTAACATGTACACACAATAACAGGAGAGTGACAATCACAAACCGCGGAGTGATAATGTCTAACGTAACCCCAGGTAAAAACCGCATCCACCAAAGTTTGACCTAACTCTATCGAAACCCCCTCCCCCCACAAAATCCAAACTCCCTTACCCGACTGCGATAAAACTTCGCATAATTGATTGTGTACACTAGACGAGCATATCAACAAAATTTGTTTAAATCGGTCGCAGGGGAGGGCGTCTGACCACA
>Ga0209568_1000652_pt1 | contig 12347 bp, 5 predicted proteins | sample WorMetOlspDAHAB2_FD_187406 | JGI IMG/M metagenome (GOLD analysis project Ga0209568, IMG submission 187406) | Marine gutless worms symbiont microbial communities from Max Planck institute for Marine Microbiology, Germany - Olavius sp. DAHAB.2... ...
AATATGAAAATTGAAGAAATTTATACATAAATCTCCATCTAAAAGAAGATTTTGGAATGGAATTTACAGCTTGCTAATGCCAGCTGATGCCAGAGGAAGCGCTGACACCATTTACTGCATGTGACGCATATCGCCGGACATTGTTAATGACGTCACAAAAGTAGGTCACGCACAGAATATTTATTACCAAGGAATTATATTATAGTGCTTGATTCATACTTTAACTTTACGAAGAAATCTAATCTCGTTGGCAATCCTTGATACGATTTTTTGAAAAATTGGTGGTGGCTTACTTTTTTGGGGTCACCCTGTAGAATTCACAGGTTGCTGAGGCGAGCTGATGCAACAGGAAGCGCTGACATCATTTACCGTTTCTGACGCATATCGCTAGTTTGCGGCCTTTGCAGGTCAGGCATTACAGTGATGCAGGTCAGAAAGTAGGTCACACATAGAATATCTAATACCAACGAATAATATTATAGTGCTTGATTCATACTTTAAGTTGACGAATAAATCTTATCTCATTCATAGGCTTTGATACGATTTAATACGATTTTTGATCATTTGGTAATGGCTTACTTTTGGGGCCACCCTGTACAGTAAGCTAATTGAATGATGATAATACTATAATGTGCACACAGAATGACTAAATATGTTGGTAAAATTTCGATTTGAAATTCCAAGTGAAAAAAATGTGAAAAAAATCTCATGGGATATTTGTTTTGCCGCACCCTGTACATGTTACCTGAGAACAGAAAAACTGAGAAAGTCACAAGATCAACAGAAAGGTTAGCAGAACGAACCAGTTTAAATGCCATGATACGCTCGATCTTTTGACCAAAACTGATCGACCAGTTAAGGCGGTGATCGATGAACAAGCTTAGTGTCGACTGCAGGCTTTCCTCGTTTTTTCACTTTCGAGACACTTTCTATGTACAGGCGGCCATGAAACAACTGTAGGCCGCAACAATGAGGGCTGTATAACATCTTGCTCGTTTCAGCTCCATATTATAACTAACTGGCTGTGACTGTAAGAGCACGCTACGCATATGCTATTCGATGATAAGCGTTATCATCACTTCTCGACAACCAGCAATGTAGGCAACTCGCATTTACAATATTCTTCAAAGAAATGACCGGATAACCTTTTCGAAAAAGTAAGTTAGCCTTCTGATAATACGCCTACATATTAGTCTAAATTGCTTGTACACGGCGACCCAATAAAAAGTAAGCCCAATCGGAATTATAAAAAATCGTATTAAAACCTGTCAACAAAGCTAGATTTTAAAGTCAAATTTGAGTGTCAAAGAAGCACTAGAATACTTAGGTTTGAATTAAATATTCTATGCCTGACCTAATATGTGACGTCATCAGTCACTCTCAATCAATCGAAAATCTGAAAAAATGGGGATCTAAGAAATTGTTACATATTCCAGCAAAAGCGTGGTATCTGGGGTGCAATTTATAACCTGGTAGAGCCAACTTAGGCAACAAGGGAGCTTTGACATCAATTACATTACAACTAGGCTAACCAATATCACAACTTCGCAGGTCACGCACAGTAACTTACGTCACATACTCGGCCACGCAAAGAATATTTAATATCAACTGATAATATTAGAGTGTTTCTTTAATACTTTAATTTGACGGAAAAAAATCAAATCTCATCGGCAGGTTTTGGTACGATACAGGTATTGGTTTACTTCATCAGCCCACCCTGCACATAATTAGGCTAACTGCATAAAAGCACAAAAATGACAAATACAAATAAAGCGACATCAGTCATCTACGCTACGACACTTTTACATTCCGCACGTATTGTTAATGAAAGGAAAATTAAAACAATGAAATGTTTATAGTTATTGAAAAATCTTGGTATAAATACAATGTAGCACAACATACTAGACTCTAATCCAATATTCGGTATCTCCAAGTTGAGATTAATATCCTACAACAAACAGCAACAAAATAACTATAAGCTATATAATTTTCATTAAACTTGCTCTAAACAGGCTGGACAACGCATGTTCCGTGTTAATTTGAAAAGTTAATACATTTATATGCGCAAGGTATTTTAACTGGACGAAATGTAACTGGTTGCTTGTAACTATAGTAGCTGTTGGCGGCGTGGCTTAGTGGTTACGACGTCGGTCTTTGGCTGGCGGAGTTTCCTTGATTTATCCCTGATCTTTAGTTGACATGTGACACCTTCGTGGGTAAGGACATAAGGTCTTTGGCTGGGTCAACCAACCAGGCCAACTCAGCCTTCCGTCCCTTCGGGGACGGTAAATGAGTTGTAATCCATGTAATTACATGGATTACGGGAGTGGAGAGCATTACACGGCAGACCAGGGTGGTCAGTCTGTGGCCGCAGGCTTAGCCTGCGGCCTATAAGGCTGTACGCCCGCTCTGTCTGTGACACAAAAGCGCCGCTGCAGCTGCGGACGCGGCTTGTGGCGCTATACAAGTGTTACATGTATATGCCTTTGCCTTTGCTCGTTGGCCGAATATGCGTATGTAATGTCAGCAACTGCGAGTCTGCGACTATCCCGTATGATCGTCGAGTGTTGGGTGAATCAAACGACAGACATGAATGGAGAAACAGAACAATGCAAAAAAATGTGCATAAATACACAAGCAAGCTGCTTCTGGAAGATGCACTTACTTAGCAGCATTCATTCGCCAGCAACCATTCTTAGAACACAGTCAATCAGCGTGGTCTATTTTCCAGTTGCGAACTGTGGTTGTCTTTTATTCCTGGCCTCTTCATAGTTCTTAGTGTGTTCAGAGCATCAATTCAATTAATTTGTGATAAGCAGACTACGAAAATACGAAAACTTACTGAGAGAGTTTCATGAGTGCTTTGAACTGTGCTCAACGCTGAATCGACAGCAGGAAACTACAAAGCACAAACATCGTTTAGTGGGTTAAAAACTTGAAAAACCAAACCACTGATTTTTTCCTGCAATTTTATTACTGAATGTCAGGCAGAATTTTACCAAGGACACACAGCTAAACGTGATCAAACAAACAAAGTGAATCAAAATCATGCAACCTGAAAACTAATGTAACCGTGTCCTTTAATAGCATTGAACTGAACTTAATATGTTTTTTTCTCGTATTCGACTGCCTATATATGCCACAAGAAAAAAGAATCATCCGATAAAGCCGCTGCGGCACTTTATGTTTTTGTCTGGTCACGTTCTTCCGCAGAACTGACGGAGTGACAAGTCTTTGTGAATGTGTGAGTGACATCCAACTTCATCTGGGTCGACTGCCAGGCGATCGCCTCCAGTGTGGACTGGAAGTGCGTACTGTCGATGGCATCAGTCTAAGAGGTTGTACTAGTTGATGGACCTCAAGTTTCGTCTTTGACCATGACAGCTTCAGTGCAAGAGGTGTGGCAACAGTAGCAAGCGTTTGCAGCGTTTGCAGCGTGCCGACGGCGCTGGTGAAAAGAGGACTGCGTCATCTGCGTGATCCAAGTCCGTGAACCGGCGATCACCGACGTCGATACCGACATGTGACCAACATGTGACTATAAGGCTAAGCGACCAAGAATCCAAGCAACTGCGACTGCAAATGATGCTGCGGCCAGAACACATCCTTGACGGACTTCTGAGGTTACCTCAAAGAGGCCACTCTTACCCGAGTACCAGTATGAATGTGTAGAACCTCAATCAGCTTGAGTAGAACATCTGGGATTCCTCTGACGCGTAAGGCTTTCCACGGGGCTACCCGATCTATACATAATCAAAAGCTGACTGAACGTCCACATATGCAACGTGCAGCGGACGGTCAAACTGTCTATGTAGCCCAGATAATAACCGAAGTGCCAGTACAGACTCAACAGTAGACTGACCGGCTGTAAAACCTGATTGGTTTGGCTTCTGTGTGGACTCAAGCAGCGGCTTTGCTCCAGGCGTTCCAGCAGCACATCAGCGAACACTTTCCCGCAACAGTGAGCAGAGAAATCGGCTTGATAGCTACTGCACTCACTTTGCACCCTTGCCTTCGTACAGAGATATGACGTCATCTTTCCTCTCAGCGCGGACATATCCGTATAGCCAGACGCAGATGAACAGCTTGTGCCACGCACGGAGACAGGTGAAGCTCCAGCCGGAGCCGCGTCCACATGTCCACAGTCTACAGGGTGGCCCAAAAAAGTAAGCCACTGTCACGAATCATCATTAAATCGTATTAAAACCCGACAATAAGCTCAGATTTTTCGTTAATTTGGACTACAAAATGAGCACAATGACAAGTCTGTGTTAAATATTCTATGTGTGACTTAATTAGTGACGTCATCACTTGCTATGTTTGGAGCTGCGATAAGGGTAAAATCAACGCGTCTGATAAAATCATGTTTGAAAACCAGAAAAAAAAGAGAAAATATTGAAATAAAAGATATTTTACATAAATCTCCATCTAGGAGATCGTTTAGACATAGACTTCACAGCTTGCTAAGGCCAGCTGATGCCAGAGTAAGTGCTGACATCATTTACCGTATCTGACGCATATCGATAGTTTGCGGGTCAGGCATAGTTATTGAGGTCAGAAAGTAGGTCACGCATAGAATATCTAATACCAACGAATATAGTGCTTGCCACATACTTTAATTTGACGAATAAATGTAATCTCATTGACAGGCTCTAATACGATTTAATACGATTTTTTGATCATTTGGTATAGTGGCTTACTTGGTACTTGGTACTGTACTGAGAAGTTGTCCGTCATAGAGTCTTAGCTCTACCTCGGTGTAACAGTATCAAGTGACTTACGATGGCATCACCATATCAACACCATTTCCAATAAAGCAACTAGAAATCTCAACTCCATCCGCCGGAACATTTATGGTTGCTCACCCGAGGCTAAGGATTTAGCCTATACATCTCTAGTCAGACCTCATCTTGAGTATGCATCAGCTGCCTGGGATCCATATACTGCAAGAGACTCGAATAAACTCGACAAAATCCACAGACGAGCGGCACGCTTTGTCAGAAGAGACTATCGCCGAACCACATCAGCATCTCAGCTCATTTCAGAATCAGGTTGGCAGTCACTAGCAGAAAGACGGAAAACCTCTCGCCTCACGCTGCTCTACAAAGACATCAATGGCTTGGTGGCCATCCCTATGGACGAACTTGAACACACATCAAGATGTACTCGGCACTGTGGACTGGACACATTTATCATCATGCAGTCACGTGTTGATGCCTACAAGTTTTCTTTTTTTTCCAAGAACTGTTGTAGACTGGAACTCGCTTCTCAGTTCAGTCAGATCAACACCATCTGTGAGTTCATTCAAGACGGCCCTACACCGTCTATCTGGCGTCACCAATAGTCATCACTGAGCCATGTCACTCCAGCAGTAAAGGGTGTACACCCATGGCTGGATACCTACTAAGAACTGAAGAACTGAAGGGCCACCCTGTATATGGTATGGCCATACATTTTTCTACCCGGCAAGGGCCAGTAGGTCCACACTCTATGTCCACAATCTATGGCACCTTCCTATCATTACACAGGACCGAAGCCTGTCAAATGCACTCACTCACGAACACAAACACATGCCCCGTCTAACACTCTGTGGCTACCATAGAGTGTGGACCTAATCCTAATCCTAACGCACTGGAAGCAAGTGGACGCGACTCCGGCTGCAGCCTCAACTAAGTGCTAGCAAGCATGATTAACTGAGAGCAGTGTGCACTTGAGGAGTTCAGGTGGCAGTTCGTCACAACCGGTTTCTTTTTCGTTCTCCAGTTTCTTTAGTGCTGCCATTCTTCCGGCGTTAGTTCGTACAATGAACACGTTTTAAATCTCTAAAAATGTTACCTTTATCGTTTTGCGTTGGCTACAAGAACGCTACTAAAAGCAAAAGAATCACTTAATATCAGAAAAACTGCGCGCAAGTTGCGTCAATTAATGTAATTTAATTTTTAATTTTTTTATTGTTTTATGTGTCAATTCATTTGTTTTATTTGAAAAAGCTGCATTTCTGACAGAATAGTGATAGTTGCGCGACGTTCGCAATATATCACACAAAACAGATTATGTTTGTCAATGAAACTGAAACCACCTAATATTTGAAACATTTGCCAATCGAAATAGTATACGCTCATTATTATGTGGCCTTCCTTATAGTTAAGTGCCAATTAAATTTTTGAGTGACGCCGATGACGTTCAGGCCCCTAATACTGTGGTAAACTCAGTTTACCGTGTATCGTCTGCCATTTGTTTCCAATTTTATAGAGTGATCTGAGATAAATTTGAAATCAATAAATCGATTAGATATCAAAAACATAAAAATTAACCACATAATAACTAAAGTTATAATGAGAAAAATACGTTATCTGACCGAATAAGCAGGTCCAGCACTTAGAGCCACAAGACTGGTACTGAGTGCAGTGCAGTTTGCTGAGGTGCAGTTGTCAATATCGCGTCCGGCATTTCCTGAAATGTTTGCTAACGTGGCGTTCAAGTCCGACTGTTGCGTTGTCAGTAACGCCGACGTTGTATCGATTGAAGTCAGCGTCGAGTTAATGTCTCTCAAACCTATCATTATACAGATGTAAGAAACCGTCACTGATAGGCTATAGGTGCATTTTGTGCCTTTTGTTAAGAAGTAGTTTTTAAAAACAAATGCATTATCACTTAGGACTTTATACTTTATACAGGACTTTTAAAGAAATTTTTGAAACTGCACAACCTCCTTACAATTCTATTCCGCCGACCTAAAAATCTGAAAATGGAGTTGAATATCATGCTTTTATTGACACAAAATCAACAGTTGCACTGCACGAATTTAACTTCACAACTACAAAAAATCCAGTTTAATTTTATACAGAACTGCGCATTTCGTGTAGAGCTGCACACTATATATAGCCCTGGCGTTACAGGCAAACATGCCAAAAAATTGAAATTTGCCGCCTGATGATGTCCAAAGAAAACAATGCACGACACAGGCCTATACGGTAGTCGCAAAGTACCTGTTCTTTTTTACGCTGGACAAGTGCGCTCTGCATTTTTGACGCAATTTGTAATCCAATCAACACGCAGCATCGCATGGTTTTTCTGCAACAGTTTTTGCTTTTTTTATTTAGAGGCCTACTACACACTGCAGACTCATATGTGTTCTTAGCAATTAAAAGGTAGATGTACGTCCAGTGCGATCAAGCAACTTGAAACGAGTTGCTAAAGACTGCTCACAGAAAAGCAACAAAATATGATCGCTCACTCGCTGTCAGATTTGCCAGAAGCATCGACGTAACGCCGAGAGTTTCATTGAGATTCATCTTTATAGTCAATAAATTCTGGTTCACCAGATCTACAGTCCACAGTTACACGCTACTATAACCTTACTTCAAAATGTAATGTGAAGTAATATCATAAAATGATAATGATAGGCTTACAGGCGTAGAAGAGCCGTTCCCTTTCGTAATTACGCATGATAAATCTTCTATTGAGACTATTGTATAAAAGGCTCCAATGTGATACCCCGGTATATATTTTTATCGTGCGATTATTCTAACAGTTAATATAGTCACAGTAGCTTACCAATGTTATTTTTACGAGGGAAAATCCCGAGTGGCTCAAAAACTACTAATAGTTACAGTATATAAATTGTTTGGCAGCGCACCTATACTCTGGTCGGTCGTCATCAATAAAACCACCATGCAGCAGAACAGATTACATCGTTGCACCACAACGGAAATCCGTTGGAACAAAAACGAAGATGCTCGAACATCCCCAGTCGTCTCCACCAATCGCAAATTGCCCAACTCGCCCAAGAACTGAAAAGCATTCCTGTTGATTGGACCGTGGGACTCCAACGCAATCGGGACGAATTCACTCTTTGAAAGTCCAACATAAGGCCACCTTGTTAGATGCCGCCAACTCGGCTGCAGCGCCTGCCTCGCGAGAAGCAGCTTCCAGGCAGAAGTCGGCAGTCGTGCAAGACATCCCAGCATCCCATACGAGAGACCTGCATGCGCGCCACTGAATCAATGTCAACTCATCTGGGCGTTTTCCGTCAGAACGACTAAGGCCCGGGACGCCGGCTGAGGCAAGAGATCTTGCTATTACATCATTGAGATGGTGGTCTCTTACAGTTCTGCCTGGTGCTCGTTTCCAGACAAGACTGGTGAAGCATACAAAGTTTCAGAGCCAGCCGGATTCCAACTGCAACTCTGACTGCCTTGTCGTCAAGCTTCAGGCCATGCGTAATTGGCAGGGCTTGTATCCAGTCTCCACTGTGACACGATCTAGCTGCAGCGTTAAACGATGTTCGCTGAATGGTTGGGGTGAGTGCTAACGGTTCCAAGAAGACTGTTTCAAAAGAAGAGGGTCTAGCATCTCATTGCCGGATGCTGACCACTGCAGGCACTGCACCAAGTAAGTGAGTAAATAGGCTATTTTATAGTGCGCCCAAAAGCCAGCTGGGCTGGCTTAATCTGCCGCACTTGTCTACATTTGAAACGACAGATCCTACCACACAACGGACAGTTAAATGTTCCAGCTGATCAGTGAGTGAAACTGGAAACGGACCTATGGAGGAAAGGACTTGAAGAAAAGATGAGTTTTAAGACGAGAATGAAATGCACCATAAGACAAGTGACAGACTGGTCCATGATGTGAATCAGAGAATGATGGGATAGAACCTGTAGATGGAATATGGAGATGACGGAAGCTTATTCCACAAGTGAGGAGCTGCATGCCGGAATGGGCGTTTCGTGATCTTGAGATTTGACTAAACTGGTGGGTGAAGGAGAGTGACCAATGATGAAGACCTTGTGGATCGGGCTGATTGAATGGTAATAAGATCACGGAGGTAGTGTGGAGCAGAAGACTGAAGGAGTTTATATGTGACCAAGATAACTTTGTATTCTATGCGATCTGGTACCTTGAGCCAGTGAAGTGATTTCAGAATCTGGTTGTCAACAGAAGACCTGGGTGCAGCAACGATGCACGAGCACTTTAAGTGACTTTTGAATATGCTGGAGGCGATTTAATTAGATTTTTGGAAGACCATAATATAGTGAATTACAGTAATCAAGCTTGGAATAAACAAAAGATGTGCCAATAGACTGAGCAGTAGTGAAATCGAGAACAGGGCGAATGCGTCGAAGATCTCGAATGTGATAGAAACAAGATCGAGAAACAGAAGAGATCTGGTCAGCAAGGGTAAGACTGGATCAAAAATAAAACCGAGATTGCGAGCTGAGGCTGAAGGAAGAACAGAGACACCATTACTCAGACAAAGTGCAGGACTTTGTATTTTATCCAGTTGAGGCTTAAGACCCAGCAACTAAGCACTAAGTATTCCTTCCAATATGGATCTTCTGGAACATTGCAATCGGGTCAGGATCTCAGCCTGTAACAAAGTGGTGCCCGCTGCGGACTCCAAAAAGGCAGGAATGGCGAGCGAAGACACACCCTAACACAAACACCAGGATTCTGACAGTCTGCTGAGGTTCGTTGTTGAACGCATCACCAACTCATCATTGACTAACACTCAGTGACTTCAAGCCAGTCTCCCGATTAAGACGGAACGGCCAGGCATTACAAAGTTCATCAGAACACAGTCAATTCATGGTTTATGCCGGCGTCCAAACACGTCGTAGGCATAATAATAAAGCGGACATCGATTCTATACCTGTTAACGTTGCCAGCCACTCAGCCAGTAACTGCTAATTGTCAAACTCCATCCAACGAACGAACGGACACACGGACACAACGAAATTGCCGTTATGTTTGTTGTATTCGCTGTATACGTTCGTTGCTGCCAATGTCAAGGACAGCTTCTTGATCTTTTTTACTTTAATATATCAGATGTCGGAATTAATGTCAGACGATGATGACGAAACTGTAATTTTGACCAGTTCAGTTATAGTTGTGCATTTTTGTGTAATAGCGGTCTTAAAGAGAAAAAGGCTTCATTCTGAGCGGATTCGAGGTTACCTGCAGTCTCGTACAAAATACTGCGCTCACAACTGCCTAATGCCTAATTTACAAGTTCACGCAGAAGATAAACTGCAATATTACATTCGCATGGATCTGTCCACTTTTGACGAACTGTTCACACTGTTGAAGTCATTGATCGGATTTGTCTAAGACATGTCTGTTGTGTCCGTTTGTCCCTTAGATGGAGTTAGATGAGATATCGAAAATAAACATAAAATATTAACTACATAATAATTGAAGTTATTATTAGCAAAATACTTTATCTGACCGAATAAGCGGGTCCAGCACTTAGGCTGAGGTGCAGTTGTCAAAATCGCACTATAAGTGCGCATGAATTGCAACTGTTCAGAAACAGCTCGCTCATCATCACTGCAATGGCATTTTGCGGGTTGTCAGCGAAGCGACAATAACCGTCACGCATACAGCGACGCATGGCTGAGTTGACTGCACAAGGTAAGACTGCACTGCAGGGCCTGCAGGCGAGAAACGAAGGACGAAGGTAGCCAAGACCCCCGTATGCGTGATCTACCGACCCGCTGCGAATAGCCACTAGCCAGTGTCGTTAGCAGTTGATGTGCTTCGTGTGGTCAGGGGTGTGGCGTACCAGTCGATGCGTGACACTCAAGTTAGCAGGCCTATTCAACACGATATCGAAATATCACTCCTTCCCTAACTACTTCCGCGGTTTTTGTTGTACTAAACGAAATAATACAGAAATTGTAACGGCTTTGCGTATAGGCCTGTACCTGTAGGTTTCATGGTTCCGAATTCAGAGAACTTACTGACGCTGACCTCTGTGGAACCTGAACTTTGTAACTCAGCAACTTGGCGTCTATTGTTTGCAATATAAACACTGAGTCATTGTGAAAAAAAAACCGCAAAGCACGGTAACAAACCGCCACACAAAAATGTTATCAATTATTGTAGACGCTTATCTGTTCGACACTGGCAGGCACATACGTCGATTCGTCCAGGGATTTTCGATCTTCATTTTTGTTTCAACGTATTTCCGCTGTTGTGGTGCAACGTTTCAGTGACATTTGGCTGCATCACAGTTTTCAATGATGACCGGCCAGCACTTTAGTGTTCACATTTTTTTGCAAACTCTTAACCATCACTGGTTTTCTCTAGAAAACATATTTTAATATGACTTTAGACTTTTGAAATAATAATAATTTTGACAGTCGTGGCCCGAAGGCTCGCATTTGGAATGCTATTCCCATTTTCAAGAAAATTAGAGGTGTTACAGTTGCATTAAATGATTCAGAATTTCGTTAATTTTTCTAGGTAGTGGAGCAGCGTATTATGGGTGTGAAAAAAGTACGATGAAAATATAGTGTCACAGTGTGAAAATCGGTTCATTTCACAATGTTATGAATGAAAACAATGTGACACTTGTTTTTTACTCAACGTTGTTTTTCGGAGCAACGACTTGTGTCTTAGCAGTTAGCAAAAAGTACTAAAGACATTAAAAATACAATTTTAGTTCACCGGACTGAGCGGAATGCGTAAAACAATGTAGCCCCGATTAATCGATCAGTGTTAACAGCTGAAAATTGCCGCGTGCAGCTGTCTATAATTGCGGTCAAGATTAGTGTTTGGTAACCATGCATCCGCAATTCCGTTGTACATCCAGTGTCATTGTGAAACTATTGATCAGAATAATTGCAATGAGCATGTACCTAGTACTGCGTTGAATAGATTCTGTGAGCCGCCGCCGACCAGGAAATAGTCGATCGCCTACAAAAAAATCAGCGCAAAAACAATCGAAATCTGACGAGGCCAGGGGCCTTATGCGATGCGCATCGGAATGTGTGCACAGCGGAGTTAACCGCTGATGAACAAATTAGTTTCACGTTAAAATGAACAAAACAGAGCTGTAGCAAACAAAGATCAAAGACAACTTAGCTAATATCCATACACTGGTTAAAATGTCGCTGGAGTTTTGAAGCTGTGTCAGCGCTGTCGAAAAGGAATCGATAAAACGTGGATTGGTGCTGCCTTCGTTCGCTTTCAGCTGATCAGTCAGCGCTTTACCGGACAAATATGAACCCGCTACTCCTCCACTAACACGCACAAACACATACAGAACAACATAACGCAGTTCATCTCATAATCAAAAAAATTGGTCGATTCCAGAGGCCAATCAGGTCACGTCGCTCCCTTCAAAAGGTACTAGCGCATGCGCTCTTAATCAACACGGCTCGAAGTTATGCACTTGATGTGAAACTATTAGGTTAATGAAAGTATTGTCATTAGTAGATATATAAACTGCCGGAACCAACACCGATTTTTTCTACTGCCGGAACCAACACAGTTTGCACTCGTTGACCCCTAGTTCGACATTCCTAGCGTACCGTTGCAGTGAGTCAGCGAGCCCTCAT
>Ga0209568_1000653_pt1 | contig 12345 bp, 3 predicted proteins | sample WorMetOlspDAHAB2_FD_187406 | JGI IMG/M metagenome (GOLD analysis project Ga0209568, IMG submission 187406) | Marine gutless worms symbiont microbial communities from Max Planck institute for Marine Microbiology, Germany - Olavius sp. DAHAB.2... ...
TGACGATCTACCGGTTTATGGCCAGGCCACCTTTAATATCTCAATCGGAGGGTATGCTTGTCCTGTTGATTTTGTTATCACAGGTAATTTGACGGTACCCTGTATTTTGGGACTAAAAATGTTACAATCTCATCAAGCGGATGTTCGATTGTCTGATGAAACGTTAACTTTAGCAAATGGTCTTACAGCGGTCCCACTAATAACTCGTTTTAGCACCAGCAATGTTTTGCGCACAGTGCATGCGATGACAGTTAATGCTTATACCGAGTTGTGTTTTCCGGTCAAAATAAATGCTAATTATAAACTGCAACCGAGTATAGTTGAGCAGTTACATGGTCGTTATAATTCGCGCATTGGTGTGGCAAAGCTATACGTTGAACCAAAAAATCGTATTACTGTGTGTCAAATTGTTAATGTAACAGAACAACCGATTACTATACCGGCCCGCACAGCTCTTGCGACAATATTTCCGGCTCAACTATTGCCATCATCAGATGATCGTAATCCGTCACCTTCATCTGATAATACTGTGAATTATGTAACAACCACTACAGGACAGGTATCGCACGAGCAGAAGTTGCAAACTCTGAAAACCAAAGGTTTTCAATTTGCAGCTGATCATTTGACAGCTGACCAGTTTCGCCAGCTAATAAATCTGTTATATGATTATCGTCATGTGTTTGCTACTGAATTACACGAAATGCCGGGATTGAACGGCTTTGAATACGATATTCAGTTACATGAAGGGGCCCGCCCAGCTCGTCCACGCCAATATCGCTACCCACCCGACCAGCAACAGATCATTCAAACACAGTTGGCTGAATGGGAGCAGGCAGGTATTATAAAAGAAGGGTCGCCAACCTGGACTCACCCACTAGTCCTTGTAAAAAAGAAAGCACTGAAACCAGGAGATCCACCTAAATATCGTATTTGTCTCGACTTACGTAAATTAAACGAACATGTAGTTATACAGGCTCATCCTATACCTACATTTCAACGGGTTGTTGAGTCTTTCCAAGGTCATTCCCCAGTTTTCATGTCCCTTATGGACGCCCAGGCTGGATATCTACAAGTCAAGGTGACTCCAAAGTCATCCAAGATGCTTGGTATAGAAACGGATTACAAAACTTACGAATTCTTGCGCTTGCCGTTCGGACTCTCGGTCTCTCCAATGGTTTATCAGCGAATTATGAATAAAATCACAGGAGACTACCTTTATCGTTTCTGCGTTTCATATATAGATGATATCCTCACTTATTCAAAGTCATTTTCGGACCATTTGCATCACTTGAGATTAGTCTTAACTCGTCTGTCTGATGCAGGTCTGCGTCTGCGTGCCGACAAGTGTATTTGGGCGCAACACAAATTACCTTATCTTGGATTTGTTTTGAGCGGTGAAGGCATAGAACCGGAGCCCAAGAAACTGGCAATAATTTCTGAGGCGCGACCCCCACAAAATGCTAAAATGCTTAAAAGTTTTCTCGGTTTGACAGCATTTTACCGCCGCTTCATTCGACGTTACGCGGCTTTAACGGAACCTTTTCGGGGGCTACTCAAAAAAGGAGCAAAGTTTTTTTGGACTGATACACACCAGAAAGCATTTGACCGTCTTAAGTTGCACATGACATCCGCACCCATTGTTTTGGCGTATCCAGATTGGGACAAAGAATTTGTTCTCATAACAGATGCGGCCAAGAATGGTAGTGGATTTATAATTGGACAGCGTGACACGAATGGTCGTTTTCGTGTTATCTGTTACGGTGGAAGACAGTGGAATAAACACGAACAAAACATGAGCGCTAGTGAAATGGAGCTCGCATCAATTCTATATGCTGTTGAAAGTAACAGTCAATTTTTTCTGTCTAAACGTTTCACTATATTGACCGATCATGTGAGCCATTGTTACGTGCGTAATCTCAAATTCCAACATGGTAAGTTGTATCGATGGGCGCTGCGCTTACAGAATTACAATTTCTGTATTCAACACATAAAAGGTACAGTAACACCTGCGGACTATCTGTCCAGAGAAGTTCATTGGCAGGACTCGACAGCTAATGATTTAGAAGATGACTCCGTACTAGTGCATGCTACTGACAGTACATGCGCTGCGACAGATATATTGACAGACAGCTGTTCTCGGAAGCACGGATCTACTAGCCACAACACGGTAAATGAGCCCGTGATTGCACCGGTACCATTAATGCGGCATCCAAGACGACAAGGCTGTTATAATTCTCTAGCGCTGGAGACACCAGAACAGCTACAGCAAATTTTTTCGAGCCACCACATAGGCATAAGACAGCAGTGGCACAATCGCCCGGACCACAGCCCTGGGCCGGACGATTCGTGTGTGGTCGTGGCACATGAGTCACAGCAGACTCCGCAGCGACCGACGACATATTCTGAAAACACCGGCAGAGCCTGTAGCAGAGCGGCCGAACGCAATCCGATATCGGGTCATGCGACTTATACGGCTGATAATCGAATTGCAAGCACAGCTACAAATCAGGCGGTCTGTTCGTTAACCGATAGCTCTGCACATCACATCTTAACTCCGCTATCGGGCGACTCTGTTCCCACGGTAGAAGCAACAGACCAACTTGGCCAGAACAATCTGAACATTGACAATTCTGATAATACTTCTCTCCTACAGAAGTATATTAATCGGCAGCTAGAGTCTGACTTTGTTACGCTTCAACGTCAGTCTACAGATCTAAAGCCTATATTCCAATGGCTAGATCACGGCGCAATTCCAAAAGATCGTAAGTTAGCGGCAAGGCTACGCGATGACATCTATCACCTTGACAATGACGGTGTTTTATATCGCATATATCAACCACTGAAACGTAACGTGAATAGTGTTAGACCGTCAATACAACAACTTGTTATACCTGCTTCCATGCGTCAAGAGCTATTATCAATCACACATGACTCTATGTGCCATTTCAGACTTGAGAAAATGTATGAATCTCTTCGCCAATCAGTTTATTGGCCTGATTTATACAAAGACATAAAACAGTTCCTTACGACATGTGAGCAATGCGCCAGAGGGTCGCAACGACCACCAAAAAACGTCAAACTACAACACCCTGATGTCACTAAACCGCTAGAAACTCTGGTGTTGGATCATCTGTCAATGCCAGTAACTACTCACCCACTTACAGGACAATCAGTAGCGTATGTTCTTACAATGGTCGATCGTGCTACGAATTTTACGGTCCTCTGTCCTGTTGCTGACACAACGGCCAGAGCAACAGCTTTAGCACTTCTCTATTTTTGGATTCCTATTTATGGAATTCCTCGATTTATTCACAGTGATCTTGGTTCTTCGTACACTTCGAAACTGATGCATGAACTCTGCCTTCTCTTTGGCATAAACCACATATTTGCCGCATCTCAAAATCACAAGTTCGTTGCTAGAGCTGAAGGAACACATCGTTTAGTAATAACAGCTCTCAGGAAAATTTGCAATGTGTCATCTGAGTGGATAAAATATCTACCAGGCATACAATTTGCCATTAATTCTTCTGTCGTCACGACAATTGGTTTGTCGCCAGGTGCTTTGTTGTATCACCGTGACATTCGTACACCTCTTCTTGCTACATTACCAGTCACACCACAAACAATGGATGCTACATTAACTCAAATATTCGATACGATGCGTACAACCGACGATCTTATTCAAGACAACACACAAAAGTCTTTCGCAGCGACAGACAAGTCATATAATGTCAACGCTACGTCACCGAGTTATAAAGTCGGTGACCGAGTTCTATTATTTGATGAATATATCCCATCAGGTCAGATGCGTAAGCTACATCGTTTTTACCGCCCAGTAATCATCACAGAGTGTTTGCCTCATTGGTGTTATCGAGTGCGTGATGAAAAAACGAATCGCATACTGCCTTTCAAAATTCATGCATCGCGACTGAAATCGCTGCAAATGGAATCCAGCCTTAACGAACACAAGCCGTCGTCGACAGCAGCAGCGAAACCGGAGACAGCAGCCACATCGTCGCAAGCACCGTTGGTGCAGACGGATGTACAGCAAGAATGCTCTCAGCATAACTTAGGACGACCTACATTAACGGGGTCTCCGCGCCAGGCAGACACATGGCATAGCATCAAGGGTATAACTGCTCGGCGCCGGTCATACCGAGGCGCTCCATACCGTTATAAAGTAGTGTGGACTGATGGCACATGCTCTTGGTTACCAGCTCGGGACATAACGCCCGCGGCTCTTACGGCGTTCCGCCAAACCCGACGTCAGTCACAACGACATTGATACTGTGCTTGACTTAGATTAACGACTGTCGATATGCTTCGGACACCAGGTCATAAACTCAGCAGATACATGTGACGTAAACACATAAAAATGTTTTCACATTAGGTATAACGCCAATGTCATTCTGTTGCAGACGATGAAGCATGAAGTTTGGGGTTTGTCTTAAAATTACTGTGTTTTTATTTTGATAATCGGAATTCAAAATCTAATGCGCGCACTTTTGATATTGTTTTCGACACCCCAGATGGACTGCATCAAGTTTACGATTACAGACTACGACATTATATGTATGGCGATCCTACTGCTAGCCACGAGCATGGCCTGCGTGCAGTCTCCTGAGACATAGAAAAGATGTCTCAGCTGTTGAGACGACTGCCAACTCTGTGAGAGCATATCAATGACCAATTTATTCGCACAGACCGACATGCAGTGAGCGCTGTTAAATTGAGCAGCCAACTACAGGTTGCGTGCAGCGTTTTAGTCCACTTAACAATGCATATGACACAACAGTAATTGAAAATAGGAGGGATACACTCAATGGTCGATAATAGTGTAAACCATGTGTGACAAAATTGTACGTATTGACACACAGGCTTTGGTGCATATGATTGAACTTTGTACGGCTCTTTTATCGCGTTTCGTGGTACCTAATTTGGATAATACTTATTTCGCGTTTGCCAATGTCGTTAGCGTTAAATTGTATTCATTTGCAATTGCAGGACATTTAGCCTTCGTTGTATATAGCTTATGTTTCTTCATTGTGTAATCATTACGTTAATGCATGTCGTATATACACATAAAATTTTTTCCATGTTTAATTTTCGCGTATGGTTTGTTTGTGCGAGCACGGAGCCACTTAATTCACTCGACAATAGTTGATGTGCTTCTGTGCATGAAGGGAGTATAATACTCTCCCTTTCCTATTTCATTTGCCTCTGTGTTCGCATTGTCGTATCTGTATAGGCTGAGTGTGTGTATATCGATTGACCATATTTGACATTCATCAATTTAATGTCGTACGCTTATATTATCAGTTATATCTATACCATTTAGCACTTATTTACGCCAATTAGTCTGTCTAACCAGTATATTCGTTCGTTATTTACTGAGTTATTTGAATCGTATGAAAAGTCTATGAATTTCGCATATATTGTTGTTGTATAGGCCTATGTACTCATTGTGTACCGTTTTACTTGGACATTCATCTTGAAACATTTGCTTCTATTTCGGACACTTCATTTCTTTAGTGTCGTTTTACTGTTTGATCATTTCTAATTTTAATTTGAGGACAAATTGTACTAAAACACCGGCATATAATACAGGCCAACGCCTATCGGCTTGTGCCTCGGGTTGCTATTGGTCAATGTGGCGCCGCCTACTGTATGTGTGAGTAGTCGGACGGCAGTCGAGAGTAGAGTAGGGTAGAGTAGAGAGTCGACAGTGAGAGTTCAGTTGTTGTGGATGTATGTTGTGCGCTATTAAAATATTAAATTGCAAAATTAGTAAAACACTGTTATTTGTTCACAACACTGGACCATTTATCCGATATTCACCGATCCCGTGTAGCGCCGGGTCCCCTCCACTATAGGGGCTCGGGCGGCTACAGAATATGGTGGAGAATGACGAATGTCGACTCGCTCTTTCGTCGCACCGCCAGCGCATTCTACTAGAAGCCGAGGTCCGCCGATCTTTCCGCCGCGTCAGCACCCTGCGCTTCCTCAGCGTCGTCGGCACTTCGTTTCTCCAGTGGTGACAATGGCTAGTGACGCTCCTCCGACAGCTACGCCGTCGTCCACCGCAGGTTCGTCAGCTTTGGCATCACTTACAGTCGGTGGTACTGTCGTGCATGACAGCTCTTTGGCTCCAGCAGCTTTCAGGGGCGATGGGTCAGATTCGCCTATAGACTGGCTTCAATACTTTCAACGTTATGTGGCGTTCAAACAATTACCAGACGCTGCGGCATTACCTTTATTTGCGCTACTAATGCGTGGTCCAGCGAACACTTGGTTTACTACATTGAGTGACCAAGTTCAGAACAATTACGATCAGCTGCTGGCAGCGTTTCATGCCAAATATGACCCCACCCCCACCAGTTTGTGGAAACGGGCATCGGATTTCTGGAACAGAGATCAAAAATCAGCGGAATCCGTCGAAGTTTACGTCGCGGATATGATCAAACGCGCCACCGAGTGTCATGCTGCAGACGATATGACCCGCTACGCTATCATCAAAGGGCTGCGTCCTGAAATCCGCGCGTACGTGCTGCAACAAGCGCCGACTTCGACGTCAGCACTTTTGGAAGCGGCCAAGATCGCTGAGGACACCGTGGCACCACCGACGGCGTCCTTGACTGAGGAGGTCCTGGAGGCCATCCGTCGCCTTGAGACCCGGTCAACGGCCACTGTGGACGACCCACGCCGATCGCGTTCACCGTCACCAGCATCCCGTCGTTACGGCTCAACGTCTCGCGAGCGTCGCGTTCACTTTCAGGATCAGCGTATGTCGTACGCGGCACCAACGCCCGCGTACCAACCGTTGTACGGAGCACCAGCGTACTCACCGCAATACGGTCACCAGCCGCGAAATCCGTCGCCGTGGCAACCGTCGCCGTACGTCACACCGGCTTCCGCTGACGTGCAACGTCAGCGCAATCACGTCCGCGGCGCACCTAACGCCCGTGGTGGACGTCTTCGGGCGGCATCATCATCGTCGGATCGCTTGACCGTATGCGGCAATTGTGGTCGCAATCACCCGGCTGGAGCCTGCGCAGCTCGCGGTCAAATCTGCCGTTCGTGCAACAAACGGAACCATTTCGCAAGATGCTGCCGCTCGACCGCAACTACGACGACACACTTCGAATAGCAGTCAGCGCACCAACGCCTGAAGTCAAGCAGACGATCCATATCACACTCAAAGGATAAGTTTCTCGCACCTACTTCCTGTCCGGACAAAATTGTCAATAATTTTGTTGATGTATACATGCTTAAACATCGTGTGCGTGCTTTAGTGGATACGGGCGCGTATTTTAATTGTTTGAATGCGCAACTAGCAAAACGCATGAAAGTCAAATACGGTCCGATATCACAGAACATGCCAGTCTCGTTAATGAGCGCTAGTGGTGACGATCTACCGGTTTATGGCCAGGCCACCATTAATATCTCACTCGGAGGGTATGCTTGTCCTGTTGATTTTGTTATCACAGGTAATTTGACGGTACCATGTATTTTGGGACTAAAAATGTTACAAGCTCATCAAGCGGATGTTCGATTGTCTGATGAAACGTTAACTTTAGCAAATGGTCTTACAGCGGTCCCACTAATAACTCGTTTTAGCACCAGCAATGTTTTGCGCACAGTGCATGCGATGACAGTTAATGCTTATACCGAGTTGTGTTTTCCGGTCAAAATAAATGCTAATTATAAACTGCAACCGAGTATAGTTGAGCAGTTACATGGTCGTTATAATTCGCGCATTGGTGTGGCAAAGCTATACGTTGAACCAAAAAATCGTATTACTGTGTGTCAAATTGTTAATGTAACAGAACAACCGATTACTATACCGGCCCGCACAGCTCTTGCGACAATATTTCCGGCTCAACTATTGCCATCATCAGATGATCGTAATCCGTCACCTTCATCTGATAATACTGTGAATTATGTAACAACCACTACAGGACAGGTATCGCACGAGCAGAAGTTGCAAACTCTGAAAACCAAAGGTTTTCAATTTGCAGCTGATCATTTGACAGCTGACCAGTTTCGCCAGCTAATAAATCTGTTATATGATTATCGTCATGTGTTTGCTACTGAATTACACGAAATGCCGGGATTGAACGGCTTTGAATACGATATTCAGTTACATGAAGGGGCCCGCCCAGCTCGTCCACGCCAATATCGCTACCCACCCGACCAGCAACAGATCATTCAAACACAGTTGGCTGAATGGGAGCAGGCAGGTATTATAAAAGAAGGGTCGCCAACCTGGACTCACCCACTAGTCCTTGTAAAAAAGAAAGCACTGAAACCAGGAGATCCACCTAAATATCGTATTTGTCTCGACTTACGTAAATTAAACGAACATGTAGTTATACAGGCTCATCCTATACCTACATTTCAACGGGTTGTTGAGTCTTTCCAAGGTCATTCCCCAGTTTTCATGTCCCTTATGGACGCCCAGGCTGGATATCTACAAGTCAAGGTGACTCCAAAGTCATCCAAGATGCTTGGTATAGAAACGGATTACAAAACTTACGAATTCTTGCGCTTGCCGTTCGGACTCTCGGTCTCTCCAATGGTTTATCAGCGAATTATGAATAAAATCACAGGAGACTACCTTTATCGTTTCTGCGTTTCATATATAGATGATATCCTCACTTATTCAAAGTCATTTTCGGACCATTTGCATCACTTGAGATTAGTCTTAACTCGTCTGTCTGATGCAGGTCTGCGTCTGCGTGCCGACAAGTGTATTTGGGCGCAACACAAATTACCTTATCTTGGATTTGTTTTGAGCGGTGAAGGCATAGAACCGGAGCCCAAGAAACTGGCAATAATTTCTGAGGCGCGACCCCCACAAAATGCTAAAATGCTTAAAAGTTTTCTCGGTTTGACAGCATTTTACCGCCGCTTCATTCGACGTTACGCGGCTTTAACGGAACCTTTTCGGGGGCTACTCAAAAAAGGAGCAAAGTTTTTTTGGACTGATACACACCAGAAAGCATTTGACCGTCTTAAGTTGCACATGACATCCGCACCCATTGTTTTGGCGTATCCAGATTGGGACAAAGAATTTGTTCTCATAACAGATGCGGCCAAGAATGGTAGTGGATTTATAATTGGACAGCGTGACACGAATGGTCGTTTTCGTGTTATCTGTTACGGTGGAAGACAGTGGAATAAACACGAACAAAACATGAGCGCTAGTGAAATGGAGCTCGCATCAATTCTATATGCTGTTGAAAGTAACAGTCAATTTTTTCTGTCTAAACGTTTCACTATATTGACCGATCATGTGAGCCATTGTTACGTGCGTAATCTCAAATTCCAACATGGTAAGTTGTATCGATGGGCGCTGCGCTTACAGAATTACAATTTCTGTATTCAACACATAAAAGGTACAGTAACACCTGCGGACTATCTGTCCAGAGAAGTTCATTGGCAGGACTCGACAGCTAATGATTTAGAAGATGACTCCGTACTAGTGCATGCTACTGACAGTACATGCGCTGCGACAGATATATTGACAGACAGCTGTTCTCGGAAGCACGGATCTACTAGCCACAACACGGTAAATGAGCCCGTGATTGCACCGGTACCATTAATGCGGCATCCAAGACGACAAGGCTGTTATAATTCTCTAGCGCTGGAGACACCAGAACAGCTACAGCAAATTTTTTCGAGCCACCACATAGGCATAAGACAGCAGTGGCACAATCGCCCGGACCACAGCCCTGGGCCGGACGATTCGTGTGTGGTCGTGGCACATGAGTCACAGCAGACTCCGCAGCGACCGACGACATATTCTGAAAACACCGGCAGAGCCTGTAGCAGAGCGGCCGAACGCAATCCGATATCGGGTCATGCGACTTATACGGCTGATAATCGAATTGCAAGCACAGCTACAAATCAGGCGGTCTGTTCGTTAACCGATAGCTCTGCACATCACATCTTAACTCCGCTATCGGGCGACTCTGTTCCCACGGTAGAAGCAACAGACCAACTTGGCCAGAACAATCTGAACATTGACAATTCTGATAATACTTCTCTCCTACAGAAGTATATTAATCGGCAGCTAGAGTCTGACTTTGTTACGCTTCAACGTCAGTCTACAGATCTAAAGCCTATATTCCAATGGCTAGATCACGGCGCAATTCCAAAAGATCGTAAGTTAGCGGCAAGGCTACGCGATGACATCTATCACCTTGACAATGACGGTGTTTTATATCGCATATATCAACCACTGAAACGTAACGTGAATAGTGTTAGACCGTCAATACAACAACTTGTTATACCTGCTTCCATGCGTCAAGAGCTATTATCAATCACACATGACTCTATGTGCCATTTCAGACTTGAGAAAATGTATGAATCTCTTCGCCAATCAGTTTATTGGCCTGATTTATACAAAGACATAAAACAGTTCCTTACGACATGTGAGCAATGCGCCAGAGGGTCGCAACGACCACCAAAAAACGTCAAACTACAACACCCTGATGTCACTAAACCGCTAGAAACTCTGGTGTTGGATCATCTGTCAATGCCAGTAACTACTCACCCACTTACAGGACAATCAGTAGCGTATGTTCTTACAATGGTCGATCGTGCTACGAATTTTACGGTCCTCTGTCCTGTTGCTGACACAACGGCCAGAGCAACAGCTTTAGCACTTCTCTATTTTTGGATTCCTATTTATGGAATTCCTCGATTTATTCACAGTGATCTTGGTTCTTCGTACACTTCGAAACTGATGCATGAACTCTGCCTTCTCTTTGGCATAAACCACATATTTGCCGCATCTCAAAATCACAAGTTCGTTGCTAGAGCTGAAGGAACACATCGTTTAGTAATAACAGCTCTCAGGAAAATTTGCAATGTGTCATCTGAGTGGATAAAATATCTACCAGGCATACAATTTGCCATTAATTCTTCTGTCGTCACGACAATTGGTTTGTCGCCAGGTGCTTTGTTGTATCACCGTGACATTCGTACACCTCTTCTTGCTACATTACCAGTCACACCACAAACAATGGATGCTACATTAACTCAAATATTCGATACGATGCGTACAACCGACGATCTTATTCAAGACAACACACAAAAGTCTTTCGCAGCGACAGACAAGTCATATAATGTCAACGCTACGTCACCGAGTTATAAAGTCGGTGACCGAGTTCTATTATTTGATGAATATATCCCATCAGGTCAGATGCGTAAGCTACATCGTTTTTACCGCCCAGTAATCATCACAGAGTGTTTGCCTCATTGGTGTTATCGAGTGCGTGATGAAAAAACGAATCGCATACTGCCTTTCAAAATTCATGCATCGCGACTGAAATCGCTGCAAATGGAATCCAGCCTTAACGAACACAAGCCGTCGTCGACAGCAGCAGCGAAACCGGAGACAGCAGCCACATCGTCGCAAGCACCGTTGGTGCAGACGGATGTACAGCAAGAATGCTCTCAGCATAACTTAGGACGACCTACATTAACGGGGTCTCCGCGCCAGGCAGACACATGGCATAGCATCAAGGGTATAACTGCTCGGCGCCGGTCATACCGAGGCGCTCCATACCGTTATAAAGTAGTGTGGACTGATGGCACATGCTCTTGGTTACCAGCTCGGGACATAACGCCCGCGGCTCTTACGGCGTTCCGCCAAACCCGACGTCAGTCACAACGACATTGATACTGTGCTTGACTTAGATTAACGACTGTCGATATGCTTCGGACACCAGGTCATAAACTCAGCAGATACATGTGACGTAAACACATAAAAATGTTTTCACATTAGGTATAACGCCAATGTCATTCTGTTGCAGACGATGAAGCATGAAGTTTGGGGTTTGTCTTAAAATTACTGTGTTTTTATTTTGATAATCGGAATTCAAAATCTAATGCGCGCACTTTTGATATTGTTTTCGACACCCCAGATGGACTGCATCAAGTTTACGATTACAGACTACGACATTATATGTATGGCGATCCTACTGCTAGCCACGAGCATGGCCTGCGTGCAGTCTCCTGAGACATAGAAAAGATGTCTCAGCTGTTGAGACGACTGCCAACTCTGTGAGAGCATATCAATGACCAATTTATTCGCACAGACCGACATGCAGTGAGCGCTGTTAAATTGAGCAGCCAACTACAGGTTGTGCTGCAGCGTTTTAGTCCACTCAACAATGCATATGACACAACAGTAATTGAAAATAGGAGGGATCACGGCTTGTACGGTAGTACAAGCTGTTGTATAAGCCATGGGCCAAGTCAATGGGAGAGGGCGATTTTCGACCCTCCACAGCTCGGAGACCCCTCGACCGATTTTCATGAAACTTGAAATATATA
>Ga0209568_1000654_pt1 | contig 12337 bp, 14 predicted proteins | sample WorMetOlspDAHAB2_FD_187406 | JGI IMG/M metagenome (GOLD analysis project Ga0209568, IMG submission 187406) | Marine gutless worms symbiont microbial communities from Max Planck institute for Marine Microbiology, Germany - Olavius sp. DAHAB.2... ...
ATTCTATGCCATAGTTATACAGTTTTTTGCTTCTCCTGTAAAATTTGTGATTTGTGACATACGAGGTTCTGCAGCGACGCCGACGATATGTCTGTTTGCTGTGACAGATCCCGGATATCTTGTGTTGTTTGGATCTGTTGCATTGTGTTGAGTTGAATTCCTGTCTTATTCTCTAGTAACTCGTAACTGTCTGCATTGTCGTATTTCCCAAAGCATGGCATTTCTTATCTTTCTCACTCACTGACACCAACCTTTTTACCAAACAGCAGTTGTTTATGCAGTATTGCGTAATTTCATGCCAACCAACCCTTAAGTCATTCTTAAGTCGCTCTCATTCTTGACGCGCCGATAAGCAGTGGTCAGCATGTGATCTGTTGAAATATGGAAGAACATGAATTGCTACACTCAGTCTGATCTGTATGCAGTTGTTCACAGCATATTTCGTCCTCATAGCTGTCACTGCTGATGGAGAATCAAGCATTAGTTTCAAATGTTGGCCTTGTCGTTTCCATCTTGGTTATTTTCTGAAATGCTGTACGAGTGATCTGTGTGCGGAAAAGTGAAACTAAATCATTGTGCAATGTGCATAGTGACTATCGTGTCTGAATGTCTATCAGCAAATGAGTCTGTAATTATTTTAGAGAACGGACGATACGGGCACGCACCAATACGTATCGCTGGTAGCCAAGACCCAGTACTGCGCCGGCCGTCTTGGTGTCACAGGGAGGTTGGTGTGAGGTTACAGTCTCCTTCTTCATCCTACCACCCAGCTTCTGTATTGTGGACGATCAAACGGCGCGTGCACGGCGGGTGACGGGTCGCGAACACACTTTGGTTGTCCTGTGTAATGCGACCTGTTAACAGCTGCCGAACCTGTAGTCTGCACGTAATATCGGCTTTTGCCCGATACAAAAGTAGCCGATACGATTCGACACGATACATCCAGTATCGGTTCCGATACGATACTGATCCGATAATCATCCGTTCTCTAAATGTTTGCTTATGGTTTGAGTAATCAAAACTGCTTGTAGGTCCACTAAACTATTAATTGCAGAATGATTGCTGGAACCGATAAAGGTCTTCAGTTTGTTTCGGAATGAGTCGACGGATGATGCTGACACGACATTGTCAGGCAGTACAGTACAGGTCTTAGCGGAAGGTGGCGACCAGAAATGGCCGGATGCCGATAGTTGATGCATTGAAAGATGGAACAACAAGATGATAGGCAGTGGTAGATCAGAGTGTGTGTTGACGTGACACATCGGCAACACGTTTGAGGTATAATGTGTTGCTATGCCGTGGAAAATGTTACAGGTGAGTATGGCGATGTTGTGATGTGTTCGTTCAGTGATTTTTAGGCCTACTGCTGGATTGTCTGGTGCTGGCTGGTCATGCAGTGAGACTTGTTTGTGCTCGCTTTGCAGATTACGGAAATGCGGCGCAGAAGTTCGCCACGTTTCCACGCAACACTCAGATGCCAAACACAGCCGCTGCTTACGGCAATGAGTACATGAGTGCCGGAGGTGGCGCTGGTGGTGGCTCCAACTTCAGAGGCAACGCTGGCTCGGCTCAACACAACAAGTATTATCACTGCGTCAATACTGTTGTGTGCTGAACATTCTTCTGCAGTCATTCTCAGCTGAGAAGCCACTTACATGGCTGTTTGCAGTGTTGGCTTTACGACTGGGAATATTTTACGTATTGTCTGGCGCATGGTACATTTCCCACACCAATGTACAGAGTAATTGCCCATCCACCTGTTTGCTGTAACTTACTGTAATTTCAGATACGAAGGTGTCTGGCGCTAATATTTGTCTTGCACACCCCTAATCTTGCTCATAATGTGACTAGGTTCAGCACAGGCTATTGATAGTTAATCTGCACCAGAAAAGTTGTGTGTAAACATGCTTTGCATTGCTTTGAGTGATGAAGATGCAAATGTTGACTAGTGCGCGAGTGTTTAATGTGTTGTCAAGCTATCGAGCGTGGAGTGCTGAGAGAGATCGTGCTGACGGAATGCCTGGAGCCAGTGCTAAGCAGCAACAGCAGCAGCAATATGGACGTGATGGAGGCAGTGGACATGGCTCTCGCGATGGGTACATGAACCAACCACCTCCGAGACAGTGGGACAACCGTGCTGGTGGATATCGACCGTTCATGCCCGGCCAAATGGGGTTGGTGTTGGTCGTTGTCTGTGTACTAACACATGTAACATCATCTTGAGCATTGGGCTGTACCTGTGAAGTGATTGACAGAATCTCTCCAGTGCATATAGTTGCTAAATTGGTTCGACATAGACAGCAGTGAAATGACGGTTTTCTGATGTTGTTGACGACTGAATTTGAAGCAAGTCGTGTCGAGTGTTGACAGACGTGTGTCACCACCGAACAGTTGCTTCTTATTGGAAATACAATGAAACTGACCAAAAGTCCAGTTGGGGCGGGGGGAGGAAGAGGTTTGCTGAGAATGCCATCTGTTACAAAATTCACTTTTGTGCACAGACTGCTGTTGCGATGATGTTGCATCGCTTCAGTCAACTCGGCCTTCCATCCTCCGTGGGGCGGTAAAATAAGTATTAGCTTCTTGCCTGAGTAATGATAGTGATGGGTGAATGTCTGTCCTATAGCAGCCTACTAGCAGACTCAAGATCAAGTTTGCTGCTTGTCCTACGAGTGGCGCCACCTGGCACCAGCCCACGTTCATATAAGTGACCCAAGTGAACTCTTGCAATGGCTTTGCCGTACATGATAACAATATTGTATTGTTATAATTTTTACTATTATTAATAACGCTGACTGAATGTTTGATGTTGTGATGTGGAGGCCACGATGGGATGGTCAGTCTGGAGGCGATGGATTCCGTCATCCATATCCCGGTGGTCGAGGTGGTCATCATCAGCAGCAGTACGCAGGCTCGTGGCAGAACCAGAGAGGCGCTGGTGGAGGGTTCGTGGGAGGTGGAGGACATCGTTGGAATGCGCCACATACGGAGAGCGTACACTGGGACGAGGCAAAAGACTGCGACCCGAGCGACTGGACTAAACAACTGCCACGCAACGAAAAACTGGAACAGTGAGTTGGCTGTGCTTACTCGCTGTACGCTTGTCTGTTTCCTTATGAAAAGGTCGTCAACAACGTTGTCAGTAAATTGCCCACTACAACGAAAGAAAAGTACAGGTTGTTCTGCGGAATATGTAGAGCAGTGGTCGCACCTATGGCACATTGTTTCAGCTGATTGTGATGACAAACACGATATTGTTAACAGGCGTAATATACTGCGTAGTCAGATCAACAATGTTTTGTGGTACTTTGGTAAATGTCAGCCGCTCGTTAAACAAAAACTTTTGTATGCCTATTGCTATAGTTGGTATGGAAGTGTTCTGTGGGACCTGAACATTAAACACATTGAGGCAATGTGTACTGCGTGGCGCAAAGATTTGCGCAGGGCCTGGAATTCCACGTGATACGCATTATGCTCTGCTGTACCTGCTGTGTAATTCATTACCGGTTCTCGATGAGTTAGCAAAACGCTGCATCCGGTTTATTCCGGTGAATGCCAGCTAGTGAAACTTGATGCAAATTGTGGTGTCCGAGCTAGGCAAATGCTTTCACTTATGGGACGAAATGCATTCTGCTGTCAACGATTCTGTGACGATGTGCTTCACTTGAGTGCTGCTGATGTTGTGAGGCTTTGTCAGAATGAAATGACTGCTGAATCTATAACTCTGGCTGCAATTTTGTTTGAACTTTTTTGTATTAGAGATGGAAGTTACAGCATTGAATTTGAAGTATTATTATTGACTATATTGACAGTATCTGTCGGTATTGATGTTTTATATGTTTTAGATGTTTAGATGTTCTTACTTTTTATTCTAAATGTGGTCTATTTGTGTTTCTGCAGTTTGTCTGCACGATTTTTCATAATAAATAATAGACGTGTGGATGAATTGCCCACCAGATGAAGATGCTTGTATAATAACCATTGCTGAAGTATTGCGGTGACAGAATGCAGGAAAATGAAGTCTGTGTGATGGCATGCAAACAGAAAAATATGGTAGTGTATAGTTTTTTGGTGATATATTGCAATGTAGTGAGCTGTTTGGTGAGGTGGGAGTTGGCATCAATTTCGACAAGTATGAAGACATCCCAGTTGAGGCGACAGGCGAAGGCTGTCCAATGCACATCGACAATGTACGTGAGATTCGTCTGTCGGCCACATTCATTTTATCACTGTGTTGGCTGTGATGGGCTTTGATATGCCAGCCAGTGCAATTGCGATTAGGTTGGGTTCCGACTTACTACACATTGTTGTATGTGTTGAACGACTGCTGTCATGCAGTTCATTTGTCATAGTGTGCTGTGTTGGTGCAAATACAACATTCTGTGACGGAGTGTCATGTGAGGCAATCGATCGAGCGACGTTGATGCAGTGTGTTTGGTTGAATTGGATTTCCCTGTGTTGTCATCTGTGTTAGTGGCAATGTGTGCTGCGGCGCCATGACTGGTCAGTTGACCCTGGCACCACGTCCATATTGGCCGACGCCACTGTCATGACTCTTTCATGTTCTTTCACAGTGGCTACATTTACTGTTGGTTGCATCTAATGCTGGAAAACTGGAAGCTGGTTCCACGATCAGTTTTGACGAGCCTGGTTTGAACCTTGCAAGACAGCAGTAGTCTGCTTTATCTGCCAGTGAGCTTGCGTTTGTGTACACGAGATGAACGACTGGCTGTAGTGACCATGACCCAGGACTGCTGGCGTACTCATGGACGTCATGGTGTAGCTGTAAGTCCTGCGTAGTTGTTGGCCCCGTGACCGGGACTGCTTCCATACTGGCTTAAGTCGATTAAAGGCGGTGGCTGTTAATTTAAGCCTGCAATCCGGCCGACATGAGTTGTATGATAGCTGAATTGCGTCTAACCCTCACCGGCTCAAAAGTGATAAACGTACGAGTTTCCTCACTATGGAATTCACTGTCTGTGTTGAATATTTTTTTATATTCACTGTCTTCTTATGTACATAGTCGGATGAAGATTGAGTGCAGTGTATGTAGGTGGTGCATCAGTGTGCTTGCGTTTGACTGCTTCTGCTTGTGTGTGTTACAATTGTGTGTGTGTGTGTTGGTAGTTGTTCAGTTTGATAAGGTTGGTTTGATGCTGTTTTGTCATTTAGTTTTCGGACATTGATCTTGGCGACATCATCAAAAACAACATAATGCTGAGCAAATACGAAAAACCAACTCCAGTGCAGAAATATGCAATCCCGATTATCTTGGCAAAGAGAGACCTCATGGCCTGTGCTCAGACTGGTCAGTCATTCGTCATTGTGTCAGGAATATGTTTGGTGTGTCACCAACCAATGGCATTTTTACGCCATTCCATGAGTTGGTAGCATTTTCTGTGGCCGCTGCAACAGGACACTACAAAACACTATTAAGTTGCATGAGCAATGCTTGTCTTCTCAAAAATGGCTTGTGCCAATGTTTTTGCCCACAAATGTCTTTTGAACGATTTCTGTTAATTTTCAGCATGCTGTCAGCTATTTCTTGTGATTAGTTGTTTAGAATTTTGTGACAAGTGACATATTTGTCAGCACCCGTTGAGAGTTAAGTTGTTGACCGATTATGTGTTAAAGCAACTCCTTCATTTGTATTGCACTCACTTTGTTCAAATGTCACATTAGTCTGTTCTGTGTGTCTGGCATATTGCATCTGGCAGCAGAATTGAAAAAAAATTTCTTTGTCCGAGAAACACTTAACAAACTTGGTTTCACAGACACAACATCGTCAACAATATTTACTCTGTCAATTACCTCCTCTCTGATGTGCATCATTTAGTCATCACTGATAAACTTGGACACTAAAATTTTAACATTCTCAGTTAAAACTGTGAAATTTTTGTAGTTGTTTAGCTCGCACTGCCTAGACTTCTTGCAGTAACACACTGTTTGTAGACAATTTACATTATTTTACATTAATTTTTGCATTGTAATAGTGTTTTTTGTATTTTTTAAATCATGTTTACATTGTAGCAATTGATCCTTTGGCTGCAGTATTCATCGGAACATAGTAATGAAGCAAAACTCGGAAGCATGGTGTGTTACTGTGTCGAATAAGGAGGTCGGTAGTAACGAGCCATTGTGTGTTGTATAGGTTCGGGCAAGACAGCTGCATTCCTGGTGCCTATCCTGGCTCAGATCTACACAAATGGACCTCGGCTGAATAACACGGCTGCTACACCGAAACCAGCTGTAAGAGTTGTGATACTGGTCTTGTGTCACCTGTTCTTGTGTCACCTGTTCTCGTGTCACCTGTAGCCTTTGTTGATCCCTCCGTCTTTTTTGTTGAAACTTACATCACCAAACTTGCTGCTGTCTCTTTTGCTGTGTTTCATCTGTGATGTCACGTTATTGTGTGCTTAAATTTTTTTCTGTACTTATAACAAAATAAATATTTAATTTATATTGTTTTTCCCTATGTAGCAAATGTTTGAAAGGCCTAGAAAATATCAAGGGAAATACTAATATTTCATAAATTTTAAATTGTGAAAATTATCTTTTATGCAACACTAATGAAAATGGCTGATAATGTGGACCAGTATGTGAAGCTGTAGACATTTCTCAGATGGCTGTTGGTGCCAAACTGGTCTAAGCTGTGAACTGAATTGTCAGTATGTTCTGATCAGACAATACTACTGTGGTTGTGACAGTCATCTGAATAGATCTGCGTTTGAAGTGGACGTCATACCACGTGTGTGGTGTGGAAAGTGTGTATTCACTTAAGCAAGATCATTGCGTGTGCGTGCACGCAGGTGCAGTCTCGTCACAAGCCGGAAAAGCAGTATCCGATGGCGTTGATTCTTGCACCGACGAGAGAACTTGCTACTCAGATTCATGACGAAGCGCGAAAGGTTTTCACTGAACACGTGATTTAGTTTGGCTGCAGTAGTCTGCCGCTGGTTGCAGAGCATGTTGTTAGTAAAGTTTGTCGTGGATTTGTACACATTGCACGCAATGATGCAGCATCTCCACTGTGATTAATGTGTCGTTGAAAGTTTGCCGACCGACACATTCTGTAGTCATCCATCGCTCCTTTCCTGACTCGAGGTCATTTCATAACTTCTGTATGGCAGCTTCCTATTAGTGACCATGTTCATGCTGACACAGCGATACAAATTTTTTGTTTGCGAGAGAGAGGAGTTGACACATAGTCGTTAACACGGGGTTTGAACAGGTTAGTCAGAATGTTTCAAAAAGTGGTATGGCTCAAGTTGAGGCTGTTGATAGGACGGTGAGAGTCATTATAGCCAACTATGGGGTCATAGTAGGATCTGAGGAGGGGGGGGGGTGCAGCCAAAATTACCATACGTGATTAAGTGCAGTTTTAATGGCTGGTGGTGAAAGTCAGTTTGCCTCTTTCTCTTGAAAAGTTGTAAATGGCATCATACATTGTCTGCCTAATAGGGATTTGTTGTCAGTGGATTTGAACTACAATTCAGTGTGAGATGGATTGTATGTGGACTTTTGACACCAGTTAGCAAAATTGTGTCCCACTGGTGCTGCCACCTGGTGAATGCAAACAAGATGTGATGACTTGCATACACAGCTGTCCAGTTCATAGGCTCTGGCAGTCAGTATGTTTCGAGTTGAGTGCATGTGTGTGCAGTTTTCGTACCGTTCGCACGTGCGAGCTTGTGTGGTGTACGGTGGAGCTGACATTGGAGCTCAGATGCAGGACTTGACACGTGGCTGTCACGTGTTGGTGGCGACTCCAGGACGACTGGTCGATATGATTGAACGTGGAAAAATCGGAATGGATCATGTCCAGTGAGTTGTGTGGCACATTTTACAATGCTGCCGTCACGTTTTCTTTTAGATACCTTTTCATTGTGGTTGCTGGACGATAGAGTTGACCTCAGATGACCTCCGACCTCACACAGAACACAGATCGCGTGATGAACATTGCTTCCAGTATGCCATTGTGCTTAATACTTGTCTGCATTTTAATTCTCCTCCTCAGAACAGTCAAGACGCTCGTAAAGTTAACTCATGTGCCGTAAATCTTTCTGAGAAGTTTACAGTTGTTCCTTGGTCGCGATTTTTTAAAAATTTGTTCAGTATCTTTGTTGTGTAGTGTGTAGTAAGTTGGAAGATGCCTGCTACACTGTCAGTAGTCACTATGTATGCTGATAGAATGCAGTACACTAATTGTATGAGGTATGGCACTCCAGTTTGATGAAACAGCAGACGAAGTCACTAGAGGATGTTTAGTACCATGCTGTGCAGATCATAGCTAGTAACATTTTGTACAGTGAGGCATGCCGCTCCATCAGTACCCAGTGCTGGAGAACATACGTATTGAACTGTCTAAGGTGCTGTTTACACAGATTGCTAATGACCTTACCTAGCTGAATTGCTATGACTACATGAACACATACAAACTCTGCAATCTTCCTTCTTCTCTTCTGCTCTCTGTTCCACGATGCAATCTCGAGTTTGGCTCACGTGCCTTTCGAATCTCTGCGCCAAAGATTTGGAACTCACTCCTGCCAATATTCGTGATTCTCCATCACTCCCTATTTTTCGTCGGCATTTCATAACCAGGCCTCTTGCCAGTCCTTGAAAGTCCTTGAATTTTTTCTGAGTTTCCGGGCCCTGAAAGTCCTTGAATCTGTGAATGAAGGTCCTAGGCAGTGTTTGTATTTTTTTATTCTGATTTTCCAGCCCTTGAAAGTCCTAGAAAATAGACATAGTCCTTGAAAGTCCTTGAATTAAATTTTCTGAAACATGGTGCATGAGCAAGTGATTTTCAGTGTAATCATCAGCATTGAGGAGTGTCATGGATAGCTTTGTTAAGTCAGCACTGTTGCAAGCTGCTAGCAATATGCAGAAAGTGGATGTGAACAACAACCAGAATTTGTGTGATTACACGAAGATTGATGTTGGCTTTAGTGCAAGTAAGATCTACAAGGATCTTCTTAGCATGAAGAAGACAAGTGACAATCAACACGTGGAAATCCGAATGGAATGCAGGGTTTTTCTCCAGACATTAGTGCAGAAGCTGTTGTCTCAGTCTCCAGTGAATTACAGGATGGCTAGGTATATGGCTGCGTTTGATCCACGACTGATGGCATTAGCTGACAAACATAACAGGAACAAGACCAACTTTCAACGTCTTTTTCAGGAACTCATTGATTAGCTCGAGAGCAAGATGCAGATGGACTGCTACAGGAGTATATGAAGTTTATTGACGAAGTAGCTGCACAAGACAGAAGCAGATGCCTGTCTTTCAGTTCACGAGGTTGCGAATGTGAAGCAGGAGATTGAGTTGATGTCTTGTTGCAGGAAATGATGGCCAGCAACAAGTCTTTTCACCAACTATGGTCGGTTGTTCAGCAGTTACTGTTGCTGTCACATGGACACAGTCGAGCGGCGGTTTTATGTTAATAAACGGGTGGAAACTGCATGCGACACCTTTGAAGCAAAACAACTGGTTTGCGATCATGTATCCGCAGTTGGTGGCATACGAAACATTGATGTTAAAAAGCAAACAGTTCATATACATCATGTTCAAATGCCAGACACATAATACCGTGCATTCCTTGAAGATCAGAAGAAGGAACAAGCAAAGGCTGTAAGTGCACGAAAAATAAAATCTGCAGATGATGATGTACATCCGTTGAAGACGAGGAAGACAGACAAAGAATCGCTACTAACTTCCGCAGATGAATTTGCTGAAAAGGCAGAGAAGCAGCACAACGTCAGTTTCATAACGAAGTCTAATGCATTAAGAAAGGCTGCTAAGGAGAAAGATTCAGAACTGAAGCTGATGGACCAACATCTTACTGACAAGCTGTTGCAGATCAGCAACTGTTAAATCACATCCATGCTCCTTGAATATGCCTTGGATGGCCCTTGAAAGTCCTTGAATTTGATTTTGAGAAATGGGCAAGAACCATGCAAAACACACTATTTTCAGTTAGCCTACATTAGCCCCTGATAACCACCCCCTGCCCCAGTGCGCCCTGATTCTTTAGAGACTACTGCACCTTATAAATTTATTACTGGCACTCGCTCACAAGTACCACATTCTTCATTACATGTGGCTGACCAAACGTGATGCTGACTTGTTTGCAGCTGTGTTTTTGTTAGTAGATTCACTCATTGATGTGTTTTTGTTATTATGTGGATAGCAAATTCCGAGTTACAGTGCCTCAATCCATGCATGTCTTTTGTTTGCCAATACAACAACACTCGTGACACTATCTAATTCCAATATGTATTGCTGGTTGTTTCTTGTAAAGAGTTTGTGGTGAGTTTTGTAGAATATTTGCTGTGTGATAGTTATCTGGTGTTGGACGAAGCTGACCGAATGCTTGACATGGGCTTTGAGCCGCAGATCAGGCGTATTGTCGAAAAGGACACTATGCCTCCCGCTGGGACCAGACAGACTCTGATGTTTAGTGCTACCTTCCCAAAGGAGATTCAGGTCACACAGCTTCAACACCTTTTCTCTTTCTATGCGTTTATTTATTGGCTGTTTGCGCCTCTGATAATTTGTCAGGTCGCAGTGGTCTAGTGGTTAGCACGTCTGACTGCTGCACTAGAGGTCCCAGGATCGAACCTGCAATGCAGACACTTTCTCTGTTTTTCACGAAAATCACTTCAGTACACAGCATGGGCATGGGTTGCACACCACTACTAGTACGCATATGTCAACTCAGCCTTCCATCCTAAGAGTGAAGGTAAAAAAGAGTATTAGTGTTATGTTCAGTAATAATACAGATGGTGATGAGTGAATGTCTGGCCCATAGAAGCCTTCAGGTGGACTCAAAGGTCAAGTTTGCAGCTCGGCCTATGAGTTGGCTACCTGGCACTTACCAACTTTCACTCAGAGGACCCAGAGTTAACTCTCGTCATTGCGCCGTGGGTGGTAGCACTATAAACATCATCCTGGTTGTTGTTATTATTATTTTTTAACCAGGGGAAAACCCCTGGTGGCTCAAAAATTACAAAAGGAATTTCCAAAATTTGTTTGGTAGTGAACCTACTCACTCTGGCCGGCCGTTGTCAACAAAACCATCATGCAGCAACATCGAATTAAATCGTTACATCACAACGGAAATCCGTTGGAATAAAAATGAAGATTCTCGAACATCCCCGGTCGTCTCCACCAATCGTCAGCTGCCCAACTTGCTCAAGAACTGAAGAGCATCCCTGTTGATTGGGCTGTGGGACTCCACCGCAATCGGGACGAATTCACCCTGCGATGGGTGTCCAGCATACTTACCACCTTGTTAGATGCTGCCAACTCGGCTGCAGCGCCTGCCTCGCGAGAAGAAGCGTCCAAATAAGAATCTGCAGTTGTGCAAGACATCGTCACATCCCATATTATTATTAACTAACATTGAGCTTTTTGTGAAATGCTGTTGCGTGTGTCATATGCTATAGAATAGGTGACATATGGTTGATTGTATGATGCATCTGAATACAGTAATTAGTAATTGTTCTTTAATTATGTTTTGCTTCTGAGAATGGTGCATTGGTAATGCTTGATATTGAGAACGGACATTGCTGCTCGGTAGATGTTGGCACGAGATTTCCTGCAGAACTATCTGTTCTTGGCCGTCGGACGCGTTGGCAGTACGAGCGAAAACATAACCCAGAAAGTCGTCTGGGTTGAAGAGTACGACAAACGTGCTTTCCTCATTGACCTACTCAACGCTTCAGGTCAGTTACTGCCATCGCTCGTAGTCTGTTTTGCTTTATTGCGGTTAGGTTGCAATCACGGCTTGTACGGTGGTACAAGCTGTTGTATAAGCCATGGGCCAAGTCAATTGGAGAGGGCGATTTTCGACCCTCCACAGCTCGGAGACCCCTTGACCGATTTTCATGAAACTTGAAATATATAACTACTTCCAGGACACGACCCCGCATGCAAAATTTCAGGGGTCTACGTCGACATGGGTGGTCTGTGCAAATAGCCAGTTTGACGCATGAAAGTTTCTGTCCTTTTTTTTCCTTTCTTAGTCACGCCCACAGGTCGCATTTTTGGACACATTCCAACGTCAATACGTCATTATGCGTCGTTCCCGACAAGGAAGTGCCTTTTGGGGGTTACAAAGATTAAATTTGAAATTTGACCCCCTTTTCCCCCAAAAAACGTAAAAATTGGCACTTTAAGCTGGCGGTCAATGGAAAATTGTAGTCGTCCTAACTCTGGAACAGTAAGTCGTATCATGTTCAAACTTGGTACACGGATTGACCACCCAAGTGGCATCACGTGACATGACTCCAAGGTCAAAAGGTCAAGGTCACAACGTAACGTAACGTATCCAGT
>Ga0209568_1000655_pt1 | contig 12333 bp, 11 predicted proteins | sample WorMetOlspDAHAB2_FD_187406 | JGI IMG/M metagenome (GOLD analysis project Ga0209568, IMG submission 187406) | Marine gutless worms symbiont microbial communities from Max Planck institute for Marine Microbiology, Germany - Olavius sp. DAHAB.2... ...
TCGCCTATCGCTTCAGTCGGCGCTTTGATCTGCGCGCGCTGCCCAACCGACTCTTGGTGGCTGCGGTGGCCTGTGGCCCACGCCCGGAAGGCTGGATTCGGATGGCTGAATCTCATTGCTAATCAGGATTCTCTTTGCCCTCATCTATGGCTCCTGGCGCATCGTTAGCCATTTTCAATTGAAAAATCAGAATTTCCTTATATACTTATGTCTGGTATCGTCACGGCTAAAGATAGGGACCTATATACATAGCTAGCCAAAACCATGGCAAGAGACTTGGGTGAGGTCGGATTGAAGGGAGGGTTACCAAACTTCCGGATTTCATCCGGGCTGCAAAGGAAAACACCGCCCTCCGTGGCTAGTCACGTCTATAGGTCCCTAAAGATAAGACGTTTCCCGTTGCCGGTTTGGTAGTGGTGAATTTTTAAATGGCTGGCATAGACTTTTCTTTGATCCTCTCTCCCCGGCCCTCTCCCGGCGGGAGAGGGAGTGTAGCCTATAGCGCGCCAAACTTATTGCGAGCGGCGATGCTTCCATTTAAACCTTAACCATTACCGCCGGTTTAATCCGTCGCGTTCAAGGTAGGTTCAAAATGAAGAAGATCGCAACCTTCGCCTCAGCCATCGCGCTCGCTGCCACGTCCCTGTCCGCCGGCGCCTGGTGGGGTGTTCCCTGTATGACCAAAGAGCAGCAGCAGGCCATGGCGCAGCAGCAGACAAAGGCCAGGGGGCAGGTGATGGCCGCCCAGCGCCGGCTGGCCGAGCAAATGGCGGCCCAACGGGCCGAGATGACCAAGCGCATGCAGACGCAGGGCGTCGATCCCATGACCATGGGTTTCCCCCCCGGCAGCATGGATCCCTGGGGTGACATGGGACCTGTGGGGGCCATGGACCCGTGGGGCGCCAATCCGTGGAACGACATGGGGATGCCCGAATATCCATCCATGCCGACAATGCCCGAACCGCCACGCATGCCCGCAATGCCCGAGCCTTTCTCGATGGATATGCCGCAACCACCGGTCCCGGCCTTCATGCGGGACCGACAGGCGGAGTTGGAGGCTTATCGCTCCAAGGTCAGGGAAGAGTCCAAGGCCCGTCGCGACAAAGCGACCAAGGAAATGGCCGAGCGCCGTAAGCAGATCGAGGCCAGCCGTTTCACCCACCGTCATCGCTACGGCCATCCATCTGGGGCCCCTTACCCCAGGAGGATCAAGGCCCCTGAGATACCTGCCTCCGCACCGCAAGCCGCTGCGGACGTAAAGGCCCCGGCCCAGGTTGGCGGGATCGCTCCCACGCCCGAGGCAACCCCGACACCGGTTATGGCAACTGTCCAGGCACCGGCTACCCCGGCTGTTCCGGCCCCTTCGGTACCTGCTCCCGAGACCGCTCCCGTCACCCCCGTTCCGGCGGCCCCTGCTCCTCAAAACTAGTACATCATTTCGCTTGATTTTGCTGTAGGGAACGCCCGACCTGGCGTTCCGAACAGAACAGTTTGCGGAACGGCACGGAGGCCGTTCCCTACACGTGCAAAATGGGATGAAATAGGGGACTAGGCCGGACGAGAACGGACGCATTCAAGGTCCCCCGAACGGGGGCCTTTATCATTATCTCTCTCGGACTATCACTTAAAAATTCACCACCACCCCTGCGTTATAGTAATTGGCTGTCCGATCCGTTCTTCGTCCTCGCCCGGATGTCGGTCGGGCGGGACGGCAGCAGCGAGGTCTTCCGGCAACCGGTCACGCTCACATGAAACCACCTGTCGCAATCATTGGTATCGGCGAGCTGGGCGGTGTCTTTGCCCGCGGCTTCCTGCGCCTGGGACACCCTGTCTATCCGGTAACGCGCACTACCCCTATGGTCGCTGTTGCCGAAGCGATTCCGGAACCCGAGCTCGTCCTGGTCGCCGTCGCGGAGGGGAACCTACCGCCGCTATTCGAGACCCTTCCCGACTCCTGGCGTGACCGTCTCGGGCTGCTCCAGAACGAGCTCTTGCCCGACCACTGGAAAGGCATTCCCGCACCGACGGTGATCTCCGTCTGGTTCGAGAAAAAGCCCGGCACGGACCCCAAGGTCCTCATTCCTTCCCCCATCTTCGGTCCCCGGAGTGACCTGCTCGCGGCGGCCCTGGCAACCCTCGACATCCCTACGCGGATACTTGCCGAACCGGACGAGCTGCTGTTCGAGTTGGTGGTGAAGAACCTCTATATCCTCACGACCAATATCGCCGGTCTGCGCGTCGGCGGCACCGTCAGCGAGCTCTGGGCCCGGCACCGGGATTTTGCCCGCCGTATCGGCAATGATGTGATCCGGCCACAAGAAGCCCTTACCGGACGCCGCTTCGATCAGGATGCCCTGTTCATCGCGTTGGTCGAGGCCTTCGAGGGCGATCCGTCGCATGGGTGTATGGACCGTAGCGCCCCGGCGCGGCTCGCGCGCGCCCTGGCCGAGGCCGAACGACGGGGACTCGAGCTCCCGGCCCTGCGCGAGCTGTAGGCGGCTCCGGCCTGATGCCTATGGCCACCGTAATGCCGCTTGGCCGATACCGATAATCCCGGAGGGTCCGCCATGGACATCCTGCTTGCAAACCCACGTGGCTTTTGTGCCGGGGTCGACCGGGCCATCGCCATCGTCGAGCGGGTCCTGGAGGTCTACGAGCCTCCCATCTATGTGCGTCACGAGGTGGTGCATAACCGTTTCGTCGTCGAGGACCTGAAGCGTCGCGGCGCCGTCTTCGTCGACGCGCTCGACCAGGTTCCGACCGGCGCCACCGTCATCTTCAGTGCCCACGGTGTTTCCCAAGGCGTGCGCGAGGAGGCAAAGCAACGGGGATTTCGGGTCTTCGATGCGACCTGCCCGTTGGTCACCAAGGTTCACCTGGAAGTGGTGCGTCACTGTCGGAACGGCTTCGAGGTCGTCCTCATCGGCCATCGCGGCCACCCGGAGGTGGCAGGCACCATGGGCCAGTGCGATGCCGCCGGCGGCGACCGCATCCATCTGGTCGAGGGGGTTGCGGACGTGGCCGGGCTCCGGGTGCTCGACCCGTCCCGGCTTGCCTATGTCACCCAGACCACCTTGTCCGTCGAGGACACTGCCACGATCGTCGATGCCCTCAAAGAACGTTTTCCCGCCATTCAGGGCCCGAAGAAGAGTGATATCTGCTACGCGACCCAAAACCGCCAGGATGCAATCAAGGACCTGGTACATCGTTGCGATCTGGTGCTGGTGGTCGGCTCTACCAACAGCTCCAACTCCAACCGCCTGCGGGAGATCGCCGAGAAGCGCGGGGTGGTCGCCCATCTGATCGACGACCCCGAGGATATTCGGCGCGAGTGGCTGACGGAGAGCCCGCGGGTCGGCCTTACCGCGGGGGCGTCCGCCCCCGAAGTCCTGGTGGAGCGGGTCATCGACCGGCTGCGCGAGTACGGCGTGCGCGAGGTGGTGGAGCAACCCGGCATCCGCGAGCAGGTCGTCTTTGCATTGCCCAAGGAGCTCGCTGCCACGAGTACGGATAAGGGTGGGTTGTGCCCACCGATGGTCTGATGCCGCGGTTCGCTATGCTTGCCCTGCGTCCTGTATCCTGGGTCCCTGTCGGCCCCTTCCGACGACCAAGAGACACCCTCCCTTACCACCTTATTCTCATCGAAATTAGGTAGTGGTAAGTTTTTAAATGGTTTGCGTGGACTTGTTTTGATCCCCTCTCCCCGGCCCTCTCCCGGAGGAAGAGGGAGTATAGCCTATTAGAGCGCCAAACCCACTGCCAGTGGCAATGGTTCCATTTAAACCTTAACCATTACCCGAAATTAAATGATCGCGCAGAGACGCAGAGGCGAGGTATCAGGACTTGCGCTCCGTTGCCAGGCCGGGAGCCGCCCAACCAGGAGGAGGAGACCAATGACCCAGGGCATCCAGGACAACCTGTGGCACGGCAGCATACCCTATGCCGTCGGCCAGGCAGCCGTACTCAATATTCCGATCCCAGGGTCCAGCGGGTTGTACATAGGACTCCGAACAAAGTCTCGTAGGCACAAAGATATATCGACATCGAGGCTATTTTTCAGGATAAGAAAGGGAAACGGCACCTGAGACTCGATTATGGAAAGAAAACCAACACTCATACCTTCGACTTTCACTGGAACCACAAGAGCTCCTACGCGAAATTCGGAATCGAGAACCACACCCCCGCGGGCCGGGCCGGCGAGATCGCATACAAGAGCGCCCGGTATTTCCGCTGGGACGGGCGCTTGTTCCTGGTCGCCGGCATCACCATCGATACCGTCTCCATCGTCAGATCCAGCAGCCCCTTGAAGCGGGCCTCTCAGGTCGTCTCCGCCTGGGCGCTGGCCTGGGCGGGCTGTAAGGCCGGGGGCGCCAGCGGCGCGGCCCTGGGTTCCCCGGCCTCGCCGCTCGGCATGGCGGCGGGCGGGATCGGCGGCTGTATCATCGGCGGTCTCGGCGGCTACGTCGGCGGCGCCCTGCTCGGCGGTACGATGTATGATTGGGTCAAGGGTACCTTCTTCATTCCCTTGCCGAGGGTGGCGGCCCCCCATGACTGAATCGACCATCTGCATCTGCCTCGAACCGCGCGCCGACTACTGGCAACTGGGTCCCCTCACCACCGATCAGGGCAGTGTTTTCCTGCTTGGCTGGCGGCTGATACCCTGGCCCGTGGATGGCGGTATGCCGGAGGCGGTGGGCAGGGTGCTCGTGCGTGCCATGACCTCCCTGGCGAGCGTCACCTATCTGTGCAGTGCTGAAATGAAATCGCTCGAGGATGACCTGGAGCGGCTGAACAAGGAAAACCTGGTGCACAGATTAGTGGACAATTGGTATACGGAAAGAAAGATGCGTTTCCGGCAGTATTTCGGGGGGCGCCGCATCCCCGTGATCTGGTCACGACCGCGTGTCCGGAGACGGCAATGGAGCTGTTCGAGAGTCCGGGTTATTCCTGGTGGAATCAGAATCAGCTCGCCTTTCTGTCCGCGTCCGGCGGCCCGCCTCCCGCGATCGACCGGCCTACATTGAAGAGCTTGTACAGCGACAACTGGGGCGAGCAGGCCGCGGACCTGGCCAACCGGACCGGTCTGCTCGCCGTGATGTGTCCGGGAGTCGATGGTGAACGTTGTCGGCATCTTCTCGGCGACGGACGCTTTCCAACGCAAGCTGCTGCAGGCGCTGGAGGAGACCGCAACCCAGGCCGGCTTCGATTGGGCATCCCTGACGACGGACGAAGCCTTCGGCGACTGTATGGCGGAGAAGCGGGCAGGGTGAACATCGACTCCATTTTGCACCTGATGCGCGGTCGAGTATGGTTTCCGATTTCGGATGGGGGTGCGGTATGACCGACGTTACCAAGGGCCACACGGTTCGTAAATACGACAAGGAGCTCGGCACCGCCCGCAAGCTGATGCTGGAGATGGGCGCGCAGGTGCTGGAGCAGGTCCGCAAGGCCGTCAGCGCCCTGGGCGAGGGGGACATCGGGCTGGCCCGCGAGGTCATCGATAACGAACGCAGGATCGATTCGCTCGAGCTCGATATCGACGAGGCCATCTTCGATCTCATCGCCAAGCGCCAGCCCGCCGCCATCGATCTGCGCTTTATCCTCGCCCTGTCCAAGGTCACCGGCGATCTGGAGCGGGCGGGGGACAAGGCCGCCCGGATCGCCTGGTGCATTACCCGACTCATGGGACGGACGGGCCGGCAGCCGGCGTCGAAAAAGATACTCCATCACATCCACAGCCTCGACCAAGTCGCCCGTCGTTTGTTGGAACGCAGCCTCGATGCCCTCGCCAAGATCGATGTGGACCTGGCCCTCGAAGTGCTCGAAGACGGCTCCCAGTTGGATAGCCTGACCGAACGCCGATCCGGCGGAGAACCGTCAGGCCCTCTCTGTAAATTCGAAAACGGTTCGGAGCTGGATGACGGATTCGACGCGGCGATACGCCATGCCATGACCTTCGTGCTCGAAGACACCCAGCTGGTGGGTCAGGTGCTGGATGTCGTCTTCGTCCTGCGCGCCCTTGCCAACATCGGAGACCACGCCGGCAACATCGCCGAGCAGGTGATCTTCATTGCCGAGGGCAAAGACGTGCGCTATCAGAACAAAGAAGTCCTCGTCGATGCCCTGCGCGAGCGCAGAGAGTAGCGGTCGGAAACAACCAACGCATCTTCAAACGGCGATGCGCCCAACATCCACAGTCGGTGTGATTTACGGGTTGCCGTTCATGGGCGCCATGTCCCTCCTGGTGACAGGGAGCGGGTAGGCCTTGGGTGGTTCACACCAACGCCGTTCGGCTCGACCTGGTTCCATTTACACACGGCCCTGCGTCGGATGTCGTTCAGGGTAGGCGCAGACCGTGCCTCAACCACCTTCTATCCGTGCCGTTCCGCAAACTGTTCGGAACGCCACAGAGGGCGTTCCCTACAGCAAAATCAAGCGAAATGGGGTACTAAATCACCTATGGATTCCAGACCCACCTGGCACGGAATTTAGCCTGAAATATGAAAATTTCATCCCACTGCCATCGGGAAAAGCGAATACTTGCACAGTCTCCGGAGCGTGGGACGACACACGAGACAGACAAATCCAACCACAACCCCGTAGGGTGGATAAGCGAAGCGCATCCACCAAAGTCACTCAAGGCACTCAAGGATCAGTGGATGCGCTTCGCTTATCCACCCTACGGAGCAGGGAAACCTGGAGAGATGAGCCGATACCGACGTGCCGATATACCAGGGGCCACCTATTTCTTTACGGTGGTGACGCATGAACGCAAACCCTGGTTCAGGTGGATGTGCTGCGCTTGTAATGGTGGATGCGCTACGCTTATCCACCCTACGCGGTGAGCCAGCGATGGGCACGCTGCGTACCATGCGTCCTCCCAGACCGTCGCGGTTCAGAAATCCGCATGGAATGACCGCAGCCTCGAGCCCGCTTGCCGGGCGCTTGCTTTGCCCATCCTACTCAATGTCAACGCCACCCAACACCCGCGGCGGCTACTCCGGGCACAGGCTCATCCGACCAGGCGCCGCCAATAGGTCGGGCGCCAGCAGTAGAGGACGGTGGTATCCGGCCAGGGATAGGAGTCTCCATAGCAGTTACCGCGACCGGGTCGTTCCGGGTTGTCCCGCTCCGGGTCCAGGGGTCGCCAGCCCAGCTCGACCGCCTCGCCTTCCACGGGGTCACGGGTCCGGCCCAGCTTGCGCCGTTCCGACGTGCCATAGCTCTGGAAGTTTTGTTGGGCCTCGAACAGGCTCACCACATTGGCACTGCCGGGCATGAGCGGAAAGCGCAGCTGCGCAAGGTCGTCCTCCCAGCCGCAGATGGGACACACCTGGTGAAATCCGGGCTCCTGGTCGAACACCAGGTAACCACAGCAGGGACAGGGAAACCTGGTCTGGTCGTAGATCATTTACTCGGTGCTTAGAGGCTGTTGACATTCATCGTTCAGGGTCCGATTGCGGCCCTTTTCCGCGCTGACTGTGTTGCGGCTCGTCAAAATAGGCCGGCAATTCTTGATGGTCCGCGCTTTCCCCCAATGGTACAGGATTAACAGGATGTTCAGGATTAACAAGATTTCTTCGTTGTTGGTAAGACTCTTTATGGATTCCGGACTGTTTTGGCGTGCGCCGGCAAAGCGGCGCGGCCAAATTGAACCCCGGCGACGGGGGATACCAGCGGCGTTTACCGGAAACCTGAGCGCTGGGTTCCACCCGCGCCGCGGCGATGGCGCTTTCCCCTGGTCGTAACGCCTGTGCTGGGGATAGATGCCGTGCCCAATCCAAAGCGGCGGCAGGCTTGTACCACCTAACCGACACTTAGGTTACACCAGGCACCGCAGGTTCTTCCGGTGTAGGGGTAAAGTCGCCGCCGCACTCCAAAACGTCCGGTGGGGCCCTCCCGTAATCGTCAGCAGTCCGGAATCCATAAAGAGCCAAAAAGGAAAGGGGCGCTCAGCGCCCCTTTCCGATACCGCGAAAACGGTCGAACTGCGATCAGTTGACCTTCGGGTCCAGCTCGCCCTTCTTGTAACGGTCGGTCATGACCTCCAGAGAGAGGGCAGTGATCTTCGAGGCGTTGCCGGCGGTGCCGAAGGCCTCGTAGCGGGCCTTGCAGATCCCGGACATGGCCTTGGTAGCGGCGGCAAGGTACTTGCGCGGGTCGAACTCGGCCGGTTTGTCGTGCATGGCCTTGCGGATGGCGCCGGTGGAGGCCATGCGCAGGTCGGTGTCGATGTTGACCTTGCGCACGCCGTGCTTGATGCCTTCGACGATTTCCTCGACCGGTACGCCGTAGGTCTCGCCCATGGCCCCGCCATGGTCGTTGATGATCTTCAGCCAGTCCTGGGGCACCGAGGACGAGCCGTGCATCACCAGATGGGTATTGGGGATACGTTTGTTGATCTCCTTGATGCGCTCGATGGCCAGGATGTCACCGGTGGGCGGACGGGTGAACTTGTAGGCACCGTGGGAGGTACCGATGGCGATAGCGAGGGCGTCGACGCCGGTCTTCTTGACGAAATCCGCGGCCTCTTCCGGATCGGTCAGCAGCTGGTCGTGAGACAGGGTGCCCTCGGCGCCGATGCCGTCCTCTTCACCCGCCTGCCCCGTCTCCAGGGAGCCCAGGCAGCCCAGCTCGCCTTCCACCGAGACGCCGCAAGAGTGGGCCATATCGACCACCTTCTTGGTGACGTCCACGTTGTACTCATAGCTGGCGGGCGTCTTGCCGTCTTCGCCCAGGGACCCGTCCATCATGACGGAGGAGAAGCCGAGCTGGATGGAACGCTGGCATACCCCCGGGGAGGTGCCGTGGTCCTGGTGCATGCATACCGGGATGTGCGGCCACTCCTCGATGGCGGCCAGGATCAGATGGCGCAGGAAGGGGGCACCGGCATATTTACGGGCACCGGCGGAGGCCTGGACGATGACGGGAGAATCGGTCTCGTCGGCCGCCTCCATGATGGCGCGCATCTGCTCTAAGTTGTTGACGTTGTAGGCGGGCACGCCGTAACCCTTCTCGGCGGCGTGGTCCAGCAATTGACGCATGGAAATCAACATGATGGTTTTCCTCTCGTTGGTTGATGCCTGAGTGTTTCGCCTTATAGATCTGTTTCTTCGATTCCAGCCGACTTCATTATGATAAACAACCCTCAACGGCCTCATAATAGATTACTCAACAATTCATCATCGGGAATTCTTTTTTTCCGCAAATAAACGCGAATTAACGCAAATTAAATCATAACATTTGCGTTAATTTTCACGGCCCCATTGTAGCGCAGTCCCGCATGCGGATGGTTCCTAGGGAATGTGACAGAGTAACCACGTGCAACCCTTCCCAAAAACATAACCTTGACAAACCTGGTTGCCTGCAGGTAGGTCCGTGCAGCGGACCCAAGGGTAGGGTCCGCTACGCGGGTCGAGTATGTTGGGCAAAGTCCGTAGGATGGGCAAAGCAAACGCCTATCGTAAGCCTCAGCCGCCGCCCAAAGTGCTGCGATCGGAGCGAGCGGCACTTTGGGCGGTCGGCTGCAGGCTTTTATTATGCGCCGACATGCTCTATAACCTCCAAGCACCAGTTCTTATATGATTGAAATTAATGGCATTACCCGATCTTTGGTTGACTTCCAAATACAGATCCAGATCTGCTGTAAGCAAATGTGTAACTCGTTTTGATTTCTTGGCAATTCCACTATCAGTAACTCCCAATTTGAGTGTGCAGGGCTCATTAAATATGATCTGGCTGCTCATATTTGATTCTCTAGCCTTGAAGACCAAATTGGAAAGCGTAGCCATAAGCTTTGCAGAAAAGTTGCTATTCGTTTGCCGTAATAAGTTAGAACACTCAGCTACTGCCTAAGCCGTTATCCACAGCTCTTGATAGGATTCCAGTTTAGAATACAGGGCTGAAAAATCTTCTTGAGTATAAGCTTGAGTGCGCTTGTGCTTCCCGATTTGATTTTGATCGGTAAGTCCAACCACCAAAACTACAAGCAAGTTTGTATCTATGAGCAAGCTTTTAGGCATCAGTTTCGCGGATTTTTACTGATTTAATTTCGCCACTCTCAAGAATCTTTACCACTCGATATTGGCGCTTAGGTTGTAATGGTTGTAAAGCAGCTCCAATTCCTGGGCGCTGATGATCCCATGGCCGGGAAAACCCTACAGTGATGAGCCAGCCAGATGGTTGCGATATGTATTCGATTTCTTCCAGGCCTACGTTTGAGGCTGAGTCTAGATCGAATAATTCTGTGATATGCTCTAGTGCAGATTGAACCGCTTCTTTAACATTCACGTTTTGTTTCTCCTAGGTGCATAACAAGATGGTTTTAAGGTTCGGTCATTCTACGGAAATTTCCGAGCCGCGACTGCTTGTAGGATGCTCAAAGCGAAGCGTGTCCATCAATGATGAGCACCTCTCGTTTGCGTTTATTCGCGTTCATTTGCGGCAAAAAATAATCACAATGGGAAAATTGCTCTCCGTTCTTAACTTAATTTTTGGGTCCAAACAGTCCAACAGTTGGGGTCCACTTCACCCACTGCGGAACCGTGGATGCCGGCCAAATTTTCCGCGTGCTTTCGTTAAATAGGTCCACTATTCGCCTCAATCGCGCGAAAAATCTGCCTCGGCCCCACGGTCCCTCGCTACGAACGCGCAAGTCGAACAGGCCCCTGGCGTTGGGCACACCCATCATCCTAAAGATGCGGTTCGCTACGTTCACTGCATCCTACACTCAGCCCTTCGCCCGCTCCTCCAGCATGGCCACGGCCGGCAGGGTCTTGCCTTCCAGGTATTCGAGGAAGGCGCCGCCGGCGGTGGAGATGTAGGACACCTTGTCATAGATGTCGTACTTCTGGATGGCGGCGATAGTATCTCCGCCACCGGCCAGGCTGAAGCCGGCTGCCTCGGCGATGGCCATGGAGACCTTCTTGGTCCCTTCGCCAAACTGGTCGAACTCGAACACCCCCACCGGGCCGTTCCAGACGATGGTGCCCGCCTTGGCGATGATGTCGGCCAGCTCTTGAGAAGACTTGGGGCCGATGTCGAAGATCATGTCGTCGTCCTCCACCTTGTCGGCATTCTTGAGGACCGCGGGCTCCTTCTCATCAAACTTTTTGCCGCAGACCACGTCCACGGCGATGGGAATCTTGGCGCCCCGTTTGGCCATCTTGTCGATCAGGGTCTTGGCGGTATCCACGAGATCACCCTCGCACAGGGACTTGCCGACCTTCTTCCCCGTCGCCTTGAGGAAGGTGTTGGCGATGCCGCCGCCGACCACCAGCTGATCGACCTTCTCCGACAGGGCCTCGAGCACGGTCAGCTTGGTGGATACCTTGGAGCCGCCGACGATGGCGACCATGGGCCGGGCCGGCTTGGCGAGCGCCTTGGCCAGGGCATCCAGCTCCTCGGAGAGCAACAGGCCGACGCAGGCCTTCGGGGCCAGCTTGCCGACCCCGTGGGTGGAGGCCTGGGCGCGATGGGCGGTGCCAAAGGCGTCCATGACGAAGACATCACACAGGGCGGCGTATTTTTTAGCCAACTCCTCGTTGTCTTTCTTCTCGCCCTTGTTGAAGCGCACGTTTTCGAGCAGGACGACCTCGCCCGCGGCGACGTCCGGCGCCTTGTCCAGATAGTCTTTGACCAGGGGGACCTTTTTGCCGAGCTTGGCGGACATGTCATCGGTGATGGGCTGCATGGAGTTTTCCTTGTCCACCACGCCTTCCTCCGGGCGGCCCCGGTGGGAGAACACCATGACCTTGGCACCAGCCTTCATGCAGTGCTCGATGGTGGGCATGGAAGCGGTAATACGGGCATCGGATGTCACCTTGCCGTCCTTGACGGGGACATTGAGGTCGGCGCGAATCAACACGCGCTTGCCGGCGAGATCGAGATCGGTCAGCTTGATGAATGACATGGAGCTCTCCGTAGTGTTACGTTTTGGTGGCCTATATACATAGTTTCAACCTGATCCTGCATTTTTCCAAGGATCAGTTAATATGACGGAACCTGTGAATGTCTGTCGGGATTATATCGGAAAACAGGCTGAAACTATGTACTCGCAAGGCTTTGCCTCAGATCGATGAGACATGAGTTTTTTAGGGAGTTATATACTTGACGATCCCTAAAGTCGTCCCTGGCTGTGAAATCTGTTGATTTCTCCTAGATTTAGGACGTGGAGGAGCTTGTTTTTCCCTGCCTGTCCGCGAAGTCACTGCTCCGCGCCCCGGCCATAGCCACCGCCGTCGAGCACGATGATGGTATCAAACTCGTTGAGTTGAATAGACAGCACCTCGAACGGGAACTTCTCATCGACGCTACCGGGCGACGCCTGCCACT